>Ga0081455_10005532_pt1 | contig 13838 bp, 12 predicted proteins | sample TabmetS3T2R1_FD_70207 | JGI IMG/M metagenome (GOLD analysis project Ga0081455, IMG submission 70207) | Tabebuia heterophylla rhizosphere microbial communities from the University of Puerto Rico - S3T2R1 | ecosystem: Host-associated > Plants > Roots > Rhizosphere ... | reverse complement strand
CATCTTCAACCAGATGACCGAGACGCACCGGATCCGCGACCTGGCCAAGATGATCTCGGACCGTACCGGCGCGAAGGTCGCCAACCTGCCGAACCCGCGCAATGAGGCGGACGAGAACGACCTGCACGTCGTCAACGACCGGTTCCTGCACCTCGGCCTCACTCCGATCACCTTGAGCGAGGGTCTGATGGAGGAGGTCACGGAGATCACCAAGAAGTACGGCGATCGCTGCGATCAGTCGAAGATCCCGTGTGTGTCGGTGTGGAGCAGCGACTCCGCAGCCGCGAAGGCAGGGGTGACCGAGTCGGTCTGACCGCCCGCGAAGTGTCCGGCTGCCGGCGGGAACATCGGGCTGCGTTCAGCGTGAGTGCTTCTTGTTCATGACCGCTTTGATGCGGGCTTCGTCGAAGTCCTCACCGAGCCAGTCGAACAGGCCACGCAATCTGCCCAGGTCATTCACATAGTCGTCGTAGTGGATGTGGTACGCGGCGTCGCCGAGACTCGTCTCGAGCGCGAGCATCCGTCCCTCCGCATCGGCGAGCACCTCGCGGGAATCGCTCCTCGTCGCCCACCAATCGCTGACGGCAACGTCATCCAAGTTGCGCGTATTGATCACAAATCGTGCGCCCGGAAACACTGCGCGCAAGAAGCCGACGTAGTCGTCCAGGTCACTCTGGAGCCATCGGATCTCCTTGAATCCCACGACTCTGGAGTCCTTCTCGGGCCGGATGACCGTCGCGAGCAGCAGCCCCCGCAGCTGATTCAACGCGCGTCTCGTCGGGTAGCCGCCGATGCCGAACCAGGCGCTCTGCGGGCTCTTCCACCTCGGCCTGGATGTTCGGTTGAGTTCCGCGGTGGCGTGGAACTTATAGAGGTAGTACGCCGCACCGCCGTTCTCACCGCGGATCAGATAGCCAGGGATCGACGAGAGGATGCCTTGGAGCAGCGTCGAGCCCGAGCGGCCGTAGGTCACGATGAACAGGTACTGCAGGTCGTCGCGCCAGTCCTGCTGGTTTGCCGTCAGCTTCCGATTGCGCGTTCTCAGCGCGTCTGTTTCGGCGCGAAGCTGTGCGACCCGCTGCTGGAGGTCGTCGCGTTGCTGGACCAGGCGTCCGAGTGGGGGAAAGACCCGGATGGCGACGCTGATCCACCAGCGGCGGCCGGTGCGGCTACGCGGCGTCATGCTGCCCCGGCGTTGTCATGCGGAACCACGTGGCCGGGTCAGGTCGCGGATCCGGTCGATCGCCATCGCGGGCAGCGCTCGAATGATCGACATGCGGTCCTTGCTCTCCACGACCAGAGAGAAGTCGCGACGCCGCTTGAAGATGATGGTGTCCGGGACGACGACGTGCTTCCAGCCGCGTGACATCGTCTCGATGGCGAACTGCCAGTCCTGGAACGACAGGCCGTTGGGGATGTCCCGTTGGACGTAGGGGACATCGAGGTGGGCCTCGCGCGGTGCGAGGCATAGCGAGTCGTAGCAGTTCCCGACGTACAGGAAGTAAGGCGTGAACAGCGGCGAATCCTGGTTGACGGTCTGCCAGAGGTATTTGCTGCCGTCGAAGACGATGTTCACCTCGGGGTGCGCGATGAGCCGCTCCCCGCGATCGTCGGCTGCGGTCAGGGCGTCGAGACCGTCGGCGAGCCAGTTCTCGCTGAACAGGTCGTCGGCGTCCAGGAAGGCGATGAACCGTCCGGAGGTCTGCGGCACCAGGGCGTTGCGGACCCGTCCGAGGTCACCCTCGTCCATGGTCCAGCGTTCCCAGTGGTCGAAGTCGGGCTGGTGGAAGTAGTTCGTGGTCGCCTCGGTCGCCTTGTCCAGGGCGATGATCGTCTGGACGGTGTAGCCGGCGGCGCGGGCGGCGTCGACCGCCACATCGGCGGACTTCATGGTCGGCCCGCAGACCAGGGTCTCGTCGTGGGCAGTGACGATCAGTGTGAGGTCGGTACTGGTCATCGGCCACCCTCCCTGGACTCGTCGTCGGCGAGCAACACATCAGCAGCCTGGGTGGCAAGGGCCTTCTTGGTGCGTTCGCGAAGCATCCGCTCTCGCAGCGCGAGGGCGCGGTGTCGGGCGTCGGCAGGGTCGGCCAGCGCGGCCTGGATCGCCGCGACATATGTCTCGGTCCCCTCGCCCTCGGCCACCGGCCAGGCGTCCTCCTCGCTGAGCACCTCGCCGGTCCCGCCGACGAGGCTGCCGACGATCGGGATCCCCGTCATCGCCACCTCGAGCAGCTGACTCGGGACGCCGTCCCAACCCGAGGTGTAGAGCCAGACATCCGCCTCGGCAAGCGGGATCTCGGAGATGTGCGCGTAGGTCCCCTCCATCCGGACGTTGTCGGGCGCCTCCCGGGCGTGACCACGGGTCAGCACCGACTCACCCCACATCCGGAAGTCGACCTCGGGCATCAGGCGCGCCACTTCGAGGAGCAGCCCGATGCGCTTCTGCCGATCCCATCGGCCTGCCCAGAAGACCTGCGGCCGTCGCCCGGGGCTCGCCGGTGACTCCGAGACCACTGGGAGGTCGGCATCGACGGGTGCTCGGAAGACGTGCAGTCGCTCTCGGTCCTTCGCACCGACCTGGTAGGCGTCGGTGAGCTGGCGGGCGAGGTACTCACTGTCGGTGATCACGCCCGCCACGTAGTCGAACGTCCGGTAGAAGTAGCGCAGCGGATAGCCCACCCAGGTGCCCATGGCGGTCTGCTCGTTGCAGAAGAAGCAGGGGAACAGCCGCTCGGTGACGGCCAGGGCGCGTCCGTAGGAGCCCATCGCGTCGTAGAGCAGCTTGGCGTTGATGTTGACGATGGCGTCGGCGTGGAAGGACCGCAGGAGCATGACGAGAGCGTGGGCCGCCCGGTCCTTCGACAGATTCCGCGCGATTCCCGCGAAGTCGACCTCGCGAACCCCGTCGGGGAACCGGTCGACCTTGGCCTCGGTGCTGTCGTCGGTGTAGATCACCACGATCTCACCGGGGTCGATGTCGGCCGCCAGCGCATGGGCGAGGTTGCCCTCCATCCGGCGTCCACCACCCCAGCGGGGCCGGTTGATCACCAGCACCACGCGTGCGGGCCGGAACCCGGCCGCCTCCTGGGCCTGATAGATGGCGCAGAACTCGTCGACGACGACCTGCCTGCTGAGCGGGGGCAGGTGCGGGCGGGCGATCTCGGTCCAGGTGGCGCCGATCAAGGGCTCGATCTCCGCCGCCCGTGCGAAGACCTCGCCCAACCTGCCGGTGCGGAACCGCTGCTGAAGGTCGCGGCGCCGCTCGGCGACGAGGTCTGCCACCTGTTCCGGTGTCAGCCCGAGGACGGGCGCCACGCGGTTGATGCGCGGGGCGGGATCGGCGACGTCGCCGGCTGCCCGGCCGTGCTTGAGCCAGAACAAGTACGGGTTTCGCACCCGCTCCGGCGATGTCTTGTGCGGGTACCTGTTGACGTACTCGGTCATGGAGAAGTCGGGGTGCGGGCTCAACCCCCTGTCTCGCCCGTTCTCCAGGAAGTGCTCGATGAGGTCGACTTCGGGCTGGTCGATCAGACCCGGCGACTGCAGCAGGTAGTGCAGGACGTCGAAGTTCTCGTACAGCAGGTCGTAGTCCGGGTCGGCGCCGATCCGCATCCGGCGCTTGGCGCGAAGAACCGCGTCGTCGATCACCGGCCCGAGATGCGTGGTCTCCAACTCGGCATCGGGCGCGTGTCCGGCGCGCCCGGCCGGCGTCGAGTCCTCACGGGTCCCATGCGCGGGTTGTCGCTGACTCGCAAGTCGGCGGCGCAGCCGGCCCGCACGACTCCGCAGCCTCAGGTAGAGGTCATGCTGGCGACTCGTCATCGGCTCGTCCTTCTCGCGGGCACGGCAGGCCGTCAAGCCCGTTGGTCACTGAACCACGCCCAGGTGCGTTGCAGGCCGTCCTCCAGTGTTGTTGCCGGATCGAACCCGAAGGCGGCCCGAGCCTTGTCGATCTGACACCAGGTGTCGCGGACCTCCCCGGCGCGGAAGTCTTCGTACGTGACGTCGAGATCGCGGCTGGTCACAGTGCGGATGAGATCGACGAGCTGGTTGACGGTGGTGGGGTTGCCGCTTCCGAGCTGGAAGGCTCCCTGTGCGTCGCTTTCGACGGCGTCCCAGATCCCTTCGACGAGGTCGCCGACGTAGAGGTAGTCGCGGGTCTGGCTGCCGTCTCCGTAGACGACGAGCTTCTCCCCGGCGAGGATCTGCTTGTAGAAGTGGGCGACGACCGAGCCCTTGTGGAAGGAGCGCGGCCCGTAGACGTTGGAGAATCGCAGCGCGCAGGTGCTCATCCCGTAGGAGCTGGCATAGGCACTGAGATAGCCCTCGAGCATGAGTTTCGAGGCGCCGTACGGGGATGTCGGCTGCGGCGCCATCTGCTCGTGCACCGGCGGCTCGACATCGCCCAGGATCGCCCCTCCGGTGGAGGCCGCGACGATTCGGCCGACACCGAGCTCGCGACCGAGCTCGAGAAGATTGAAGCTGCCGACCACGTTGGACTCGAAGTTGTGTGCGGGGTCGGCGATGCTCTCCATCACCCGGGTGTCCGCCGCCAAGTGAACCACCACGTCCTGGCCCTCGAGTGCCGACCGCAGCTCGTCCCGATTGCGCAGATCGCCGGCGACGAACCGCACCTTCTCGAGATCGAGGTGCCGCCTGTCTCCGAGCGACTCGTTGTCGATCACGGTGACGTCGACATCACCCCGGCCGACGAGATAGTCGGCCAGATGGCGGCCGATGAAGCCTGCGCCGCCGGTGATCAGGACGTTGCTCATCAGTGCTCTCTCGCAGTCTCGGGCTGAGGATCGTGCGTACGATACCTTGCGAGTGACGCCTGGTTGCGATGACGGGGTGTCCCCACCGACGTCGACGAAGGTACGCGCGCTGTGCCTGCTGCACCTGCACCGCCGAGCACCCCGCGGGACCTTGTGCTTCATATCGGTTCGACCAAGACCGGCAGCTCGTCGATCCAGTACTTCCTCCGTGACAACCGGGAGCGGCTGGCCGAGCTGGGCCACCTTTTCCCTGAGTCTCCGGGCCAAGCACGGCACACTCGGCTGAGCCTTTACGCCAAGTCCGAACCGGAGCTGGAGAACTCCGTCGAGTGGTATCGACAGAAGCGGTCCGATCCGGTCGCGTTTCGCAAGGCCTTCCGACGTCGGCTGTTCGCCGAGCTCGAGAGGTCGGGTCTATCCCGCGTCCTGTTCTCCGACGAGGCGCTCTTCGCCTGCTCGGAGGAGGCGCTGCGGCGACTGGGCGAACTCATCGACGAGATGGCCGGCCGGCTTCGGGTGGTCGTCTACCTACGCCGGCAGGACGACCATCTGGTGAGTCGCTACCAGCAGCGGGTGAAGGTCGGTGAGATCAGGCGGCTGACCGAGTGGGCGAGCGAGCCGGACCACACCTACGACTACTACCTGCGGCTGCGCACCTGGGAGCGGCTGCTGCAGCCGGACGAGTTCGTCGTACGCCGTTTCGAACGCAACCGCTTCGTTGACGGTTCACTCCTCCAGGACTTTCTCGACGCTGCGGGCATCGACGCCCGGGCCGAGGAAATGGCCCAGAGCCCGAGCCGAAACTTCAGCCTTGACGCCGAGACCGTGGAGTTTCTCCGGGTCTTCAACCTCTACCGGGTCGAGAACGAGTCAGCCACGGTCGGACTGATGGACAACCGAAGGCTGGTCAGGCGGCTGGCGGAGCACTCCACAGGGTCGGTCCTGACGCTGCCATCCGGCTTCCTGGACCGCTTCATGGCGCAGTGGGAGGAATCCAACCGGGCCTTGGCTCGGCGCTACCTGCGCGATGACACCGAGGAACTGTTCCAGATGCCTCGAAAGACCGACGACACCACGACCGAGCAGCATCTCGATCCCGATCGAGTCGACCACTTCCTCACCCTGCTGGAGCTCCCGGATCAGGTGCATGCTCCGTTGCGCCGAGTGGCCGAGCAGGCGGCTCAGGACGACTGACCGCCCTACCCGTCGGCGGCTCGCAGTCGGGCCCGCAGCGAGCCGATCCGCTGGACGTCGTGGTGACGCTGGTCGAGCACGGCGGCGAGGGCCTCGACGGCGGCCTCGACGAGCTCACGGTCGGTCACCATGAGGTCGACCGGATCGGTGGCCACGTCGGGCAGCAGATCGGTCAGCTCGCCGACGATGTCGTAGCCCGCGCCGCCCAGGCCGTCGACAATGCGTTTGCTCGTGTCGTGGCACCAATCGGCGAGGTCTGGCGGCAGGACCGGCCGCCGTCCGTCCTGCGGCGCCAACACCTGGCGAGCGAAGTAGGCCTTCGCGATCCGGCTGTGGCCGGCACGCGGATGTGGGAGCCGGTCGCCGAGCGCGACATTGACCCGCCGCAGCAGCTCGGCCTGGGCCAGTCCCAGCGACTCGTTGGGCCGGGACACGTCCCGGTTCAGGTCGGCGGATTCGATGTCCAGGACGCGGCAGAACCGTTGCAGCAGGAGCTCCGGATCGGCACCGGGCGGCGGCACGGTCACCACGTGGATCCGGTCGGCCGGCAGGTCGCCCCGCCAGCGTTCGGCCACGGCCACCGGGTCCTGCCGATCCCAGAAGTAGGCGGTCTCACGATCGTCGTCGACAACGGCCGCACAGAACCGGTCGTACGAGGCGACGCCGCGCTGCTGGATCTGCTGCTGCCAGGCGGCCGGGATCTGCCGCTGCAGATCGCGGACGGTGACGATCACATGGGTCTCGAAGTCCGACAGCCGGGCGCGTAGCCGGGCGGCCTGCTCGGCGGTGGCCGGCGCGAGGAGTTCGTGGGAGACGAGTACTCGCGGCGAGGTCGACTGGCTCAGCTCGGTCGACAGGCGTTCCAAGACGTTGTGCGCTTCAGGCGAGTCCATACTCGGATCGAGCTGCTCACGCACCGCGAGCGTCACGAAGAAGTGATCCTGGAAGTGACGCAGCGGCAGGAGCAGGCCGGCCGTAGCCAGTCGCTCCCGGGAGGCCCACAGCGTGTCCTGCAGGAAAGTGGTGCCGGTCTTGGGGCACCCGACGTGCAGGAAGAGCCGGCGAGGCGTGCTCACGCGCTCACCGTACTGGGGCGGTCGGCAGACCGGGTCGGCCGGCGCACCTTGGCGAGCTCCTGGCCACGTCGTCCCCTTCTACGCCACATGCACATCGAGCTGAGCGAACGCGGCCTCCCACCGCGACACGATGTTCGGCATCGAGTAAGCGGCCGCGTCGGCCAACGCTGCCGCGCCCATCCGCTGACGCAGCTCGACCGAATCCATCAGCTCGACCAGCGCAGCAGTGAACGCGGCGGCGTCTCCGTCGGCGATCAGCCGGCCGTTGATTCCGTCCCGCACGACCTCAGCCGGACCGCGCGGACAGTCGTAGGCCACCATCGGCAGGCCGACGCTCATGGCCTCCAGCAGCACCATCGGGAACCCCTCGCGCTCGGAGGTCATCGCGAAGATGGCACTGTCGCGCAGCACGGCCGGCATCCGGTGGCTGTGCCCGGACAAGGTGACCCGGTGACCGACCCCGAGCTGCTTGATCAGCCTGCGCAGCTTCGGCTTCTCCGACCCGGACCCATAGATGTCCAGGCGCCAGTCGGGCCGGCTGTCGACGAGCGGCGCGTACACGGCGATCAGGCGATCGAAGGCCTTCTGCTCCTCCAGGCGTCCGGCGGCGACGACGACCTTGTCGGTGACCGGTGCGGCACGGTCGGCGACCGGCCAGGACAGCGCGTTCGGGATCGCGGTGATCCAGGTGTCGGCGTCCGGCAGCAGCGCCCGATAGTCCCGCTGATCCGCCCTGGTCAGCGGCACGAAGGCGTCCAGGTCCTGGATCCCCCGGCACATCATGTCCCGCTCGTCCGGGTCGCGGGTGCGCCAGACGAAGTTCATGTGGTCCTGGCCGACCTTCGCCACGCCGGAGGGCGCGTACGAGCCGACGAAGAGGTTCAACGCCGGTGTGGTCCCGACGACCACGTCGGACCGAACGCTGCGAAGCGTGTCGATCAGCGGCTGATCGCTGGACGCCCAATGCCGAGGGTCCAGCGGCGCGATCGCCGACGGCTGTTGCCGTTCGAACAGCAGCTTCCTCGTGACGGGTCGGCCGTGCTCGTCGACGCCACCCTCGGACAGGTCCCGCCGCTCGCCGTCCGGACCGAACGGACGCACGTCCATCACGTGTCGCACCGTGATCCGAGGGTCGATCTCGAAGGCCGGCTCGGTGCTTCCGCGCAGCAACCCGATGATCTCGACGTCATAGCCGTCGACGAGATGGTTGGCCAGGTTGATCACGGTACGTGGCACACCGTCGCGACCGTCGGCTCGCGGCAGCAGGAACGTGACGCGCCGCCGCGTACTCATCCGTCAGCCTCCGCCACGGGGCCATCATGCCGGACCGCAACGGACCGCCCGGCCGCCGGGCGCGTCCTCGGCGGCGGACGCGGCGCTCGATCGGGCGAGCTACTTGGCCGTACGCCGTCGGCGGCGATCGCCGCGTGAGCGACCCACCTGTGCCTCCAGCTTTCTGACCCTCGCTGCCAGCCGTCGATTGCGGCGCTGAAGTTGCTGCGCGTGATCAGCGAGGTCGCCGACCCGATGGGAACGTTCGATCAGCCGATCGATCTCGGCCAGCTGCGAGGGTTCGTATTCCGAAGCCGCCAGGGCGTTGTCCGGTCGACCGCTGTCGAAGCCGAAACTCTTCAGGTCGTCGGCGTAGACCTCTTCGAGCACCTCAACGACATCGTCGGTGAAGGTCGCGCTCAGCGGCCGCAGCGGAGTGTCATTCGACGCGACGAGATCGGGCAATGGCGGACCGTCCTGCGCCCGGGTATGTTCCCGCAGATCCGCCATCAGCTCCTGCATCTGCGCAGTCCGATAGATCCGGCGGTATGGCGTGATCTCCGGTGTCAGCATGTGCGCCTGCGGCCGAAAGTGTGGATCACGGAGTATCCGAGCGCCCGACGGTCCGCGCAACGCGAGGACAAAACGCCGAAAATCCTCCTGGACGTCAGAAGTCGACGCCGGGACGCTGGGCAGCCACGACTCGTCGGCGAACCTGGTCATGTACCGACGTTCTTGGAGCAGGAGCTTCGACTGCCACGCGGACCACACCCGTCCCGCCGGATGGCGCACCACACCGAAGATGAACCAGCTCTCCGGGTCGACCGCCGCCAGGTCGTCGTCGGAGAGGTCATGCAGCGACGGTGTCTTCTGCCAGAGCGCACGTCGATGGATGGTCGTGGAGCGGGCGATCTCCGGGAGAACCGAGCCCCGAAAGTGTTGTGGGTCCTCGCCGTTGAGCTCGGCGATCAGCCACTTGAGGCTCGTACACGCCGCTTTCGGCGTGCGGACGTACACAATCCTCAACTGCGGCACGACATAGGACGAGACGGGCTCGGGTGGCAGTTGGGAACGCTTCATCTGCGGCTCAACCTCCGTAGCTGGTCAGTTACCGCCGGGCCAGCCGCGAGCGTACGGCAGCCACGTCAGTCTACGATTCCCGCCAACGACGGCTGACAGGCGCGAACGACAGACTTCGTACGCGTCACCCCAGATCCGCCAGGGCGGACTCGATGCCGCGATGGAACGTCGGGTAGGCGTAGATCATGTGGCGTAGCCGGTCGACGGGCACCTCGCCGTGGATGGCGACGGCCAGCGCGCCCAGCACCTCGCCGCCCCACGGACCGGCCGACGTGGCACCGACCAGGACGCCACGCTCGGTGTCCGCGACGAGCTTGATGTAGCCGTCGTTGCCGGCCTTGTGGATCCAGCCGCGCGTCGTGGCCGGCACCTGCGTCGAGCCGGTCGCGACCTGGAGCCCGGCATCGCGGGCCTGCGACTCACTGAACCCGACCGAGCCGATCTCCGGATCGGTGAACGTCACGTGCGGCTGGGCCCGGTAGTCCGCCGGCGGTCCCTCCTGGCCGAGGATGTCGCGCACCGCGATCGCGGCCTGGTAGGTCGCCAGGTGGGTGAACGCACCGTGCCCGGTGACGTCGCCGACCGCCCAGATCCCGTCCCCGGCGCGCATGTGGCCGTCGACCTCGATCGACCTGGCGCCCGGATCGAGCCCGACCGAGTCGAGGCCGAGCTTGTCGAGTGCGGACCGTCGACCGACCGCGACCAGCAGCCGTTCGCCGGTCAGCTCGGCATCGTTGTCGAGCCCCACCGTGAAGCGCTGGCCGTCGTGACTCACGCGGGTCGCCTTGCACCCGAGGTGCAGTTGGATCCCTTCGCGCTTGAACACGTCCTCGACCAGTTCCGACGACTCCGGCTCCTCGACCGCCAGCAGTCGCCCCGCCGCCTCCACCACGTGCACCTCGGTGCCGAACCGGGAGTAGGCCTGGGCGAGCTCGGCTCCGATCGGGCCGCCGCCGAGGACCACGAGCGACTCCGGGGCCTCGGTCGCCTCCAGCGCCTCCTTGTTGGTCCAGTACGGGGTGCCGTCGAGCCCCTCGATGGGCGGCCGCACCGCTGCCGTGCCGGTCCCCACGACGACACCCTTCGTCGACTCGTACGTGGTGCCGTCGACCTGGACCCGTCCCGGTCCGGTGAGCCGTCCCCAGCCGCGTACGAAGCGACCGCCCTTGCCGGTGAACCGCTCGACCGCGGCGGTGTCGTCCCAGTTGTCCGTCGCCTCGTCGCGGATCCGGGTCGCGACCGGCCCGAAGTCGGTGCTCACCTCCGCGTGGCCGGCCATACCGTCGACGCGGTCGCCTTCGACGATCAGATTCGCACTGCGGATCACCATCTTGCTGGGAATGCAGCCCCAGTAGGGGCATTCCCCTCCGACCAGCCGTCCTTCGATCCCGATGACGTCGAGCCCTGCCTCCGCGAGCGAACCCGCGACTGCCTCGCCGCCGACTCCCAATCCGAGGACGATCACGTCTGCCTTGTCAGCCATTCCCCAACCGTACGTCCGAGGTCGACGAATCTTGAGGGATTCGGGTAGCTATGACGACCCCAGTCCCTCAAGATCGGTGAGGGGCTGCTGACCGGCGTCGTACACGAGCCCACCGAGGGTCGGGTCGAGACGAGCCTCGACGCTCGGCTGATGGACGCGTACGGAGCCGTCGTGCATGAGATGGCGGACGTCCGCCGTGCGTACGAGGACGAGAGGGTCCGCGAGGAGCTTGCGGTGGCAGCGCCACCACACCGCCTCGGCGCACATCACCGCCAGCCGTTTCTGGGACGCCTCGTCGAACAGGTCGTCGACGGCGGCCAGGAACTCCGGCGATCGCATGTGGGCGGCGTAGCCGGCGAACGATCGGTTGCGCAGTGCCGTGTCGGGCGACTCTGTGGGCGGCTTGCGCCAACCGCCGAGCCGCTTCTCCCAGCGGTAGCCGATGCCGGCGTCGGGCAGCCACCGTTCCATGGCTGTCCTGGCGACCTGCGGGTTGCGCCGGCTGCCCGGCGCGGTGCGTACGTCGACCAGCAGCTCGATGTCGGCGGCGCGGAGGAGCCGTACGATCAGCGCCGGAGCGGCCGTGCCGTGGCCGAAGGTCAGGATCCGCATACGCACCCGATGCGACGCCTCACTCGCCGAGGTCGGCGAGCTTGTCCTTGGCCCGGTCGTGGACCCGTTCGAGGCCGGCCAGCTCCCGCTCGGCATGGGTGAGCCGTTGCTGGGCCGACCGGTCGGCCTGCCGGGCGGACTTCGCCTCCCGCTCCGCGGAGTTGACCTCGGCCCGGAGCCGCTCGACCTCGGCCTCGGTCCGCTCCACCTCGGCCGTCGTGCGCTCGCCTTCGGCGGCCGCCTCGTCGCGAGCGGTCTGGGCGGCCTCCAGCCGCTGGGCTGCCTCCACGACGTCGCGTTCGGCGCGCTGGCGCCGACGGGCGCCCAGATCGGCCGGGCGGCTGGGAGCGGTAGCGGTCTTCGACGTCTTCTTGGTGGCCTTCTTGGCGCTCCGGGTGGTCGCGCCGGTCGGCTGCTCCGTCGCCTTCTGACCGGATCGCTTGGAAGCCGATCGGCGTGCCGCCCGGTTCTCACTGACGATCCCGGTCGGACCGCCGAATCCGGCGAGGTCGCCGAACCCGGCGTACTCCACGGCCCGGGTCAGCTGACCCTGGGACACCTCGTCGGCGACCTCCGCGTCGGAGAAGCTCGCCTCGAGGGTGCGGCGGACGTCCTCCGCCACGTCGTCGCTCACCGGGGCGTCGCGGTCGGTGCCGAGCTGCCTGACCTGGGCGAGCAGCTCGTTGACCAGCTCGGTGCGCTGGCGACCGAGCCGGCGCATCGTCTCCCCGTCGAGCTTGGAGCTCGCATCGCGCAGCTCGCGGCCGAGATCGAGCAGCGCCACCAGATCGTCGGTGTGCTCGCGGGAGAGCTGGTTGACCAGCCAGGCCGACGTGGTGGGCTTGACCAGGGCCTGGATGTCGGCGGCCAGCGCTCGATCGCCGGCCGCGCGAGCCTCCTTCGCCCGACCGTTGCGGGTCGCCACGAAGTCGCCGAGCGCGACGCCGTAGAGCTCCTGCGCGACCGAGTCGAGATCCACGGCCCCATTCTGCTCACAGTCCCGACCGGGATCGGGCTCGACACCCGTATCGGCGACGCTGCCGGGCAGCGCGCGTCACCCGTTCTTGGCGAGGCCGTGGGGTTGATACCGCCGTACTGTGACCGGAGAGCGGTTGTGACCGGGAGGCGAGAATGGCGCACGAGGATGATCACCAGCCCCCACGACTTCCGCGCAAGCCGTACGAGAAGGAACTGCTACGGCTGCAGGGCGAGCTGGTCAAGTTGCAGGAGTGGGTGCGCGCGGAGGGCACCCGCGTCGTCGTCGTGTTCGAGGGCCGGGACGCGGCCGGCAAGGGCAGCACGATCAAGCGCGTGACGCAGTATCTGAACCCTCGGGTCGCGCGGATCGTGGCGTTGCCGCAGCCGACCGAGCGCCAGCGTACGCAGTGGTACTTCCAGCGCTACATCGAGCACTTCCCGGCGGCGGGCGAGATCGTGCTGTTCGATCGCAGCTGGTACAACCGAGCCGGCGTCGAGAAGGTCATGGGCTTTTGCTCCAAGGCCGAATACCACCGGTTCATGCATCAATGTCCGATCTTCGAGCGACTCCTGGTCGAGGACGGCATCCTGCTCCGCAAGTACTGGTTCTCGGTGAGCGACGACGAGCAGCAGCGGCGGTTCCACTCCCGGCTGGACGACCCGATGCGACGCTGGAAGCTGTCGCCGATGGACCTGGAGTCGATCACTCGGTGGGAGGACTACTCCCGGGCCAAGGACGAGATGTTCGTCCACACCGACATCCCAGAGGCGCCCTGGTACGTCGTCGAGAGCGAGGACAAGCGCCGGTCGCGGATCAACATGATCGCCCACCTGCTCTCGACCATCCCCTACCACGAGGTGCAAAGGCCGCCGCTGGCGCTCCCGCCGAGACCGATCGCCAGCGCCTGCCCGCCGAGCCACAGCAGGACGGAGAGAATAAGGATCGCTGGGATCGCCGCGAACACCACTTTGATGCAAAACATCATGAGCCGCAGGAAGCCGATCTGCAGCCTGTCCTCAGCGGTCGGCGGGACAATCAGCCGGCTGTGCGGATCACGGCGCAGGAAGGCCGGCTCGATGATCGCAGCCTCCCGCTCGTGCGCTTCGCGCTCCCGGGCCTCTCGTTCGCGCGCCTCGCGTTCCCGGCGGAACGTGCGTGGCAGGTCTTCGTCGATCATCGCAAATTGGGGCTCAGGCATCTTGGCCGCACTCCTCCTGAAAGCGGTCCGCCCTCCGGCCAAGCTGGCCGGCAGGCATGGTCGCAGACCACCCACTTCCCCCTGATCCCGGTGTCGTGATCCCCGCACGAAACGGCACTGTGCAGCAGCAATTTGGCCGGATTGGCTTTGCCGCAAGGCATAAAAA
>Ga0081455_10005531_pt1 | contig 13839 bp, 12 predicted proteins | sample TabmetS3T2R1_FD_70207 | JGI IMG/M metagenome (GOLD analysis project Ga0081455, IMG submission 70207) | Tabebuia heterophylla rhizosphere microbial communities from the University of Puerto Rico - S3T2R1 | ecosystem: Host-associated > Plants > Roots > Rhizosphere ... | reverse complement strand
TACGCGCTGGGTTGGCTGCCGGTGCTGGCCCGGGCCGTCACCACGGCGCATCTCGCACCTGTGGTCAACGCGTTCGCGCGTGCACCGTGGCTCCCCCGTCTGGCGACCCGGGCCGCCGGGCTGGCGCCGCGCGAGGTCCCACTGTTCGCCGGCGAGACGTTGCAGCAGTGGTGGACGCGGCGCGGAGGCTCACGCCCGGGCACCCGCGGGGTGGTGCTGCTCTGGCCCGACACGTTCACCAATTCGTTCCATCCGCACGTCGGCCAGGCGGCCGTCGAGTTGCTCGAAGCCGCCGGCTGGACCGTCCGCATTCCCACCGACGCCGTGTGCTGCGGGCTGACCTGGATTTCTACAGGCCAGCTGGATACCGCGAAGAAGGTGCTGCGCCGCGCCGTTGACGTTCTCGCCGATCACGTCCGGGCCGGCGGACTCGTGCTCGGTCTCGAGCCGAGTTGCACGACGGTGTTCCGCTCCGACGCGGCCGACCTGCTTCCCGACGACGTGGACGTTGCGCGGCTGCAGAAGCAAACCGTCACCCTGGCCGAGCTGCTCACCGACCACACCACCAGCTGGGAGCCGCCGTCGTTGCGCGACGTAGCGATGGTCGCGCAGGTGCACTGCCACCAGCACGCCGTCCTCGGCTGGGACGCCGACCGGCAGTTGCTCGCCGGGGCCGGCGCGTCCGTGGAGCGCCTCGAGTCCGGATGCTGCGGTCTGGCCGGCAACTTCGGTTTCGAGGCCGGCCATTTGCAGGTCAGCACCGAGTGCGCAGAAAGCGTGTTGCTGCCGGCCCTCCGATCGGCAGACATCGACACCGTGGTGCTGGCCGACGGGTTCAGCTGCCGGACACAGATCCATGAGCTCGACAGCGGCGGCCGGGAAGCCATCCACCTCGCCGAACTGCTCGACCGCGCCCGCCGGGGCGAGTTCGAGCCCGGTGCGACCGATCTGCGCCCCGGCGATCGGCCGAGCGAGCCGGGCCGGATCAGGCGCGCGGCCGCGCTCGGCAGCGCTGTCGTCGCCTTCGTCGTCGCCGCCACCGTGGCCGTGCGTCCCGTATGGCGGCGCACATCTCTCAGCTAAGGACCGATGATGCACAGTCGCCAGCTCACTTCCGATAGTCAGCCCACCCACGTCCTCGTCGGAGAACCCGGTGAGGATGCGCTGAAGATAATCACGCAGTTCGCGGTCGAACACGGCATCACCGCCGCCCAGGTGACGGCGGTCGGCGCCTTCGCGCGGGCGACGGTCGGCTGGTTCGACCGCCAGGCGAAGGACTACCGACGCCTCCACATCGACGAGCAGGTCGAGGTGCTCTCTCTTGTCGGCGACATCGCCGACGAGGACGACGAGCCCGTCGCCCACCTGCACGCCGTGCTCGGCCGGTTCGACGGCACCCTCCGCGGCGGCCATCTGCTGGAGGGCGACATCTGGCCCACCCTCGAAGTGATCGTGAACGAGAGCCACGACAAGCTGCGCAAGACATCGCACCCGGACCTCGGCCTGGCCCTGATCGACCTCGATCGCAGCTCGTTCGGCACCGGATGACCACCACTCGCGGGCGGCCGGACATCTCCGGTGCCCAGAGCGGACCGGCCGGCCCGCGAGCAACGATCACCGATGTCTCGGCCGCCGGCTATACGTTTCCGACGCCCCAACCCGAATCGGACGGCACCCTGACCTGGAGCGCCACAACCGTCGTTGCCGTCTCTCTGCAGGCCGACGGCTCGACCGGTCTCGGCTGGACGTACTCGAGCCCCGCCGCCGCCGAGGTCATCCGCCACCACCTCGTCGGGATCGTCCAGGGGAACGACCCGCTCGCTCCGACCGCCGGGTGGGAGCAGATGCACCGAGCCGGCCGCAATTTCGGTACCCGCGGGCTGTACATGCAGGCGCTCAGCGCCGTCGACATCGCCTGGTGGGATCTCAAGGCCCGGGTGCTTGACCGGCCCCTGGCGACGCTGTTCGGCCAGTGCCGCGACGCGGTCCCCATCTATGGCTCGGGCGGTTTCACCAGCCTCAGCGATGGGCAGCTCAGCGAGCAGGTGGCCTGGTGGCACTCGGTCGGCTGTCCCGCAATGAAGATCAAGATCGGTGCGTACACCACCGGACAGGCCCGCCGCGTCGGGCACGCACTCGACGAGCTGGGCGTCGCCTGGTTCGAAGAGCCCGTGTCCAGCGACGATCTCGACGGGCTCGCCGCCCTGCGCGCCGCGCTGAACTGCGACATCGCGGCCGGCGAATACGCAGCCGACCTGTACGACGTACGCGCTCTGCTGCCGGTGGTCGACTGCCTGCAGCTCGACGTCACCCGCTGCGGTGGCTACACCGGATGGCTGCGCGCCGCCGCCGTCGCGCAAGCCCACAACCTGGAGGTGTCCGCGCACTGCGCCCCCGCGCTGCACACCCCGGTCGCCGCCGCCGTGCCGAACCTGCGCCACGTCGAGTGGTTCGCTGATCATGCGCGCATCGACGCCGCGTTCCTCACCGGCGCACCGGATGTCTCCGGCGGCGCGCTGCATCCGGATCCGCACGCCGCCGGCCACGGTCTCGCGTTCAACCCGGCGGCCGAGCAGCACCGCATCGCGTGATCCGCGGCGCCGGTGTCCGTCCGGTTTCGCGCACCGATCGCCTGGGTACGGCTCAGGAGTGGGAGCGAACGCGAAGGGAGCGCGAACATGTCGAGCGACTTGAGCGGCGCGCCTGACAGGTCGAAGCAAACGGTCGTTGTCACCGGGGCCAGTGGCGGGGTCGGCCGGGCGGTTGCGCGTGCGTACGGCGCGCGCGGAGCCTCGGTCGGACTGATCGCGCGCGGGGCGGAAGGGCTGGCCGCGGCGGCCGAGGACGTCGAGTCGGCGGGCGGGCGCGCGCTGAGCTTGCCGGCCGACACGGCCGACGCCCAAGCTGTCGAAGCCTGCGCGGCCCGCGTCGAGGACGAACTCGGGCCGATCGACGTCTGGGTGAACGACGCGTTCAGCTCGGTCTTCGCACCGTTCGAGGAGATCGAGCTGGACGAGTTCCGCCGCATCACCGAGGTCTGCTACCTGGGCTTCGTCCACGGCACCCGAGCGGCTCTGGATCGCATGAAGCCGCGCGACCACGGCACGATCGTGCAGGTCGGTTCGGCGCTGGCCTATCGCGGCATCCCGTTGCAGTCGGCCTACTGCGGCGCCAAGCACGCCATCCAGGGCTTCACCGAGGCTCTGCGCTGCGAACTGTTGCACGAGAAATCGCACGTGCGCGTGACGATGGTGCAGCTGCCGGCGGTGAACACGCCGCAGTTCTCGTGGGTCCTGACCCGGCTCCCCCGGCGGGCCCAGCCGGTGCCGCCGATCTACCAACCCGAGGTGGTCGCCCGGGCCATCGTGCGAGCCGCAGACCACCCCCGGCGGCGCGAGTACTGGGTCGGGTCGAGCACGGCCGCGACGCTGATCGCCAACGCCGTCGCACCCGGGCTGCTCGATCGCTACCTGGCCCGCACCGGGTTCGCGTCGCAGCAGACGAGCCAACGACACACGTCGAGGGATCCGGCCAACCTCTGGGCCCCGGCCGACGAGCACACCGACTTCGGCGCGCACGGTCACTTCGACGAGCAAGCCACCCGAACCGACCCGCAGATATGGGCGTCCGAGCACCACGGCCTGTTGGCCGTAGCCGGGGCCGCCGTCGCCGGCGCGGCGCTGTGGCTGCGACGCCGGTGAGCGCCGAGTTTCCGCCCGAGGCGCTGCGGAACTACGCGCTGATCGCCGACGGCGAGCGGGGCGCCCTGTGCGGCCCGAACGGCGACCTCGTCTGGCTGTGCGCGCCCCGCTGGCACGACGACGCCGTGCTGTCCACGCTGATCGGCGGTCGCGGCGTCTACGCGGTGACTCCATCAGGGCGCTACGTCTGGGGCGGACACTACGAGCAGAACACGCTCATCTGGCGCAACCGCTGGGTCACCGACACCGACGCAGTCGTCGAATGCCGCGACGCCCTGCCGCTGCCGGCCAGTCCGGACCGGGTGACCGTACTGCGCCGTATAGAGGCCCGGCAGGGACGGGCTCCGCTGCGAGTCGTGCTCGACGTGCGGGCCGGATTCGGTCAGCACCCGATGTGCGTCCTGCGACGCGCCGACGGCGCCTGGCTGGCGACGTCGGGTGACTTGTGGCTGCGCTGGACCGGCGCCGCCGACGCCGTGGTGGACGACGAGGGTCGGCTGGTCACCGACGTCGAGCTGGCCGCCGGAGACGCCCGCGACCTCGTCCTCGAGATCGGCAACGACCTCGGCGACCCGGTTGACGCCGAGGCGGCCTGGTCGGCGACCGAGCGCGAGTGGCGCGCCGCCGTCCCGCTGTTCGACGGTTGCGTCGCACCGCGTGACACCAGGCATGCCTACGCGGTCATGCGCGGGCTCACGAGCGCGACCGGCGGCATGGTCGCCGCCGCCACCATGTCCTTGCCGGAACGGGCCGAGGCCGGCGCGAGCTACGACTACCGCTACGCCTGGATCCGCGACCAATGCCTGGCCGGGCTGGCAATCAGCGCCGACGGACCGCATCCGTTGCTGAACGATGCCGTCTCGTTCGTCACCGCCCGGCTGCGCGAACACGGTCCCGACCTCAAGCCGGCCTACCTCGTCGACGGCGGCGCCGTGGCCGACGAGCAGCCGGTGGACCTGCCGGGCTACCCGGGCGGTCGCGACGTGCGCGGCAACGCGGTGTCCCGGCAGTTCCAGCTCGACACGATGGGCGAGATCCTCCTGCTGCTCGCCGCCGCGGCCCGCCACGACGTCCTCGACTCGGACGGCTGGTCGGCCGCCCGGCTGGCCGCCGACGTGATCGAGAAGCGCTGGACGGAACCCGAGGCCGGCATCTGGGAACTCGACGACGCGTGGTGGACGCACTCGCGGCTGGCCTGCGTCGCCGGCCTGCGCGCAGCCGCTGACATCGCTCCCCGCTCCGATGTCGGGCGGATGAGCGCCCTCGCCGACACGCTTCTGGCCGAGGCGTCCCGCCGCTGCGTCCACCCGGACGGGTACTGGCAACGCAGCCCCGACGACGCGCAGGTGGACGCCGCGCTGCTCCTGCCACTGCTGCGGGGTGCACTGCCGCCCGACGATCCGCGCACCGCCGCCACCCTCGACGCGGTCCGCCGGGACCTGGTCGACGACGGATACGTGTACAGGTACCGCCATGCCGGCCACGAACTCGGCGAGCGCGAGGGCGCCTTCCTGCTCTGCGGCTTCCTCCTCGCTCTAAGCGAGGCCCAGCAGGGAAATCCGGTGGCCGCCTTCCGCGCCTTCGAGCGCAACCGCGCTGCGACCGGACCACCGGCCCTGCTCGCCGAGGAGTTCGACGTCGAACAGCGGCAACTGCGCGGCAATCTGCCGCAAGCGTTCGTGCACGCCCTGCTGCTCGAGGCATCGGTTCGCCTGGCCGAACACACGGATCGGTGAGGCGGGACGCGACTCCGAAGGACTACGCGCTTGCGGCGACGACCACCCAATTCCCGAACGATCGGCGTGTCGCTGTTAGACACGCGCCCAGGATGGAAATGCACGATATACGCCGGTGTGCTGCCCGGGCTTCGCACTGGCCCAGGTCCAGGGTGCTGAGACCTCCAACGCCCTGGGCCGCCGGCACTCCTGACGTCCGCCGGCCGGCGCGCAGCCGACGCCGACCAGCTACCGGGTGACCTGAGGCATCTGCACGAGCAGGCTCAGGTCGAGTGCGTCCGGGGAGTGTGTCAGCGCGCCGACGGAAATGGCGTCCACGCCGGTGAGCGCGATGCCGCGCACCGTGGCCAGCGTGACGTTGCCCGACGCCTCCAACCGAGTCGCGCTGAATCGCGGATCGCTGTTGCGCAGGTGCACCGCAGCGCGCATCTCGTCCGGAGACATGTTGTCGAGCAGCACCCAGTCGACCTGCCGCTCCAGCGCCTGGCGGGCCTGCTCCAGGCTGGTCACCTCGACTTCGATCCGGGGTTGCTCGCCGCCGAGTCCGGCGACGTTGCGGCGTATCGCGTCGATTGCCGGTCCGACGCCGCCGGCCGCAGCCAGGTGATTCTCCTTGGCGAGCACCATCGCCGCGAGGTCGCGCCGGTGGTTGCTCGCGCCGCCACACACGACGGCGTACTTGTCCAGCACACGCAGTCCGGGCGCGGTCTTGCGCGTGTCGAGGATCGTGACGCGCAGATCGCGCACCTCGTCTACGAAGGCGGAGGCCGCCGTAGCGATACCGCTCATCCGCTGCAGGAAGTTCAGGGCCACGCGCTCGCCGGTGACGATCGAACGGGCCGGGCCGTCGATCGTCACAACCCGCTCGCCCGCCTCGACCCGCTCACCGTCCTCGACGTCGGCCCGCACCACGACGTCCGGGTCCAGTTGCCGGTAAACCTCGGCGACCACGCCGAGACCGGCGATCGTTCCGGCCGCGCGCGCCTCGACTCGCCCGGTAAGGCACAGTTCGGCCGGGACCGTCCACACCGTCGTGACGTCCTGGCCGGCGGCGTCTTCGGCCAGTGCAGCCCGCACCGCACGCGTGGCGGCCGCGCCGAGGGGCCGGATCACGCCAGCCACCCGCTGAATTCGCCCTCGACGTGTACCCGACCGTTGGCGTCCAGCCGCAGTGGCAGCCGTCGCTGCCAGAGCTGGCTGCGGCTCGGGTAGTCCGAACGCCAGTGGCAACCGCGGCTCTCCTTCCGGGCCGCGGCCGCCGTGATCACGCAGCGCGCCACCGTCGCCAACGAGCCGCCGGGCAGCTCGTCCAACTCCTCGACCGCGGCGCTGAGTCCGGCCGCGTCGCGGCGGATTCCGGCGTACTTCGTGAGAATGCTCCGCACCCGATCAGGCTCGTGGTCGTCGACGAGCGGCGCGTCCCGGAACCCGCTGGGCCGGCGTTCGGGAAGTTCCAACGTGAGCGCCGCAGCCACCCGCCGACCGAAGACGAGCCCTTCGAGCAGGCTGCTCGACGCCAGCCGGTTGGCTCCGTGCACCCCCGTCGCGGCGACCTCACCCACGGCGTAGAGACCCGGCACGTCGGTGGCGCCGACGCGGTCGACCCGAACCCCGCCGCACAGGAAATGCTCCGCCGGCGCCACCGGGATCAGGTCGGTGGTCAGGTCGACGCCGTGGCGTTCGCACGCGGCGATCACGGTGGGGAACCGCTCGCGGGCAACCTGCGGCGCGATCCCCGTGGCGTCGAGCCAGGCGTGCGGCGCGCCGTCGCGGCGCATCGCCGACTCGATCTCTCGGGCGACGATGTCGCGGGGCGCCAGATCGGCCTGCGGATGGCGTCCGGCCATGATCAGGCGGCCGGCGTTGTCGCGCAGCACCGCGCCTTCGCCACGGACCGCCTCGGTCACCAGCGGCAGCTGACCCGTCGTCGCACCCGTGTACAACGCCGTGGGATGGAACTGGACGAACTCCATGTCGACGACGGTGGCGCCGGCCGCCAGGGCGAGAGCGATGCCGTCACCGCGCACAGCCGGCGGATTCGTGCTGGCCAGGTAGGCGTTGCCGATCCCGCCGGTCGCGAGCACGACAGCACGGGCGGCGACGACCTCCGGCCGACCGGCGAAGTCGATCAGCGCGCCGGTCACCTGCTCGTCGCCGGCACGGATCAGTCCGACGACGCGGCCCGTTGCGACCTCGACGCCGGCCCGCTCGACCGCCGCGCGCAGGGTCCGATGAACCTCGGCGCCCGTCGCGTCGCCGCCGGCGTGAACCACCCTCGCCCGGCCGTGTCCACCCTCGAGCGTCCTCGACAGGCTGCCGTCGCGCCGGCGATCGAACGCCGCACCCAACGCAATGAGATCGGCGACCCGCTGCGGCCCCTCCTCGACCAGCATGCGGACGTGCCGCTCGTCGCAGAAGTCCGCGCCGGCCACCTCCGTGTCCTTCCGGTGATCGTCCGGGTCGTCGGCACCGAACGCCGCCGCCACACCGCCTTGCGCCCACGGGGTACTGCCCTCGCCGGCGCTGAGCACGAGCACGTCACGGGTCGCCGCCAGACCGAGCGCGGCGGACAACCCGGCAACACCCGCGCCGACGATCAGCACGTCGACCGAGCGGGTCATCGCGCGCTCACCGTCGGGCTGATCGCCAGCATCCGCTCGACCGCTCGCCGGGCCGGAGCCGCGATCTCGGCCGGCACCGTCACCTCGTCGCGGCCCTCGCGCAGGCACCGCAGCAGCAGCTCGGGAGTGATCATCTTCATGTAGTGACACGTGGCCCGCGGGTTCACCGGCAGGAACGTCGTGTGCTGATTCGCCTTGCCCAGCTGGTGCAACATCCCGACCTCGGTCGCGACCAGCGCCGTCTTCGCCGTCAGGCCACGGGCGGCGGCCAGCATCCCGCCGGTCGACAGGATCCGGGTGCGATCAGCCGGCAGCTCGCCTTCGCCGGCCAGCCACACGGTCGACGAGGCGCAGCCACACTCGGGGTGCACCAGCAGCTCGGCATCCGGGTGGGCCGCCACGCTCGCGCGGATGTCGGCCGGGCTGATCGCGGCGTGCACGTGGCACTCCCCCATCCAGATCTCCATGTTCTGCCGCCCGGTCTGCCGCTGGACGTGCGCGCCGAGAAACTGGTCGGGCAGGAACAGCACCGGCTGATCGGCCGGGATCGAGTCCACCACGGCCACCGCGTTCGACGATGTACAGCACACGTCGGCCTCGGCCTTCACGGCCGCGCTGGTGTTGACGTACGCGACGACGGCCGCCCCGGGGTGGGCCTGCTTCCACGAGCGCACGCCCTCGACGGTGACGGTGTCGGCGAGCGAGCAGCCGGCCCGCGCCGTCGGGATCAACACCGTCTTGTCGGGGCTCAGCAACTTCGCCGTCTCGGCCATGAAGTGCACGCCGCAGAACACGATCGTCGAGGCATCCGTCGTCGCGGCGATCCGCGACAGCTCCAGCGAATCGCCGACGTGATCAGCGACGTCCTGGATCGCCGGGTCTTGATAGTTGTGCGCCAGCAGCACCGCATCGCGCTCCTGCGCCAACGCCCGAACCTCGGCTGGCCAGGTTGTCGTGGTCGGCATGTCGCCTCCTAGTTTTCGTCTAATAGTCGATAACTAATTCGGAACGTTACCATCGCGTGCGTGCCGACGACCCGCCAACGTGACGCAGTCGACTGGCCGAGCTACCCCCACGAGGTGCTCGCCGTGGTCCTCTCGGTGCGGTCGGGGCGGCTGTCGACGTTGCTGTGGCGGCGGGCCCGCAGCCCGCACCGCAACCGCTGGTCCCTGCCCGGCGGCGGGGTCGAACCGCAGGAACGGCTGCGCGAGGCCATCACTCGCCAACTGGCCACCAAGGTCGACGTACGCCAGCTCGCGCACCTCGAACAGCTGGCCACGCACAGCGCCGTGCACCGCGACCCGCGCGGTCGCGTGCTCGCCACCGCCTACCTCGGCCTCGTGCCGTCAGACGTCGAGCCGCAACTTCCCGCCGACACCGCGTGGCACCCGGTCGATCAGCTGCCCGAGACCGCGTTCGACCACCACTACTTCATCGACGCCGGCATCGCCCGCCTGCGGGCCAAGCTGTCCTACACCAACATCGGCTTCGCCCTCGCCCCGGACGAGTTCACCATCTCCGAGCTACGCAAGATCTTCAGCGCTGCACTCGGCTACCAGGTCGATGCGACGAACCTGACCCGGATCCTCACTCGCCGCCACGTCATCGAACCGACCGACCGCACCGCGCCGTCGGGCAAGGCCGGCGGGCGTCCCGCGGGCGTGTACCGCTTCGTCACCCGCGAACTCACCGTCACCGACCCCTTCGCCGTGCTCAAACCGCCGACCTAGTCCACACCACCGTTCAGGGAGGACGATGCCGATTCCGAGAGTGGTCGCGCGACTGAACCGCGTCGGCCTGAACAAGATCACCCGACACGCTGCTGCCCACGTCCCCGGGTTCGGCGTCGTCATGCATCGGGGTCGACGATCCGGGCAGCGTTATGAAACGCCCGTGAACGTATTCGCGACGGCATCAGGCTTCCGGATCGCCTTGACGTATGGCGCGGACTCCGACTGGGTCAAGAACGTTCTCGCCGGCGGCGGGTGTCGGCTGCGGACCCGAGGGCACGAAGTCGCCTTGACCGACCCTCGCCTCGTGCACGATCCGGCGCGACGTGGAATACGCCCGTTCGAGCGGCAAGTCCTGGGCGTGTTGCAGGTGTCGGACTTCCTCGATCTGACAACGGTTCCCGACCCGGCGACCAGAGCGTAGGCCGCGCTTCGTCGTGCGGCACGAGGTCGCCACGAACGATCAGTTCGGACTTCGACCGGAGATCGACGGCGTGATCCTGTCCTGGGCGGTACCCACCGGGCCGTCGACCGATCCGGTCAGTCCGGCGGACCATTTGTCCTCGATCCGGCCGAGCCGCCAGATCAGTACAGCGACCAGCCAGGAGAAGACGAAGAGCGCGACGATCGCGTAGCCGGCGTAGTCGAGGTTGATTCCGGCGATCGCCCCTATCGGGCCGGTGCTGATCTCGGCCTGGTCGGCGAGCACACCCAGTAGCTCGATCGTGCCGATGATCAGCGCTACCGCGACCGAGATCGCGGTGATGGTGATGTTGTAGAAGACCTTGCGGACCGGCTTGGCGAACGCCCAGCTGTAGGCGGCGTTCATGAACACGCCGTCGATCGTGTCCGCCAGGCACATGCCCGCGGCGAACAGGATCGGCAGCACCAGCACCGCGTAGAACGGCAGGTTGAACGCGGCCGCGCCGCCGGCCAATACCAACAGCCCGACCTCGGTGGCCGTGTCGAAGCCAAGCCCGAACAGGACTCCGATGGGGTAGATCCCCCGGGGGGTGCGCACCGACCTGGTCAGACCGTTGAGCAACCGGTTCATCAGCCCGCGCCGGTTCAGCTGCTCCTCCAACTGCTGGTCGTTGTAGACGCCGGCCCGCATCTTGCGGAAGACCTTCACGATGCCCAGCAGCGCCGCCAGGTTGAGGATGCCCAACACCCACAGGAACGCCCCCGAAACGGACGCGCCGATCACGCCGGTCACCGAGTGCAGCGTGGAGCTGTCGTTCTCGACCGGCCCGGCCAGCGCCTTCACCCCGAGCGACAGCAGCAGCGCCAGCGCGAACACGATCGTGGAATGGCCCAGGGAGAACCAGAACCCCACGGACAGCGGCCGGCGTTCGGGCCGATCGGCGATCAGCTTGCGGGTCGTGTTGTCGACCGCGGCGATGTGGTCGGCGTCGAACGCGTGCCGCAGACCGAAGGTGTACGCGAGCACCCCGAGGCCGGCGCCGAACAGCGCGCCGTTGCCGAGCTGATAGTGATGCGGGACGACCAGGCCGAACAGCACGCCGAAGCCGACCACGTGCAGCAGCACGATGGTGCCCAGCATGCCGCCCAGCGACGCCCGATCATGGCCGCTCAGGCCCCGCCGGAACACCCTCAGCTGCTGGCGCAACGTCTGTTCCCCCGCTGATCGGCTCATCGCCATCCCCTCTCGCCTCGGCCCGACCTTGCTGCGAGGTATTCGCAACAAGCCCCCCGCTCGGATTGCCCCGAAGCGGCACATCGGATGCGTGTTCTCCAGGTCGATTGCCGAGCCATCCACGGCCGCTTAGGCTCCGAACACACTGTGTGGCGATATTGACAGCGGCGAGGGTGCCGGTGACGACCGAGCCGGAACGGGGGGCGCAGCAGGCAGCGCCGGCCGATATCGATGCCCTGATGCGCCGGGTTGCCAGCGGCGACCAGGACGCGTTCGCCAACCTGTACGACGCCGTCTCGTCCCGAGTCTTCGGCCTGATCCGGCGCGTGCTTCGCGATCCGGCACTCTCCGAGGAGGTTGCCCAGGAGGCGCTGGTCGAGGTGTGGCGCACGGCCGCCCGCTTCGACCCGGCGCGCGGCTCGGCCGCCGGCTGGATCTTCACGATCGCCCATCGCCGCGCGGTCGACCGGGTCCGCGCCGAGCAGGCCGCCGCCGACCGCGAGCGCCGCGCGGCGACCGCGAGCGTGCCGTTCGACGACGTCGTCGAGCAGGTCACCGCACGGCTCGAGCAGCACGCGGTACGCCGCTGCCTGCGGGCGCTGACCCAGATGCAGCGCGAGGCGATACTGCTCGCGTACTACGGCGGCCTCACCTACCAGCAGGTCGCCGACCGGCTGGGCACTCCGCTGCCCACCGTCAAGACCAGGATGCGGGACGGGCTGATCCGGCTTCGCGACTGCATGGGGGTGAGCTGGGGGTGACCGATATCCACACGCTCGCCGGCGCCTACGCGCTCGACGCGATCGACGACCTGGACCGCGCGCGGTTCGCCGAGCACCTGGCCGGGTGCCCGTCCTGCGCCACCGAGGTGGCCGAGCTGATCGAGACGATGGGCGCGCTCACCGAGGCGACCGACGAGACGCCGCCGGTCGGGATGCGCGCCGCGGGGCTGCTCGCGAAAGCGGGCGCAGACGTCGTTATCACTTCGCGACGCATGGAGAGTGGCGCTGCGGCTGCCGACACAATCCGCCAGCGCTTCGGCGCGACGGTGCGCCCTGTCGCGATGCCCGGCACCGCCGAAGCGGCGTCCCTCCTCGAGGGAGCCGAGCTGCTGCTGAGCGCCGGGGGCGCCGGCATCCGCCTCGTGCCGCAGGACGCGTGGGCGGAACGATCGGGCCTGCAGGCGGCAGCCGACGTGAACGCGGTGCCGCCCCTCGGGGTGGAAGGGATCGAGGTGACCGACAACGGCACCGCTCGTCACGGCGTCACCGTCTTTGGAGCGCTTGGCGTCGGCCACCTCAAGATGAAAATCCACAAGGCGTGCATCGCTCGCCTCTTCGAGCGTAACGATCTCGTGCTCGACGCGGAGACGATTGCCGAGGTGGCACAGGGACTCGCGTGATCCAAGGGACGGAGGTTCCCAGCGACCTCCGTCCCCGGCGCAGTCCCCGACCAAGGAAACATGCCCCGCGTAATCGGCATCGATCCGGGCACGGTCAGTGTCGACCTTTGCGGTCTGGACGGCGGCCTGCTCTGTCTGGATCGGTCGCTTTCAACGGCAGAGGCGCTCGCGAATCCGTCGGTCATTCTCGACATCCTGAACGACGCGCATCGAATCGGGCCTCTCGATCTGATCGCCGGTCCGTCCGGCTATGGGCTGCCGTTGACGCGCGCGGCTGATGTGACGGAGAACGACCTGCGCCTGGCCTATCTGGCCGCGGACGGCGAGCCTGGCGGCATCGGCGGACTCCGGTCGCTCATGCGCACGCTCAGACAGTCCCCGCTGCCAATCGTCCTCACGCCCGGTGTCATTCACCTCGCATCCGTGCCCGCACATCGGAAGGTCAATCGCGTCGACATGGGCACGGCCGACAAGGTCTGTGCCGTCGCGCTCGCGGTTCACGACCAGGCGAAACGCTTGGCCTGCGCAGAGCGGGACGTCTCGCTGATTCTCGTCGAGCTCGGCGGAGCGTTTACTGCGGCAATTGCCGTCGAACGTGGCCGCATCGTGGACGGCCTCGGTGGATCGTCTGGGCCGCTCGGCATCCGCGCTGCGGGCGCCCTCGATGGCGAGGTGGCGTTCCTCGCGGGCACGGTGTCCAAGCGCTTCGTGTTCAGCGGCGGCGCAGCGACCATCGCTGGTTCACCGGACGCCTCGGCCGAGTCGGCGGCGAATCCGACAACACCGCGAGGCCTCCTCGCCTGGGACGCCTATCTTGAAAGCGCCGTCAAGGCCGTGGCGGCCTTGACCGCAATCGCTCCGTCCGCGTCGGAAGTCATCCTCTCGGGCCGATTGGCGGCGGTCCCAGGTGTGCGCGAGCAGCTCGCCGCGAGGCTCGCGGCCGCGAAGATCGGGTCGGCTGTCCGTAGCCTGACGGGCTTCGCGGCGGTTGC
>Ga0081455_10005530_pt1 | contig 13841 bp, 13 predicted proteins | sample TabmetS3T2R1_FD_70207 | JGI IMG/M metagenome (GOLD analysis project Ga0081455, IMG submission 70207) | Tabebuia heterophylla rhizosphere microbial communities from the University of Puerto Rico - S3T2R1 | ecosystem: Host-associated > Plants > Roots > Rhizosphere ... | reverse complement strand
GGCAGGAATTGCTGGCGGCACAGGCGGAGGAGCCGTCCACGCTGGTGCTGTGGCATATCCTGGATATCGAGAACAATCCGCACCATCGCGACCTCCTCGACATGTCGGTGCTGTATCCCGGCGGCGCGATCGCCTCCGACGCGATGCCCTGGACGCTGTCGGACGGCAAGCCTTATACCGGCGACGCCTGGCCGCTGCCGAAGGATGCCACCTCGCATCCGCGCTCGGCGGGTTGCTTCACAAAATTCATCCGCGAGTGGGTGCGCGAGCGCCGTGCGGTGTCGCTCTCGGAAGGCATCCGCAAATGCGCGCTGATCCCGGCGGAGATCCTGTCCCGCAGCACGCCCGCCATGCGCGCCAAGGGAAGGCTGCAGGCTGGCGCGGATGCCGACATTGTCGTGTTCGATTTTGAGGCGCTGACCGACCGCGCGACATTCTCGGCGATGAACCGTCCATCGGAAGGCGTGCGGCATCTGGTGGTCAGCGGCCAGCCGCTGATTTCAGATGGCGTGCTGGATGTGGCGGCAAGGCCCGGACGGCCGGTGCGCCGGCCCGTTGCCCAATCCTGATGGACAGAGGCTGATCGTGCCGGTCCCGGTCCTGCTGATCACCGGCTTCCTCGGGGCGGGCAAGACCACGGTCGTGAACCACCTGCTGGCGCATGCGGCGGGGCGGCGCATCGCCGCCGTGGTCAACGATTTCGGCGCTGTTAACATCGATGCGGAGCTGATCGCGGGCGCCAGCGACGGCGTGGTCAGCCTCAGCAACGGCTGTATCTGCTGCTCGCTGGAAGGCGATCTCCTGCGCACGCTCGCCACCCTGCTGCGGCGCGATCCGCCGCCGGAGTACATCGTGATCGAGACCAGCGGGATCGCCGACCCCGCCGACATCGTGCGCAACCTGATGGACCCGCTGATCTGGCGGGAGGCGCCGCTGGAAACGGTGCTGTGCGTGGTGGATACGACGACACCACCGGAGAAATTGAACGACGACGCGCTATTGCGATCACAGCTCCGGGCGGCAGACGTAGTCGCGCTGAGCAAGGTAGACTTCGCGGACGAAGCTTGTAGCACGCAACTGCGTGAGGTCATCCGCACGTTGCACCCGGCGGCGGTGGTGGTCGATGCCCCGCACGGTGAAGTCCCGGCTGCACTTCTGTTTCCTGTCGACGTAGACCGCGTGCCTACGCCGCGCGAGCCAGCGCCGCGACGGCCGACGGCTGACCGGTTCGAGACGCTGAGCTGGACATCGGAATGGCCGGTGTCGCTCCCAAGGTTGCAGCAAGCGATCGGTCGCCTGGCGCCGAAGCTCGTTCGGGCGAAGGGATTGTTCGAGACAGTAGAGCAGCCCGGGCGGTTGACAGTGTTTCAGCTCGCCGGCGGGCGCGCGACGTTGGCACCGGGCGGAGTGCTGGCGGCCGGGGTGCCGCGGACACGGATCGTGTTCATTGCCGAGATCGGAGTTCTCTCGAAGGCCGAGATCGACAGGATCATGGAAGCGTGCGTCGAGGCCGGGTGAAGTGAACGGTGTCATCTTGCGCGATGACTGATTGATCTCGGCGGCTCTCGCGGCCTCTACTCCTGCAACGACGAAACGCTCGCCGCGATATTGTCGGCGAGCGCCTGCACCAGCGGGACATAGCGCTCGATCACGTCGCCGCGGTCGAGCGCCGAAGTGAAATAAGTCATGCCGACGGTGGCGAGCACGCGGCTGTTGACGATGATGGGGACTGCGATCGTGTTCGATGAGCGCGGTTCGACCATCGGGTCGCGTTCGGCAAAGCCTTGCTTGCGGATCGCGGTCAGCAGCGCCAGCGCGCGTTTGCGTTCGGTGGCGAGCTTGTCTTCCGCCTCCTGCGACCGCGCCAGCATGTCGAGCAGCATCGAGCGCTCGCTGATGGGACAGAACGCCAGATAGGCACGCCCCAGCGCCCGCCCAAGCAGGCTGAGATGGGTGTTGAGGGTGCCGTGAAACGGCGAGACCGGACTGTCGGGAATGGTGCTGAAGCGGACCACGACCGAACTCCTGTCGAGCACGGCGATCGCAATCGGCCAGTGATATTGCCGCGTGAAGGCGATCGCCCATGGGCGCGCGGCTTCCACCACCAGCGGGTCGCCGTGAAAGCCGTTGCTGAGCGATTTGACGCGCGAGGCAACCGCATAGCCGCCCTGGCGCCGGTCGTTGGCGGCATAACCCATCGCGCATAGCGATTTCATCAATCGCACCACCGTCGATTTCGGCAAGCCGGTCGCCTTGTGCAGGCGATCGATCGAGGTGACGCGGTGGCGGTTGAGCTCCTCCAGCAAGAGGAGGCTGCGCGAGGCGGCTTCGACGGTATCGGATTTGAGGGGCATCTTAAGAATTCCACCTGGTGGAACGCGGCCGAATAGCTATGGCCGACCGGCGTCCGCCCTGCAATGGTTTTCGCCAAGCGCCACGCCGGGGCCTGCCTCCTGAAGGCAGCCCCGTGCAGATGGCCGGGGAGGAACAGCCGTGTCCGGAGATATCGTCAGGCCGCATTTTTCGTCGTTCCGCCGCCGCTTCTCGGCGCGGCAGGCCGTCGTCGGCTCGTTCATCAAGACGCCGACCACGCATGCGACCGAGATTTTTGGTGCGCTCGGCTATGATTTCGTCGTGATCGACGAGGAGCACGCGCCGATCGATCGCGCGATGACCGATGTCATGCTGCTGGCGGCGCGCGCCGGCAATCTCGCCGGCATTGTGCGGGTGTCGTCGGACGATCCGGCCAAGATCCTGTCGTGCCTCGACTGCGGCGCCGCCGGCGTGCTGGTGCCTCATGTCGCGACGGTCGAGAAGGCGCGCGCGGTCGCCGCCGCCGCGCGCTACCGCGGCGGACGGCGCGGCTATTCCGGTTCGTCCCGCGCCGGCGCCTATGGCGGCACGCCGGTGTGGTCTCTCGTCGATGAACAGGATGCATCGGTCTGCGCGATTGCGATGATCGAGGACCCGGAAGCGCTGGATCATATCGACGCTATCGCCGCCGTCGACGGCATCCACGGCTTCTTCATCGGCCGCGGCGATCTCACCGTTGCCCTCGGCGCCAAATCGTCGGCCGATGCCTCCGTGAAGGACGCGGTTGTCAGGATCATCGCCGCGGCGAAGAAGGTCGCCAAGCCGGTCTGCGTGATGGTCGCGGGCGCGGCGGAAGCGAAGGAATTCGCCGATCTCGGCGCCAGCGCCTTCATCATCTCGTCGGATCAGGGCCAGATGCGCCGGGCCGCGGCGCAAACGCTCACCGATTTCAAGACCCTCGTCAAAACCACGGATGGTTCGCATGTATCACAGCTCTGATCCACGCGCTGCGCTCGCCGCCACGCCGGCCGGCACCAAGCCCGCCGCCACTCACTTCGCAGGCGCCGAATACGCCAAATTCTACGAAACGGCGCCGGCTGAAAATCACAACGGCGCGCACACCTGGTACGCCCGCGGCCAGAACTTCATCATCGCCTATAGCGAGGCCGAGGAGGGCGCGGTGCTGAGCCGCACCAACCAGCCCGACGAATATGTCGTGCTGCTCCCCGATCCCGGCGCCGGCGCCGAGATCGTGTGGGGTAACGAGCGCAAGGTCGTCAGCGGCCACTCCATCAGCTTCGTGCCGGCGGGCGCAAGCTCCGTCACGCTGAAGGGCGCCGCAAAAGTGGTGCGCATGGTGACGACGCGATCGGAAGATCTCGCGAGATTGTGCTCCAACGCCGCTTCCTACGCGACGCCGCATCCCAATTTGCCGCCGTTCGAGCCGTGGCCGGAAGCTGCGGGCGGGGCGAAGATCCGGACCTACAGTCTCGACGTCGCGGCGACGCCGGGCCGGTTTGGCCGGATCTTCCGCTGCTCGACCTTCATGGTGAACTTCCTTGAGCCGAAGAACGGTCCGCGCGATCCGAGCAAGATGTCGCCGCATCACCATGACGATTTCGAACAATGCTCGCTGGCGCTGGCCGGCACCTTCATCCATCATTTGCGCTGGCCATGGACGACTGACATGGCGCAGTGGCGCAACGACGATCATGAAAGCTGCGGATCGCCCTCCATCGCGGTGATCCCGCCGCCCTCCATCCACACCTCGCAGGCCATCGATCCCAAGCTCAATGTTCTCGTCGATATCTTCTGTCCGCCGCGCTTGGATTTTTCGGCCAAGCCGGGCTGGGTGCTGAACGAGGATGATTATCCGATGCCCGCGCAAGCCGCCGGCAAATCCGCTGCCTGACACGTTCACGTAGAAAGAGGGCCCTGACCATGGCCGACACGCAAGCGTCCTATCCGACTACCGTACCGCTGCCGCCGCTGTCACGGGCGGCAGAAGTTGCCGAGCTTCTGGTCGGCGCGATCGACCTGCACTGCCACAGCGGTCCGGCCGCCATGCCGCGCATCCTCGATCATCACGAGGAATTGCTGGACGCGGCGGCAGCGAAATTCCGCGCCGTGCTGTTCAAGGATCATTTCTATGCCGGCATGCCGCATGCGATCCTGCTGGAGAAGCTGTTTCCCGAAACCAATGTAAAACTGTTCTCGGGCATCGTGCTGAACAATGCATCGGGCGGCATCAACCCGCATGCCGTCGATCACACGATCAAGCTCGGCGGCAGGATCGTCTGGATGCCGACGCTGTCGGCGGCGAACCATATCGAGGCGATGGCGGCCGGAAACAAAACCTTTCCGAAGACCTCGCAGAAGATGCTGGATCCGATCCCGCTCTCCGCGCTCGACGCCAATGGCAAGCTCACGGATGACACCCGGAAGGTGATCGATCTCATCGCCGAGGCTGACATCATCCTGGCCGGCGGCCACCTGCCGGCCAGCGAGTTGCACATCCTGTTTGACGAGGCGGCGCGGCGCGGCGTCAAGAAGATGATGGTGAACCATCCGACCTACATCGTCGGCTGCACTGACACCGATATTCGCCAGCTCGTCGCCATCGGCGTCAAGATGGAACATTCGATCTGCATGTTCATCGAAGGCAAATCGTTGAAGTACAGCCCGGATGATCTCGCGCACCTGATCGAGGTGGCCGGCGTCGACAACACGATCCTGTCGTCCGATCTCGGCCTGCAGGGGTCGCAGCGCCCGGTCGACGGTTTTCGCAGCATCACGCAGATCCTGCTCGATCTGCAGATGCCGCGACCTGCGATCAGAAAACTCATCAGCGACAACGCCGCGCGGTTCCTGAATCTGCCGGTAATGCAGTCGGCGGCACAGGACGCCGCCTAGCGGGCACAAGCGCAAAGACCGCGAAAAGCGGCGCGCGCCAAAGGGAGGAGGTCACCATGGGTCGATCAGATCGCGACGGCAGCGTGCTGATGGTTCGCATCAGGTCGAAGACGATTTCGGTAGTAGTGGCGTTGCTATCCGCTGGTGCAGTCCATGCCGCCTTCGCCCAGGAGAACCGCAAGCCGCCGATCATCCTGGAATCAACCGGCGCGTATGAAGTGGGCGGCAAGGTCATTGCCAAGCCGGGTGACCCCAGCCAGACGCTCTCCTGCGACCACGGCTACGTCGAATACTTCATCCCCGTGAAACGGCGCAGCGTTGGCCTGATCATGTGGCACAGCTCCAGCACCAAGGTGTGGGAGAACCGCTGGGACGGCGGCGAGGGCTACAAGAGCATTTTCCTGCGCAAGGGGTATCCGGTTTACCTCTGGGACGGCCCGCGCGTCGGCCGCGCGAACTGGAGCTGCGAGCCCATCACCTACACGCCTGACTATTTCGATCAGCGCAACTTTGCTGCCTGGCGTTTTGGCGTGAACTATCTCAGCTGGCATCCGGGCCTGCAGTTTCCGACACGCGCGAACTGGAGCTGCGAGCCCATCACCTACACGCCTGACTATTTCGATCAGCGCAACTTTGCTGCCTGGCGTTTTGGCGTGAACTATCTCAGCTGGCATCCGGGCCTGCAGTTTCCGACAGCCGACAAGGAAGCCTGGAATCAGGCGACGCGGGCGCGGTACGACGAGTTCGACACGCTTGAGAATGCTTTGCTGCAGGCCGAAGCTGGCGGCCAGGCCATCGACAAGATCGGTCCTGTCGTGGCGCTCACCAATTCCGCGGGCGGCTGGCGTGCGCTGCTGTCGGCGCTCAAGGCCAAGAGCGACAACATGAAGGGCATCGTTGCCTATGAAACGCCGGGCTTCGTCTTTCCGGAAGGTGAGGGGCCCGAGCCGAAGCCGGATGCGCCGTTCGGTCCCAATGCCGTGCCGCTCGCCGAGTTCAAGAAGCTGACCAAGTTTCCGATCCAGATGGTGTTCGGCGACTACACCGATACGCGGCCGATCTGGGCGACGTCGATCAAGGTGGCGCGGACCTTCTGCGATATCGTCAATCGCCACGGCGGGGACTGCGAGGTTCTGCTGCTTCCCGATGCAGGCCTGCGCGGCAACACGCATATCGCCTTTGCCGATCTCAATAATGAAGCCGTTGCGGATGAACTGTCCAAATGGCTGGGCCGCAAGGGCCTCGACAGGTTTGCCGGAGAATAAGTGCCCGCGTGAACGGGACGCGACACAGCTTGGAGGGAATATGCGCCTGCTGGCTTTCGGCCTTCTCGGCCTTGCACTTGCCATTACGCCATCTCACCGCGGGTTCGCGCAGGAATGGCCGAACCGTCCGGTCACCATGATCGTGCCGTTCCCGGCCGGCGCCGCCGTCGATACGCTGGCGCGTGCCGTTGCGCACGCGCTGAGCGAGGATTTCGGCAAGCAGTTCATCGTTGACAATCGCGCCGGCGCCGGCGGCAATCTCGGCGGGACGGCGGTCGCCAAGGCGACGGCCGACGGCTACACATGGCTGTTCGGGACGCCGGCGCCAATCGCGCTCAACAAGCTGATGTATAAGGGGCTGGCTTACGACTCCGAGCGGGACTTTGCGCCGGTCATCCTCGTCGCCAAATCCCCGATGATTATCGCAGCGACCTCAAGCTTTCCGGCAAAGACGCTTCCCGAGCTGATCGCCTATGCCAGGCAAAACCCCGGCAAGGTCAATGTCGGCCATCCCGGCAACGGCACGCTCGGACATATCACCTCGGCGTTGATCCAGCAGTTCGCCGGCGTGGAGATGACACATGTGCCGTATCGCGGCTCGGCGCCGCTGATCACGGACCTCTTGTCGGGACAGGTCGACATCGCCATGGATTTCATGCCGACCTATTTGCCGCTGGTTGCCGATCGCAGGATCCGCGCGCTGGCGGTGACGACGAGCCGGCGCGTGGCGCAATTGCCCGATGTACCGACCGTGCAGGAAGCGGGATTCAGGAATTTCGAGGCGACCGCATGGTACGCGATCGTGGCGCCGACCGGCACGCCGCCCGATATCATGAGCAAGGTGAACAAGGCGGTGAACACCTTCCTGAACAGCGACAAGGGCAAGGCTATCCTCGAGCAGAATTCGCTGCAGGGCGTCGGAGGCTCTCCGGAAGACCTCAAGGCGTTCATCGATGGCGAACGTGACAAATGGCGTCCGGTGATCGAGGCGGCAAAGATTGCGATGCAGTGAAACGAGATCGCTGCACATGACGGGCATTGAAGTTCCTGCGCTGTCGATTCCGAAGGTTGCGCTGGTCACGGGCGGCAACAGCGGCATCGGGAAAGCCACCGCAGCGCGTCTTGCTGCCATGGGGTCCACCGTCGTGGTCGGCTACAACAGTCGCCGCGCGCAGGCCGAAGAGGTGGTCGGCGGGCTGCAAGGCGAGGGGCATCTCGCCATGCGCATCGCGATCGACGACCCGGCTTCCATCGCCGAGGCCGCAGCGGTCGTGGATGAGCAGTATGGGCGGCTCGATGTGCTGGTCAATTGCGGGGGCGCCACGACCCCGGTGCCTGCCGCTGACCTCCAGGGACTGACGGACGAGATCTTCGACAAGACCGTTACGCTCAATCTTCGTGGGCCATTCGCGATGGTCCGCGCCTTCCGCCCCTTGCTCGAACGCTGCAACGGCGCGGCCATCGTGAACATTTCGTCCATCGCGGCGCGGACGGGTCTCGGCAGCAGCCTGGCCTATCTGGCCGCAAAGGCCGGTGTCGATGCGCTCACGATCGCGCTGGCAAAGGTGCTGGCGCCGCGCATTCGCGTGTTCTCCGTCTCGCCGGCCGGTGTGGACACGGATTTTGTCCCCGGCCGTACCCGAGAGCAGTTGCAGAAGACCGCCGAAAGACTGCCGCTGGCGCACGTCACCACATCAGACGATGTCGCACGGGCGGTGGTGGCCTGTATCGTCAACCTGACCAGTTCGACGGGAATTGTGCTGCCGGTGGATGAGGGCAGGCACCTCTAGGACGCGAATGGTGGCCCACGGAAAAGGAACGATGGAAAAACTGAAATTCTACATCGATGGCGCCTGGATCGATCCGGCTGCACCGTCGACCCTCGGAATAGTCAACCCTGCAACGGAGGAGATTTTCGCGCAGATCAGCCTGGGCTCGCCGCAGGATGTGGATCGTGCCGTCAAGGCCGCGTGCCGCGCGTTCGCGACTTATTCGGTAACCAGCGTCGAAGAACGCCTGACATGGCTGCAGAGGATCATCGAAGGCTTCAGGGCGCGCCTGCCGGAACTGGCGCGAATGATGACGCTCGAAATGGGCGCGCCCATCACGTTTGCGACCGAGCGTCAGGCGACGGTGGCGCTGTTTCATTTCGAGGAAGCGGCGCGCGTGCTTGCCAACTACCGGTTTGAGGAGCGGATGGGGAACGGCATTGTCCGCCGCGAGCCGATTGGCGTCTGCGGGCTGATCACGCCGTGGAACTGGCCGCTGAACCAGGTTGCGTCCAAGGTCGCGCCGGCGCTTGCGACCGGCTGCACCGTCGTCCTGAAACCCAGCGAGATCGCGCCGCTCAGCGCGATGTTGTTTGCCGAGATCGTCGATGACGCCGGTGTCCCGGCGGGCGTCTTCAATCTCGTCAACGGCGACGGACCCACGGTGGGCGAGGCGATCGCTGCCCATCCCGGGATCGACATGGTGTCTTTCACCGGATCGACGGCGGCCGGCGTCAGGGTGGCCAAGCTTGCCGCGGATACGGTCAAACGCGTCGCGCAGGAACTGGGCGGCAAGTCCGCCAACATCATCCTGGCCGATGCCGACCTGAAGACGGCCGTGATCCAGGGCGTTCACGCCTGCTACACGAATGCCGGCCAGAATTGCCAATCTCCCACGCGCATGTTGATCCCGCGTGCGCAGCGGGATGCAGCATTCGCAGCGGCGCGTGAGGCGGTCGACACGATTCGCCTGGGAGACCCGCTCGATCCCGCGTCGACCATGGGACCGCTGGTGAGTCAGGCGCAGTTTCAGAAAGTTCAGGATCTGATCCAGTCGGGCGTCGACGAGGGAGCGAGGCTGGTGGCCGGCGGAACCGGGCGGCCCGCCGAAGTCAACCGTGGATACTTCGTTCGCCCGACCGTCTTCGGCGACGTGACGCCGCAGATGAAGATAGCGCGGGAGGAGATCTTCGGCCCGGTGCTGTCGATCATGAGCTATGACAGCGAGGACGAGGCGATCGAAATCGCCAATGACACGCCGTTCGGATTGGCGGGCTTCGTTCAGTCCAGAGACGCCGCCCGCGCCCGCAGCGTCGCCAACCGCATCCGCGCCGGGCGTGTTTACCTCAACGGTGCTCCCTTCGACCGCAGCCTGCCGTTCGGTGGCTACAAGCAGTCCGGCAACGGGCGCGAGTTCGGCGTTTTTGGATTTGAAGAATATCTCGAAGTGAAGGCCATCCTCGGCCACTAGGATCAGGTGACGGGGCGGAAATGTCCGGGTGGATGTTTGGTATCGCGCCGGATCAACCGGCGCAGCGTGGAAGGCTCCGCATATCCGACCCTCCGCGCGATCTCTTCGACTGACAGCCGCGTGGTCTCCAGCAGCAATCGCGCGGTCTCCAGCCTGATCCGCTGCACGAACTGAATCGGCGAGACGCCGCAGGTCGCCGCCATTCGCCGGGCAAATGTTCGCGGCGCCAGCGCGACGGCTGCGGCAAGCTCCTCGATCGCAAAGTCGCGCGCGATGTTGTCGCGCACCCATTTCTCGGCTTTGGCAATTTTGGGGTCCTGGCCTGCCAGGTAGGTCATCGCCATGAACGGCGCCTGCGAGCGCCGCTCATCCAGCAGGAGAAAGTTGGCGCAGGCTTTCGCTAAGCGCGGTCCGGCGAACCGGGTAACGACTTCAAGCATCAGATCCATCTGCGCCATGGCTGCGCCAGCGGTTGCGATCGGCCAATCGGCGACGACGATCTGCTCCGTCATGAGTTCGACGCGGGGATAGCGCTGCCGGAACAGCGGTGCGAACCACCACGTTGTGGTCGCTCGCCGGCCGTCGAGTAGGCCCGTCTCCGCCAGCAGGAAGGTGCTGGCACAGGGCGCGGCGAGCGCAGCGCCGTTGCTGAACGCGCGGGTCAGCATGTCGCCCGCGCGCCGGCATGCCGGACTTTTCAACTTGCTCTCCAGCTCGTCCGCCGATGGAGTGCCGAGACCGGGGACGATCACGAGTTCTATCCCTCGCAGATTGATGTCGCTGCGGCGGGAGCCGCAACGCACCGTCGTCACCTTGAATGGCGGAACGCGCTTCGCACCGCCGATCCGGTTGGCGGTTGCCATGACGTCGTGGGCGATGGCGGCGCTTGAGGCCATGCATCCCTCGATCTCGAGAACCGCGACCTTGGTCATGTCAAAAAATGCCCGATAAATGTCATTTTTGACACTAGCCCGCCGGCCGCGAAATCGCAACGATGCGCTCGAAAACATCCTTCCGCGAGAACCCAAGGAATTGCGTCGATGCCGAAACGGTCCATGAAACAGGACGATCCGCTCGAGGATTTCACGCGCCGCGACATCACGCTCGATGACGTCACCAAAGCCGTCCATGTCGCCGGTGCGGGGCCTGCCGTGATCGTGATGACGGAGATGCCCGGCATCAGCCCGCATGTCGCGCGGTTTGCGCGCTGGGTCCGCGACGCCGGCTTCACCGTCTACATGCCGTCGCTGTTCGGCCGCGACGGCGCCGTTCCAGGGGCGGAGGAGGGGGCCGCGATCTTTCAGCGTGCCTGCGTGAGCGCGGAGTTTCGCGCTCTGTCCTCCAACAAATCCAGTCCGGTGACGAAGTGGTTGCGTTCGCTGGCGCGGCTTGCGCATGGCGAGTGCGGCGGTCCCGGCGTCGGCGCCATCGGGATGTGCTTTACCGGAAATTTCGCGCTGACCATGATGCTCGAGCCGTCGATGCTGGCGCCGGTGCTCTCGCAGCCGTCGCTGCCGCTGAACGATCCGGCCGGCATCGAAATCGCGCCTGACGAAGTTAGGCGCGTCCGCGAGCGGCTCGAACGGGAAGATCTGACGGTCATGGCGTATCGCTTCGAGGGCGACAAGTTCTGCATGGCGCAACGCTTCGCGGCCTACACAGAAGCGCTCGGTGACCGCTTCATCGGCCGGGTGCTGCCGGACAGCGCGGCGAATGCCGATCTCGCGCCGTTCTTCGCGCGCCACGTGACGACGCCGCACAGCGTCGTCACCGCGCACCTGATCGACGAGGCCGGCCAGCCGACGATCGCGGCACGCGACGAGATCCTGGCGTTCTTCAGGCACAGGCTTGCGCCGGCCTGAACGGTAGCGGCTCATAGTCTTTCAAACGCGTCGCGCGACGGCGCGATCGGCAGCCATTCCGGGATGCGGCGTTTCGCGAGCCAGTATGGCCGCCAGAGCGATAGCCAGGTCGGACGGTCGAACGGCGTGGTGTTCGAGCTACGCTGTACGATGTTGATCTGTGGCAGGTCATGCATATGAAGCCACTGGCGCGCCACCCACCATAGCTCACGCGATACCTCTTTATTTCCGGCGGCTTCGAGCTCGATAATGTTCGGCAGCGGGTCGCGAAGGCGGCAGCCAACGTTCAGGGTAGCGACGCGTTCGCCATTTCGCCGCACGCTCCACAGCCGCGAGCGATTGTAAGCTACGCGGTAGCCATAGGTGCGAAGGCAATTCCGCATGGCGTGCGCCTCTTCAACGATCGCGGAGATCGAATTCAAAGGAACGAAATCGTAGCCCGCCAACCGGCCGCCCGGGAGCCACATGTCGTCGATCGGCTGAGGGCCGAGGCTCACATGCAAACCGATCGTCGTTCGCCAGGCATCCACCGCCTCAAGGGCTGCGCCAATGCGCATGTCCGGTGTCCACCGCCTCTCGATCAGGTCATGCGCAAACGTTGCCGGTTGGACCGAAAACCATGCCCAGAGGCCGAGGAGCCGCAACCGTGCAGGCTTCACGCGGCGCGGTTCGCGGACGAACTCGCGCGCGATCCACACTGCAGCCGGCTCATGCGCGAACTCGGCCACTTCAGCCACGATCTGCAGCCAGGTTGGTGCCAGCTTGGGGAAGCGCGGCAGATGGTTGGCGATCTGCCGGCGAAACAATTCACCGTCAGGCATGCGCGTGATCGGACGCACGAATGCTTCGGCAGGCAGCTTGCGCAGCCACATCGGCAACTCGGCGGCTGCCGCCGCTTCCGCGAGGGGCGCGCCGTCAACGACGCTCGCAAGTGCACGCGCGGGATCGAGCCCGCGCCGCGGCACGGCCAGCGCAAACAGCAGCGCCGGAAAGCTCAAAGCGAGGTCCGCGACGCGCGAATGCCGCATCGCCAGCGCACGCACCGCGCCCTGGAAGCGGGGATGATACCGCCGAAGCCGGCGTTCCAGCAGGTCGGAACGCCCGGTCGCCCGGCGAGGGGCCAGCACAGGATTCGAAGTCATGACAACAATTCCGCAAGCAAAAGCCGCGGCAGATTCGATTCAATTGAAAGTTTTCATGATTTGGTCCGGGACTCTGATCCCGGCGCCGGCGCTAAGTATCGCGCGTCGAACCCGGGAAGCGCGCAGTCGTAAACATGGTCGCCTCCAATGATGCAGTTGCGGTGCGCCCTGGTAGCTTGGTTTTCGCCAACATGCAACCCGAGACTGTATCCCGCTGTCGCATCGCCGGGATGGACGGTTCATGCCAGCCGCCTGAAGCGACTGACGCAAACAGCCTCGAATTTGGTGTAGACTGGGCTTCGTTCCGACGGCGACTGTTCGTCTTGATCGGGCACATGGCGACAATTGTCCCGAAGGAGCCTCAAATGCGCCTGCCGGCTTTCACGCTTCTGACGATGGGAATGATCTTGGCGACGCCGGCATCCGCCCAGACCTACGATCCCAGTTTCCCCGTTTGCATCCAGACCTATGCCAACGGCGGCGGCAGCATCAATTGCAGTTTCACCTCGCTGGCGCAGTGCGCCGCATCGGCATCGGGGCGCGCGGCGCAGTGCTACGATAACCCGTTTTTCGCGCAACCAATCAGGAAACCGTCCCGGCAACGCGGCGTTTACTAGAGAGCACGGCCCGCTTGCGCCGGAGGCGTCACGCGCCGTTTTTGCCCGCGCCATTGCTTCACCATATAATGCGTTGAAACCGTCTATTTCGTGAGGTCACGTGACTGCTCCCAATCCCGCTGCCGGAAAGCCGGCCGATCCCGCCTCCCTCGTCAACGTGCCGCAACTGGTCACGGCCTATTTCGCCTTGAAACCTGATCCGGCCGATCCGACCCAGCGGGTCGCCTTCGGGACCTCGGGCCATCGCGGGACCTCGCTGAAGAACTCGTTCAACGAAAACCACATCCTGGCGACGACGCAGGCAATCTGCGATCACCGCCGCGAGACGGGACTGACCGGGCCGCTCTTCATCGGCATCGATACGCATGCGCTGGCCGAGCCGGCGCTGGCAAGCGCGGTGGAGGTATTTGCCGCCAACGGCGTCGACATCATGATCGACGAGCGCGGCGGCTACACGCCGACGCCGGTCATCTCGCATGCGATCCTGAG
>Ga0081455_10005529_pt1 | contig 13841 bp, 14 predicted proteins | sample TabmetS3T2R1_FD_70207 | JGI IMG/M metagenome (GOLD analysis project Ga0081455, IMG submission 70207) | Tabebuia heterophylla rhizosphere microbial communities from the University of Puerto Rico - S3T2R1 | ecosystem: Host-associated > Plants > Roots > Rhizosphere ... | reverse complement strand
ATCGGCAGGGTCTGCGCGTCCGAGGCGGTCAGGTGGTAGCGCGCGGTGAACTCCCAGCGCGCGAAGTAGGTCTCCAGCCGGAAGTCAGGCAGGGTCGGCATGAGTCTCCTTCCGGGTCTGGGCGAGGAGCTGGTAGAGCGCGGACCGGGAGACTCCCAGCACGCGGGCGACGGCCGGCACCGACCGCCGCTGGCTGAGCACACCGGCCGCATCCAACCGGCCCAGCACCTCGAGACGGTCGTCCCGGCTCAGCCGCTCGGCGGGCCGGCCGCGTTCCCGGACATAGCCGGCGACGACCTCGTTGAGCGTCTCGGACCAGTCGTGCTCGAACAACACCCGCGGCTGCCCGACCACCGGTGCGGCAAAGGCGGCCAGCAACCGGCTCGCCTCGTCGAAGGCGGTCCGGTCGACGTTCACACAGAACACGTACGCCGGTTTGCCGTCGTCGTCGCGGATGACGCCCATCTCGTGGTCGACGCCGAAGCGGATCGGCGCGCCGTCGATGAGCGGGATGCGGTTGACCGCGGCCGGGTCCTTCTCGGTCAGGTGGTCGAACGCGCCGTCGTTGAACACCGGGCAGTCCTGGAGGATCTCGACGAACGCCGCGCCGCGGTGCTCGGCGGCGGCCCGCAGGACCTCGGCGAGCCCCTGCTTGTCGCGGTCGACGGCGCGCGCGACGAAGGTGGCGCCGGCGCCGAGGGCCAGCGAGAGCGCGTCGAGCGGCGGATCGATCGACCCGGTCGGCGTCGACTTCGTCACCTTGCCGAACTCGCTGGTCGGCGACGCCTGCCCCTTCGTCAACCCGTAGATGCGGTTGTTGAAGAGCAGGATCTTGACCGGGATGTTGCGCCGCAGCGCGTGGACGAGATGGTTGGCGCCGATCGACAGCGCGTCGCCGTCGCCCGAGACGATCCACACCGACAGGTCGTCGCGCGCCGCCGCAAGGCCGGTGGCGATGGTCGGCGCCCGGCCGTGGATCGCGTGCATCCCGTAGGTGTTCATGTAGTAGGCGAAGCGGCCCGCGCAGCCGATGCCGGTGACGAAGACGATCCGCTCCGGCGGGATGCCGAGCTCGGGCATGAAGCCCTGGATGGAGGCGAGCACCGAGTAGTCCCCACAGCCTGGGCACCAGCGGGTCTCCTGATCGGACTGGAAATCCGCCTTGGTCAGCGGCAGCGCAGCACTCACAACAGCTCCAGGATCGCCTGCTCGATCTCGCCCGCCAGCAGCGGGCGCCCCTCGACGCGCGTGTAGCTGGTCACGTCGACGAGGTACTCGGCCCGCAGCACGCGCGCGAGCTGGCCGCTGTTCATCTCGGGCAGCAGCACCTTCCGGTAGGCCCGCAGGACCTCGCCGAGGTTGGCGGGCAGCGGATTGAGGTGGTGCAGGTGGGCGCGCGCGACCTTGCGCCCGCCGTCGCGCACGCGGCGCACGCCCGCGCGCAGCGCGCCGGCGCTCGAGCCCCAGCCGAGGACGAGCACCTCGGCGCCGTCCTCGTGATCGACGACGACGTCAGGCACCTCGATGCCCGCGACCTTCGCGTCGCGCAGCTCGGTCATGCGCGCGTGGTTGGCCGGGTCGTAGCTGATCTCGCCGGTCACGTCCTGCTTCTCGAGGCCGCCGATCCGGTGCGCGAGGCCCGGCGTGCCGGGGAGCGCCCACGGGCGCGCGCCATCACCGTTGCGCGCGTAGGGCTGGAAGCGCCCGCCGTTGCTCGGCGGCTTGGCGAAGGTTGGGTCGATCGGCGCCAGCGACGCGGCGTCGGGGATGCGCCACGGCTCGGAGCTGTTGGCGAGGAAGAGGTCGGTGAGCAGGATCACCGGGGGGCGGTAGCGCACGGCGATGCGGACGGCCTCGTAGGCCGCGTCGAAGCACTGACCGGGTGTGGAGGCGGCCACGATCGGCACCGGCGACTCGCCGTGGCGCCCGTAGAGCGCGGCAAACAGGTCGGACTGCTCAGTCTTCGTGGGCATGCCGGTCGAGGGCCCCGCGCGCTGGACGTCGACGATCACCAGCGGCAGCTCGAGCGCGACGGCCAGGCCGATCGTCTCGGTCTTGAGGTCAAGGCCGGGGCCGCTCGTCGCGGTGACACCCAGCCCACCGCCGAACGCGGCGCCCAGCGCGATGCCGGCCGCGGCGATCTCGTCTTCGGCCTGGATCGTGCGCACGCCGGCGGCCCTGCGCGTCGCGAGGTCGTGCAGCAGCTCCGACGCCGGTGTGATCGGGTAGGCGGCGAGCACGAGCGGCAGACCGCTGCGGATGCTCGCCGCGACGAGGCCGAGCGCCGTCGTCGTGGTGCCGTTGACGTTGCGGTAGACGCCGGGCGGCACGTCCTTGGCCGGCGGGACCTCGTAGCGCACGTCGATGAGCTCGGAGGTCTCCCCGAAGTTCCACCCGGCCCGGAACGCGGTGAGGTTGACCTCGCGGATGTGCGGCTGCTTGGCGAACTTCTGCTCGATCCAGCGCTCGGTGACGTCGGTCGGGCGCTCGTAGAGCCAGGAGAGCACGCCGAGCGCGAAGAGGTTGCGGGCGCGCTGCGCGTCGCGCGAGGTCGCGCCGTCGACGCCCTCGAGCGCGCGGGTGACCAGCGTGGTCATCGGCACGCGCTTGACCTGGAAGGCGTCGAGCGAGTCGTCGTCGAGCGGGCTGTCCTCGTAGCCGGCCTTCTGGAGATTCCGGGTCGAGAACGCGTCCTCGTTGACGATGATCGTCGCGCCCTTCTCCAGCTGGCCGACGTTCGCCTTCAGCGCAGCGGGATTCATCGCCACGAGGACGTTGGGCGCGTCGCCGGGCGTCGCGATGTCCCGCGCGGCGAAGTGGATCTGGAAGCTCGAGACCCCGGCCAGGCTGCCGGCGGGCGCGCGGATCTCAGCCGGGAAGCTCGGCAGCGTCGCCAGATCGTTGCCGAAAAACGCGGTCGCGTCGGTGAAGCGACCGCCGGCGAGCTGCATGCCGTCGCCCGAATCCCCCGCGAAGCGCACGATGACCCGTTCGCGCCGCTCGACCTTCGCGGCGCCGTTCGGTGCTGAAACGGTGTCCTCGAGCGCAGGAAACTCCGTCGTTGCCATCGGGTGTCCCTACGCTACCACTATCGCCCCTCATGTTCGGACGCCCGACATTCGGGCGTCGTAGGAGGCCAGCAGAGCCAGCTTCCCGGCCCGATCGAGCGCCTTGATCCGGGCCTCCTCGCGCAGCGCCTCGCTGCGATCGGCCACCGGCAGCGCAAGCGCGAGCTCGACGGGCAGGCGGCTGCGGGTGTAGGCGCTCGCCTTCCCCGCGGCGTGCCGGCGCAGCCGCGCGTCGAGGTCGACCGTCCAGCCGGTGTAAAGCGAGCCGTCCGCGCAGCGCAGCAGGTACACCCACGCGCCGGCCAACGGCCTACGCCTCGGCGCGAGCCTCCGCTTGCCGCCCGTGGGCGGGCAGCGGATCGAGCTTGACCGGTGTCGCGTGCAGCGCGCGCAAGCGCACGTCGCGCCAGCTCATGCCCTCCTTGACGAGGGCGGGGGCGCCCATGATCACCGCGGTGGCGATCTCGACCGCCTGCAGGATGATCCCGTAGGCAAGGGCGCTGTCGAGCGGGACGTGGTAGGCGCCGTGGAGCACCGCCACGCACGCGGCCTGGAAGACGCCGAGGTTCGACGGCGTCAGCGGCACCGCCGCGGTGACGTTGACCGCGAACAGCACGGCGGCCGCCGCGGCGAGGCCGGCCTGGTCGTCGAGGCCCAGCGCGACGAGCAGCACGAAGCACGAGGCCCACTGGATCGCCCATGCCAGGAGCTGCAGCACGGTCGCCTCGGCGCCGAGGCGCGGGGACCTGAACACGCGCAGCCCGGCGCGCACCTGCGCCGTGGCCGCGCGCACCTTGCGCACCGCGGCCTGTACGCGCCGCGACCGCGACGGTACGCCGCCGCGCAGCAGCGCGGGCAGCACGAGCACCGCGACGAGCAGCGCCGCCGGCGCGATCGCGAAGGCGGCCAGTGCGTGCTGGCGGTGGCCGAAGAGGTCGACCGTCGAGAACATGACGGCACCGAGCCCGACCAGCGCGACGACATTGAGCAGCGTCTGGGAGACGATCGTCCCCACCACGGTGGGCAGATGCTCGCGTGGACGGCCGGTTCTGCGCGCGACGATGAGGGCGCGCGACGGCTCGCCGAGGCGGGCGGGCAGCGTCGCGGACATCAGCACGCCGATGAAGGTCCCCTGCAGAGCGTCGAACACGCGCAGGCGCCCCTCGGGCAGCGCGGCGCGCAGGATCGCGTGCCACGCGAAGCCGCGGACGACCATCGACGCGCACATGATCCCCAGCCCGAGGAGGACCCAGGTCGGCGTCGCGCGCAGCAGGCTGGCCGCGATGCGGTCCATGCCGATGCGCTCGAGGGCGAGCAGGGCCAGCCCGCCGGCGGCAAGCATCGCGACGGCGGCCCCGGTCTTGCGCGCGATCGCGCGACGCCGGTCGCGCCCCTCGCGCTTGACGGTGTCGAGGCTCGGCAGACGCCGCTCGGGACGCGGGCGCGGACTGAGGTCGCCCTGGCGGGCGCCCAGGAAGACGACCGTCTTCTCGCGCGTGGTGACCGCCCGCGGGAGCTCCTGGGCGTCGCGGTACGCGTCGAGGACCTCGGCGGCGACGGTCGGCCACGCGTAGCGGTGCGCGTGGTCGCGCGCGGCGACGGCCATCGCGGCACGGCGATCGGGATCGACGGCGAGGTCGCGCAGCGTCTCGGCGAGCGCGGTCGCGTCGCCCCGCGGGACGAGGACGCCGTCGACACCGTTGCGGACAACGTCGCGGTAGCCCGGGATGTCCGAGGCGACGACCGGGGTGCCGGCCGCGAACGCCTCGGTGAGGACCATGCCGAAGCTCTCGCCGCCCAGCGACGGAGCCACGAGCAGGTCGGCACGGGCGAGCGCCGCCGCCTTCTCGGCGTCGGGCACCTTGCCGAGCACGACCACGCCCTCCGCGCCGTCGAGCAGCATCGGCTCGACCTCGGCGGGCTCGGCCCCGACGAGCATGAGCTCGACCGGGACGTGTTCGCGCAGCGCCTCGAAGGCGCGCAGCAGGATGGGCAGGCCCTTGCGCTCGACCGTCTGGCCGACGAAGGCCAGGCGCAGCGGCGCGCCGGGCTCGGGCGCGCGCAGCTCGACATGATCGGGGACGTCGACCCCATTGGGGACGATGCGGTAGGTCCCGCCGTAGAAGCGCCGGCCGGTCCAGGCGGCGGCCTCGGACACGGCGATGCGCACGTGCAGGCGCGCGAGCTTGCGCCGGGCGCCGGCGATGACGTTGCCGAGGCCATTGGAGACCGGGTTGTCGGAATACGCGTGGAACGTGCCCACCAGCGGGGCGGCGGTGGCGTCGAGCGCCTCGTAGCCCACCACCGGCGCGTGCGGCTCGTGGATGTGGATGACGTCGAAGCCGCCCGTGCGCAACTCGCGGCTGAGCTTCGTGATGGCGTCCGGGAAGGGCGCGAGGTTGGAGACCGCCCCGTTCGCCTTGATCCCTATCGTCCGGCCGAGCGGGAAGACCCACTCCGGCAGCTCGCGCACCTCCGGGCGGGCACCGCGGTGCAGCCGCGCCGACAGCCGACCGGGCGGATCGTAGGGAGCAAAGACACGCACATCGTGGCCCTCGGCAAAGAACTGCCCGGCGAGCGCCTCGATATGGCGTGTGACGCCCCCCGGATAGGTCCACGAATAGGGGGACACGAGGGCGATCCTCATCAACCCCATGGTATCGGCCGTCCCCGCCGGTGTAGTGCGGCAAACCCGCCTGGAGGCCCGCCACTATCCTCTTTGAAGTGCCTGAGCGCCACTTCGTGAAGTACACCTTTCTCAAGGTCGATCCTGCTTGGCGGCGTCTTGACGCTGACGCGCGCGCGCGTGACAAGCAGGAGTTCCTCGCTGCCTGCGAGGACTTCGCCACCGATCACCTGCTCCAGAGCTTCAGCCTGGTGGGTACTCGCGGCGACGTCGACCTCATGCTGGTCGCCGAGACCGAGAACCTCGATCGCATCCACGAGTTCCACGTCGTTTTGGCGCAATCCGGCCTGTCGAAGTGGTCCTCCCAGCCCTACTCGTTCCTGGGGCTGCGCAAGAGCTCGGAGTACTCCGACGACGTGCGCGTCAACCCGCGCGCCTTCCGCGGCAAGTACCTGTTCGTGTACCCGTTCGTCAAGACGCGGGCGTGGTACGCGCTCCCCGCCGACGAGCGCTGGCGGATCATGCAGGGCCACATCAAGGTCGGTCGCGAGTACCCGCAGGTCGACAACCACACGACGTACTGCTTCGGCTTGGACGACCAGGAGTTCGTCGTCGCGTTCGACACCGACGACGCCGGCGCTTTCCTCGACCTCGTCCAGCGCCTGCGCACCACCGAGGCCTCGTCGTTCACGCTGCGCGACACCCCCAGCTTCACCTGCATCGCCACCTCGGTCGAACGCGCGCTCAACGCGCTTGACGGCGAGCCGCTGCCCGCCTTCGAATCGCTGTCCGGATGACCCACCCCGACTTCGACGACGTCCGCGACATCACGGTCATCGGCGCCGGGCCGGTCGGGCTGTCGGCGGCGTTCTGGGCGGGCATGCGCGAGGCCAGCTCGCGGATCATCGACTCGCTGCCCGAGCTCGGCGGCCAGCTGACCACGCTCTATCCGGAGAAGTGGATCTACGACGTCCCCGGTCACCCCAAGGTGCTGGCCAGGGACCTCGTCGAGCTGCACCGCCAGCAGACGCTCGAGCAGTTCGACGTCCCCGTCCACCTGGAGACCACCGCCGAGACGATCTCGTGGGAGGACGACACCGTCGTGCTCCACACCGACCGCGGCGACCTGCGCTCGCGCACGGTGATCGTGGCCGGCGGCCACGGTGCGTTCGAGCCCAAGAAGCTGCCCGGCTACGACATGACCGCCTGGGAGGGCCGCGGCGCCTACTACCTCGTCGGCTCCAAGAGCGAGTTCGAGGGCAAGCGCGTCGTGATCATCGGCGGCGGTGACAGCGCGTGCGACTGGGTCGTCAACCTGCTCGACACCGCCGAGCGCGTCTCGCTCGTGCATCGCCGCGAGGGCTTCCGCGCCCACGAGGCGACGGTCAAGGAGGTCATGGACGCACATGCCGAAGGGCGCATCGACGTGCACGTCCCCTTCCAGGTCAAGGACGTCGTGGGCAACGGCACGGTCGAGGCCGTCCAGCTCTTCAATTCCGAGGACGAGTCGCAGGTCGTCGAGATCCCGTGCGACGCGATCCTGCTGCAGCTCGGGTTCAAGACCGCGCTCGGGCCGCTGAAGGAGTGGGGCTTCGACATCGAGAAGGGCGCCATCAAGGTCGACGGGCTGTTCAAGACCTCGCTGGACCGCGTCTGGGCCTGCGGCGACATCACCACCTTCGACGGCAAGCTCAAGCTCATCGCGACCGGCTACGCCGAGGCCGCGATCGCCGTGTCGCAGGCCGTGCACCACATCCGGCCCGAGATGAAGATCCAGCCCAAGTACTCGACGAACACGGGCGTCCCCGGCGCCGTCGAGGGGCAGCCGTAAAGCCCGAGTTCGAATACCTGCACAAGGCCGACCCGGTTCTCGCCCGCCTGCTCGACGAGAACGGGGAGCCCGACCGCTGGCGCCCGCCGCACAACGACAACTACGCGGCGCTGGTGCGCTCGATCGTCGGCCAGCAGCTCTCCACGCGCGCGGCGCAGGCGATCTACGGGCGTCTGATCGAGCGCTTCGACGGCCACCCCCCGACCACCGAGCAGATCCTCGCCGACGACCCCGACGAGCTGCGCGTCGCGGCCGGCCTCTCGCACGCCAAGGTGCGCTACCTGCGCTCGCTCGCCGAGTGCGTGGTCACCGGCCAGCTGGAACTGGACCGCCTCGAGGAGCTTCCCGACGACGAGGTCATCGCCGAGCTGACCACCGTCAAGGGGATCGGCGAGTGGAGCGCCCACATGTTCCTGATGTTCCAGCTCTCCCGCCCCGATGTCCTCGCGGTCGGCGACCTCGGCATCCGCCACGCGGCCCAGCGCGCCTACGACCTTCCGGCGCTCCCGAAGGCCGCCGAGCTCACGACGATCGCCGAGCCGTGGCGCCCCTATCGGACGGCGGGCTGCCTCGTGCTCTGGCACTCGCTGCGGACGGCGCCCGTGTAGCCACCATGTGTCGCCTGTTCGGGCTCACCGCGGGAAACGAGCCGATCAAGGCGACGTTCTGGCTGCTCGAGGCGCCGGATTCGCTGGCCCAGCAGAGCCGCCGCAACCCGGACGGGTACGGCCTGGCGACGTTCCGCCCCGAGGTGCTGGTCGAGAAGCGCCCCGTCGCGGCGTACGAGGACCAGGAGTTCGCCCGGGAGGCGAACGAGCGCGAGTCGCCGGTCTTCGTCGCCCACGTCCGCTACGCGTCGATCGGCGGGCGCGAGCTGGTCAACACGCACCCGTTCGAGCAGGAGGGCCGCGCGTTTGCGCACAACGGCCATCTCGAAGGGCTCGACGTGCTTGACGACCAGCTCGGCGACTACCGGCGGCTCGTCCACGGCGACACCGACTCCGAGCGCTTCTTCGCGCTGGTGACGAAGGAGACCGACGCGAACGGCGGCGACCCTGGCGCCGGGCTGGCCTCCGCGGCGCGCTGGGCGGCCGCGAACCTGCCGCTCTACGCGCTCAACTGCATCCTGGCCACGGCCACCGGCGTCTGGGCGCTGCGCTTCCCCGAGACCCACGACCTGCTCATGCTCGAGCGCGCCGAGGGCGGCGAGACCGGCCGCAGGCACTTCGATGCCGCCAGCCGGTCCGGCCGCATCCGCGTCCGGTCAGGCGCGCTGGCGGCGTGCCGCGCCGTCGTCTTCGCCAGCGAGCGGATGGACGAGGACCCGGGCTGGCGCATGCTCGCGCCGGGCGAGCTCGTGCACGTCGACGGCAACCTCGAGGTCACCCGCGAAATCGCGATCGACGGCCCGCCGGCGCGGCCGCTGACGCTCGAGGACCTGCACCCGGAGATCGCCGCGTCGCAGCGCTGATGCTCAGAAGCGCCAGCGGACGCGCTTCGTGCCGCGCGTCGCGACGTAGACGTCCGAGGCCGGCTTCAGATCGCCCGTGACGCGCCAGCCGTTCCACGTGAACCTGCGAATCCCGCTGAGCGTCGGCGTCATGGCGAGCGCCCTGCGGTGCGCGCCCCTGGCGACGCTGCGCGCGGTCGCGCACGACACGCCGGTCGCGCGGATGTGCGACAGGTTCACGCCCGCGTAGCGAGTGTTGGGATAGGGGTTGACGACCGGAGCGCACGCGCGCGTCGTGGCGGCGCCGGCACTCGGCGCAACGACGGAGAGCACGGCGGCAACCAGCCCCACGCTGACAATGAGCCGCATCGAGGTGCAACAGCCTACTCGGGCACCCAGTCGCGGGTCACCATGAGCCAGAACGCCAGTCCCGCCCACGGCCCATAGCGCCGGAAACGGCGAGTGATCGCCGGGTCCTTCGCCTTGCGCCCGGTGACCTTCGCGTACTTGGGCCGCGTCCACGAGTCGAGGATCAGCCGCGAGTGGCGGCCGAGCAACATCATGATGTGCGCCGCCGCGTAGGGGCCGACGCCGTCGAGCGCGAGCAGCCGCTGCTCGAGCTCGTCGTCCGGCAGCTCGGCCTCGGTGGCCGTCGCGAGCGCCTCGAGGTCGAGCGCGCCCTCCTGCACCGCGGCGGCCAGGGTGCGCAGGTACGGCCCGCGATAGCCCGCCTTGACGACCCCGGTGTAGAAGGCGTCGTCCGCCGCGGCCATCGCCGCGGGCGTTGGAAAGGAGCGGTAGGTCGTGTCGGCCGGCTGGCCGCGCGCCGGCTCGCCGAGCTCGCGGACCAGCGCGCTCACCATCCGCACGGTCGCCGACCACGTGCAGTTCGTGGTGCAGATCGTCTTGACGACGTCCTCGAAGACGGTCTGCCCGCGCATCATCCTGCCCGCGCCGACGGTCGCCCACGAGAGCTTCTCGTCGGTCGCCAGCAGCTCGTACAGCACGGAGAGGTCCTGGTCGAGCCTCAGGAGATGGCGGACGCCACCGAGCACGGCACGCTCCTGCGCCGTGCTCGACGGCCGCGGCAGCGCGCTGACCCGCGCGCGGGTCCGGCCCGCCGGCCGCACGCGCACCCGCAGGGGGCGCCCGCGTGGCATCGTCAGAACGACGTCGAAGCCGGACTCGTCCTCGTGGACGCGCATCGGCGGCAGCTCGGTCAGGCCATGGGACACCACGGTGCGGCGCAGGTTGACCGGCTCGCCTCCGGGCCCGCGCAGCGCCAGGGACGCGGACCAGGCCTTCTTCGGCCAGGCGCCGTCAGGCGAGCTGCCAGACGCCATCGCGCAGGAGGGGCACGGTGGCACCGCCGGGCTCGACGCCGTCGATCTCGACGTCGGGCGACCCGACCATGAAGTCGGTGTGTGTGGCGGAGTTGTTCAGCCCCGCCGCCTCATGCTCCTCGGCGGGGCGGTCGTCGATGACCCACGGGATCGCGCTCCCCCAGGCGATGTGCGCGGCCGCGTTCTCGTCGTAGAGCGTGTTGCGGAAGACGACGCCGGTGTCGCCGACACGCGAGCTCGCATCGACCAGCGCGACCTCGCCGAGCCGGCGGGCACCGTCGTCGAGTGCGATGTCGGTGCGGACGGCCTCCGCTCCGCGGCTGGCCCGCACGTCGACGATCTCGCCGCCGCTCAGCCTCAGCTCGAGGTCCTCGACCAGCGTGCCGTGCAGCGCGAGCGGCATCGTCGAGCGGACCGTGCCCTCGGCGCGGAGGCGGTGCGGGCTCGTGAAGACCTCCTCGGTGGGGAGGTTCGGAGCGTGCACCTGGCCGTTGATCGTGCGCTCGCGCGCCGCCAGCCAGCGTGCGCCCTCGATGAGGCCGACCTCGAGGTCGGTTCCGGGCCCGCGGTAGCGCAGCGCCGTGAAGGCGTGCTCAGTGAGCGCCTGCGCCCGGGCCTCGAGCTCGTCGAGGCGGACCTTCCACGCCGCCGCCGGGTCCGGCTCGTCGAGGCGCAGCGCGTGCGCGACGGCGTCCCACAGCGCGTCGACGTCCGGCTTGCCGACCGCCTCGATCGCCCAGCTCTCGGTCGGGTACGCGACGAGCGTCCACGCGACCTTGCGGCCCATCACGCCGTCGAGCCACGCGCGGTCGAAGTCGCGGAAGCGCGACCGCGCGAGCCGCTGCTCGTCGAGCCCCTCGAAGATCTCCGCGCCCGAGTCGGCCGAGATGCCGATCACCGCGGCGCCGACGTCGGCCGCGCGCTTGATCCGCTCGACCATCCACGGCGGCGTCCACCCGAGCACGTCGTCGTCCGCGTGCTCGACGAGGCCGCGGTGCACGCGCCGGTCGCCGTAGGAGACGTCGACGAAGCGGGCGCCCGAAGCGTAGGCCTCCTCCGCGATCGCCCGCACCAGCGGGGCGTGCTCGATCTGGCCGTTGACCAGGAGCTCCTGGCCTTCGGCGAGGTTGACGCCCGCGTGGACGAGCAGGCGGGCGTAGGCGCGGAGACGATCGTCGGTCATGCCGATCCGGAAGCCTTGCACGCCGAGGGCAGCGGCGGCGATGGGCCGTCCGGATCGCGGTCCCCGCCCCACGCCGCGAAGAGGTCGTAGGCGGGCCAGGTGTGGGTGAGCGGCGCATCGACGAGGCCGACCGGGAAGACCGGGTCGTCGCGGAACGTGTACTGGAACGCCGCGCTGACCCGCGGGTCCTCGTTCCAACGGCGCAGCGAGACGTTGAGCGCCTGGCAGTCGGCGCGGGTTGCCTTCGCGCTCGGCGAGCGCTCGTCGCCGACGTGCGGGCCGCCGACGCCGGTCTCGGTCACCCAGATCGGCTTGCCGCGGGTGCACGACCGGCCGTCGAGCACGCGCTCGAGCGCGCCAAGCGCGCCCGGATCGTCGGCGTTGTCGCCGCGCTGGGCGTACTGGTGCTGGGCGAAGACCCCCGCATTGCAGACAACCTCATCGGGCAGGCCGGCGTAGAACTCGGAGATCGAGGCCCCGAACTTGCGCGCGTTCTCCAGCCCGGCGAGCTCGCCCACGACCATCTGCTGGCCGGGCTTGAGCTCCTGGCGCATGGCGTTCGCGATCCGCGCGTACACCGCCGGGGACAGCGCCTTCGAGCTGCCGCTGCAGCGCTCCCGCTGCGGGCTGATGAAGAACGGCCCGTTGGGCTCGTTCCACGGGCTCCACCAGCGGATGTCGACGCCCTCGCTCTTGGCGAGGTCCTGGAGCGAGCCGACCATCTTCTTGTACGCCTGCAGGCCCTCGTCGGTGATGGGGCGCGAGCGGGCGGTGATGTCGTCGCGTTCGCAGCCGCTGGCGGGCTTTGCGGCCCACTCGGGCACACCGTAGAAGACGACCATCGTCGCGAAGCCGTTGCCGGCCTGCTGCGAGGCGTGCAGGGCGCGCAGGGTGTCGCGGATGCCGGCGTAGGGGCCGCAGGGCTTCAGGCCGCGCATACACCCATCGGAGGCCTTCGTCCAGTCGACGGGCCCGTCGGGGGACGGCTGCAGCGAGGCCCAGTCGACCGTCAGGCGGTACAGCGGCGGCTTGAGCGCCTCGAGCCGGTCGCGCCACGGACCGAAATCGCCGACGTCCTTGCCGCTCCAGAACAGGTTGGGGTTGATCTCGCTGATGCCGATGGCGAGGCCGCCGTTCGGCGCGATCTCGGCGGGCGCGGGCTTGGCCGGCGGGTTCTTGGACTGCGCCGGCGCAGTCTGCGCCGGCGCCGACGACGTCGGTGCCTTCTTCTTGTTGCCGCCGCAGGCCCCCAGCACGACGACGGCGGCCAGGAGGGCCGCCGCTATCGCCAAGCGCACGACTAGACGGCCGAGACCTCTTCGTCCTCGGCGACCCGGAACGACGAGCCGCAGCCGCAGGCCGCGACGACGTTCGGGTTGTTGACCTGGAAGCCGGCGCCCTGGAGCGAGTCGACGTAGTCGATGGTCGAGCCGTCGACGTAGGGCAGGCTCTGGTTGTCGACGAGGAGCCGCAGGCCGCTGTGCTCGAAGATCGCGTCGCCGTCGCGCTGCTCGTCGAAGGCGAGCTGGTACTGGAAGCCGGAGCAACCGCCGCCGCGCACGCCGACGCGCAGCCCGGCACTCGCGACGTCGAGGCCCTGCGAGTCGAGGAACTCGCGAACCTTCTCGGCGCCCTTGTCGGTGAGGTTGACGCCCTTCGCGTGGTACGTGACCTGGGTGCTCATACTTCACGAAATATAGCGGTCGCTAGTCTTGGTCTTGAGGATGCCCACCGCCGAGGACGTCAAAGCTCGCATCGAGGCCGGGATTCCGGGCGCAAGGGCCGACGTGGAGTCCCCCGACAACGTGCATTTCACCGCACACGTCGTGTCGGACGCCTTCGCCGGCCTGAGTCGCATCGAGCAGCACCGGCTCGTCTACGCCGCCTTTGAAGGCGAGCTCGGCGGCGCCATCCACGCCCTCCAACTGAAGACGGAGACGCCATGACCGACCAGGCTTCCAACCCGATCCGCGACGCCATCCAGCAGGCGATCGACCAGAACGACGTGATCCTGTTCATGAAGGGCACGCCGGACCAGCCCATGTGCGGCTTCTCGGCGCGCACCGCTGCCGCGCTGCAGTCGCTCGGCGCCCCCTTCGCGGCCGTCGACATCCTGCCCGACCCGCGCATCCGCCAGGAGCTCTCGGCACTGTCGAACTGGCCGACGATCCCGCAGCTCTTCGTCAACGGCGAGCTCGTCGGCGGCTGCGACATCGTCACCGAGATGTACGAGAGCGGTGAGCTCGCCCAGACACTCGGCGTCGAGCAGCCCGCCGCCCCGCCCGAGGCCGAGGCGCCCGCCGCCGGCCCGCGGCCGATGGGCATCGAGAACCGGATGTC
>Ga0081455_10005528_pt1 | contig 13843 bp, 15 predicted proteins | sample TabmetS3T2R1_FD_70207 | JGI IMG/M metagenome (GOLD analysis project Ga0081455, IMG submission 70207) | Tabebuia heterophylla rhizosphere microbial communities from the University of Puerto Rico - S3T2R1 | ecosystem: Host-associated > Plants > Roots > Rhizosphere ... | reverse complement strand
CCGCACTCAGGCGGCCAGACCGAGCTTGGCCATCCGCTCGGCATGGTTCTCGGTGAGCCGGGCGAACATCCGGCCGATCGCGGCCAGATCCATGCCCGGACGGTCCACGCCCCCGGCGAGCAGGGCCGACAGACCGTCCCGCTCGGCGACGACGACCTGCGCCTGGCTCAGCGCCTCCCCCACGAGCCGGCGACCCCACAGGGCCAGCCGGCCGCCCACGACCGGATCCTGCGCGATCGCCGCGCGTACCCGATCCACGGCGAACTCGCTGTAGCCGGTGTCGCTGAGCGTGTGCAGGATGAGCTCGCGGGTGTCGGCGTCGACGTACGCCGCAACCTCGCGATAGAAGTCGGCAGCCAGGCCGTCGCCGACGTACGCCTTGACCAGCCCTTCGAGCCAGTCGGCCGGCGCGGTGTGCTCGTGGAATCGGTTGAACGTCGCGACGAACGGCGCCATCGCTTCGGCCGGATCCGCGTCCAGGGCCACCAGTCGATCGCGGAGCGCCGCGAAGTGGCCGTACTCAGCGCTCGCCATCGCGGCCAGTGCGGCCTTGTCCGTGAGTGTCGGCGCCATCTTGGCGTCCTCGGCGAGCCGCTCGAACGCCGTCAGCTCGCCGTAGGCAAGCGCCCCGAGCAGATCGACGATGCCGACCCGATAGTTCGGGTCTTGCAGCGCGAGTGGCGTGTCATCGTCGGCCATATCGAGCAGCCTACGGCCGATCGATAGACTGAAGCGAGACGGCGAGGGGATCGGCCCGCCCTACCGGCGGCTTGCGAAACGAGGAGACTCTGACCACCTTTCACGATCTTGGCGTGCTGCCCGAGATCACCGAGGCATTGCGCGAGGTCGACATCGTCGACACCTTCCCGATTCAGGAGATGACGCTGCCCATCGCGCTGATGGGCACCGACCTGATCGGGCAGGCGCGCACCGGCACCGGGAAGACTCTGGCCTTCGGCATCCCGGTGTTGCAGCGCACGGTGGCCCCACACGACCCCGACTACGCGGAGCTGGCCGGTCCCGGCAAGCCCCAGGGACTCGTCGTGGCGCCCACCCGCGAGCTCGCGAGCCAGGTGGCCGACGACATCGCCGTCGCGGGCAAGCACCGCAGCACTCGTACCCTCACGGTCTACGGCGGAGTGGCGTACGAGCCACAGCTCGGGGCCCTCAAGGACGGGGTCGACATCGTGGTCGGCACCCCCGGCCGCCTGCTGGATCTGGCCGACCGAGGCGTGCTCGACCTCGCCCACATCAAGGTCCTCGTCCTCGACGAGGCCGACAAGATGCTCGACCTCGGCTTCCTGCCCGACGTCGAGCGGTTGATCGCCAAGACCCCAGAGTTGCGGCAGACCATGCTGTTCTCGGCGACGATGCCGGCGCAGATCGTCTCGCTGGCACGCACTCACCTGCGGCATCCGGTCAACATCCGGGCGGAGTCGACGACCGAGCAGCAGACGGTGCCGGCCACGGCCCAGTTCATCTATCGGGCGCACCAGTCCGACAAGCCGGAGGTCGTGGCCCGGATCCTGCAGTCCGAGATCAGCGGCCGCACCATCGTGTTCACTCGGACCAAGCGACAGGCGCAGCGAGTCGCCGACGACCTCAAGGAACGTGGCTTCCCGTCGTCGCCCCTGCATGGCGACATGGCGCAGGACGCGCGAGAGCGGGCGCTCAAGCGCTTCCGCAGCGGCCGGGTCCAGGTCCTCGTCGCGACCGACGTCGCCGCCCGGGGCATCGACGTCGAGGCCGTCACCCACGTGATCAACTACGAGTGCCCCGACGACGAGAAGACCTATCTCCACCGGATCGGGCGCACCGGCCGGGCCGGCGCCTCCGGCGTCGCGGTGACCCTCGTCGACTGGGCGGACGTGACCCGGTGGAAGGTGATCAACAACGCCCTCGACCTGCCGTTCGAGAACCCGGAGGAGACCTACTCGACCTCCGAACACCTCCATCGCGACCTCGGCATCCCGCGGGAGGCCACCGGACGGATCGTCCCGGCGCCGAAGCAGTCGGATCGGGAGGCCGACGGCGGATCCGCGTCCGATGCCAGGAAGCGGGAGGGCAAGAAGTCGAGCCGACCACGCCGCAGGCGACAGCGGCGCCGGACCCGGAGCGGTCGACCCGTCGACCAGCCTGGGTCGCAGGGGACGGACGGCTAGGTGGGTCGGCTAGGCGAGGACGCTGACCGAGGTGCCGATGTCGGCGAACCGCCACATCGCCTTGGCGTCGGCCAGCCGCTGCCGGATGCAACCGTGGGATCGCGGCGTCCCGAGCTGAGCGGCCGTCTGCACCTCGCCGCCGCTGGAGTTCTCGGGGATGTCGTGGAACCCGATCGCCGCGTTGTCGCCCTCGGTGAACCGCACGAAGTACTCCATCGTGCTCTGACCGTCGAACGAGACGGCCCAGCGCGACCGGGAGTAGACGTCGTAGCGGCCGGCGTCCAGGTTGTCGTACACGCTCCCGGACACGAGGTAGCTACGTTGCACCCTGTCCTTGGGCCCGATCAGCCAGACCCGCTGGTCGGACATGTCGTAGACGACCCGGCGGCCGTGACCGGACTTCCGCGGGGCGTTCGCCGGATCACCGTGCTCGGCACGCTCGGTCGCGGCACGGTTGCTGACGCTTCGGAGCGGGAGGTCGACGGACCTCGTCGGAGCGAGCGCGTCGTCGTGCACCTCAGCGATGGTGACAATGACCTCTGTGGCAGCCTCAGCCGCCGGCAACACCGGCGCCTCGGCCCGGTAGGGAACGAACCCGGTCGCCGCTCCGGCTGCCGTAAGCGTCAGAGCCAGGGACGTCGTGAAGAACAGGATCCGGCCGTATCGCGGCCTGGATCGACGCATGGCAGGCTGACGACGGCCCGCCCCTCTATTCTCCACCACGCCATCGTAAGGGCTCCAAGCGAACTGGCGGTGTTATGGCGCGTTCGACTGGGTATCGCCCCGAAGGCTGACGGCCAGATCTCGATAGGCCTGGGCGCCGCGATGTGACCGCGCCGTGCCCAGGATCGACCGTCCGATCGCCGGCGCCTCCGCGAAGCGGACCGTCTTGGGGATCGGCGGACCGAGTACGGGAAGCTCGTACGTCGACCCGATCGCGCCGAGCACCGCCCGGGCGTGCTTCGTGCGCCCGTCGTAGAGCGTCGGGAGTACGCCGAGCACCGTCAGGTCGCGATTGGTGTACTGGCGTACGTCGTGGACGGTGTCGAGCAGTTGACCAACGCCGCGATGCGACAGCGTCTCGCACTGCAGTGGGATCAGGACCTCGTCGGCCGCGGACAGGGCCGCCACGGTGAGCATGCCCAGCGACGGCGGACAGTCGAGGAAGACCCAGTCGTACTCCGGTGTGACGGCCTCGAGCCCGATGCGGACGACCTGCTCACGTCCCGGCCGGGAGGTCAGCTCGGCCTCGACGGCAGCGAGCTCGATGGTGGCCGGCAGCAGGTCCGGCCCGTCGTCGGTCGTGACGATCACGTCGTGCGCCGATCGATCCTGCATCAACACCTGACGCATCGAGAGCTCGAGATCCTCGGGGTCGATTCCGAGAGCGAAGGTCAGACAGGCCTGCGGGTCCAGGTCGACGAGCAGCACCCGCTGACCCTCTTGGAACAACGCGGCCCCGAGAGTCGCCACGGTGGTCGTCTTGGCGACGCCGCCCTTCTGGTTCGCGACCGCGATGGTCCGGGTCATCTGGTCATTGTGCCGGACCCGATCCGGCTACCGACTTGCCGCCACGATCGACTACCGCAATGCTGAGGCGATGTCTGGAACGGCCCTGATCACCGGAGCGACCGCGGGAATCGGCTATGCCTTCGCGACCGAGATCGCATCCCGGGGACACGACCTGGTGCTGGTCGCCCGCGACCAGGAGCGACTCAAGACGACCGCGAAGGAGCTGGCCGAAGTCCATGGCGTCGACGTCCGGACCCGGACCGCGGACCTGACCACGACGGTCGGCATCAAGCGGGTCGCCAAGGTTCTCGCGGACAGTGATCGGCCGATCGGACTGCTGGTCAACAACGCCGGCTTCGCCCTGCGGAAGCGGTTCACCGAGAACCCCGTCGTGGACGAAGAGGCCGTGCTCAACGTCATGGTGCGGGCGCCCCTTCACCTGACCCACGCGGCGCTGAACGCGATGACGCCGCGACGCCGGGGCGGGATCGTCAACGTCGCGAGTGTCGCCGGCTTCACTCCGCGGGGCACGTACGGCGCGCACAAGGCCTGGCTGATCAGCTTCAGCCGCTGGGCGCATCTGGCGTACGAGGATCAGGGCGTCCACGTGATGGCGTTGTGCCCCGGATTCGTACGCACGGAGTTCCACCAGCGCATGGAGGCCCGGACCGACAACATCCCGGCGTGGATGTGGATGGACGCGGGTGAGCTGGTCCGGAGCGCACTGGCCGATCTGGACCGCGGCGTCGCCGTGTCGGTGCCGACGCTGCGCTGGAAGGCGATCGCCAGCCTGTCTCGCCTCGCGCCCGACCGCCTGGTTGCCCGGCTCGCCAGGTTGGGTCGCTGACCGCAGCCGACGGCGCCCGCCCACTGGCGGTAGGCAAATTGCGAGACACGCCGGCGTGTTTCGCAATTCGGCTACCGCCAGCGTGCGTGGGGTTCAGCCGAGGTCGACGATGGCTGCGACCGGGCCACCACCGTCCGGGCCCTGATGGGCTGCCGAGACCGAGACGAAGACGGCGGGGTCGCCGGTCACCGCGGCCGTCACTCCGCCCACACAGGCCTTGATCTGACGGTGCCAGTGCACGTCGGAGTCGTCGAGCATGGCGTTGCGGCGACCGCGTACCTCCCCGTCCTGACTCGCCTCGCACTTGAGGAAGACGTTGACCAGCCGGCCGTCGAGGTCCGACGGGTGCGGCCGATCCGGGAGCTCCAGTCCTGCATCGCGGATCGCCCCCCAGATGCCGTCGGCGTCGAGTGCGTCACGCATCACGGAGTGCCCGATCCGGTAGCGGCCGCCGATCCCTCTCGCATTGCCGACGACGACCACCTGCGCTCGGTCCAGCTCGACGCCGGAGGAGCAGGACGCGACCGCCGAGTACAGCCCGCGGTTGTGCATGACGTCCTCGTCCGGCGGCATCTCGATCTCGCCGAGCCCGACCGCCACGCCGAGGGCCGTACAGCCGTTCGAGAGGTCCATGGACTCGTGGGTGTGCTCGGTCCACACCGTGTGGCCCCGGCTCTTGGCGTCCCGGATGGTGTGGATCGTCAGCAGTGGTGTCTTGGTCTGGACGTAGTGCACGTCGGCCGGATCGGTAATGCCGGCTTCGGCCATCGCGGCGCGGACACCCTCGGCGACCTTGGTGATCATCCCGGCCCGACCGATCTCCTCCGGCAGCAGCGGCTCGCTCATCGCGTAGCCGACCGTCAGTCGCGGCTCGTCGGAAGCCGGCGCCGCCCCCTCCGGAAGCGTGGCGAAGACAGTCGCGTGCGGGCTGATCACGCCGTCGGTGCCGCCGGACCACACGATCGGCACCTGGTCGACCTCGTCCGCCGAGCGGGTGCCCTTGGCGGCCAGCACCTCGCGGAACGCGCGGTCGGCGATGATCCGGGTGTAGTCGTTGACTCCGCCGTTGCCCTCGGTCTTGCCGATGATCGCGATGACCCGATCGGCCTCCATCGCTTCGTCGTCGAGAAGTCGCTCGAGCTCGCTGGCGTCGGCGACCGAATGGATCGGGATCTTGCGGACTTCGATGGCCGGGGGCATCTGCGAATCTACCTTTCGTCGCGTACGACGACCGTACCCGCCTCGCCCTCCACTGCCTCGGCGATCCGGCCGAGCGACGTGATCGCCGACGGGCGCCCCGTACGCTCGACGAACCGGCAGGCGGCCTCGACCTTCGGCCCCATCGACCCGCTCGCGAAGTGACCGTCCGCCGCGAACTTGCGCAGCTCACCGGCGGTGACTCGGCCCAGGGCTCGCGCCTCCGGAGTCTCCCACCCGATGACCGCGGCGTCCACGTCGGTCGCGATCACCAGCCGATCGGCCGCGAGCTGTTCGGCCAGCAGCACGGCCGTGAGGTCCTTGTCGATCACGGCCTCGACGCCGACGTAGCCCTGCTCCGCGTCGTAGACGGTCGGGATGCCGCCGCCGCCGGAGCACACGACGACCCACCCCTCGTCGAGCAGCGTGGTCGCCGCCGCGACATCGAGACAGGCCCGCGGCTCGGGCGACCCGACGACCCGGCGCCAGCCGCGTACGCCTCGGTCCACCCAGTGCTGGCCGTGCTCGGTCATGAGCTGCGCTTCGTCGTGCGGCAGGTAGCGCCCGATCGGCTTGGTCGGATGCAGGAACGCCGGATCGTCGCGGTCGACAAGCGTGCGCGAGACGAGCGCCACCGACCGGGTCTTGGATCCCCGCGCGATGAGTGCCCGGTCGAGAGAGTTGAGCGCCAGCATGCCGATCGTGGCCTGCGTCTGGGCCCCGCACCAGTCCAGTGGCACCGGCGGCACGAGGTCGGCGGCCAGCTCGTTCTTGAACAGCAGATTGCCGACCTGGGGCCCGTTGCCGTGGGTCAGGACGATCCCATGACCGGCTACCACGAGTTCGGCTACGGTCTCCATCGCGGTGGCGATGGCGACTCTTTGGTCCTCCGGCCCGGCCTCCCCGTCCGGGCCTGTCATGGCGTTGCCGCCAAGCGCAATCAGCAGTCGCATGGGGCGAGGCTAACGCTCCGATTCGAACCGATAGCGATGAGTTCAGAAGACAACGACGGTCTACTTCGATAACGATCCGATTCGGAAGGAATGATCCCGATGGCGAAGGCCGACGTCGTACGTGCGCTGGTCCAGAGCTACCTCGACCAGGACGCTGCTGCTGCCGACCAGTTGCTCGCAGACGACTTCACGTTCACCAGTCCGCAGGACGACCACATCGACAGGGCCACGTTCTTCGAGCGCTGCTTTCCGGCGTCCACGCTGCTCGAGTCGCACCGGCTCGTCGACGTCGTTCCGACCGAGGGCGACGACGTCTTCATCCGCTATGAGTACGAATCGCTCCAGAGCGGGCAGCGCCACAGCAACGTAGAGGTACACACAGTCCGCGGCGGCAAGGTGACCGAGATCCAGGTCTTCTTCGGCGGCCGGCTCTAGAGCCTCGCTTCAGACCGAGGCCGGGTCGCGCAGCCCGGCGGGTTCGGCCTCGAGGTTGGCGATCAGCCGATCGAGAGTACGCATGAAGCCGTCGATGTCCGACGTGCTCAGACCGTCCAGAGCGACCGCGTTGACCTCGCGGGCGGCCGCCGTAAGGTCCGGCTCCAGGCGACGGGCGTGCGCCGTCAGCATCACCAGAGCGCGGCGGCCGTCGGACGGATCCGGCACCCGCTCCACCAGACCATCACGCTCCATGCGCCTGAGCGTCACCGCCATCGTCGGTTGCTCGATACGTACCCGCCGACTGAGCTCGCTTTGGGTCAGCCCGTCCTGTTCGTACAGCGCAAGCAGTTGGGCGAACTGACCCGGGACCACGCCGAGGGCCTCGATGCGGCGGCGAAGTGCCAGCGCGAGCAGTCGGGCGAGGTGGTTGACCTGGTAGCCGAGCGAGGACTGTCTCGGCAGCCCGTGTGATCCCGGGCCGCTCATGCGTGGGCCCATCGGCGCCGGAGCCGTCGAATCCGCGGCCACTGCCACATCGCGAGGCCGCTCGCGACCAGGAGGGGAACGCCGATCCACCGGATCACGTCCATCAGGATCGAGTCGGAGTCCGGAGTCAGATAGACGAACGCGATCAGCAGTACGGCGCTGGCGAGGTGGGTCCATCGCTGGGCGGTACGGACCCGCCGCGCTCCGCCGGGCTTTCGTGCAGTCATCGACATCGACCATCACCCATATAGATAGCGTGCTATGCATTTTTCCATAGCCTGCTATGTAATGCAAGGCGGATGCACGAACCGGCTCTGAACGCGTCGGCCGAGTCAACCTCGCGGCAACGCGTCGCGTCGCGCGCGGAGGTAGTCCCGCTCGGCGGCGTTGTCGGTGCGTTCGATCGCCGCGTCATAGGCGATCGCGGCCTCGTCGAAGCGGCCGAGCCGCCGCAGCAGGTCGGCGCGGATGGCATAGAAGAGGTAGTAGCCGCACAGGTCGACGGCATCGACGAGCGAAAGCCCGACCTGCGGACCCGCCACCTCGGCGACCGCGACGGCTCGATTGAGCGCGACCACGGGTGTCGGCGCGACGGCCATCAGCTGGTCGTAGAGCTGGACGATCTGCGGCCAGTCGGTCGCCTCCACCGTGGCGGCCTCGCTGTGAACCGCGTTGATCGCGGCCTGGATCTGATACGGCCCCGGGGCGTCGCGTCGCAGGCAGCGGCGGACGATCGCCTGGCCTTCCACGATCAGGTCGCGGTCCCACCGGCTGCGATCCTGATCGGCCAACAGCACCAGCCCACCCTGCGCCGACGATCGAGCCGCCCGGCGCGACTCGAGAAGCAACATCAGCGCGAGGAGCCCCTGAGCCTCCGGCTCGTCGGGCATCAGCTCGACCAGCAGCCGCCCGAGCCGGATCGCCTCCGCACCGAGATCGGCCCGGTCGAGGCGATCCCCCGCGCTCGCAGTATGCCCCTCGTTGTAGATGAGGTAGACCACCGCGAGCACCGCGCGCAGCCGGTCCGGGAGATCCGCCTCCTTCGGGATCCGGTACGGGATCCCCGCGTCGCGGATCTTGCCCTTCGCCCGTACGAGGCGCTGCGCCATCGCGGCCTCCGCCACCAGGAAGGCCCGGGCGATCTCCGCCGTCGTGAGACCGCCGAGCAGTCGGAGCGTGAGTGCGACCCGGGCAGTCGGCGCCAGGGCCGGGTGGCAGCAGGTGAAGATCAAACCCAGCCGTTCGTCACGCACGGGTCCCTCCTCGGGTGGCTCGGCTCCGGCGTGCAGCAGGGCCGCCTGCGCCTGCCGGTCCGCTCGAGACGCCTCGCGACGGAGTCGATCGATCGCGCGGTTGCGGGCCGTGGTGATGATCCAGCCGGCCGGGCTCGGCGGCAGCCCCGCGGTCGGCCACCGTTGCAGAGCCGTGGTGAACGCGTCCTGGACCGCCTCCTCCGCGACGTCGATGTCACCGAAGACGCGCACCAGTACGGCGACCGAGCGGCCGTACTCCTCCCGGAAGACCCGCTCGATCTCCGCAGCCGGAACGCTCGGCGACACGGCCGTCAGACATCGATCGTGTGCCGGAAGGGACGCACCTCGATCGGCAGCGATCGGATCGCCACCGCAAGCTTGCGTCCCCACTCGAGCGCGGCGTCGAGATCCGGCGCCTGGACGATCGTGAAACCGCCGAGGTGCTCCTTGCCCTCGACATAGGGTCCGTCGGTCGTGAGCACCTCGTCGTCCTTGCGCTGGACGACGGTGGCCGTGCTCGGCGCGTGCAGGCCACCGCTGAAGACCCACACGCCGGCGTCCTTCATCTCCTGCTCGACCGCGGCGATGTCGCGCATGATCGGGTCCAGGACAGCGGGCTCCGGCGGTGGGCCGTCGGGCTGGTAGACGCTCAACAGGTAGTGCTTCATCGCAAATCTCCTCCTCGTCGGGCTCGCCCCGTCCTTGTCGGCTCACGGCCAGCCGGCACCGGGCGCCGGGGCGTCGGCGGCCAGCACCTGACCGGTGTACGGCCGGTCGAAGAAGCGCTCCGGCCCACGCCACTGCGCGGCGGCTATGAACAGTGTCGACCCGTCCGGGCCGCCGAGCGCACAGGCGAAGCACCCGCGATCCACGTCGACGGTCTGCAGCACCTGGCCGCCCTCGCGGACCCGGACGCATCGCTGGTGCGGCACATCGGCGTACCAGACGGCACCCTCGGCATCGACGCAGATGCCGTCCGGCGGATCGTCACCGAGATCGGCCCACGTACGCCGGTTCGAGAGTTCGCCGTCGTCGGCGATGTCGTACGCCGTCAGCCGCCGGGCATGCGACTCGGCCACGATCAGCGTCGCGTTGTCGGGCGTGACGGCCATGCCGTTGGGGAAGGCGATCCGATCCGCGACCTGGCGGACGGCACCGTCCGGCGTCACCAGCGCGATGCCACCCGGGATCACACCTTCGGGCGGGTCGAAGTCGTTGCCGCCGTTGACATAGACGTTGCCGCGACCGTCGACGACGATCTCGTTGAGCCCGTCGAAGCCGACGCGTGTCAGGTCGGCATGGTCGACCAGGGATCCGTCGGGCTCCCGCCGCAGCAGCCGGCCTTCGGGACCCGAGGTGACGAGCAACGCCCCGCCGGGAAGCCAGTCGATCGAGAACGCGACGTCGACCGGCGCCGAGGCCATGACCTTCCGGTCGCCGGACAGGTCGACCGCGAGGATCTCGCGGCCGCCCCAGTTGGACAGCCACAGCCGGCCGTCGTGCCAACGAGTCGACTCGCCGACGACGAGGCCGTCGACCAGTACGCGTGGCGAAGTCATCGTGCACTCCCGTCAGTCGGCCGGATGGTAGATCGCGATGACAACTCCGGTCGTGGTCGACACCGAGTCGACCAGCCGCAACCCGGCCCGATCACCGTCGTTGCCGAACATCCGGCGGCCCGATCCCAGGATCACCGGGTAGATCGACAGCACGTACTCGTCGACGAGACGGTGGTGCATCAGGGTCCGGAGGAGCTGTCCGCTGCCGAGGACGCCGATGTCGTGCGGTGACCGCCGCTTGAGCCCCGCGACCGCGTCGACCACGTCGCCCGTGAGCAGCGTCGAGTGCGTCCAGGGCAGCGGCTCGGTGAGCGAGGTCGAGGCGACGTACTTCTGGACCTTGTTGAGCACGTCGGTGTACGGATTGTCGGTCTGGTGCGGCCAGTGGGAGTAGAAGTCCTCGTACGTCCGGCGCCCGAGCAGCAGCGGCCCCGGGTCGGCCATCCGCTCGCCCATGACGCGACCCAGGACCTCGTCCTGGTACGGGATGGCCCAGCCGCCGTGCTCGAATCCGTCGCGGGTGTCCTCGTCGGCGCGGCCGGGAGCCTGCATGACGCCGTCGAGACTGAGGTTGTTGACGACCACGATCCTGCCCATGTCGATGCCTCCGTTCGGGTGCGTTCCACCCTCTACACGAACGGGCCATGGCCGGATCGACACCGCTGGCCGGCAGGCGAAAATCCGCAATCCGACTGTAGATTTCCGAGCCATCGGGTCGGAATCAACAGCACTGCTGTAGATTTCGGGGGCCAGATCAGGTCAAAATCAACAATCGACTGTAGATTCTGGTGCAGAAAGCGGTAGAATCGCCAGTCGGACTGTAGATTTTGAGGGAGGCAAGGTGTCGACGTCGGAGGACGGCCGGGTCAGTCTCGGCGCAGTTGCCGAGCGGCTGGGGCTGTCGCCCAGTCGAGTGCGGCAGCTTGCGGATGCGGGCGTTCTCCCAGCGACGACGACTCGGGGTGGACACCGACGCTTCGACCCTGTCGAGGTGGATGCAGCCTGGCAGGAACACCGCCAGGGGTTGCCGCGCCTCTCTCGGCAAGCTGCGCCACGCTGGCATCGTCGCTTCGAACTCGCCGGCTTGGCAGAAGATGAGGTCTGGGCGGAACTGACGAATGCAGCGACCGAGCTCTCCGCACGGCCACTCGCGCGCCAGATCCTCGGCTACGTGGTCACCGAGATGGTCAACAACTCCATCGACCACTCGGCCGGCGACCATGTCGACGTGCGCCTCTGGATCGATCAAGGCGAAGTCCGAGTAGTCATCGCCGACAACGGCGTCGGCGTCTTCGAGCGCATGCGGACCGGCTTCGACCTGGAGGACGAGTTCGCCGCCATCGCCGAGCTGACCAAGGGAAAACGTACGACGGATCCCACTGCGCACACCGGTGAGGGGATCTTCTTCACGTCGAAGGCGGTCGATCTCTTCGTGCTCGAGAGCAATCGGGTTCGCTGGACAGTTGACAACAAGCGCAATGACGAAGCCGTCGGCACGAGCACCGTCTCCGAGGGGACCTCGGTACGCATCATTCTGGACCTCGACACGGATCGAGACCTGACCAGCCTGTTCCGCGAGTTTACTGAGGACCACGACTTCGTTCGCACGCGACCGGTTGTCAAGCTCTTCGAAGTCGGGACGGAGTTCGTGAGTCGTAGTGAGGCGAAGCGTTTGCTGGCCGGACTGGAACAGTTCCGCGAGGTCGAGCTGGACTTTCGGGGCGTCGAGTCTGTCGGTCAGGGATTCGTGGACGAGGTGTTCCGAGTGTGGACCCGCAATCATCCCGGCTCCGAACTGGTGCCTAGCCACATGAACGACGCCGTGCGGTTCATGGTCGAGCGCGGACTGCCGAGGCCCTAGCGATCAAACCGAACCTCGCGGTGCGTGGTCCGCCCGATCGGTCTCTATCGACGGGCTAGCGCCAGTCTCGGTCTCGCGTGACTAGAGGCTGACAGCTTCGGCGGGCAGATCCAGTCGGTCGCGGAGTGTCGGCAGCGCGCGCTCGACGGCGATTTGGACCTTCCGCTCGGGATCGTCGGCCAGCTGCAGCACGGCCGGCACGTCCTCCCGCTCTCCCACCCGGCTCAGGGCGCGAACCGACGCCACCCGCACTCGCGGCACTGGATGGCGGGTCAGCGTGACCAGCGTCGGAGCGGCGTCCGGCAGTTCGCGATCGGCCACGATGACGGCGCAATGCTCGACGACCCGCCAGGCGTCGTCGTGCAGACCTTCGAGCACGGCATCGGGCGCCGTCTCGCCCCAGCAGTAGCGCAGCGCCCGGGCACCCCAGACCCGGGCCCAGTAGGGATTCGGCTCCTGAAGCAGCCAGGCCATCTCGCCGCCGAATCCGATCGCGCGCAGGAAGTCTTCCTCGGCCTCGAGGTCGACGCTGCCGCTGACCAACGCGGCGGACCGGCGAGCTACCTCTGCCTCGCCGAGACGAGTGCACGCCTCGCGTACGAACGCCTGCGGCGTCGGACGAGAACTCGCGGAGTCGGCCATGAGAGTCGGACCTTGTCACGCGCCGCCGACAGCTCTGCGGAGGACCGCCCGGCTACTCCAGTCGCAGTCGGCTGCCGCGGCGCCTCCGGACAACCGGGGATAGCCGGGTCCGCGGTCGAAGAACGGCCGCTCCCCGGTCCGATCGCCGGCCAACTCGGTCCGCATTGCGTCGGTCGCCTCGACGTCGAAGCCCAGATCGCCGGCGCCCACTGTGCCGGTCAGCACCACTCCGTAGTCGGTCCGGGCGCCGGCCGGCGAGACCTTGCCCCACCGTACGTCGCGCACGACCAGCTCCGGATCGCGTCGTAGTGGATCGCCCCATCCGCCGCCGCCGGTCGTCTGGATCCGGATCAGTTCCCCGGCCCGTACGGGCTCGGCGTCGGCGAGGGCGTCGACCTCGCGCTCGTCGGGTCCACCGGGGTCGATCGTGACGCGGAACGGCCGACCGGCGAGGCCACCGCGTACTCCCCAGCACGACAGGATCGACCGGTCCGCGATCGACATGAAATGCGCGTCGCGGAGCATCCGGACCTGCTTGTCGTAGCCGAGGCCGCCGCGATGCTCGCCCGGCCCGCCGGAGTCGACGGCGAGGCCGAGCCGCTCCACGATGAAGGGGAACCTCGACTCGGTGAACTCGGTCGGCAGGTTTCGCGAGTCCGGCACGACGTGGATCGTGTCCTCGCCGTCGCCGTGCGGCCGGCCTCCTGAGCCGCCGCCGAGCACCTCGCGCATCAGGTACGGGCGACCGGCGGTATCGAGGCCGTAGACGCCGGTGTAGCGGATCGTCTCCTGGTCCGCCGGCATCGCGCCGTCGACGGCCTTGGCGAGCGCGCCCGCGAGCACCCCGAGCAGTCGAAGGATCACGAACGTACGAGCGTTCGTCGGCGCCGGATGAACCGGCGTGAGCAAAGTGCCCATGTCCGGGAAGCGCAT
>Ga0081455_10005527_pt1 | contig 13844 bp, 12 predicted proteins | sample TabmetS3T2R1_FD_70207 | JGI IMG/M metagenome (GOLD analysis project Ga0081455, IMG submission 70207) | Tabebuia heterophylla rhizosphere microbial communities from the University of Puerto Rico - S3T2R1 | ecosystem: Host-associated > Plants > Roots > Rhizosphere ... | reverse complement strand
ACACGTGACCGGCGTACCGTCCTGCCACTTCGGCCCGGACTTCAACGTGAACGTCCACGTCTTGTTGTCGTTGCTGGCCTTGCCGAGGTCCGTGGCCAGGTCAGGCACCAAGGTGTTGTCCGGCTTCAGCATCGTGAGCGTCCGGTAGAACAGCCGCGATGCGTCGGCCAGGTCACGGCCGATGTAGGTGCGCTGCGGGTCCCAGTGCTCGACCGGGCGCTTGGTCAGGTAGTAGAGCGTGCCGCCCTTCGTGCCGTTCGTCGCTGCGCTGCCCGAGCTAGAGCCGGAGCCAGTCGCGTTACTGCCGCCTCCCTTTTTGCTCGACGAGCACGCCGTCGCGGTAACGGCAAGCGCGACACCGATCGCGCAGACCGCTACCCGTCTGTTCAGACTGGTCATCCAATCGTCCTCTTTCTCGAGTACCACACGGTGTGATACACGCTTCCGCGGAACGGCCGTCCCGTGGTCCTTATCGCGCAGACTTCGGGTCCAGCGCGTCCCGGAGTCCGTCTCCGAGCAAGTTGAAAGACAACACGATGAGCACGAGCGTGATACCGGGCAGATAGAAGAAGGCCGGATCCGCGCTGTAGAAGTTCACCGAGTTGAACAAGATATTGCCGAGGCTCGGGGTGGGAGCCTGCAGACCGACGCCCAGGAACGACAGAGCCGCCTCGGCACTGACGTTGAGCGGCAATGTGAGCGAGGCGAACACGATCAGCGGCGCCCACAGATTAGGCAGCAACTCCTTGACCCAGATTCGCCGCCGCTTGGCGCCGAGACTGCGGGCTGCCTCAACGAACTCGCGATTGCGCAGCGACAGCACCTGCCCGCGCATGATGCGGCCGAAGTAGGGGCCGCTGAAGAACCCGAGCACGATGATCAGGTAAACCGCGCTCGTCGCCGTTCCCGGCGGAACACCCAGGTCGGTGATCCGCTGCTTGAGCACCGGCGAAAGGGCCAGCAGCATCAGCGTCTGCGGGAAACAGAGAATCAGGTCCATGAACCGGCTGATCCAGAAGTCGGTGCCCTTGCCCATGTAGCCGGAGATGATGCCGAGCGTGGCGCCGATCAGAACGCTGAGCAAGGTGGCGCACGTGGCGATCAAGAGCGAGAAGCTGACACCCAACAGGACCCGGGAGAGAACGTCGCGGCCGGTCTGCGGCTCCACGCCGAACCAGTGCGACCAGCTGATGCCGCCCCAACCGCCGGTCGGCATCGAGCCGAGACCGCCGACCAGGTTGTTGTGGAATTCGTAAGGCTGTAGGACCTTGGCGCTGGCCATGAAGGGCGCCGCGATCGCGAGGAGCGTGATGACCCCACAGAGGACCAGCGCGATCATCGAGACGGTGTCGTGCCGGAGGCGGTACCACGCGATCTGTGCCGGCGACCGACCCGAGATCGCCCGCTCAGCTTCTTGAGGTGCCTCAACGCCTTCGGCGGCTTCGGCGTCGAGCTCGATCTGGCCAAGCGGCGCAGCCATCGGGCAGAGACCTCCTAGTCGCGGACCAGCGGGGTTGGTGCCGGTAAGTAATCGCTTGTGGCTCAGCGATGCAGCCTAGGCCTTGGCTTACACCTAGAGAAACCTCGGTACTCAGCCGTCGCCATTTCGTGATGCAGCGTCGCCGAATCCGATATCTGGACGCCGTGTAACCGCTGACGGTCAGGAAAGATATGGGAACTTCGCACTATCTTTTGACATCTGAGTGCCAGTGACATTAGTAGCTGCTCGGAGGCCCTCGATAGGGAGGGTGCCGCCCCGATGGTGTGGTGGGCGTGGGCTCGTGCGCGCAGCGTCACCCGCGCCTGGTCGCTCGCTGACTGTCGGTGCGCCGTCAGTGCGCGGCGTGCCGGATCGCGCCGAGCTGCCGTTGCAGCCCGCGGATCACCCGGCGCCGCGAGGGCAGCGGCCAGCGCCGCTCGCGTTCGAGCGTGACCAGGACGCCGGCGCCCGTCTCGACTACATGGCTCGTCACAGCTGCCGGCAGGCCGGCCACCGCGTCACGTACCCCCTCCAACGAGCCGCTGACGATCGTCGCGACCCGGATGCGCTGAACGAGCACGTCAGCGGCGGTCGCGCAGGAACGGCAGCGTCTCGCGCACCTCGGCGACCTGCTGGGGCGTCACGTCGGCGACCAGAACGGTCTCGGTCAGCGACGCCTCGGCCAGCGTTCGCCCGAGCGGGTCGATGATCGCGCTGTCGCCGACGTGGTTCAGGCCCTGCGTCGATCCGGCGGCGCCGACCCGGTTGACGCCCATGACGTAGGCCTGGTTCTCGATGGCCCGCGCCCGCAGGAGGGTTCGCCAGTGCTCGCGGCGCGGTTCGGGCCAATTGGCCACGACGACGTACAGGTGGGTGTCGTCGGCCAGCGCCCAGAACTCGTCGGCGAAGCGTAGGTCGTAGCAGACGAACAGGCTGACCCGCAGGCCCTCGACGTCAACCGTCACGAACTCGGTGCCGGCCACGTAACTCTCGTGTTCGCCGGCGTAGCTGAACGGGTGGATCTTGGCGTAGCGGTGCACGGCGCCGTCCGGGGCGGCGAGCACGGCTACGTTGCGCGGCCTTCCGTCCTTACCGCGCTGCGCGATCGAGGCGACGAGCCAGCATCCGTGTTCTCGCGCCTGATCGATCAGGAACTGCTCGTTGGGACCGCCCTCGTCCTCGGCGATCCGCTCGGGGCGCATCGAGAATCCGGTGGCGTACATCTCGGTGAGGGCGACGAGTCGGGCGCCTGCCCCTGCGGCCTGCGCGATCAGCGGCGCGACGCGCTTACGCGTGGCCGCGCTGTCTTCCCACTCGATGTCGTGCTGGACAGCGGCGATCTTCACGACGACGCTCCCTTCAAGCGAATCAATGCCTCGTCGAGAACCTCGGGGCGCTTGCAGAACGCGAGCCGGACGTGGTTGTCGCCGGCCCCCGAGTCGTAGAACACACTGCTGGGTATGGCAACCACGCGCTTGTCCTTGGGCAGGCTGCGGCAGAACTCGACGCCGTCAGCGTGAACGTCGATGGTCGCGAAGTAGGTGGCCTGCGGGCGGATCACGTCGTAACCCAGGCCGGCCAACCCGTCGCTCAGCACGTCGCGCTGATGCCGAAGCTGGACGGCGATGCCCTCGTAGTAGCCGTCGGGCAGGGCCAGCCCGCGGGCGATGGCCGGTTGGAACGGGCCGCCGTTGACGTACGTCAGGAACTGCTTGACGGTACGCACGGCGGTCGTGAGCGCGGGCGACGCGGTGACCCAGCCGATCTTCCAACCCGTGACGCTGAACGTCTTGCCCGCACTGGAGATGGTGACCGTACGCTCCCGCATGCCGGGCAGGCTCGCGATCGGGGTGTGCGTGCCCTCGAAGATCAGGTGCTCGTACACCTCGTCCGTGATCACCAGCAGGTCGTGCTCGATAGCGAGGTCGGCGATCAGTTGCAGCTCGGCGCGGTCGAACACCTTGCCGGTCGGGTTGTGCGGCGTGTTCAGCAGGATCAGCCGAGTTTTCGGGGTGATCGCCGCGCGCAGTTGATCGGGGTCGAACGTCCAGCGTTGGTCGTCGGGGCGCAGCGTGACGACGCGGCGGTGCGCGCCGGCCAGGGCGATGCAGGCGGCGTAGGAGTCGTAATAGGGCTCGAACGTCACGACCTCGTCGCCCGGCTCGACCAGCCCGAGCAGAGCGCCGGCGATCGCCTCGGTGGCCCCGGCGGTGACCAGCACCTCGGCGTCGGGGTCGTACTCGAGCCCGTAGAACCGTTGCTGGTGCTGGGCGATGGCCCGCCGCAGCTCGGGGATGCCGGGACCGGGCGGGTACTGGTTGTGAGTACCGTCCCGGATCGCGTCGGCTGCGGCGAGCAACACCTCGGGCGGCCCGTCCGTGTCGGGAAACCCCTGCCCGAGATTGACGCTGCCAGTCTCCACGGCGAGCGCCGACATCTCAGCGAAAATGGTGGTACCGAATCCCTGCATCCGGGCGACCAGCGGCTGCACAGCGCTCACCCGGCGAGCCTACGTGCTGGCGAGCCTACGTGCTCCGCGTCTTTGCCCCTGGACGGCACGCTGGCCCGGCCCCTGAGCGTGCCGTCCAGGGGCAAAGCGGGATGGGAACGGGTGTTCTGTGGACGACGGCGCGCTGTCCACAGCGAGCACTCGGCTGGCCCGAAGCCGCGTCGTGCCGCTCATGATCCAGACCATGCGACCGCCTCCCCCAATCGCCAGCCGGCAGTTCGGCGCATTCAGCCGCACACAAGCCTTAGCCGCGGGCTGGACCAGGTCCGCGCTGGCCCACGGCGTGCAATCCGGGCAGCTCCGGCGGTTGCGCCGCGGCGCCTTCGTCCAGGCCACGTCACTCGACGGCAACGACCTCGCGGCCGCTCGTCGGCGGTTCGCCGGCAGCGCGGCCGGCGCTCTGCTCGTGACCCCGGCTGCCGTGGCCAGCCACGCCACGGCCGCCGTCCTCGCCGGGCTGCCGGTCTGGCTGCTGCCCGAGCGGCCGTGCCTCACCGTCCCACCCCGGCACACCGGCGACGCCGACGGCGTGCACCTGCACCGGGCAACCTTGAACCCCAATGACCTGCGCCCGGCCGGAGCTCTGATGCGAACGTCGACCGCTCGCACGGTCTGCGACCTGGCTCGCGAACATGGAGCCGAAGACGCCGTCATCGTCGCCGACGCCGCGTTGCGCCGACAGTTGATCACCCCGGCGCAGCTCGATCGCTGCCTGCAGGACTGCGCGTTATGGCCGGGCATCCGGCGCGCCCGCGCAGCTGTGGCGCTCGCTGACGGCCGCGCGGAGTCGCCGCTCGAGAGCATCAGCCGGCTGCGGCTCACTGCTGCCGGCGTGCCGCGTCCGGATCTACAGCCCGAGCTGTACGACGCCAACGGCCGTTGGCTTGGGCGGCCCGACTTCTACTGGGACGACTACGGCGTTGTCGGCGAGGTCGACGGCAAGATGAAATACGTCGAGTCACCGGATCGAGCTGTGCTCTGGGCTGAGAAGCAACGCCAAGAGCGGTTCGAGGAGACGGGGCTGGTCGTCGTGCGCTGGGGCTACGCGCAGCTGAACGACCTGCCGCGCCTCGTCGACCGGCTGTACCACGCCTTCGGCCGGGGCGGGCGGCGGATGCCCGACGACCGGAACTGGATTGCGCGGCGCCGCGCCGCCTGACGGTCTTTGCCCCTGGACGGCACGCTGGCGGGGGACCTGAGCGTGCTGTCCAGGGGCAAAGAGGCGAGTCAGCGGCGGGAGCGGGCGCGCTGCTTCTCCCGGTCCTGGGCGGCGAGGGTGACCTTGCGCAGGCGCACCGCTCCGGGCGTGACCTCGACGCACTCGTCCTCGCGGCAGAATTCCAGGGCCTGCTCCAGGGACAGCTGCCGATGTGGGATCAGCCGGACCAGCTCGTCGCCCGTGGACGAGCGCACGTTCGTCAGCTTCTTCTCCCGGGTCGGGTTGACGTCCATGTCGTCGGAGCGGGCGTTCTCCCCGACGATCATGCCTTCGTACACCTCGGTGCCCGGCTCGACGAACAGGGTGCCCCGCTCCTGCAGGTTGAACAGCGCGTACGCCGTCACGGGACCTCTTCGATCAGCCACGAGAGAGCCCGTCGGTCTCGTCCGGAGTTCGCCGGCCCAGGGCTCGTAGCCGTCGAACACGTGATGCAGCAGCCCGGTGCCACGCGTCTCGGTCAGGAACTCTGTCCGGAAGCCGATCAGGCCGCGCGCCGGTACCCGGTACTCCATGCGCACCCAGCCGGTGCCGTGGTTGACCATCTGCTCCAGCCGCGACCGCCGCAGGCCCAGCAACTGCGTCACCACGCCGACGTACTCCTCCGGCACGTCGATGGTGAGCCGCTCGACCGGTTCGTGCACGACTCCATCGAGAACCCGCGTCACGACCTGGGGCTTGCCGACCGTCAGCTCGAACCCCTCGCGGCGCATGAGCTCGACCAGGACGGCCAGCTGCAGCTCGCCCCGACCCTGCACCTCCCAGGTGTCCGGCCGCTCGGTCGGCAGCACGCGCAGCGACACGTTGCCGACCAGCTCCGCGTCCAGCCGCGACTTGAGCAGGCGGGCGGTGAGCTTCGTGCCGGATTCCCCCGCCAACGGCGAGGAGTTGACGCCGATGGTGATCGAGATCGACGGCTCGTCGACCGTGATCAACGGCAGCGGACGCGGATCGTCCGGATCGGTGAGCGTCTCGCCGATCGTGATGTCGTCGATGCCTGCGATGGCGATGATGTCGCCCGGGCCGGCCTCCTCGGCCGGAACGCGCTCCAACGCCTCGGTCATCAGCAGCTCGCTGATCTTGACCCGCTGCACGCTGCCGTCGGTGCGACACCAGCCGACGACCTGCCCGCGCGCGATCCGTCCACTGTGGACACGGCACAACGCCAGCCGACCCAGGTACGGCGACGCGTCGAGGTTCGTGACGTGCGCCTGCAGCGGGGCGTTCTCGTCGTAGGACGGCGGCGGGATGGTGGCCAGGATCGTCTCGAACAGCGGCCGCAGATCGGAACTGGACGGCATCGTGCCGTCGGCCGGGCGCTCCAGGGACGCCCGCCCGGCCTTGGCCGACGCGTACACGATCGGGAACTCGATCTGGTGCTCGTCGGCGTCGAGGTCCAGGAACAGCTCGTACGTCTCGTCGACCACCTCGGCGATGCGGGCGTCGGAGCGGTCGACCTTGTTGATCACCAGGATGACCGGCAGCTTGGCCGACAGCGCCTTGCGCAGCACGAACCGGGTCTGCGGCAACGGTCCCTCGGACGCGTCGACCAGCAGCACGACGCCGTCGACCATGGACAGTCCGCGCTCGACCTCGCCGCCGAAGTCGGCGTGCCCCGGGGTGTCGATGATGTTGATCGTCGTGCCCTGGTAGCCGACCGCCGTGTTCTTGGCGAGGATGGTGATGCCCTTCTCGCGCTCGAGATCCATCGAGTCCAAGGCCCGCTCGGCGACGTGGTCGTGCGCGCCGAACGCGCCCGACTGCCACAGCATCGCGTCGACGAGCGTCGTCTTGCCGTGGTCGACGTGCGCGACGATCGCAACGTTGCGCAGGTCAGCTCGCAGGGTCATTGACTACCTTTCCGGCCGAAGTCGATGGAGCCTCGGACCTCGTACGGCGCCGGCGGATCTCGCCGCGCAGGAACCAACCCCACACGCCTAGCAGCACCGTGCCCCCGACGATGCCCAGCACGGCACTGGTCGGGTCCCACTGTGCGGGCAGCGGGATGACGTCGGCGGCGTCGAGGTTGTAGACGACGCGATGGGTTGTTCCCAGCTTCCACCGGCCGTCGCCGAGCAGGTCATCGGCCACCAGTTGCTTGGTGTCGCTGGTGAACGTGCCGCCGGTGATGCACAGCTTCTGCTGACAGTTGTGCGTGGTGACGACGAAGTTGCCGCGCAGTCCGGGCGGCGCGTGGTGGATGTGGGTCGCGAGCTGGTTGGCCCCCTGCCACAGCATGAGCAGGCACAGGATCGGCAGGGCGACCCAGAACAGCGCCGCCACGACGCTCGGCAGCCGGGAGGTACCGCGCAGCTGCGCGGTGGGCGTCACGGCGGCGGTCACGGTTCCATCGTCCCAGGCGGGCCGGCCGACCGCTCGGCGGGCGGTCGCTCAGCGCGGGGCGATGCGCCGGCTGCGCTGTTCGATGCCGGGACCGCCGTACGGGTAGTCGGCCGCGCCCGGGTCGCTGAGCTCGTCGAGCCGCTGCGCCTCCTCGGAGGCCAGGTGCAGGTCGGCCGCTCCGAGGTTGTCGTCGAGCTGCTCGAGCGTGCGCGCGCCGAGGATGACCGAGGTGACCGTCGGGCGGTCGACCGCCCAGGCCAGGGCCACCTGCGCCATCGAGAGGCCACGTTTCTCGGCGATCTCGCGCACGGCGTCGATGACGTCCCAGGTGCGCTCGACCCGGCTGCGCCGGGCATACGCCTCGACGCCCCGATCCGGGTTCTCGCCCAGCCGGGTCGCGCCGGTGGGGGCCTCGTCGCGGTGGTACTTGCCGGTCAGCCAGCCACCGCCGAGCGGTGACCAGGGCAGCAGGCCGAGCCCGTTCTCCTGCGCGGCCGGGATGATCTCCCACTCGATCTCGCGGGCCAGCAGGTTGTACTGCGGCTGCAGGGTGACCGGTCGGGACAGGCCGCGGAACTCGGCGATGTCGACGGCCTTCTGCAGCTGCCAACCGGTGAAGTTGGACAGGCCGACGTAGTGGATCTTGCCGGCGCGCACGGCGTCGTCGAGGAAACGCAGCGTCTCGTCGATCGGCGTCAACGGGTCGTACGCGTGCAACTGGTAGAGATCGATCGTGTCCACGCCCAGCCGGCGCAGCGAGGCGTCGAGCGCGGCACCGAGGTGGCGACGGGACAGGCCGACGTCGTTCGGCTGCCCACCCGTGGCGAACCGGCCCTTGGTGGCCAGCACGATCTGGTCGCGCGCTCCGGACCGGGCGGCCAGCCAGCGGCCGACGATGTGCTCGCTCTCGCTGCGGCTGTACACGTCGGCGGTGTCGATCAGGTTGCCGCCGACCTCGACGTAACGGTCGAGCTGAACGTGCGCGCCCACCTCGTCGGTCTCGGTGCCGAACGTCATCGTGCCCAGGGCCAGCGTCGAGACGACAGCGCCGGTCGCGCCGAGCATCCGGTACTCCACAGTGCCTCTCCTAGATCACGTCAAGGGCCCGGCTGGGCGCAGTTCCTGATGCTTGGGCCGATCATGTGCAGATCGTGTCGTCCTAGCCGCCGGATCTGCACACCGTCGACGCTAGTCGCTCAGCCGGCGACCGCCCGGCGGACTGTTGCGGCATCGGCAACCCGTAGGTCAGGCTCGACGGGACCGCCGCAGTCAAGGCTCAGACGTTGAAGCGGAATTCGACGACGTCGCCGTCGGCCATGACGTAGTCCTTGCCCTCGATGCGCACCTTGCCCCGGGCGCGCGCCTCGGCCATCGAGCCGGCGTCGACGAGCTCGTCGTAGGACACGATCTCGGCCTTGATGAAGCCGCGCTCGAAGTCGGTGTGGATCACCCCGGCGGCCTGCGGCGCGGTGGCGCCGCGCTTGATCGTCCAGGCCCGCGACTCCTTGGGGCCGGCGGTCAGGAACGTCTGCAGGCCGAGCGTGGCGAAGCCGACCCGGGCCAGCACGTCGAGCCCCGACTCCTCCTGCCCCATCGACTGCAGCAGCTCCAGCGCCTCGTCGTCGGGCAGCTCGATCAGCTCGGACTCGGTCTTCGCGTCGAGGAAGATCGCCTCGGCCGGCGCGACCAGGGCGCGCAGCTCGTCGGCGAACGTCTGGTTGGTCATCTCGTCCGGGTCGACGTTGAAGACGTAGAGGAACGGCTTGGCCGTCATCAGCTGCAGTTCGCGTAGCGGCTGCGGGTCCAGGCCGGCGCCGAACACGGTCCGGCCTTGCTCGAGCGTCTGCTGGGCCTGCTCGACAGCGGCGACCACTGCAGCCTTGTCCTTCTGCAGCCGGGCTTCCTTCTGCAGTCGGGGCAGCGCCTTCTCGATCGTCTGCAGGTCGGCGAGGATCAATTCGGTCTCGATGATCTCAATATCGTCGCGGGGCGACACCTTGCCGTCGACGTGCACCACGTCCGGGTCGTCGAACGCGCGAATGACCTGGCAGATCGCGTCGGCCTCGCGGATGTTGGCCAGGAACTTGTTGCCCAGCCCGGCGCCCTCGCTCGCGCCCTTGACGATGCCGGCGATGTCGACGAAGGACACCGTCGACGGCACGATCTTGGCCGAGTCGAACATCTTGGCCAGGACGTCCAGGCGCGGATCCGGCACACCGACCACGCCGATGTTCGGCTCGATCGTCGCGAACGGGTAGTTGGCCGCCAGGACCTGGTTCTTGGTCAGCGCGTTGAACAGGGTCGACTTGCCCACGTTGGGCAGTCCGACGATGCCGATGGTGAGAGCCACGACCGGCCAGTCTACGGGCGCGGCCGGCCGCCCTCTGCGGCCGGCCGGGGGCGAACTGGCCCCGAAATCAGGGGGCCGCGCGTCGCTTCCCGAAATTGTCGGTCGGCGCTGTCAGCATCGTGGCATGGAGGTCGTGCTTCTCATCGTGGGACTGCTCGCCGGGCTGCTCGGCGGGCTGGCCGTCGGGTGGCTGCTGGCCCGGCAGCGCGCCGGTGCCGAGGCGTCCCGGATGGGCGCCGAGGTGGCCCGGCTGGGTGCGGCGCTGGACGCCGAGCGGTCGGCCGCGAACACCCGCGAGCAACTGCAGGTCCGGTCCGACCAGCGGCTGCGCGAGGCTTTCGACTCGCTGGCCGGCGACGCGCTGCGCCGCAACAACGAGGCGTTCGTCGCGCTGGCCGAGGCCCGGCTGGCGGCCGCCAAGTCCGTCGCCGACGGCGATCTCGCCCAGCGGCAGCAGGCCATCGAGGGCATTGTCGGGCCGCTGCGCGAGTCGCTGGATCGGGTGCAGCACCAGCTCAACGCGGTCGAGCGCGAGCGGGCCGGGTCGTACTCGGCGCTGCTCGAGCAGATCGGCACGATGCGGCAGACGTCCGAGCAGCTGCGCACCGAGACGGCCCAGCTGGTCACCGCACTGCGCGCCCCGCAGGTCCGCGGACGGTGGGGCGAGCTGCAGCTCGAACGCGCCGTCGAGGCGGCCGGGCTGACCGAGCACGTCGACTACGTCACCCAGGCCACCGCATCCGGCGACGGCGGCACCGTGCGTCCTGACCTGATCGTGCGCCTGGTCGGCGGCAAGAGCGTGGTGGTCGACTCCAAGGTCGCATTCAGCGGCTACCTCGAGGCGATGGAGGCCCGCGACGAGCGCACCCGGGCGGCCCGCCTCAAGGCCCACGCCCGGCACCTGCGCGATCACGTCGACTCGCTCGGCGCCAAGGCGTACTGGGAGCGGTTCACGCCGGCCCCCGAGTTCGTGGTGTGCTTCGTCCCCGCCGACGCGTTCCTCGACGCAGCCCTGCGCGAGGATCCGGCCCTGCAGGAACACGCGTTCTCGCGGAATGTGGTGCTCGCCACGCCGTCGACGCTGGTGGCCCTACTCCGGACGGTGGCCTACACGTGGCGGCAGGAGGCGCTGGCCGCGAACGCCGCCGAGGTGCACCAGCTGGGCCGCGAGCTGTACCAGCGGCTGTCCACGCTGGGCGGTCACATCGACAAGCTCGGTCGCTCGCTGTCGACGGCGGTCGGCTCCTACAACCAGACCGTGTCGTCGCTGGAGAGCCGGGTGCTCGTCACCGCCCGGCGCATGACCGATCTCAAGGTGGTCAGCCCCGACGACGAGCTGGCCGCGCCGAAGCAGGTCACCGACATCGCCCGATCGACGCAGGCACCCGAGCTGACCGAGCAGCGCGTCGTGTCGCTACCCAAGCAGCGCGTCCCGATCGGGCAGGCCGAGCTGCCGACGACCCCGGAGGCCTCCGGCGCGTAGCCATCGACGACGCCGGCGTCCGGCGCGTAGCCATCGACGACGCCGGCCACGTCCCGGTTGATCGACCGAACGTTCGTCCGGCCGCCGGAAATGCCAGGATTAACGGCACGAGATCATTCGCTTAATCCCCGCTCACGGCAACGGCAGGTACCGTGTGGGACATCCGCCCGCACGAAACGAGACCGGCGGCTCGCGGCCGGTCCGGTCGTGACTGCCGACCACGCCGCGAAGGAGCGACCAGTTGGCCAACGTACCCGCCTCGCCAGGCGCCCGGTACGGCCAGCCGTCGGGCTCCGGAGACTACCCGGGTTACCGACCGCCGTCGCAGCCCAGCGGGTTCCCGCCGACCAGGTATCAGCCGCCGGTGCCCTCCGGACGCCAGCCGACCCCGTCGCCCCCCGCTCCTGCGCGCCCGGCCCGGTCCGACGACGGATGGGACGTCGCCACCCAGCACGTCTCGTCGGCCTACGCGTCCCACGCACCGGCTCAGGAACGCGGTGATGCGGCGTACCCACCCGGTCCGCCGCGACCACGTGAGCGCGGCGTTCCCAGCTGGATGGCCGTCCTCATCCTGATCGCGATCGCGGCGATCGGCGGTGGCATCGACCTGGCCAACCACTCCGAGGTCAAGGGCGGCTTCAACATCAGCGTGGTGGTCGCCTCGGTGGTGGCGATCATCATCGTGCGGCGCAGCGCCATGTTCCCGGTGGTGGTGGCGCCGCCGCTCGTCTACTTCGCCGCGTCAGCCGTGCTGCTATATGCCCGGTCGGGCGGACTGCACGACCGCAAGGTGCTGCTCGACGCGGCCGCGAACTGGCTCGTCTACGGCTTCCCGGCCATCGCCGGGGCCACTGCTGCGGTGTTGATCATCGCGGGAATCCGCCTGATCGCCGGCCGCTAGCGCCGACGGCCGGCTCGGTGGCTTACTGCGCGGCGCGCAGATCGCGGCGCAGCTCCTTGGGAAGAGCGAACGTCAGCCGCTCGTCGGTATGCGTGACCTCTTCCAGGTCGCTGTAGCCCTGCTCGGCCAGCCAGGCCGCGACGCCCTGGACGAGGACCTCGGGCACGGACGCCCCGCTCGACAGCCCTACGGTCGACACGCCGGCGAGCCAGGACGGGTCGATCGCGTCGACGTTCTCGACCAGGTGCGCCGCGGGGGCGCCGGCCGCCAGCGCGACCTCGACCATGCGCACCGAGTTGGACGAGTTGGCCGACCCGACCACCAGGAACAGGTCGACCTGCGGGGCGATGACCTTGACCGCGGCCTGCCGGTTCTGGGTGGCGTAGCAGATGTCGTCGCTCGGCGGCGCCTGCAGCAGGGGGAACCGCTCGTGCAGCGCGTCGACGGTCTGCATCGTCTCGTCGACGGACAGGGTGGTCTGCGACAGCCACACGACCTTGGCCGGGTCGCGGACCTGCGTGTTGGCCACGTCGTCGGGCCCGTCGACCAGGTGGATGCGCTCGGGCGCCTCTCCCGTGGTGCCGACGACCTCCTCGTGGCCCTCGTGGCCGATCAGCAGGATGTCGTAGTCGTCGGCGGCGAAGCGCCTGGCCTCGTTGTGCACCTTGGTGACGAGCGGGCAGGTGGCGTCGATGGCCTTGAGGTTGCGCTTGGCGGCCTCCGCGTGCACCTCGGGGGCCACGCCGTGCGCCGAGAACACGACGATCGCGTCCTCAGGAACCTCGTCGGTCTCCTCGACGAAGATCGCGCCGCGGGCCTCCAGCGATTGGACGACGTGCAGGTTGTGCACGATCTGCTTGCGCACGTAGACGGGCGCGCCGTAATGGTCCAGTGCCTGCTCGACGGTCTGCACGGCCCGGTCGACGCCGGCGCAGTAGCCGCGCGGTTTGGCCAGCAGAACCCGTCCGGGGCGTCGGGCCGCCGTCGCGGAGTCGCCAGTCACCGTCATGCCCCCGATGGTACGGACGTGACGCGGCCGGATGGTCAACGACCGGGTGTCACGCCCACCACTGCGCAGCAAACCGGCCGGCATGGTGCACGATCTAAGGCGTGTCTGCGATTCCGACCCCGGTGCGCGCGGCGCTCGGCCTGCTGGCCAACGCGGTCGACGCGGCCCGCACGCTGCCCGACCGGGCGGTGGAGCTGCCCGTGCTCGCCGTCAGCACCGCCCTGCAGTTCTCGCTGCGAGCCCAGCAGCGGTACGCCGAGCTGGCCCTGCGCGGCGACGAGCTGATCGATCGCCTGCACGGGCCGCCCGACGAACCGCCGGCCTGGGCCACGTTCGACGACGCGCCGGCCGAGCCGAACGGATCGGGCGCGTCGAGCGAACCGGCCGAGCCAGCCGCCGCGGACCCCTCGGACGCCGTCGCGGACGCCGCCGTTTCGGACGCCGCCGCGGACGCCACAGTCGCTACGGACCCCTCGGACGCCTCGGCCGCCCCCGACGCCGCCCCGGACCCCTCGGACGCCCCGGACCCCTCGGACGCCCCGGAGCCCTCGGA
>Ga0081455_10005526_pt1 | contig 13847 bp, 9 predicted proteins | sample TabmetS3T2R1_FD_70207 | JGI IMG/M metagenome (GOLD analysis project Ga0081455, IMG submission 70207) | Tabebuia heterophylla rhizosphere microbial communities from the University of Puerto Rico - S3T2R1 | ecosystem: Host-associated > Plants > Roots > Rhizosphere ... | reverse complement strand
CCTGGAGGGATTGCGGCAGTACGCACTCAAAGAGTTCGGGCCGATGGTCATGACGGTTTTCGATAGCTGGGGGATTCGGTCGTCCGAGGATATCGGAAACATGGTTTTTAACCTGATTGGTGCCGGCATATTCGGAAAAACCGAGGAGGATTCGATCGAAGATTTCAGGAATGTTTATCATTTCGAAGAGGTTTTCGTGAAGCCCTTCGCGCCGGAAAAACGATCGGCGAAAGCAAGGGCGGAATTGCCGACATCCAGGGCCGCTGCATCGAGAAAGTAATCAGCGACAACTGAACATCGCGGGAGATGTCACTGTCCCACCAGCCATGTCTCGCATACCACTAGCAAAGTTTTCCTCAGCGATTCTATTATTTATGATGGTCAATCTCAAAGCTGCCACGACTGAACCCTCGCCCGTCATCACGTTCCCGCCAAGCTCGGCGCATAAATGGACTCTGCCCAACGGGCTGACCATCATTGTGCAGGAAGATCACAGCGCCCCTGTGGCCAGCGTACAGGCGTGGTGCGCTACGGGAAGCGTCGATGAGGATCAGCATCTCGGAGCGGGATTGTCCCATATTCTGGAGCACATGCTTTTCAAAGGGACCAAAACCCGCGGAAAAAATGAGATTGCTCAAAAAATCCAGGACGTGGGCGGGTACATTAACGCCTACACCTCGTTCGACCGCACGGTGTTTTGGATCGATGTGCCGAAAGAGGGCGCCGCGACCGCGCTCGATATCCTGGCGGACGCGATGATGAATTCGACTTTGCCGCCGGAGGAGTATCAGAAGGAACAGGAAGTAATCCGACGCGAGTTCGCCATGGGCATGGATGATCCCGACCGTATGGCTGGTCTACTGCTTTTTTCGACCGCGTACCAAGTGCATCCCTATCGCTTCCCGGTGATCGGCGACATTGAAATCTACAATCAGCTCACCCAGGAGCAGGTGATGCAGTACTACAAAACGCGTTACGTCCCGAATAATCTCACCTTCATCATAGTCGGCGATGTCGATGCAGAAAAAGTGCGCCAACAACTCACCGACTTGTTCAAGGCCTATCCCGAGAAATCGCTCCAACCGGTATTCATCCCCACAGAACCGCCGCAACTCGGCCGACGCCAGGTGCAGCAGGAATTTGCTACGGAGCTATCGCATCTTTCGTTGGCATGGCATATCCCGGCGGTCACGAACCCGGACGTACCGGCGCTTGATTTGCTCTCGACGATTCTCGGTGAGGGACGCAGTTCGCGCCTCTACCGGCGAGTGCGGGAAGAGGCCGGCCTCGCATTTCGGATTTCAGCATTTTCCTACACGCCGGGAGATCCCGGCCTGTTCGGGATCGATGCGACCGTCGATCCAAAAAAACGCGAAGCAGTTGAGCAACTCTCCTTGCAGATTGTTGACGAGGTGAAACACGCTGGCGTCACTGCGGACGAGCTGGCCAAGGCAAAAAAAATCATTCTCAGCCATCATTTTGGCGCGTTGACAACCATGCGCGGCCAGGCCTCCGACATCGGATCAAACTGGTTGCTTACGCGGAACCTGAATTTTAGTCGCGAGTATCTTGACGCCGTCCAGAAAGTGTCGATCGACGATATCAAGCGTGTTGCCGCAACCTATTTGACCGAGCAAAACCTGACAGCGATCTCGCTGAATCCAAAGGGTTCCTTGGTCTCGAAAACAGAGGGCCCGAAGGCAGTCGCCGCCGGTGAGATCCAAAAATTTGATTTGTCGAACGGATTGCGCCTTCTGGTTCGCGAAGATCCCCGGCTGCCGCTCGTGGCCATGGGAGCGGTTTTTCGTGGCGGCCTGCTTGCGGAAGATCCACAGGACAACGGCATCACGCATTTGATGGCGAAGGTGCTTCTGAAGGGCACGAAAACGCGTACCGCTGAGCAAATCGCCAATGAGATCGAAGCGGTTGGCGGTTCCATTTCGAGCGAATCTGGCAACAACAGTTTTGGCGTGTCGGTCGACGTGATGAAACCCGATCTGAAACTCGGCGTGGATTTGCTCTCGGATGTTTTGCTTAACGCGACCATGCCGGAGAAGGCGGTGGCGCGGGAAAAGGAAATTCAGATCGCCGCGATCCAGCAGGAGGAAGAACAACTCACAGCCGTCGCGCGCAACATTATGCGACAGGCGCTTTTTTCGCAGCATCCTTATGCGCTGCGCTCCAGCGGATCGGTCGACTCCGTTCAGCGTTTGACACAAAAAGATTTATCCGATTTTCGCGATCGTCACGTGGCTGCGAAAAACGGTGTGATCTATGTCTTTGGCGACGTTAAAGCTGCTGAGGTGAAGCAGCTTGTTGAGCAGGCGCTCGGTAAGATGAAGCCCGGCGCGCTGGCGCTGACTGACGCAAAGCCCTCCACGCCGCTGGGCAAACCGCAGGTCGTGGAAAGCCGCAAGGACAAGGCGCAGGGCGTGATCATGGTGGGATTCCGCGGCGCGAGCCTGTCGAGTCCGGATCGTTATGCGCTGGAATTGATCGATGAAGCCAGCAGCGATCTCGGATCGCGTTTCTTCATTCGCATTCGTGAGCAAATGGGTCTGGCGTATTATGTCGGCGCTAGCCAGATGCAGGGATTGGTGCCGGGTCTGTTTTCATTTTATCTCGGCACCGACCCGCAGAAGATCGAGCCGGTGAAAACCGCGTTACTTGATGAGATTCATAAGCTCGCCAACGAAGGACTAACCGCTCAAGAACTGACGCGAGCGAAAAAGAAATTGATTGGGCAGCAAGAGATCGCCAATCAAAGCAACGACGCTTTCGGTTATCATTGCGCGCTCGACGAACTCTATGGATTGGGCTTCAATTATTACAAGCAACTCGAGCATGACGTGAACGCGGTGACACTTGAGGATATTAAACAAGTAGCTGCGAAATATTTTCGCGATCAGCCGTATGTTTTGGCAACGGTGCGACCTCCGGAAAGTTCCTCAGCTGCGAAACAGAAATGAGCCATGGCTGAAGTCCAAAAAACAACCTTGAGCGGCGAGCTTACGCAGCGCTTCATCGAATTTGTGGTGATGCACGCCCAAAATGCGGCGCTGTTCCTCGGTCAAATCCCAAATCCAAAAACCGGTCAAGGCGAAGTGAACCTCGACCTGGCCAGAATGTTCATCGATCAACTGGCGATGATTCAGGAAAAAACGCGGGGCAACCTGACTAGTGAAGAGGCAAAAGTGTTGAGCAACGCGCTTTCCAATCTTCAGATGGCGTATGTGGAAGTTGCGCGGGAATCTGGTAGCGGGCGACCGCCGGGTGCTCCGGAGACCACAGCGCAAAGTGAAGCGTCAGAAGCAGAACCGCCACCAGGTGCGGCAGATCAAGCCACAACGCCGAAGGGCGAACCATCAGAATCGATCAAGTCCAACGAACCAGAGACAGAATCGCGAAAGAAATTCACCAAGAGCTACGGATCTTAATCCGGTCGCCTGGATGTGCTGCTTTATCCGGCGCGTTGACGTCGTTTTTCAACCCTAGCGTTGGCTGGTGCGCTCAGCCGGCGTGCCGCGGGGACGCGCCTTTGCCCTCGAGGTTTTGCGCACGGTAATCGTTCGCTGGCCGGAACCGGGGGTAGGGGATGTTTCGGCGTACTTCTTTGTGGTCGGCCAGATCAGGCGCCACGGTTGAGTCTTAATTGTCTCGCTGAATTGCTTGATGTTTTCGCCGGCTGGCTGGAGCTCGGTTGTTGCGACCTTGAGTTTTTCCGACGAAGACCGCAGGTTTTGCAGAGTGACCTGGATATTGTCGTTGTCCGTAAGACTGGTGCTGATCTTTTCGATGTTGGCCAGCGAATGCGAGAGAGCGCTGTCCGGAGCGGTCAAGTCGACGAGATGTTGACCGAAAGTTTTGAACTGGCCAAGCGCAAGTGTGAGTTCGGAGTTTTCGTCCGTGAGACGATTTAAGTTTTGTGCGGTCTGCTGAAGGTCTTTCATGGTGTTGGTTGCTTCAGCTGCGACCGGTTTGATTACCTCCAGCATTTTTGCCGCGGCTTCGCCCAGATCGGGGGTGCGTTCACCGGCGAATATTTCACCGTCCTTCGCACGGCCGGAGGCTCCGGTGCCTTGCGTGAAATCGATGGCCAGGTCTCCCAGCAACCCCAGCTGCATCATGCGTGCCCTGGCGTCGCGATACACCTTGGCGCTTTTGTCCACCTGCACATCCACGCGTACCTCGAAGCGCGGTTTCCCCGGAGTTGCCGATGGGGCTGGAGTTGGGTTTGTTTCTGAGCGGCGAATTGCCGCCTCTGCCTCTTCCGCCTTTTTTTCTTCTTCTGGCGACACCGGCGAAAATAATTTCTGGACCTGTCCAATCTTGCGACCGGCCAACATTACCGGTGCGCCCTGTTTAAGGCCGGCTGCGTTGTCGAAGTAAATCTGGTAAGTCACCAGCGGCCGGAACAAGCCCGGTGCGCCAAGCAAAACCAGAAGGAAAGCGACTACCGCGATCGTGCCGATCACCAGCAGACCAGTCAGGATTTCATTTTTTTGTAATTGCATCGAGGCTGCCTTCCAGAATCGGGCCTTCAGTGCTCCCGCTTACGAACTGCGCGACTACTGGGTTTTTGGAGTGCTTGAATTCTTCGGGTTTGGCTTCTTCAATAATTTTTCCCTGGTACAACATAGCCATTCGCGTGGCGATGCGAAAGGCGCTGTCCATTTCATGGGTCGCGGTAATGGATGTGACCTTTGATTTCTCGCTCAGGCTAATGATTAATTCGTCGATTACCGAGGCAATGACTGGGTCCAGGCCGGCCGAGGGTTCGTCCAATAGAAGCAATTCGGGATTGAGCACGAGCGCGCGCGCCAGCGCAACCCGCTTTCGCATTCCACCACTAAGCTCCTCGGGCAGGAGATCCTTGGAATCGGCCATTCCAACCAGCTCAAGTTTTTCATCGACAATTTTGTCAATCTCGCTGCGCGATTTATCGGTCAGCTCTTCCAGCGGCAACGCAACGTTGTCGCGTACATTGCGCGAACTCAGCAGCGCCGAATACTGAAAGACCATGCCAATGTGCTGTCGCACCCGTTGAAGCTTCCGTCTGGATAAACGCGTAATTTCAAATTGCTTGAAGAAAATCGAACCGGAATCGGGGCGCAGCGTGCCAAGAATCAATCGCAGAATCGTGCTCTTGCCACTGCCGCTCTGGCCCATGATTACCAGACGTTCGCGCGGCTCGACTTTGAGCGAAACACCGTCGAGCACTTTTTTTTCCTCGAACCGCATGTGCACATCGCGCAGTTCGACCATCTGCTGCGAGGTGCTCACGTCGGATAGAATGTTGTGTAAACAACGTTGTAAAGCGTATCGAAACCGATCACCGCCGTGATCGCCGTAACAACACTAGACGTCGTCGAGGAACCGACTCCAGCGGCGCCGCCCTTCACTGTCAGTCCCCGGTAGCAGGCGATCGCGGCAATTAGCAGACCGAACAGAAAGCTCTTCAAAATGCCGGTGATAATGTCGCGAATGAGCAATGAATCTTTCACCAGATCGAGAAAGTAAGGGAAAGCAATACTGAAATAGGCTTTGCAGACCAGGCTGCTGGCGAATATGGCCGCAATGTTCGAAACCATGGAGAGACACGGCATCAGCAAAATCAGAGCCAGCATTCGTGGCGCGACCAAAAACCGCAACGGCCCGATGCCCATGGCCTCGATGGCCTCCACTTCTTCGGAAACCTGCATGGTGCCAAGCTCTGCCGTAAATGCCGCCCCGATCCGCGCTGCGAGCATGATGCCAGTGAGCAACGGTCCAAGCTCGCGCGTAAAGGCAATTGCAACCAGACCGGGAATCAGCCGTTCCGTTCCAAACCGTTGCAACTGGTAGCCGGTCAGCAGTGCCATGGTCAGCCCAAGGAAAAAGGAAACCAGTCCCACCAGTGGCACCGAATCAACACCCGCGCGTTCAGTTTGGCGGAAGAAACTGGCGGCACGGAACGGAACGCGTCCATGCTGGATCCGCTCGAGCGTTTCTTCGAAGGTGTTTACGATGAACCAGAACAGGCTGCCGACTTCGCGAAGGAAGTAGCGCGTGATATGACCGACCCCCTCTGCAATCACAATGGGCGGTGGTTCAGCGTTTGCCATGACCGAGAAGTTGCCTCACTTCCTCATTGGGAAAAGCGCAAAGTTCACCTTGAAGGTTAGCCGGACGGCCGACTTTGCCGACCTGGCTCACATTCACTTTTGCTCCATACGCAAAATTTTTCGACAGCCTTATGAGCAGCCCATTACATTACGTGATGAGATTCGCGGGAGTTTTCGTAGCTAATTGCTTCTTTGCTTTCATGCTCTTTAGTGGAGGCTCGAAAGATTTCTGGACGCTGGCGCAGGAACCAGTCCAGCCTCCGGCTCCAGCGGAAAAGCAACCAGATCATCAGCCAAGCATGGAAACAGAGAAATTCAGACTCGCGATTCACGGCGGCGCCGGGACTATTGAGCGAAGCAGCATGACACCCGAACGCGAGCGCCAATATCGCGCCGGCATGGAACGCGCGCTTACGGCTGGTTACGAAATTCTCAAGCGCGGTGGCTCGAGTCTCGATGCAACAGAGGCCGCAGTGCGCGTGCTCGAGGACGATCCGCATTTCAACGCCGGCAAAGGCTCCGTGTTCAACAGCGCGGGAGTGAACGAAATGGATGCGGCGATCATAGATGGAAAAACGCTCGGTGCCGGCGCGGTGGCATCATTAAAGCACGTCAAAAATCCGATCAGCCTTGCCCGGTTGGTGATGGAGAAATCCGGACACGTCATGATGGATAGCGAAGGCGCAGAATTGTTTGCGAAGGAAAATGGGGTCGAACTCGTGGGCCAGAAATATTTTTTCACCCAGGAACGCTGGGATGCTTTGCAGAAACTCAAAGCTGCCGAAAAAAGTCGCACCAGCGGTGCCGGCATGGAGTTTTCGATTACCGATCAAGATCGCCATGGCACGGTGGGCGCCGTGGCGCTGGACAAAAATGGAAACCTCGCTGCCGCGACTTCCACTGGTGGCACCACAAACAAGCGGCCTGGGCGCATAGGCGATTCGCCCGTCATCGGCGCCGGCACCTACGCAAACAACGCCACCTGCGCAGTGTCCGCGACCGGAGACGGTGAATATTTTATTCGGGCAACGGTTGCAAGTGACGTTTCAGCTTTGATGGAATATCGCGGGATGTCTCTGAAGGAGGCCGCACAAACTGCATTGGACAAGGTCGCCAAGCTCGGCGGCGCCGGTGGCCTGATCGCGATCGATCATCAGGGCAATGTCGCGTTGCCATTTAACACCGCTGGAATGTATCGCGGCTATACCGATCCAAACGGGAAGTTTGTTATCGAAATCTACAAATGATTTCGTGATTGGTTGAACCGTTGAAGCGGGCAAACCCTTCCTTGTCATGTTGAGTGAAGCCAAATATTTCAGATTTACCTTGGTGTTTTCCAAAGAACTGGTCAGAGATTCGTCCCTTCGTTCAGAATGAAACGGCCATTTCCGGTTCAACGTTTTAACGGTTTAACGTTTTAACGCCTCCAATGCTTCCGCCGTTCTCCGTCGTAATTCCCTGTTTCAATGAAGCGGGGCGCATTGGAGAGACGCTTCGCCTCACCATCGAGTATCTCACCGCCAACGCGGCGGAGAGTGAACTGATCGTCGTGAATGACGGATCGACTGATGCCACTGCGACAATTGCGCGGGAACGATTGGAAGATGCCAGAATCGAAACGCGCCTGCTTGAGAATTTTCCAAATCGCGGCAAGGGCGCCGCTGTGCGCTCCGGGTTGCTTGCCGCGCGAAAACCCATCGGTCTGTTTTTCGATGCGGATCTTTCCACGCCGCTGGGGGAGACACCGAAAGTGATTGAGCCAATTGCAAACGGAGACATCGACATTGCATTTGGATCCCGCGCCCTGAATCGCGGATTGATTGGTGTGCACCAACCGTGGCGACGCGAGCAGGCGGGTCGCGCGTTCAACTTGCTGGTGCGCGTCGCGACCGGGTTGCCGTTTTGGGATACTCAATGCGGGTTTAAGGCTTTTCGTCTCGATGTGTGCCGCCCGCTTCTGGAGGCAGCGCGACTCGACGGCTTCGCATTCGATGTCGAACTGCTTTATCTGGCGCAGCACGCCGCGTTGCGAATTCGTGAAATCCCGGTTCGCTGGAATCACGCTGAAGGCAGTAAAGTCCAATTTTTCAAGGATAGCTTGCGAATGTTGCGCGAAGTGGTCGCGCTAAGAACGAGAGGGTAGCTTCCGAGTGGAACTCGTGGCCGCTTCGCTGCGCGAAGCGTGTCGCTGAGATTTTGGGACGTCGCGCGCCGCGCGTCTCACAGAGACGCGGCTACAGAAAACGCGCGAGAACTTTTCTTTCTTGTGCCTTCGCCTAAAATACATGTTCCGCGTTTTGCGGTTTTCATGCAATCCTTCCAATTTCAGCCTGCGGTTGCACGGTGGTTCGAGCAGACATTCGGATCGCCAACAGAACCGCAACAGAGCGGCTGGCCGGCAATTCAATCCGGCCGGCACGTGTTAATTTCGGCACCCACGGGTTCGGGCAAGACTCTGGCTGCGTTCCTTGCTTCGCTCGATGCGCTCTTTCGTGAAGGCGCACTAACAGAATTGCCTGACAAGACGCAGGTCCTTTACGTGTCGCCCCTCAAAGCTTTGAGCAACGATATCCGTAAAAATTTGCAAGAACCGCTCGCTGGAATTCGCGCATTACTGCGTGAAACCGAAGGCCACGACATTGATGTGCGCGCGGAAGTTCGCACTGGCGATACAACTGCCGCACAACGTCGGGCGCTGATCAAAAAACCGCCGCACATTCTCGTTACCACGCCGGAATCCCTTTATCTGCTGCTTACCTCCGAATCAGGTCGGGAAATGTTGCGCACCGTCCGGACGCTCATTATGGACGAGATTCACGCCGTTGTGGACGATCGGCGTGGCGCGCATCTCGCCCTGAGTATCGAGCGGTTAGCCGCTTTAACGAAATCCGTGTCAGATGGAGCGCTTCAACGCATCGGTCTGTCTGCGACGCAGAAACCGATTGAAGAGGTGGCGCGCTTTCTAGTTGGCGCCCATTCAATTGACGAGGCTGGCAATCCGGACTGCGAAATTATCGATATCGGTCACCGCCGCGAATTGAATCTGGCGATTGAACTTCCGAAGTCGCCGCTTGAAGCGGTGATGTCGAATGAAGTTTGGGAAGAGATCTATCATCGCCTGGCAGAATTGATTGAAGCGCACCGAACCACTTTGGTGTTCGTGAACACGCGCCGAATGGCCGAACGCGTGACGCATCATCTCAGCGAACTGCTTGGCGCAGACGCGGTGACATCGCATCACGGAAGTCTTTCCGCGAAGTTGCGTCTGGACGCGGAAGATCGATTGAAGCGAGGCGAACTGAAAGCGCTCGTTGCCACGGCTTCTCTCGAGCTCGGCATCGATATCGGGTCGGTGGATCTCGTCTGCCAGCTCGGCACCACACGTTCCATCGCCAGTCTTCTGCAGCGCGTAGGACGTGCCGAACACAAGCGTGGCGGCTTGCCAAAGGGACGCATCTTCCCGTTGAGTCGCGATGAGCTGGTCGAATGCGCTGCCTTACTTCGTTGCGTTCATCGTGGTGACCTTGATCGGCTGAGCATTCCTGAAAAACCGCTCGATGTGCTGGCCCAGCAAATTGTCGCCTCGGCGGCGGCCGAAGATTGGGACGAAGATGATTTCTTCAAGCTGGCTCGTTCATCATGGCCGTACCGCAATCTCGCACACGAAGAATTCGACAGCGTCGTGAAAATGCTTGCCGAGGGTTTTAGCACCAAGCGCGGCCGGCGCTCGGCACTAATTCATCACGACGGAATCAATCATCGTTTGCGCGGACGGCGCGGCGCGCGGCTCGTCGCGCTTACGTCTGGCGGCGCCATTCCCGACAATGCCGATTATCGGGTAATTCTCGATCCGTCGGAGACTTTTGTTGGCACGGTGAACGAGGATTTCGCAGTCGAAAGTCTGGCGGGGGATATCTTTCAGTTGGGCAATGCGTCGTGGCGAATTCTGCGAGTCAACTCCGGGGTTGTGCGTGTCGAGGACGCGAAAGGCCAGCCGCCGGGACTTCCATTTTGGCTGGGTGAAGCTCCGGCGCGGACGTCGGAGTTGTCGAATTCCGTATCCGATTTTCGGGTGGAAATTGAAGCGAGACTGGCCGATGGACAGAATCCTGCTCAATGGCTCGCGCAGGAAATGCTTTTACCGCCTGCCGCTGCAGAGCAGTTAAGCGACTATTTCTCGGACGCGTATCGTTCGCTTGGCGCAATTCCTTCACAGCAAACTTTGGTGATGGAACGCTTTTTCGATGAATCGGGCGGAATGCAGCTTGTGCTTCACTCTCCGTTCGGCAACCGGATCAATCGCGCCTGGGGACTGGCGCTGCGAAAACGTTTCTGCCGCTCGTTCAATTTTGAGCTTCAAGCTGCGGCCACGGACGACGCCATTGTAATTTCGCTCGGCACGCAGCATTCCTTTCCGCTCGAAGAGGTTTTTCGCTATCTGAATTCGAATACCGTTCGCGACCTGCTGGTTCAGGCGTTGCTCGACGCGCCCATGTTCACCATTCGCTGGCGCTGGAACGCCACGCGTTCACTTGCGGTGCCTCGTTTCCGTGGCGGCGCAAAAATCGCCGCGCCATTGCAACGGATGGAGTCGGAAAATCTTTTAGCGGCAGTTTTTCCTGACCAGCTTGCGTGTCTGGAGCATATCGTGGGTGACCGCGAAATTCCGGATCATCCGTTAGTGAAGCAGACCATCGACGATTGTTTGACCGAAGCGATGGACATCGACGGGCTGGAAGAAGTATTGCGCAAAATCGAACACGGCCAGATTCTTTGCATTGCGCGTGATTTGCCGGAACCATCGCCGCTTGCCTCGGAGATCCTCAATGCGCGGCCATATGCGTTTCTGGATAACGCGCCTTTGGAAGAACGTCGCACCCAGGCGGTTTACACACGCCGCGCGTCCGAGTCCCGCGGTCGCGGGAGCAATGATGGATTAGGCGTTCTCGATGCAGCAGCAATCGAGAGAGTCCAAAAGGAAGCGTGGCCCGAAGCAACGAATGCTGACGAACTGCACGACGCCTTAATGCTTCTCGGCGTGATGACCGAGGAAGAGGTCGGAGTTTCCACCCATCATGACGAAAACGGCGCGTCCGCTGAACATTTATTAAAAGAACTCATCGCCTTCAATCGAGCCACGAAAGTCCGACTCGCCGAAAAAAGTTTTTGGGCCGCTGTCGAACGACTTTCGATGATTCAGGAGATTTATCCCGGCGCGCGGTTTGAGCCGGAATTGATCATTCCTGACTTGATGCCCGGGAAAACGTGGGAACGTGCGGACGCCATTCGCGAACTGCTTCGCGGGCGAATGGAAGTTTGTGGACCGATTACCGTTCGTGACCTGTCGGACATATTGATATTGCCAGGATCAGAAATTGAGACGGCTTTGCTTGCGCTCGAAGCGGAAGGTTTTGTGCTGCGCGGCAAGTTTCGCCCGGATGCGACGGAACAGGAATGGTGCGATCGACGGTTGCTGGCGCGAATTCATCGACTCACGATCGATCGATTGCGCGCGGAAATTCAGCCGGTTTCACCCTATGATTTTTATCGGTTTCTCTTCGCATGGCAGCGTGCTGATTCGGAACACCGCGTCGAAGGTCCCGAAGGGTTGCAATCGGTTCTCGAACAACTGGACGGCTGCGAGTTGCCGTTGGCGGCGTGGGAGTCCGCGGTTCTCGCCGCGCGTGTTGATGACTACGATCCTGAGTGGCTCGACCGGCTTTGTTTTTCTGGTCGGATCGGCTGGGGGCGCTTGAGTGTGCCGCAAAATCCAAACGGGCGCACAAGCGCTCCGTTACGAAGCAGCCCGATCGCACTCTATCAGCGCGAAAATCTCCAGCATTGGTTGCAACTGACCCACGCGACTACCCCGGTGGAACTCTCCGCTGCCGCCCGAACTCTGGTGGAGACACTCACGGCTGGCGGTGCGTTGTTCTTCAGCGAACTGGTGCGTCTCAGCGGACTAATGCCTTCTCAAGTTGAAGATGGTTTGTCGCAACTTGCCGCGCTCGGCCTAGTAACTTCAGACAGCTTCGATGGACTGCGAGCTCTGCTCGTGCCATCAAATAAGCGCCCCACTTTTGGTAGAAATGCTGGAAAACGGCGGCGCAAAACGAATCTGGCCAGCATCGAATTTGCCGGGCGTTGGGCGTTACTGAGAACCCACGCCCCTTCGCAGGCATTCGGGAACGGGGCCGAAAGCTCCGCGCGCGACACCGCCGTTGAAAAATTTGGGCGCGTGTTGCTGCGTCGATACGGTGTTGTGTTTCGACGTCTGCTTGAGCGCGAGAGTCTCCCGGTTACTTGGTATGAGCTCGGACGGATTTATCGCCGGTGGGAAGCGCGCGGCGAGATTCGCGGCGGCTATTTTGTGGGAGGAATCGGCGGCGAACAATTTGCCCTGCCTGAGGCCATCGGCCTGCTGCGTTCCATTCGCAAGTCGCAGAGAAATGCCGAACTGATCACATTGAGTGGTGCGGACCCACTGAATCTACAAGGCGTTTTGACGCCAGGAGCGCGAATCGCCGCGCTAACGGCAAATCGCGTTTTGTTTTTCGCTGGATTGCCGATAGCCGCACTGGAGGCGGGCGAGATCCGAAAGCTCGCAGATGCGCCGGTGTCTGATTTGGAAGTCGAGAGCGCCCTTAGGGTCGGGAAATTACGACCCTCATTGCGAGCGTATTACAAATGACCGCCATTGGTCATTCCGAGCGGAGCGAGGAACCTCACAATCGAAGTGTGCATCACGCGAATGTACTCGCCGTGGCGCTCGACTTGTGAGAGATCCTTCGCTTCGTTCAGGATGACGAGCCGTTGGCGGCTCGTCACTTCTTAACAATCTCGACGTTCTCAAGCATGGCAATGCCGCCGCGCTCGGCGAGCTTGCCTTTCACGGTGACGTTTTTACCGCAGTATTCCGCAAGTTCATCGTTGATGGGCTTATGTTCGCCAACAACGAGATAGGCTTTGCCCTCACTGACGATACCGACTGGTCCACCACTCTTGATGCATTTTGCTCCGCAGGACTGGCCATGTTTTTCGCCAACGGCGTTATGATCGACATAACACATCATATCGACCACCTCGCCGGTCACTTCCTTTGAAGCAGCGGCGTCGCCGCCATGCTCGTGTTCCTGCGCGATTGCCAGCGGTGCGCAGGTCAGGGCTGCGATAAAAGCCGCAGTCACGGCGACCTTCAAGAGAGTGGGTTTATTTGTTGAATTGAACATAAAACAAATGTGGCCCGCTTGGAGCGTCGGTCAACGTCCAGAGTGAATCGACAACGTTGCTTTAGCGCCCTCGGGGGGGGACGGCGCCTTATCTTTGTTTCTCGATCAAATCTGCGAACTGATCGAAAAAGTACGACGCATCGTGGGGACCGGGCGCAGCTTCGGGGTGATATTGTACGCTAAATATCGCCAGTTCCTTGTGCCGCATTCCTTCCACGGTGCCGTCGTTCAAATTGATGTGGGTGACTTCCACATTGGATGGCAGGGATTTTGGGTCGACAGCAAATCCGTGATTTTGCGATGTGATTGCCACCTTGCCGTTGCTTAAATCCTTTACCGGTTGGTTCGCGCCGTGGTGCCCAAATTTTAGTTTGTAAGTCGAGCCTCCGAATGCGAATCCAAGAACCTGATGGCCGAGGCAAATTCCGAAAATCGGTTTCTTGCCCATCAAATCGCGCGTTGTCTTGTGCGCATACTCGAGGGCCGCGGGATCGCCGGGGCCATTGGAGAGAAA
>Ga0081455_10005525_pt1 | contig 13847 bp, 14 predicted proteins | sample TabmetS3T2R1_FD_70207 | JGI IMG/M metagenome (GOLD analysis project Ga0081455, IMG submission 70207) | Tabebuia heterophylla rhizosphere microbial communities from the University of Puerto Rico - S3T2R1 | ecosystem: Host-associated > Plants > Roots > Rhizosphere ... | reverse complement strand
GCGACCAAGTTCGACACCGTCGCTCCTTGGCTATGAGCGATTTCTTTCAGCTCACTCCAGAAGGCATCTTCCAGGCAGACGCTGGTCTTGTGTCCACCAATGATGATGGAGCGTTTGACAACCGGCGATTTCATTGGCCCCCCTGTGCAGCCCCCCGCTCTTCATACACTGATTCTGCCCCACTAGAATGAGTTCGCTTGCTGACGCTTCAATCTTATTGCGCGTAGTGAAACCCTACGCCTGGCGCAAACATGACAATGATTATAACCAAAGCGATGAAGATGCCGTGAGAGTCAGGGGTCATTTCTGCGCCCTAAATAAAAACGGCCCGCAACGGAGGCTCCAGTTACGGGCCGAGGAGGTTTGCGGCGAAAGGGATCACGCCGCTGATCATCAGTAACGTTGCCGAGGGCTCCGCGTCATTTGAAAAAGACACTTAGTCCTGCGCAAAGAATGGGCAGGTGCAGCACAAGAAAGAGCCGCCATGCGAAGCCCGGCTGAAAAACGATAATAAAAGGCCCGCAAGTGATGGACCACTTACGGGCCAGAGTTCTCTTTGGAGTGTCATGAGGGGAATCCCATGACACTCTTGAGTCACCACACTCGGCGGATTGTTAAAGTTGGACCATTGCCGACTCTTTTTGACAAAAATCAACACAGACGGAACATCATGCACTTTAACCCGAAGCAAGCCCGCTCCTTCGCCGGCTCTCGGTCGCGTTCTCGCTGCGCATTGCTTCGGCCTCGATCAGCCTAGAGACAAAAATACTGAGCGATCGCTCCTCGGCTTTTGCCATGGCTACGGCCATCCGTTTGGTGCTCGGTCTGACGCGGATATGGATATAGTCGGTGCGGGCTTCGTTTCTAGTGACTCTCATAGTGAGTTTGCCTTCTGCGCTTAGCGGACATTTCAATCGCACATGATCAGTGAATAGGCATTGCCGCCAAACTGCACTGTGTTGGTCGTCACAAAAGCGAGAATTCAAATGTGTTAGTCGTCACAAAAGAGACGATTAACCGGTGGTGGCGCGCTTGCATGCTCGGCTTTCATTTTTCGGAAATGCGCAGCCAGGTCTAATTGCCGCCGGTAGCTCTCCGCTTCTTCCGCCGCCAATGCCGGCGTCTCCGCCCAGCGCTGGCCGACGTGCTGTTCCCCTCTTCGTGTCATCGTCCAATGCCACCGACCCTCGCCGCGATCGAGGACAATGCGAACGCCATCGTTGCGCATTGCAAGGTATCCCTCTTGGCTTCGGCTTGCTGCCTGATCTGCTGGTATCACGCTGGCGAAGGCGCAGGCTTTATCGGCGCGGTCGTGGGAGCCATCATCGTTCTCGTTGTTTGGGGCTTCTTCGCGCCGAGGACGCCAAGGATCAGCTAGTTGGGACCAGGGGAGCGACTATCAGGAGTCCAGCCTATGACAAAGACCATTTTTGCAATTGGCGCTGTCGCGTTGCTCTCAACAACATACGCGATGGCACAACAAGGGGCCGTCATAAGGGAATGTGCCGCCGATATCAGGGCGGCATGTGGAGACGTGCCCCCTCGCGGGGCACTGCTTTCACGGTCGCTATTGGGGGTAAAGCGGCATGGGCTGTTGCACTGCATATGTCCGCTTATGACGGCCCGATTCAAAGCAGACATTCGCCGCCGCAGTGTCCAAATCACGGAAGTTCGTCAAAAAGATACACGGCGGCAGCCGTCCGCAAATTAGGGACCGCTGGAGGTTCGCCCCTACGGTCCCTATGCAGTGGCCTGCCCAGACCAATAAAGAACAGGCTGCCGCGCTCCTAAAACTATCAAGCGGAATATCTTGAGGTATTAAATACTTTGCTCGTAATCAGACGTTCCCCACTTTCCACACGTTCAGGACTAGGAACGCCGCGTTAGTCTTGGTTGACTGAATGGCTGCCGCTTCGAATCCACTCCCAGTCGATAGAAGCGGTGGCTGGGGTCGCCGCTCTTCACCATTGCGGCGGCCTCTTTATTTCTGAGCAGAGCACACTTTGATGGCCCTCATTGCGGACTCTGCCTCTCGACGGGTTTTGTAAATTGCATCGGTAGCCAAGTTTATTGTTCTTATGTTCGTGACCGGGGGCTTATGGGCGACAGTACATTTCTGTGTCGTGCGATCATGCACAGTATAAAGCTCTGCGGCCAAAATATGTGTCGAAAAAAGCTTGAATAAGAGGATGATTGCAACGATGGTCCTTATCATTGCAAAGCTCTCAGTTAGGACGCTAGGTTATCTCGCTCTGATTATTAGAAGGTTCCATCACTTGCCCGAGTTGCAACCGGTGCCTTCGGATTTTTGACCTTGATCCAGTTTTTTGACGGAATGCTTGGAGCAAGCCCGTCGCGATCGAGTGGTCGCCGTGAATGGCGCTTTCATCTCAATCTACGCGCTCAAAGTCAGCGATCTTGAACGTCTTGTTGTAGAACGGCTCGTCCGGGCCATAAAACCGGAACGCCGGAAGCGGTCTCTTGCCGCCTGTCGGAATCCAATTCGTCTCCAGTCCATCGGGCGGCACCGGCCCGACGCTTTACTTTCAGCGGCCAATTAAACATTCTTTGGCCCCCCTCATCGAATGAAAAAAATATTGGCGACGTGGCGGCACGCCGGCCCACAAACCACTGCTGCCTGCCTGCCCGGATCTGTCTGAGGCGGCGCATAAACGAAAACGCTCGTGCTGCTTACCCACCGCTCTCAACATGTCTGGTAGGCAAGCTAAAACTGAGAGCGAATTCGACACGACCTTCAAATTTTCAACCGTTGACCCGGCACGCCGCAACGCCTGATGGCAGATCGCCGCTCGCCCGTTAACGGGCCATTAACCAACACAGCCTAGCCTGCGGTCATCGCCCGGTCATCAGCCCATTACCACTCGGTTTATTCCTGGAGAGCCAATGTCCGTCGAAACGCTGACATATGCTGCGCTAGGTGCTCGCCTCAAAGTCTCACCAGAGGCCGCTCGTTCGCTCGCTAAGCGAGTCGGATTGCCACGCTCACGCGGGCCGGACGGCAAAGTCCTGGTGAGCGTCGATCTCGCTGAGATACGGCACACGCCCCGACCCCCAAGCACTCGCCAGGCAGACAACATCGTTCTACTAACGACAAAAATCGAGACATTGCAGGCGGAGGTCGCGCGGCTCGAAACAATGGTGGCGAGTCATCGGACAGACTTCGAGCGCGAGCGCGAGCGCGCCGACCGCCTGATCGTGGAGCTGCTCCAGGCGACTGCCGAGACGGTGGCGGCGAAGGAGACGACAGCACGGCTTGAAGGCGAGCTGGCAGCTCTGCGGACTGGTGACCGAGCGGTGAGCGCCCAAGCACAAGCTGCACGCCGATTGGGACATCTAGCCGCGTCCATAGTGGAAGCAGACCGCAAGGCTTGTAGGTAGCAACCCGTGTCCTCTCATTCCCAGCTTGCTCGAGCAACCGTGAAGCAACGATGACCAACATCACCGATATTCGCGAGATGAAGGCGCGTCTTATGGTGTTTGGCGTCGGCGGCGCCGGCGGCAATGCGGTCAACAACATGATCGCGGCTGGCCTACAGGGCGTTGATTTTGTCGTCGCCAACACCGACGCCCAGGCGCTCACCAAGTCCAAAGCCAAGCGCGTCATCCAGATGGGCCCTGAGGTGACCCAAGGCCTCGGCGCTGGCTCTCAGCCCGGAGTAGGACGCGCCGCGGCCGAAGAGGTCGTCAATACGATCCGCGATCATTTGACCGGCGCACACATGGTGTTCATCACCGCCGGCCTGGGCGGCGGTACCGGCACCGGAGCGGCTCCCGTTATTGCTGAGACAGCGCGGGAGCTTGGCATTCTCACCATTGGCGTGGTCACCAAGCCTTTCCACTTTGAGGGCCAGCGCCGCATGCGCCTTGCCGAAGCCGGCATTGCAGAGCTGCAGAAGGTGGTGGACACGCTGCTGATCATCCCGAACCAGAACCTGTTTCGCGTGACCACTAAGGACACCACTTTTGCCGACGCCTTCGCCATGGCCGATCAGGTTCTCTATGCGGGTGTCGCCTGCATCACCGACCTGATCGTCAAGGAAGGTCTGATCAATCTCGATTTCGCGGACGTGCGCACGGTCATGCGCGAGAAGGGCAAGGCGATGATGGGCATGGGCGAGGCGTCCGGCGAGAAGCGCGTGCTCACCGCCGCTGAGGCTGCGATTTCCAACCCCTTGATTGAGGACCCCTCGATTAAGCGCGCGAGCGGCCTGCTCATCTCGATCACCGGCGGCAAGGACATGACCCTGTTTGAGGTCGACGAAGCTGCCACCCGCATCCGTGAAGAGGCCGACCAGGACGCCAACATCATCGTCGGCGCCATCTTCGATGAAAGTCTGGAGGGCATCGTCCGCGTGTCGGTGGTTGCGACCGGCATCGATAACACCGGTACGGCGCACCAGATGCAGCCTGCGGAAAGTGCATTGAAGGAACTCGTCGGCAAGCTGCGCAACCAATCCGAACGACCACAGCAGCCGCCAACGGCCCACCACACCGAAGAACGACCGGCAACGCTCATTTCGGAATATGCGCGCAAAGCTCCTCACGGCCGTCCCTCTCCTGGGTACAATTCGATCGAGGACGACCTTCTCGATATCCCGGCCTTCCTGCGCCGCAAGGCCATCTGAGCAGCCGAGATGTTCATCATTCCTCTCAACTGAAGCCGTCTTTTAGGAAAAAGTACAATGGCAAAGGTCCTGGTTGTAACATCCGGCAAAGGTGGTGTCGGCAAGACCACGTCAACCGCCGCCCTTGGCGCAGCACTCGCTCAGTCCGGCAACACCGTGGCTGTGGTCGATTTTGATGTCGGCCTGCGCAATCTTGATCTAGTCATGGGCGCTGAACGACGGGTGGTATTCGACTTCATCAATGTGATCCAAGGTACCGTCAAACTTTCGCAGGCGCTGATCCGCGACAAGCGTCTTGATACATTGTGGCTGCTGCCGGCTTCGCAGACCCGCGACAAGGATGCACTCACCGCGGACGGCGTTGCCAATGTTATCGCGCAGCTGCGCCGGACGTTCGATTGGGTGATCTGCGACAGTCCGGCGGGCATCGAACGCGGAGCGATGCTCGCCATGCGGCATGCCGACGCCGCTGTCATCGTGACCAACCCGGAGGTCTCCTCGGTACGCGATTCTGACCGCATCATCGGTCTGCTCGACGCTAAGACCGAGAAAGCCGAGAAGGGCGAAGCTATCGAGAAGCACCTATTGATTACGCGCTACGATGCGGTGCGTGCCGGCAAAGGAGAGATGCTAAGCATCGAGGACGTGCTTGAAATTCTCTCAGTTCCGCTTCTCGGGATCGTGCCAGAGAGCCAAGAAGTGCTGCGTGCCTCCAACATCGGGGCCCCGGTCACCCTATGCAACTCTTCAAGTGCTCCGGCCCGTGCCTACTGCGACGCGATGCGTCGTCTCGAGGGCGAAAACGTTCCGATGACGATACCCAGCGACCCGAAGCGTCTGTTCGGCAAGCTCTTCAGACGGAGAGCTGCATGAGCATCTTCAACTGGTTCAACCGGAAGTACCGGCGCGGCTCGGCAGTTGTTGCGCGCGATCGCCTCAAGGTTTTGCTTGAGCATGAAGCAATGCGCGGCGTTAAGTCCGACCTCTTGGGCCTCCTGCGTGGGGAAATCGTGGCTGCGATCTGTCGTCATGTTACGGTGAAGCCGGAGAACGTCCAAGTGAAAATGAATCGTGGCGCAACGGTTTCGACGCTCGCAATCGACATCGAAATCCCCGCGTAGTGTGACGATAGCTTGAGCGCTCCAATCTCCATACCTGCGGTCCGCGCTGCGGCCGCCCAACGCGGAGCAGACAAATGTTTGGAAAAAAAGCCTTCATGGACGATCTCGGCCGCAATCTCAATCACGCACGCCATAGGCGCAACGCCCTTGTATCTAAACGCGACGCCCTTGCTTCCGATGTCACAGCACTCGACGCTCAGATCGCCGAGTTGGAAGCCCGCCTTACTGAGGAAAAAGATCGGCGCGAACGCGAGCGCGTTGTAGGCGAGATAGAGGGGATCAAACAGCAACTCAAAGATGCTGCCACGGCGTTTGCGCCTAGCATTGTCGGCCTTTGCAACGCGACCGAAGCGGCGGGAGCGGTAGTTCCCGAAGCCCGCGAGCTTAACAGTTTCCTTTTATCTGTTGCGAGTGAGGTCGACATCGTGATCGAATCCTTGCTGCGGGAGCTGCAGCGACAGAGGGAGGCGGTGTGCGCCGGCCACGCTGCACTTGGTACGCCACAGCTGCTCAACACGGCGCCCGAGCCGCCGAAAAACAATGATCGCCTACTCCTTCTTCCGGCATGGCTACGTCGCAGCAAGGAGTCGGGGAAAAAAGAATCAGCGGAGGATCGGTTCAACACGGCAGCGTGAATAATCTGTCGGCGGCGCACCCCAAAGGTTGCTTAGAATATGAAATGCCTCCTTTACTTTCGAGTGTGAGAAATGCGGTAAGCAATCGAAAGCAATCGCTCAAGAGTGGGCCGGCCTGCGGTCAAATATCAGGCCGGTTTCAACAGCCCTAAGCGGACAAACTCTGTCACGTCGATTTCTTCCGGACTCTGATTGGGCTGTACGGGCGCACCCATGCGCTGGCAAGCTGCTCTGCGGTGAGTTCGATCCTGTATCTAATAGCAGTCCAATTTACGCTGCCGTCTATCATCTTGTTGGCTTCGGCCACTATCGCCGTCATTGTTTTTATAACCGAACGGCGTCGAGGCGACCTAGCTGAATTTCGACGTAGCGTGCTGCCCTAAAAACCCGGCGTCCGTTTGTTGGCGAGAATTTTCCGAGTGCCCGACCGCGCGCGTGTTCAAACGACGCGACTGTAACCTCTGTAGATGCGCTGGTCCCGACCGGCGAAGCTCTTTGCGACGGAGGTCCTCGCCGGCCGGGTGTTGCGCGTCCGAGGCCACATGGACGACGCGGGGTTATGCGGCGAGAGTGATTAAAAAATCGTCAGCGAGCTGCGTGCTGATGGCTGTGGATTGCTGTGGAGGAACTCACGATTTGCCATTGGTGGCGCGCCAGATCAGATGCAGAATTTGCCCGCATCATTTTCCGAACATAACTGACCCGGCTCTCGCCGGGTCAATTTTTGTGCGCTGCGTCGGCGCGCATATTTCCCAAACCTAAGGTGTCCGCTTTTGGCCCAAATCCCTAGCTGCACCGCACATGTCCGCTTGGGGGGTAAAGCAGACATGACTTTTTGCGGGAGTCTGCTTTTGCCGTCGCTATTGGGAGTAAAGCGGACGTGACCTGTTGCACTGCACATGTTACTTTTGACCCAAAGCGGACATCCTTAGTTGCAACGCATGTCTGCTTTTGACCCAAGCGGACATGACCGACTCCTTCCAATATCCCAGTTTAAGTCGTTACTGCCCTAATGGGGGGCTGCATGAAACGGCGCGAGTTCATTGCTCCCTGAATCGGCTTCAACGACCCAATAGGACGGCCGTAGGCGCGTTAATCGGCACCGCCGAACACCGAGGGCGCGTATTCGTCGGGTTAAATCTCAAATGTGACTTGTATATCAGAAATTAACTCATTTGTTATTTGCGCGTCGCATGGCTTGTCGTAACCTCAGCTCTGCCCCAAAGTTTGCGGGGTTAACCGGAACCAAGCGTCTTTCCGGTTCCTGCAATTAAGCCATCCTTCGTACTCTGATCGGAGACTTTACGATGGCGCGGACGAAGCAACCTTCTAAGCGAAAGCGTGGGCGGAGAGGCTTACCGGCATTGGGAGCCGCCGGGGTGTCTTTGGTGATGGCGGGCGGCGCATCCGCAAACGCGCCGACAGCGAATGTACCACCGTTGCAAGACACTTCGCTCAGTCCTGTCGTCACTCTCGATGAGGAAGAAATTGCCGACGTCAGCTTGGGGACGTTCTATATTTTCGACAGGGAAAACCTATCCGACCTCGGCCAAGGCATAAGACTTGCGGCACGCGGAGGTTGCGGCAGGTGCGGAGGCTGTGCAGCAGCCAGGTGCGGAGGCTGCGCAGGCAAGTGTGCGGTAGCAAGGTGCGCAGGCCGGTGTGGCTGTGCGGCTAGGTGCGGAGGCTGCGGGGGCTGCGGAGGCTGCGGAGGAGGCTGGTGGGGGATAGCCCCGGCCGTAGGGTTAGGCGTAGGCTTAGGCTTAGGCGCAGGCTGTTGGCGGTGGACGCCCCGTGGCTGGGTTTGGGTCTGCTATTGACGGAGCCGTGCTGCGCTTGGTTGCGGCCCCGCGTTAGAACGGAGCTCTTTCCGATTACATCAACGTTTGCAGCTTGGCGTGGTCGGGCCTAATTGGCCTTGCGGCCAGCTGTGATTTGCAGCCGCTGTCCATGTGGTAGATGCTCAGGTCGCGCACGCTGGGTAGCCAACCTTATCGAGAAACGCTAGACCCAGAAACACCAGCGCGACCGCGCCTGGCGGTCGAAGTGGTAGCGAACGCGTACGAAACCCATGAGAGGCGATCACGGGAACCGCCATAAGCAACTCGATACCAAGGACGTTCCGCAGTTCGCACCGAATTTCACCGTTTATGTGCTGCAGCCCGATGTCGTGTGTCTCTATTCCGAGGATCGAAAGTTCTTTCTTCATGGCGACCTCTATTGTGCGCTGGCGTCGGCAATAGGAGAGGGCGGGAAAAGCGTTCGGGAGCTCGTGCGTGGGCTGGAGCATGATTTTCCAACCGACAAAATCCATGAAGCCCTAAAGCGGCTGTTCGATCGGCGCCATATTGTCCCCGCATCGCGATCTTCGGCCGGCGTCGTGGCAGCCTACTGGGCGAGCCTCGGTCTGTCGCCGGAGACGGCCGCGAGAAATCTCCAGAAATGTCGTGTGCTCATTCAACCGATCGATGTGCGGGGTGCAGCGAAGCTCGGAGTTGCTCTGACGGCGTTGGGTGTTCGCGTCGTAAAGAGATCTGCCGATCTGACGATTACAGTGGTGGGTGATTATCTCGAAAGACGACTAGACGAAATGAACCGGCAACATTTGGCGGACCGTACCCCCTGGCTGCTCGTCCAACCGTCCGGAATTTTCCCCCTGGTGGGACCAGTGTTCAGGCCAGGCAAGAGCGCCTGTTGGACTTGTCTTGCCGATCGCATGAAACGGAATCGGGAGGTCAAAGCGTTTCTCGAGCGCGGACCGGTGCGCGCCGTTACCGTTTCGCCTCTTGCCCAGCAGACCTTCGGACAAAATGGTATCCAGCTTGCAGCCGTCGAGATCGCGAAAGCAATTGCCACCGACTTTCGCACGGATTTGCGCGATCACATTGTGAGCCTTGACCTGTTGGGCTCGGCCATCGCAAAGCATTACGTGGCGGCCCGCCCGCAGTGTCCGAGTTGCGGCCGCAAGAAGCTCAGGGACCCAAGCCGTGCGCCGGAGCCGGTCGAGCTCGGTGAGGGCAGTAAGCTGGTCATGACCAGCGGAGGATACCGGACCGTTTCGCCGAGGGTCACAGTTGCCCGTTTCCGAAAACACGTGAGCCCTCTCACAGGCGTCGTCTCGCGCCTCGAAAGGATCGAAGCTGACTTACCCCTAAACACCAACTACTTTGCCACGCACAATTTCTCGGTGCCCGCAGCGACTGTCAATGAGCTCAGAGCCGGACTGAGTGGCGGCGGCAGTGCTGGCAAGGGCAGCACCGCCGAGCAGGGTGAAGCCAGTGCGCTCATGGAGGCGATCGAGCGTTATTCCGGGATCTTTCAAGGCGACGAAATCAGAAAGACACGACGGTTCTCGGATTTCCGGTCAGGCGACGCGATCCATCCGAACGACGTCCTGCTGTTTAGCGACGCTCAGTTGCGGGACTGGATGCCGGCAGATGGTGCGGACGGGCCGGCTTCGACTCCGGCCTTATTCGATCGATCCGCCGAGATCGAGTGGTCGCCGGTCTGGTCTCTGCGCGACAAACGCTTCAAGTATGTTCCGACCAGCCTCTTGTATTTTTTTTATAGGGGGCCCGGTCAGATTTACGCGGATTCCAACGGCTGCGCGGCCGGCAATACGATCGAGGAAGCAATCGTCCAAGGCTTCCTCGAACTAGTGGAACGGGATGCCTACGCAATCTGGTGGTACAATCAATTACGCCGGCCACAAGTGGATCTCGGCCAATTTGATGATTCCTACGTCCGCGATCTGCAAACCCAGCTAGCCGAAACCGGACGCCGGCTTTGGGTGCTCGACGTCACAAGTGATCTCGGAATTCCGAGCTTTGTGGCAATAATGCACTGGGTACACAACTCAAAGGAAAACATCGAGTTTGGATCCGGGTCACACTTTGATACCCGGATCGCCCTGCTCCGCGCGATGACCGAACTAAACCAATTTCTGTCCATTGGCCTCATGGGAGGTAGGACCGGGGAGAAATCGAGCCTAGATGGGTCCACCCCGTTGCGTCTGCGCGATCATCTCTTTTTGACTCCAAGCAATAAACCTGCGATCCAGCCGGACTTTGGCTCGAAGGTTGGCCACCTCATTTCGCGCGAGCAGGTAGCCGCCTGCGTCCGTCTAGCAAAGCGGAAGGGTCTGGACTTTCTCGTCCTCAATCAGACGCGCCCAGACATCGACGTCCCGGTCGTCCGGGTGATCGTTCCGGGGATGCGGCATTTTTATCGCCGGTTCGCACCGGGCCGGCTTTACGATGTTCCTGTAAAACTTGGATTGTGCGACCGACCGCTTTCGGAAAGTGAGCTCAATCCACTTCATCCCCATACCTGAGGGTCACTCCGGCTTGCGCGCTCGCAAAACAAGTAGAGGACGACGGGCTGCACCGCCAACGATTTCTGCCCGTCTCGGCAGCCATGTCTCGCTTGAAGCGCACGCAAGCGGACACATTATCGCTTGCTTCGGCGGTCACTCACTCGATTTGGGAGCGTTCAGCGCGGCCGCGGCGGCATCCGCTCAGGACTTGCGTAGTGGTTGGCCGGTAGCCCCCGTTTCGTCCGGCGGCCGGAACATCGACAAGGAAATTTACGTATTGGTCCGGCGATTAGCCAGACGTGGTCTATTGGAGTATAGCCTCTCGAATTCACGAAACGATGAAGACCAAGTTGTCATCGAACCGCAGGTTGCCGACTACTGGCCGAAAAACCCGCCGCTCGGCAATACCGACGTTCTCGCCCTGTCACGGTTCGCGTACATGCGCCGACGCGGAAACGACATGGTGTTGGAATCGCCGCGCGCCGGCGCGTTGTTTAGAATTTGCAATCCAAAGATCGCGGCCGCGATCGCCGCACTGTCCACGCCCCAGCAAATCAGAAGGTTTCGTGGGCACTACGGCTTTCCGGGGATCGAGTTTCTCGCTTTGCTGGTTGATTGCCAAATCCTTTTCAAGACAAAGGCCACTACCGATAGGGGTCCCAGATTGGCCGAGGGTGACCACAACCTGGTTCTTTGGGACTTTCACGATCTTCTGTTCCACACGCGCAGCACAGAAGGTCGACACGCCAACCCATTGGGTGGGCTTTATCCCTATGCGGGTGTCGTGGCTCCGCTCCCGGCGGTGCGGCCGCGATGGCCAGGAAAGAAGATTGCGTTGCACAAGTTCTCCGTCGCGCATTCGAAGACAATCTCGCCGGTTGTAAAAATCCTTCATGAACGTCACTCGAGTCGCACCTTCGATGACCAGAGCCCGATCACTCTCGCCGAGCTTTCGCGGGTCCTCGACAACGCGGCGCGCGTCCTGTCGAGATGGAGAAGCAAGGTCGACTTTGGCGACGGCGGTCAGTTGGTGGAGTACGCCGTCAAGCCGTATCCGTCGGCTGGCGCCAGCTACGAGCTAGAGCTTTATCTGGCGGTGGACCAATGCAAGGGGCTTGCCCGAGGATTCTATCATTACGATGCCGGCAGGCACGCATTGGTGCCGATAGCCGCCCGCACTCATCACCTCGAAGCGCTGTTGACCGGAGCTAAATTTGCAATGGACGCGCCCGCCGTGCCTCAAGTCCTAATCACGATTGCTGCTCGCTTTGGCCGGATTTCTTGGAAGTACTGCTCGCTCGCCTATGCGCTCCTCCTGAAGGACGTTGGTGTGCTCACTCAAACGCTCTACCTGATCGCTACTGATATGGGGCTCGGCGGATGTGCGATCGGGACCACCAATATCGATCTGTTCGCAAGGATGACGGGGATCGAATTCCACGTCGAGGGCGCGGTTGGCCAATTTGCGCTTGGTCGCAGCAAACTCCGCTTTCAGGGGGAAATGCGGACATGACATTTTGCGCCGCGGATGTCCGCTTATGGCCCTTAGCGGACATGGCGTAGTGCACCGCACAGGTCCGCTTTCGGATGTAAAGCAGACATGACCATTGGCACATGTCCGCTTTCGTGGTCGCTATTGGGGGCAAAGCAGACATCGCTTGTTGCGGCGCATATGTCTGCTTATGACCCAAAGCGGACATTGGCCCATCGTTCAGCACCCTGTGCCTGAACTGACAGCAGTGCTACTTTAAGTTGGTACGATGCCCGGTCCTGAGCCTCGGGGCAGGCGATGAGACGGCGCGAGTTCATCACAATTCTCGGCAGCGCAGTGGTCGTTTGGCCGCTCTCCGCCCACGCGCAGCAGGGCGAGCGGATGCGGAGTATCGGTGTGCTCACGCCTTTGCCCGCCGACCATCCGGATGCTCAGGCACGTCACGCGGTATTTCTCCAAGCCTTGAGGCAATTGGGTTGGACCGAAGGTGGTAACGTGCGCATCGAGGCCCGCTGGTCCGCTGGTGATCCCGCCATCGCCCGCAAATACGCGGCGGAATTGGTCGCTCTTGCACCCGACGTCATCCTGGCGACCGGCAGTGCGGGCGTTGCACCCATACTGCAGGCAACCCGCTCCATCCCTGTCGTGTTCGTAATCGCTCCTGATCCAGTCGGCGCTGGATATGTCGAGAGCCTCGCGGAGCCAGGCGGCAATGCCACTGGCTTCATGATGTTCGAATATGATCTGAGCGCGAAATGGTTGGAACTCCTTAAACGGATCGCGCCGACCGTGACGCGAGCGGCAGTTCTTCGGGATGCCGCCCAGACGGCGGGTATCGGTCAATTCGCCGTCATCCAGTCCGTGGCGCGGTCAGTTGGCATCGATGTGAAAGCCATTAACCTTCGCGACGCGGGCGAGATCGAGCGCTCCGTCGCAGCCTTCGCACGAACTCCGAATGGTGGTTTGATTTTGACGGCGGGCGCCACGTCAGCAGTCCATCGTGATCTTAATTTCTCTGGCTGCCAGATATAAATTGCCTGCAACGTACCAAGAGCGATCCTATGTTGTTACTGGAGGATTGGTATCTTATGGACCGAATTTTAGTGACCAGTACCCTCGCGCGGCCGCCTATATTGATCGCATCCTCAAGGGCGAAAAACCGGGCGATCTGCCAGTGCAGGCGCCGACCAAGTATGAACTCGTCATCAACCTGAAGACTGCGAAAGCGCTCGGTCTCACTGTGCCAACGACGCTGCTCGCCAGCGCCGATGAGGTAATCGAATAGAAAATTGGGATGTCCGCTTATGGCCCAAAGCGGACATGCCTAGTTGCAGCGCACATGTCCGCTTTTAGGGGTAAAGCGGACATGGGTTGATACACTGCAAATGTCCGCTTTTGATGCTGTGGACGGCGCCCGCTCTGAGGCATCGAAGTGCTATAGGGTAGTTGCGTTGAAACGAGCGAGATTGAAGGAGGTGAGGCCAGGCAACGAGACGGCGTTTGAGGTTTTGAAGGAATTGGCGAGGACACGACGACGTAATGCAGACAAGGTCGATCCGGGGATCGGGAGAACCCGTTTGGGTCAGCGCACTTTAAAGTGCGTGTTTTTGATTGGGACCCGATCCGCGCAGAGCATTA
>Ga0081455_10005524_pt1 | contig 13848 bp, 15 predicted proteins | sample TabmetS3T2R1_FD_70207 | JGI IMG/M metagenome (GOLD analysis project Ga0081455, IMG submission 70207) | Tabebuia heterophylla rhizosphere microbial communities from the University of Puerto Rico - S3T2R1 | ecosystem: Host-associated > Plants > Roots > Rhizosphere ... | reverse complement strand
GTCGACCTCGAGCTACGCGGCGAGGGCACGATCATGGGCGAGCGCCAGAAGGGCCGCAGCGACCTCAAGCTGGCGTCGCTGCGCCGCGACCGCGAGTGGGTCGAGCGGGCCCGGGAGGTGGCATTCGCCATCGTCGACGGGGAGGGTGGGCTCGAGGCGCATGCCGACCTGCTCGACGAGGTGGCGCTCTTCCTCGACGAGGACGACCAGGAGTTCCTGCTCAAGGGGTAGTGGCGGACGACGCCGTCATCGACCTGGATTTCCTGATCCAGATGCTGCCACCGGGATCCCCGTGGACCTGGGGGACCGCTCTCCGATAGCGAGCGTCGTCGGCCGAGCTCAGCATGTGCGGCCAGAGATAGATGCCATACCGTGAATTCTGGGTCAGGAATGCTTGCAAATAGTAAGCCTCATTCCAAGCCCAGCCGTCGAACACCCAGTCTTCCCAATATTCAAAAGGCCATGGAACATCGTGGAAGTGGATCAGGGTATCGTCTGGCAACTGGGGAAGGACATGGAATAGGATGTGGAGGACGTCGCTGCCTATCTTGCCAACGTGAGACGAATCGATGAAGAGAATGTCTCCAGGCTGAATCGATTGAAATGTGGTATCGCTCACCAATTCTAAACGTTGCTCAATGAGCTGAATCCCGGATTTGTCAGGCGATCCGGTCAGGTTGAGAAGACGTTCTGGGAACGGTTCGATGCAAGTGACTTCCAGTTCGGGAAGCGCAGCGTCTCGAACGTCGAGGGCGAGGGCGGTGGACCAGCCGCTGCCTACCTCCACGATTCGCCGAGGACGCTCTGCCAGCAACAGGCCGGCGAACACGACTGCGTCGCCGGGGCCGAACATCGGTTGCCTGAATTTGTACCGTCCCCCCTTGACGCCGAATTCATCCCACCTGAAGCCGTCGAGCGCCACCGCGATTTTCTCCAAGACGTCCCACTGCCAAGCCTCGTGCAGGTCTACGTCCAGCGGTATCGACGTACGGTCAAATATCTCCGATCTCCGGCTTGCCACGTCGCGCAGATCCGGTATTGGAGAATGGAAATGTCCCGCAGGATACCTCTGACGCACCATGGCGGCTCGCGAGGGAATGTAGGTCGAGCGCCAGAGCGACAGCCGACGCCGGACCCCAGCAGTATCAATGCCCAGCACTTCGGCAATCGTACACAACCGTTCCTCGATGGGCCGACGCGAGTCAACGACGCCGGCGCCAGCGACCGCGCACCGGCGGCCCCGGTACTCCCGGGGGTCAGCTGCCGGAAGCTCGCGGCCCCATGAAGAGGTCGGAGACCTCGTCCCGCTTGCGGACGTCTTCACGCATGTCTCGGCCGACAAAGCCGGCGAGAGCGCTGAACACGCCAACAACGACGAGCATGATGATGGCGGATTCGATCATGCCGCGATGATCAGGCGCCCGCGGTGGGCCCATTGCGTCACTTGACGCAAAACGGCCGTGCCATACGGCGCATCGTCAGCGCCGAGGGCCTGCGTTGTCAGTCATCCTCCACGCTGTCGTCGTCCGGAAGCACGACGTCCCAGCGGTCGAGGCAGTCCTCGCACCGGTAGACGAGCAGGTCGCCCGGCTGCCAACCCCACTCCGGCGGCTCGGTCAGCAGGTGGGCGCGGCCGCCGCAGTCGACGCAGGTGATGATCTCGTCGACCTCCATCACGCCCCACCTGCCCCGCTAGTCCCGTCGCTCCGCCTGGTGCTCGCCGAAGCGGGCCACGCCCTCGGCGAAGTCGTCGCCGAAGATCACCTCGCGCCCCAGCCGGTCCTCGTTTGCGAGCGCGTCGGCCAAGCTCAGGCCGAGCCCGTCGTAGACGGCCCGCCGATCGTTCATGACGGAGCGCCAGGGGAACTCAGCGATCTCCTCGGCCAGCTCGACTGCGGCATCCAGAGTGGTGCCCGCCGGGACGAGCCGGTCGATCAGGCCGATCCTCTCCGCCTCCTCGGCCCCGATCTCGCGCCCGGTGAGGATCAGGTCCAGCGCGCGGCCCAGCCCCACGATCCGGGGCAGCCGGTAGGTTCCGCCGTCCACCAGCGGCACGCCCCAGCGCCGTTCGAGGCAGCCGAAGCGCGAACCTCGGCCGGCGACCCGGAGGTCGCACCACGCCGCCAGTTCCAAGCCGCCGGCCACGCACCATCCCTCGATGGCGGCGACCACCGGCTTGGACAGGGCCAGGCGGGTCGGCCCGAGGGGGCCGCTGTCGCGCAGGCGCGGCAGGTCGCGCAGGTTGGCGCCGGCGCTGAACGCCTCGGTGTCACCCGTGAGGACGGCGACCTTGGCCATGTCGTCGTAGTCGAACGCCACGAACTGGTCGTGCAGCCGTTGGGCGGTCTTGGAGTTGATCGCATTGCGGACCTTCGGCTGGTCGATGCGGATGACCCGTACGCGCTCGCTGCTCGCAACCATTGGACGAGGATGCCATCTGGCGCCGGGGCCGCCACCTATCGTCGCCCCGTGCGAGTCGTCGGTGGCAGCGCACGCGGGCGCACGCTGGTGGCACCGCCGGGTGGGCGCACCCGGCCGACGTCCGACAGGGCGCGCGAGGCGATCTTCGACGCGCTGCGGAGCCGGGACGTGGTCGAGGGTGCCGACGTCCTGGACCTGTTCGCCGGGAGCGGGGCGCTGGGCATCGAGGCGCTGTCCCAGGGCGCGGCCCGGGCCACGTTCGTCGACTCGGATCGCACCGCCCGCCAGGCGGTGCGGCGGAACCTCGAGGCGTGTGGCTTCGCCGACCGCGGCACCATCGTCGCGGCGCCAGCCGAGCGATTCCTGGCGCGACTCGCCGCCGAGCGCTACGACCTGGCGTTCTGCGATCCGCCCTACGCGTTCGCGTCGTGGGAGCGGCTGCTGGCGGTGCTGCCGGCCGAGTTCGTCATCATCGAGTCCGACGGGCCGGTTGCGGTCCCCGCTGGCTGGCAGCTCGTGCGCGAGGGACGCTACGGCGGGGCGTGGGTGGGCTTCGCGACGGCCGCCGGCTGACCGGGCCCGGCCGGTGCCCGGGTCGTGCGCGCGGCGGGGGGTACCGTGGGATCCGTGACCACGGTCCTCTACCCCGGCTCGTTCGATCCGATCCACAACGGGCACCTGGGCATCATCGAGGTGGCGTCACGGCTGTTCGACGAGGTGGTCGTGGCCACGGTGCGCAACCCCCAGAAGGGCGAGCCCCTCTTCAGCCTCGAGGACCGCCAGGCGATGATCGACGAGTCGGTGGCCCACCTCGACAACATCAAGATCACGATGTTCTCGAGCCTGGTCGTGGACCTCGCCCGGGACGTCGGCGCGGACTTCATCATCAAGGGCCTGAGGGTGGTGTCCGACTTCGAGGCCGAACTGATCATGGCCCAGATGAACCGGGCGGTGTCCGGCGTCCAGACGCTCTTCATCCCCTCCGACCCGGCGCACTCGTTCCTGGCCTCGAAGCTGATCCGTGAGATCGCCCGCTTCGGCGGTGACGTCAGCTCGATGGTCCCGCCACCGGTGGCCAAGCGGTTGGCCGAGCGGTTCCGGAAGTAGCCATGACGACCGACGACGACCAGTCCTTCGAGATCCGGGTCGCGCAGCGGGCCCCGGGTGGTGACGTCGAGGCGCTGCTGCAGCGCGTCCGCGAGCTGATCGACAGCGCCAGGCCGGTGGCGCTATCGGCGCAGCAGGTGAAGGTCGACCGCGACGAGCTGGTCGACCTGCTGGACCAGGCGATCGAGCGGCTGCCCGACGAGGTCCGCTCGGCTCGTTGGCTCATGAAGGACCGTGATGAGTTCCTGGCCCGTAGCCAGCGCGAAGCCGACGACATCCTGGCCTCCGCCCGGGGCCAGGCCGAGCGGATGGTTCAGCGGTCCGAGGTGGCGAAGGCGGCCGACGCCAAGGCGCGGCGCGTGCTCGACGAGGCGCGCGCCGAGGCGGGCCGGCGCCGCAACGAGGCGGACGACTACTGCGACAAGCGGCTGGCGCAGCTCGAGACGGTGCTCGAGCGGGCGATGACGGTGGTTGCCACCGGCCGCGCTCGGCTCCGCGGCAACGGGGCCGCTGGGACCGGCGCGGGTCGGGATGCACAGGACGGCGAGGCCGGCGTTGGTGCGGCGGGACTCGGCTCCTTGACGGGCGCCGGACCCGAGGGGGAGGCGACCGACAGCGCGTTTTTCGATCAAGACCGGATATAAGAGGCCGCGACATGTCGCGTCCCTTCGTCGTTCCCACCGGTGAGCTCTTCCGCCATCCGGGTTCCCGCCAGCAGGTGCTGCTCGACGGGCCCTTGCCCGGGGTGGCGCTGTCGACCTCACGCCTGACCGACGACGATGTGCGGGCCGACCTGACGCTCGAGGCACAGGGCTCCACGCTCACGGTGACGGGACGGGTCGTCGCCCACTGGACCGGCGAGTGCCGGCGCTGCCTGGGGGCTACCGGGGGCGAGCTGACGATCGACCTTCGGGAGATCTTCGAGCCCGACGCCGTCGAGGGCGAGACGTACCGGCTCGATCCCGACCACGTCGACCTGGGGCCGGCCCTGCGCGAGGCGCTGGCCCTGGCGCTCCCGCTGGCGCCGCTCTGCGACGAAGGCTGCGTCGGCCCCGACCCCGAGGACCATCCGGTCACGATCGAGGACGAGGCGGAGGCGCACGGCGCCAACGGGACCGACGACGCCGCACCTGCCGATCCCCGGTGGTCGGCGCTCGACGCCCTCCGCTTCGACCGGTAGCGACGTCCGGACGCACGGTTGCGCCCTTCGGCGCCCGGCCCGCTAGCCTTTCTCGTTTGCGCCCCGCCGGGCGTATCGTTGCCCCTCGCTCCCGGCGCGGCGTGACCCTCGAGACGCTCAGGAAGACCGCTCAGGAAGACCGATGGCCGTCCCCAAGAAGAAGACCTCCAAGGCCAAGGGCCGCAGCCGCCGCGCTGCCGCGTGGCGCCTCGAGCGGCCTGCCCGCAGCGTCTGCCCCCGCTGCAACGCCGTGAAGCTGCCGCACGTGGTCTGCGGCAACTGCGGCTGGTACGGCGGCCGGGTGGCGGTCGAGGTCGACTGAGCCCGATTCCGGTCCTCGGAGAGCGCGCTCGCCTCGGGCACCACGATGCTGCCGGTAGCCATCGACGCCATGGGCGGCGACCACGCCCCCGACGCGATCGTCGAGGGTGCTCGGCGGGCGCTGGCCGAATTGGGGGTACCGGTGGTGCTGGTGGGTCGGCCCGAGGACCTCGAACCGCTCCGGGGCGAGCTCGAGGTGGTGCCGGCGTCTCAGGTGATCGGCATGGACGCCGATCCCGGCGCCAGCGTCCGCACGATGAAGGATTCGTCGTTGGTACGCGCCGCCGAGGCCGTGCGAGACGGGCGCGCATCGGCCATGGTCTCGGCCGGCAACACGGGGGCGACGATGGCCTCGGCGCTCCTGCGGCTGGGACGGATCAAGGGGGTGGCGCGGCCCGCCATCGCCACGCCGATCCCGGTCCCCGGCTCGTCACCCACGGTGTTGCTCGACGCCGGCGCCAACGCCGAGTGCCAGCCCCAGTGGCTCGTGCAGTTCGCGCAGATGGGCGCGGTCTTCTCCCGCGAGCGCTATGGCATCGCCGAGCCGCGGGTCGGGCTGCTCTCGATCGGCGAGGAGCCCACCAAGGGCAACCCGCTGGTCAAGGAGGCCCACCCCCTGCTGGCGGCGGCGGGGGCCCTCGACCGTGCCGGGGCACACTTCATCGGCAACGTCGAGGGTCGCGACATCATGACCTCCGACGTCGACGTGGTCGTCACCGACGGGTTCACCGGCAACGTCGCCCTCAAAACCCTCGAGGGCGGGTTGCGGACGCTGGTCGCCGCGGTGCTCGAGGGTCTGAGCACCACGGACGTGGCCGACGCCGCCCTTGCCGCGCTGCTGCCGCTGTACGGCACGCTCGACCCGGACCAGACCGGCGGCGCCATGCTCCTGGGCGTGGACGGCGTGTGCATCATCAGCCACGGGTCCTCCTCGGCCACGGCGATCGTCAACGCGACGCGGGTGGCCGGGGAGATGGTGGAGGCCGGGGTCGTCGACCGCCTGCGGTCGGCGGTGGCCTCGGCGTGAGGCGCAACTGGTTGTAGCTGTGCGGCATATGACCGCATGGCTACAACCAGAATGGGTCGGGCGGGGTTCACAAGCGCGCAAACACGCGCCCCGGTACACTGCCCCGCGTTCTGCCCGAGACCAGGGAGTTGTCCGTCGTGCCCGCCGAGACCCACGTCGAGCGCAGTCCCCTCGATCGCGAGCAGGTGTTCGACCTGATTCGCGACCGTTTGGCCGACATCCTCGAGGTCGAGCCATCGACCATCCACGAGGGCGACTCGTTCACCGACGATCTCGACGCCGACTCGCTGGCCCTGATCGAGCTGGCCGAGGCGCTGGAGGAGGAACTGGGGGAGCGCAGCGTCGGCTTCCGCATCGAGGACGAGGATCTCGAGGACATCAAGACAGTGCGCGACGCCGTCGACTATGTCCTCGCCCGGTTGTAGGGGCACACCGATCTCGCTCCCCGTCTCACGACTCGACGAGTTGGCCCGCAGCCTCGGCGTCAGCCTCAATGACGCCGATGTGTTGGCGCCTGCCCTCGTGCACCGCTCGTGGTGCGCCGAGAACGCCGGCTACGAGTCCAACGAGCGGCTGGAGTTCCTCGGCGACGCCGTGTTGGGGCTGATCGTCACCGACCACGCGTTCCACGCGTATCGCTCGCTCAGTGAGGGCGAGCTCACCGATGTCCGCAAGGCGGTCGTGAACGCCGTCACCCTGGCCGAGGTGGCCGACGAGCTCGGTCTGGGTGACTACCTGTTGCTGGGCAAGGGCGAGGAGCAATCGGGTGGGCGGGAGAAGCCGTCGATCCTCGCCGACGCGCTCGAGGCCGTGCTCGGGGCTGTCTACGTGTCCGCCGGCATGGGTGAGGCCCACGACCTGGTTCTGCGCCTGCTGGGCGAACGCGTCGCCGAGGCCCACGCCGGAGGACCCGGCGGGCAGGACTACAAGAGCCGGCTCCAGGAGCTGGCCGCGCGCCACTTCGACGAGGCGCCCCGCTACGAGACCCTGGCCGAGGGGCCCGATCACGCTCGTCGCTTCCACGTGACCGTCGCGGTCGGCGGCATCGCCCGCGGCATCGGTGAAGGGCGATCGAAGAAGCAGGCCGAACAGGTGGCGGCCCGCGACGCCTACGCAACCCTCCTCGCGGAGCTGGAGATCGACATTGCCTGAGCTGCCCGAAATAGAGACCCTGCGGCGGGGTCTCGAGCGCGAGACCGTTGGGCGCCGGGTCAAGTCGGTCGACGTGGTGGTGGCCAAGGCGACCAACCGCAACGGCTCGCGCAAGGCGTTCCAGGCGCGGCTCGAGGGCGCCAAGATCCGCAACGTCGATCGCCGTGGGTCCCTCCTCGTGCAAGCGCTCGACACCGGGGAGCTGCTGGTGTTCGACGTCGGCGAGACCGGCACGCTCGTGCGGGCCGCGCCCAAGGACGAGACGCCCAAGGACCTCCTGCTGTCGATCACGTTCACACAGGGCGGGCAGCTGCGGCTCAGGGATCCGGAGGCCAGGGCCGAGGCCTACGTGGTCACGCCCGAGCTGCTGCGCGAGGAGGTGCCGGCGCTGGCCGAGCTGGGGCTCGATCCGGTGGCGGCACCTGTGTCGTGGACTGCGTTCGCGCAGTCGCTCGTGAACCGCCGGAGCGAGAAGCTCAAGGCGGTGGTGCTCGACCCGACGTTCGTGGTGGGGCTCGGCGGGCTGTACGCCGACGAGATCCTCTACGACGCCGGCCTGCGCCCCGACCGCGAAGTGTCCACGGTGTCGACGATGGAGATTCGCCGGCTCTACCGGTCCCTCGTCGAGATCCTGCACGAAGCGACCAAGCACCACGGGACGTCCACCGACGAGCATCCGTTCACCGACCTCCAGGGCAAGCAGGGCAGCTTCCAGGAGGAGCTCCAGGTGTGGGGTCGCGACGGCGAGCCCTGCCGGCGGTGCCGGGGCACCGTCACCAAGGTCCGCAGCGGCGGCAAGGTCACGTACTGGTGCCCGAGCTGCCAGGTGTGAGGCCGCCGGGATCCCCGGACCCGTCCGGGCCGCCACGTAGCCTGGCGGGTCGATGTTCCTCAAGGCGCTGATCCTCAAGGGGTTCAAGTCCTTCGCGGAGTCCACCACCCTCGAGATGCAGCCGGGGGTGACGGTCGTCGTCGGCCCCAACGGCTCCGGCAAGTCGAACGTGGTGGACGCCGTCGGCTGGGTGCTCGGTGCCCAGGCGCCGTCGACGGTGCGCAGCCAGAAGATGGAGGACGTGATCTTCGCGGGCACCTCCCGCCGGCCAGCCCTCGGACGCGCCGAAGTGAGCCTCACGATCGACAACGGCGCCGGGCTGCTTCCGATCGACTTCACGGAGGTGACCGTCACCCGCACCCTGTGGCGCTCGGGTGAGAGCGAGTACGCCATCAACGGCGTGCCCTGCCGCCTGCTCGACGTGCAGGAGCTGTTCAGCGACACGGGGGTCGGCCGGCAGCAGCACGTGATCGTCGGGCAGGGGCAGATCGACGCGGTCCTCAACGCCAAGCCCGAGGAGCGGAGGCTGATCGTCGAGGAGGCCGCCGGCATCCTCAAGCATCGCAAGCGCAAGGAGCGCTCCGAGCGCCGCCTCGCCGCCACCGAGGGCAACCTGTTGCGCCTCGGGGACCTCCTGCGCGAGGTGCGCCGCCAGCTCCGACCGCTCGAGCGGCAGGCCGAGGCCGCCCGCCGGCACGGCGACCTGGTCGCCGAGCTCCGCGCGCTGCACGTGTACGTCGCCGGGCGGGAGCTCACGACCCTCAAGCGGCGCCTCGGCGACCTGACGGCCGCCCGGGCCGAGCTGCGCAACGAGGAGGCACTGCTCAAGCGGCGGCTCGGCGAGCTCGACACCGCGGTCGTGACGGCCGAGGCCAGGCTCGGGGCGCTGGGTGGCAGCGCCGTGGGCGACGTTCTCGCGGGACTGGAGGCCGCGCGGGAGAAGGCCCGCGGCCAGCTCGCGCTGCTGGCCGAGCGCCGGCGGGGTGTGGGCCGAGAGCGCGCCGCGTTCGTGGACCAGGCGGTGATCGCCAGCCTCGAGGCCGACTCCGCCCGGCTGCGGGCGGAGCTCGACGCGCTGGACGCCGAGGCCCAGCGGCTGGCGCCGGACACCGAGGCGCTGGCCGAGGCGGAGGCCGGCCTGGCCGACGCCCACGCCGCCTTCGACCGGGAGTGGGCCGGGGGCGTCCCGGGGCCCTCCGGCCGCGCCGCGGCGGCGCGTGGCGAGCTTGGGGCGCTGCGGGGGGCCATCGACCGGTCCGACGGCGAACAACGTCGGGTGGCGGCGAGGACCGCCCAGCTCCGCGACAGGCTGGAGCGGCTGGATGGCGAGGCGGCGGAGGCTGCCACCGAGGTTGCCTCGGCCGAGGCGGCGGACCCGGACCTCGTCGCGGCCGCCGAGGCCGCCAGCCGGCGCCGGGAGGCCGCAGCAACGGCGGCCCAGGCGGCCGAAGAGCGCCGGGAGGCCGCCCAGGCGGAGCGCCATGCCTGGACCGCCCGACGCGAGGCGCTGGAGCTTGCGCTCGACGAGGCCCGTGCGCGTGCCGGCGTCGAGCGGTTGGCGGCGGTCGAGGGCGCGGTTGGCACCCTCCTGGACCTGGTCGAGGTGGACGCCGGCTGGGAGGCCGCCGTCGAGGCCGCATGCGGCGAGGCGCTGGCCGCGGTGGTGCTCGACTCCGTGGACTCGGGTCGGCGAGCACTCGGCGTCCTGGTTGAGGGGGATGTGTCCGGCGCGGTCCTGGCGCTCGGCGCCGCGCCGGCGGAGCCACGGGCGGCGCCACCCGCCGGCGAGCCCGTTCTGGCTCACGTGCGGCCGCGCCGGTCGGAGGTGGGGCCGCTCCTCGACGGGCTGCTGGGCGCCGCGGTGGCCGTCGACGGCGGCTGGGAGGCGGCGCTCGACGCGGCGCTGGCCCATCCCGGTGCTGTCGTCGTCACTCGAGAGGGCGATCGCTTCGGCGTCACCGGCTGGCGGATCGGCACCTCCGCCACCGGAGCCACCGGCCACGCGCTCGACGAGGCACGTGAGCGGGGCACCACCGCCATTGCCGCCGCCGAGCGAGCGATCGCCGACCACCAGGCCGCCCGCGCCGAGGTCGACGAGGCTCGGCGCGTCGAGGAGGCCGCCGTCGGCCGGCTCGAGGGGGCGCGTGCCAGCCTGGCGGCGGCCGCGGCGGCACGCGAGCGGTCGGTGGCCCAGCGAGAGGACGTGGCCGCCGAACTGGCGGCGCTGGAGGGGCAGCGGGTCGAGGCCGCCGCGCAGCTGGCGCGGGATCGCGCCCGCGCCGACGAGCTGAACGCGCTGCTGCCCGAGCTCGAGGCGGAAGAGGCCTCGCGGCGCGAGCAGGCCGCCGCCATGGCCGAGGCGCGTCGTCGGCTCGACGACCGGGCGAGCGACGTGGCCGACATGCGGCGCGATCTCGACAGGCGTCGGACTGCGCTCGCCGACCGCCGGGATTACCTGCGGGCCCGGCTCGGCGAGGTCGAGGAGCGGCTCGCCGGCTCCGTGGACGCGCGGCGAGAGGCCGAGACCCGTCGGGGCGAGCTCGACGCCGCCGAGCTGGCGCTCGACCGGCTGGCGGCGTTCGTCGACGACAGGCTCGCGATGGTCGACGAGCGGTTGGCCGCGGTCCACGAGCGCCGGCAGCGCGAGACCGACGCCCAGCGGGCCCTGACGGCGGAGCTCGATGGACTGCGCCGGGAGCGCACGACCAAGGAGCGGGCCCTGACGGAGCTGCGGGAGCGGGCGCAGCGGGCCGAGATCGACGAGGCGGAGGTCCGCCTGCGGCTCGAGCAGGCGATCGAGCTGTGCCGCACCCAGCTGGATGTAGAGCCCGACACCGCCGTCCAGGCCGAACCGCCGGAGCTGCCCGACGGCCTCACCCCGGCGGCGCGCGTCCGCGACCTCGAGCGGGAGCTGCGGGTGATGGGCCCGATCAACCCGCTGGCCCTGGAGGAGTTCGAGGCCCTGTCCGAGCGCCACGCCTTCCTGTCCGAGCAGCTCGACGACATCAAGGCCAGCCGCCGCGAGCTCAACAAGGTGATCCGCGCCATCGACGAGGAGATCGTGCGGGTGTTCGCGGCCGCGTTCGCCGACGTCAGCGAGAACTTCGAACAGCTCTTCGCCACCCTGTTCCCCGGTGGCGAGGGCCGGCTGCGGCTCACGAACCCCGACGACCTGCTCGACACCGGGATCGAGGTCGAGGCCAAGCCGTCGGGCAAGAACGTGAAGAAGCTGTCGCTGCTGTCCGGGGGCGAGCGTTCGCTGACGGCGCTGGCCTACCTGTTCGCCGTGTTCCGCAGCCGACCGTCGCCCTTCTACGTCATGGACGAGGTCGAGGCCGCGCTGGACGACGTCAACCTGCACCGCTTCCTCGAGCTCATCGCCGAGTTCCGACAGGAGGCCCAGCTCATCATCGTCAGCCACCAGAAGCGCACGATGGAGGCGGCCGACTGCCTCTACGGCGTCACGATGCAGGACGGCGGGTCGTCGAAGGTCGTGAGCGAGAAGGTCGCCGTCGGGGCGTAGCTCACAAGCTCGCGGTCGCCGTGGCGGTTCCCCCGGAGCCCGTGACCGTCAGCGTCCAGGTGCCCGGCTGATGCGGGCAGAAGACCTGCGATCCCTCGCTGCCGACCGGAGTGACAGAGCCGTCTGGGGCACCGACGCTATGGGTCGTTCCCCCGGAGGTCTGCCACACGATCGCCGTCCCGGGCAGAGCCTGTTCGCACGCGCCGCGTTGCAGGCTGGCACGAAAGCCGCCGATGGTGGGCGGTGCCGGCGGGTCGGTGGTCGTGGTCTGCGAGTCGGTGGTCGTGGTCGGGTCGGTCGGCGGCGCGGTCGTGACCGCCGGGGTGTCCGTGGCGGGCTCGACCGTGGTCGACGTCGTCGACGTCGTCGTCGACTGGTCCCTGGCTGGCGGCGTCGGGGGTGTCGAGCCGCCGGCTCCCGTCGCAGTGCTGTCGGTGGCATCGATCTCGGCCGTGCCCAGCGCCCCGTCGCCGGAGCGCCCGGCGAGTGCGACGACCAGGCCGATGGTCACGACCGCCGCGACCCCTGCGACTGCGAGGCCCTGCCACGCGTGCCTCCGCCGACCCCACCGTCGGCCTCGCCCCTGCTGCGATCCCGCCATCGGCACCCCGTCCGTCTCCAGGGCGGCGGCGGCCTTGGCCTTGAGCAGCGGCGGGGCGAGGGCGACCGGCACCATTGCGAAGAGGCGTTCGGGCGCCAGGACCTCGTCGCGGTCCGCCGCGCAGGCTTCGCAGCCGCCGGCGTGACGGCCGATGGCGCGCACTGCGTCCGGTCCGAAGGCGGCGATCCCGGCGCCGGCCAGCGCCGCCCGGAGGTCGGCGCACCGGGGGACCCCATGGCGCCACAGCCCCCAGGAGCGGATCGCCGCCGCCAGTCGCTCCTTGAGGCGGAACAACAGCTGGTGAGCGTGATTGGGAGCGACGTCGAGCGCCTCCGCGATCTCCCCGGGAGCAAGTCCATGGCGCAGGTGGAGGTCGAGGACGCTGGCGTCGCGCTCGCCCAGGGCGGCAGCCGCGGCCCAGACCAGCTCGTCGCGACTGCGGTCCTCGACGGCGATGGCGGGGTCGGTGCCGGGGTCCGGCAGGGCGGCCATCAGCGCGTCCCCGGTCCCGCCGGCCGGCGTCGTGCGGCGCTCGCGTTCGAGGCGGTTGAGCGCGCGGTTCCGCGAGGTCCGGAGCAACCAGCCCCCGAACGCCGCCGGCTCGCGCAGGTCGTCGATGCGTTGCCAGGCGACGAGGAAGACGTCCTGGGCGACCTCGGCTGCGACCTCGCGGTCGTGCACGACATGCCACGCGACGTCCCACACCCGATCGAACCAGCGGTCGAAGAGAATGCCAAAGGCGGTGCCGTCGCCGGCGCGGGTGGCCAGCACGAGATCGGCGTCGTCCCGTTCCTGTGCCATCCGGCCTCCGCGCCCTCCTCGGCCACCATCGTCAAGCGATGACGACGGGCGTCCCAAGAGGTACCAGATCGGCGAGCTGCAGGATCACGTCGTTGTGGAGCCTGATGCAACCGTGGGAAACCGCCTGGCCGATGGAGGCCGGATCGTTGGTGCCGTGGATGCCGATCTGGCCGTCGCCGCCGGCGAACTCGCCGAGCTCGAGGGAATGGCCCGATAGGCCGAACGCGACGGGGCCGTAGGTGTCGTCGGGGTTGCCGGTGGCGAGCTTGTCCACGACGTAGAACCGGCCCGTCGGCGTGGGGTTGTCGGGTGCTCCGATCGCGACCGGGGTGGACACGACGACCCGGCCATCATCGAGCAGCCGGAGCGTGCGGGCCGAGAGATCGATCTCGATCGCCTCGTCGACGCCGCGGAGCTCGACGTCTGCCCGCCGGATCCAGCCGGTGGAGCCGTTGGGCCGCGTGGGCAGGAGGACGCGGAGCCAGCCTCCCTCGTCGCCGTCGATCAGCAGCGCCCGGGCCGATCCGAACGCGGTGGTGGCCGGCAGGACCTGCACGGGCGCCTGGTCGCCGGGTCGGGCGAAGATCGCCAGATCGGTGCTCGACCGCGCCACCAGCGCGCTGGTCCCGGAAGGTGCCGGCCTCTCGAGCGCCGCCGGTGGCGCGGCTTCGGGCTCGGCGCGACGGGGAGATGGATCGCCGCCCGCGCATGCCCCGAGGGCGACGCTCAGGGCGACGGCAGCGGCGGCGGTGCGGATGATCGTTCGGGTGGTCATGGGTGTGGTCACGGGAAGGCTCCTCGCAGGCGGGGACGTGGGTCGGCAAGTGGCGGGCAGGGGAGGGGAGGGGAGGCCGGGGGGGGCCGCCCCGCCGCGGCTCCCCCC
>Ga0081455_10005523_pt1 | contig 13848 bp, 17 predicted proteins | sample TabmetS3T2R1_FD_70207 | JGI IMG/M metagenome (GOLD analysis project Ga0081455, IMG submission 70207) | Tabebuia heterophylla rhizosphere microbial communities from the University of Puerto Rico - S3T2R1 | ecosystem: Host-associated > Plants > Roots > Rhizosphere ... | reverse complement strand
CCACCGCGACGAATGCGGTCGCCGCCAGCCACATCAGGACCGGCAGATCGCGCAACGGCCAGAACCCCCGCCTGCCTCCCGTTCTGCCAGGTGCAGCGTCTGGGGCGGTCTCTGGTGTCTCGTTCCGCCTGGTCATGAGGTTTCTCTGGAGGTCTGGGCGGTTGCCGACCACACAGCGATTGCCAGGAACGCGATCACGGCGATGATGTTGAGAACCCCAGCTGCCTGCCATACGGACTGGCTGCCGAGCGCGTCACCGACCCACAGCCGCAGGACAAGCGAGCCGTGCAGCAGCCCAGCGGAGACGAGGAGGGCGGGGTGGTACGGCAGCGGTCTGCGCAGCACCGCCGGGAGGATCACCGGCGCATGCGCCATGATCATCGACAGCGTGAAACCGAGGAACACCGCGTGTACCACGGCGTCGTATCGAGCGCCGTCGGTCGCGGGTCCGCCGATGAGCCACACACCCGCGGCGACCGCGAGCCAGCCGTACGCCGCGAGCATGCAGACCGCGATGTAGCGGGTGAGCCCCGTGGTCCGGATCGTGCGGCGCGCCACGTCATGGTGAGCGAGCCAACCTGTGAGCGGCAGGAGAGTGAGGCCAAGCAACGCGGCTCCCGGCGCCGGCCACAACAGCGAGGCCACCACACTGGCCAGCAGGCCACCCGCGAGCAGCACCAGCATTCCGCCTGCGGACGGGCCCATCGCAAGCCGAGCGAGCTCGAGGCGCTCACCGGCGATGGTAAGGACGACGAACCCGGCCAGCCACGGCAGCAACGTCGGCACCGTCACCCCACCCCACCACATCGTCGCTGCTCCAAGTGCCAGGACGGCGCCGAGCGCTTGCACGAGCACGGCCTCGTCTCGCTGCCGTCGCCACAAGGGCCGGTAGAGGGCGACGAGGGCGGCAGTGCCGGCGACCAAGAGACTCCTCCCTACTGAGAGGGATACCGGCGCCAGCAGGAGGACACTGCCGAGGCCGAGCAGAACCGGCGCGCCGAAGCCGAGTGGACGGCGAAAGTCGACCGCGCGTTCCAGGGCGATCAAGGTCCCGACGAAACCGAGCACCATCAGCATCCCGTGCACGTCGGGAAGCCGGTCGACCTGCACGGGTGCCGGGGCGTCGATCAGCATCAGCGCGGCGTCGAGACCCGCAAGGAGCGCCAACCCAGCGGGAGGGCAAGCAGCACATGAGGAAGCGTCGAGCCCGGAGAGTCGGTCCGGCGCCCGGAGGCATGGGATTTCGCCGCGGCGCCGGCCTCCATCGATGTGGTCATCGACGCCTCGCCAGCCTGAGCCGACACGCGCCGGGCTCGGCGAACGGGACGAGCTCGGCACCGTTCGGGTCGGCGCCGTACTCGCTGAGCGCTCCCTTGGCCAAGCCGAGGTGCACGCCGCAGACGACGTCGGGGTAGCGGTACGCGGCCTCGAGCAGAGGGCAGCGGGTCAGTCGCACCGTCGAGGCACGGGCGTCGGTCTCGGGCGCGAACCCGAGCTCGTCCAGAAGCTCCACTACTTCACGTCGGGCGGCAGCCGCGGACCGGGCCGGCTCGGCACCGCGGTCGCGAGCCAGCTCCGCACCCCATGCCGTGCCGGCGGCCTCTGCGTCTTCGGTCGGCGCAGCACTCGTACGGTGGATCGTCGCAGCCAGCGCCGAGGCCAGGCCGGCGTACTCAAAGGCCGAGCTCGGGTCGGCGTTGGTCGCGGCCTCATACAGCCACGCCGGCCGGCCACGCCCCGATGACTTTGCGGTCTGGCGCCGCACCAGGCCCTGATGGACCAGGCCGTCCAGATGTCCACGCACGGTGTTCGGGTGCAGACCGGTTGCCGCCACCAGCGCTCCCAGCGTGGTCGGCTCGGTCTGCGTTCGCAGCCTCTCGAACAGCGCGGCCCGAGACGCCGACAGCGGCTTGTCCCGCCGCGATACGCCGGGCGCCGGGCCGAATCCCGGACGCCCGCCCGGCCACGTGTCGACTCGATTATTTTTCACGGAGTTGAGTGTAATAAAATAGAGGCATGGCCGCCAACGTTCGGCCCACGCAGCTCAAGGAAGGGACTGTCCGATATGACCGAACACGTCATCGCGTCCACGGAGTCGGACGCCCAAGCCGCTGAGGCGGTCGAGCAGCATCACGCCGCCATGGCGGGCGCGTTGGCCCTGCGCAGCGAGGCGCTGCTGGCCGCGGCATCCCGCGGCGACGCCGATGCGGCCGAGCAGACTCGCCGCCAGCTTGTCGGCTGGTGCGAAACCGAACTGCTGCCGCACGCCCGCGCCGAGGAGCAGACGCTCTATCCCGAAGCCCGGGCCACGGTCGCGGGCCGACCACTGGTCGAGGGGATGCTCGACGAACACACGGCGATCGGCGGCCTGGTCGGCGAGCTCGCGGACTCAGCCTCCGACCCGGTCCGAGTGGCTGCCGCCGCGCGGGCACTGCGGGTGTTGTTCGACGTGCACCTGGCCAAGGAGAACGAGCAGGTCATTCCACTCCTCCTCTCCACTCCCGGTGTCTCGCTCGCCCAGCTACTCGCCGGCATGCACCAGATCCTCGGCGAGACGGCCAGCCCCGACCCGGCCGAGAGTGAGGATTCGGCCTGCGGCGGGTACAACTGCAGTTGCGGCGAGACCGATGGCCCGGGCTACCCGGAGCTGGACGCCCGGCCGATTCCGCATGCGATCCGGCACGCCACCATCTTCGGTGCCCTCGAGTCCGTGCCCACCGGCGACGGTCTCGTACTCACCGCCGCCCACGACCCGCAGCCGCTGCTCGCCCAGGTCGACCAGCGGTGGCCCGCCCAGTTCTCGGTGGAATACGTCGAGCGCGGCCCGCAAGCCTGGCGACTGCTGTTCACGAGATCCGCAGAATGACGGCACCACCGATGCTTCCGATCCACGCACCACCAGCTTGGAAGATGAGCGGCAAGTCACGTTTGCCCGCGTATATTAGTGAACTGGGCATCGGCATCGCAGCTTCTTGCCCGTGATTCCCCGTTGCTGCCAGCTCGTTGTGGCACGTTTGTGGCAGGCGGCGAGGCACCGTCGACTTTGGCCGATCAATGCCGCGCGGCCGAGGGTCTAGTTGGGGAACATGAACCAGAGGTCCGCCTGACCGCCGGTGACGTGGATGGCATCTCTGGGCTTGTGCAGCGATATCACGTAGAGCCAACCGCATGTTGGACACTTGACCAGGACAGCTGTGGTGTACCGACGGTACTCGCGCGCTAGCCGACATGTGCTCCGTCTCTCCGAAGCGCCCTCAATTCGGCACGACCGCGCGGATCGCGTTCGCAGCGAGGGGATCATCCCAGGCGGGACAGATAGCCCAACTGCTGGCCTATGAAGTCGCACAAGAGCGCACGCGAATGCACGCCGAGCCCTTCCGCGAGCAAGGACGGACCCGATCCACACGGCGTCCGATGCCGGTATAAGGAAGGACCAGGGCCTGGCCTACGCAAGGGCACGCAGCTTCGCCCTGGTCACGGTCATGTCCACCGCCGGCAGCGAGCCATCCGATCGGGCATTGACTACGAATCGTGGGTGTTCTGCGGCGGCGTGCGCCACTGCACCGAATGGAGGACATCACCATGCTGCACAAAATCCGTATCGCACTCGCCGTGATCGCCATCGTGGCGGTCACGGTCGTGTTCACACCCTCCAGCGCGTCGGCGGGAGTCTACAGCGGTGGTGACTTTGGCTACTTCGGCTTCGGTTTGGTTCTGCCCTAGAAGTGTCACCCATCATCTGGCGTCGTCGTACGGCAGGGACCAACCTGACGACCGCTTCCAACAAGGACATTGACCGCGCGGATTCGCCCTGAACTTGACGCGGCTTCGATCGCCGCAGGGGAGTACGACAATACGGTGAGTACCGAAGGCAGTCTCGGTCTGCTGTCGCGCGACGTCGGGCGGCACAGAAAGGAGAGGGCGGTGGAGCTCAAAGACGGTCGTGTGGCGGCCCGACTTCCCGCTCAGGACCTTCAGCGGGCGCGAGCGTTCTATGCCGACAAGCTTGGACTCGAACCCATCGAGGAGCGGCCTGGTGGGCTGCTCTATCGGTTCGCGAACGGCGAGTTCGCGCTCTTCGAGTCGGCCGGTGCCCCCTCAGGAGCGCACACCCAGTTGGGCTGGGAGGTAGATGACCTTGAGGCGACGGTCGCTGAGCTCCGCAGCAGAGGCGTGGTGTTCGAGGACATCGATGTGCCCGGCCTCACCACCGTGGACGGGATTGTCGAGGTGTCGGGTATCTATCCAAGTAAGGGGATCGGCGAACGGGCTGCCTGGTTCCGGGACAGCGAAGGTAATGTGCTCGGGATCGGCCAGCCGATCCGCTGACGTTCGCTACATCCCGTTCGAGTTGTGGATCTGGCGCACTTCGACGGCGGTCACGTGGTCGTCAAGGATGCGCGCAGCGATCTCCTCGGCGCGATGGCGGTCGGCAACCTCGACGACATAGTAGGCGGTTACATGCTCGTCGCCGCTGGCGACCGGTCCGGTGGAGGTGCCGTCAGCGCGGACGGTAACGGTCTCCTCCGGCAGGCGAAGTCCCGCACCATTGACGATCTCGCCGGAAGCGCTGAGCTCCTCGAGCAGTACGGCATGCCTGGCCTCGATCGCCTTCACGCCCTCGTCGCTGAGCTCCCTGGACTCGGCGGGCTTCGTGTTCATCAGCAGCGCGAACTTCACAGCACGAACCTACATACACGTCGACGGATCGTCTGCACCCTCTGACGTGGCCGGATCCTGACGTAGGTTGCGGTCTGCTCGGACGCCAGTTCTTGGGAGAGCGACCGCGCCTCGGGTGAGCCTCTGCTAGAGCCAACCATGGGAGGTTGCGATCTGGACCGCCTCGGAGCGATTGGCGGCGCCGGTCTTGCCGATCGCGGAGGAGAGATGGTTGCGCACGGTGCCGAGGGAGAGGTGGACGCGTCCCGCGATCACCGCGACGGCGGCTCCGTCGGCGGCCGCACGGAGCACGTCGGTCTCGCGTTCGGTCAGCGGGGAGTCGCCGACGGTCAGGCTGTCCACGGCCAGGGCCGGGTCCACGACGCGCAGGCCCTGGTGGACGCGGCGCACGGCGTCGGCTAGCTGGGCCGCCGGCGTGTCCTTGACCACGAACCCGTCGGCACCCGACTGCATCGCCCGACGCAGGAACCCGGGGCGCCCGAACGTCGTCACGATCAGCACCCGCGTCGACGGTGAGGCGCGGCGTACCTCGGCTGCCGCGCTGATCCCGTCGAGACCTGGCATCTCGACGTCGATCAGCGCCACGTCGGGCCGGTGCTCGAGCACCGTCGGGACGACGTCGCTGCCCGAGGCCACCTCGGCGACGACCTCGAGGTCCGGCTCGAGACTGAGCAACGCCGAGAGGGCGCCACGCACCAGGGCCTGGTCGTCGGCCAGGAGCAGCCGGATCGTCATCGCACGACGACCTTGAGGGAGAAGCCGGGGTGCAGCGACTGGGTGATCACGGTCCCGCCGAGAGCGGCCGCGCGCTCGCGGAGGCCGGTGATGCCGTTGCCGGCACCAGCCGTCTCTGTGCCGTGCCCGTCGTCGCGCACCTCGACCGCGTGCTCGCCGAGTACGACGGTGCACCGTCGTGCACCGCTGTGCCGGATCACGTTGGTGATGCCCTCCCGGACCGCCCAGGCGAACAGCTCGCGCATGTCGGAGGGGACGTCGTCGGTGGAGTTTGGGAGGTCGGCCTCGATCTCGGCTGCCGAGAGGGCGGTGCGGGCCCGGGCCAGCTCGCCGGGGAGGGTGAGCTCGCGGTAGCCCTCGACGGCACGGCGTACGTCGGCCAGCGCGTCGCGCGAGAGCCGCTCGAGATCGTCGAGCTCGACCCGCGCCCGGTCGGCGTCGACGTCGATCAGCCGGTTGGCGAGCTCGGCCTTGACCGTGATGACGGTCAGGGAGTGGCCGAGGATGTCGTGGAGGTCGCGGGCGAACCGGTTGCGCTCGTCCTCGAGGGCGAGGCGCGCGTTCTCTTCACGGACCTGCAGCACCTCGACGTTGCGGTTGATCGCCTGCGAGATCCCCCAGATCGCGAGCGTCGCCACCAGCGTGCCGAAGAGGATCCCGTCGTCCCGCTCCCACCCGGGCAGCCAGATCGTCGCGGCGTAGGCGCTGAACGCGACCGTGGTCGCGGCCAGCCAGGCCCACCGGGTCTGCAGGCACATCACGCAGGTGACCGCGACGTAGACGGCGGCGGCGATGCCCTTCTGCCCGATCGCCACGCACATGACCACGGCCAGCGAGACCTGCAGAAGCACGACGACCACGCCCTGCGAGGGTCGCAGCGGAGCGCGGAACGGCGCACCGACGCGGCGCCACCGCATCATCACGAAGACGGCCACGTAGCACGCCGCGAACATCAGAGTGGCGGCGATGCCGATCCAGCCGCGGACGTGGGTCCGCTCGTGCCAGGCGGCCTCCAGCGGGGAGAGCAGGTAGAACAGCCAGATCGTGGCGAAGACCAGGCCCCAGCGCCGGGGGCCGGTGGGTCGGCCCGCGTCGACTCCCGGCACCAGGGCGCTGCTCACGTCGGTCACGGTACGCCAGGCTGCGGCTCAGACCCGGGCCGTGTCTTTGCTCATCTGCCAGGCGGCGCCGCCGACGAAGATCGCCAGCCAGGCCACTAGGTTGATCACCCAGACCGCGTGTGGGGCCCCGCCATAGAGTGGCCAGCGGGCGAGCTGGGCGAGACCGTAGATCGGCGTGCACGCCGAGATGTGTCCCAGCGTCGAGTGCGAGTTGATCGGGAACCACAGTCCACCGAGCGCGGCCAGGCCGGCGAGCAGCGGGCCGATCACCTGCATCACGTTCTCGCCCGGCAGCAGGTAGCCCATGAACAGCCCGAAGGCTCCGAACACGACAGACCCGGCCCAGGCGATGATCGCCGCGGTGATCCACACGTGGGTCGGCATCGAGGCCTCCCCGTTGAACACGCCAACGACGTTGACCGCGATGACGGACAGTGCCCCGAGGGCGAGCGCCACGATCGACTTCAGCAGGATGTACACGATCGGTGACAGGGGGGTCAGGCGCAGCTGCCGCGACCACCCGAGGGTCCGCTCCGTCGCGACCATCGCGCCGCCGCTGGTCGAGGCGAGCACCGCGCCGTAGGCGGCCATGCTGATCAGGATGTACGCCGAGACGTTGCCCGAGCCCTCGGTCTGGGTGCTGTCGCTGGTGTTGGTGCCGATCATCAGGTACAGCAGCGCGGGCAGGATCAAGGTGATGATCACCGTCCGCCGGTTGCGCAGCATCCGGCGGAGCTCGATGCCGAGCACGGTGAGGTTGAAGCCGCCGAACGGCGGGACCCGACGGAGGCTCGGGTCGATCGTGTGGGTGGTCATGCCGAGACTCCCTCGCTGGTGGTGGTGGTCGGGTCGTGGTCGTCGCCGGTGAGGCTGAGGAACGCCTCCTCGAGGCCGCGAGCGGTGATCTCCAGGTCGTGGGCCGCGGTGTGGGTCAGGAGGTAGCGCGCGATCTCGTCGGTGTCCTTGGCGTGGATGTAGACGGCGTCGCCGCGCACGTCCACGCTCTCGACGCCGGCGACGGACGAGAGCCGGCTCGCGTCGGCGGCGGGCAGCGTGGCCCGCACCGTTCGGCCGGCCGCCAGCGCCTTGATCTGGCTGCCTGTGCCGTCGGCGACGATGCGGCCCTGGCTGATCAGCACGATCCGGTCGGCGTACTGGTCGGCCTCCTCGAGGTAGTGCGTCGCGAAGAGCACGGTCCGGCCCTTCTCGGCGTCCGCCCGGATGGCAGACCAGAAGGCGCGCCGTCCCTCGACGTCCATGCCGGTGGTCGGCTCGTCGAGGAGCAGCAGGGCTGGGTCGGACAGCAGAGCCATCGCGAACCGCAGCCGCTGCTGCTCACCCCCCGAGCACTTGCCGACCTTGCGGTCGGCGATGGGCTCGATGCCGGCGGTCCGCAGCACGTCCTCGACGGGCGCGGTGTCGGCGAAGAGGCTCGCGGTGTAGGCGACGGTCTCGCGCACCGAGAGGTCCTTGAGCAGGCCGCCGGTCTGCATCACGGCGGACACCAGGCCGCGCGAGATCGCCTGGCGCGGGTGGAGGCCGAGCACCTCCACAGAGCCGGTCGTGGGTTGCGAGAGCCCGAGCACCATGTCGATGGTCGTGGTCTTGCCGGCGCCGTTGGGGCCGAGGAAGGCCACGATCTCGCCCTGATTGAGCGCGAGGTCGATGCCGCGGACGGCGTAGACGTCGCCGAAGTCCTTGGTGACGCCGGAGATCTGGACGGCGGGCACGGCCGCAGCGGTCGTGCCGGTCGCCCCCGAGAGGCTGATCTGTGTCATGGCCCCAGCCTGGTCGGCGACCCGGCGGGAGCCCTCACACAGTCATCACGAGTTGGCCATGACACATGTCATGCAACGCGACTCGAAACCTCGGTCAGTGTCGTGGATTGACCCTCAGAATTTTGTCACTCCCGCCGCCGTTGTCGGTGGTCACCAGGACGTCGCCGTTCGGGAGCGTGGTCACCGCCCGGAGCCGTCCGTACGACGTGAGCGCGAGATTTCGAGGCGTTCCCTCGCCCAGGTCGTCTACTGCGGAGACGACCTCTCCGGCTCCTCGTGGGATCACCGCTCCTGGCAGAGCCCTCTCAGACGTTCGGGAAGATCTCATCGATATCGCCGCTACCGCCGCGCTGGCTCTCGCGTACTCGAACCATTAAAACGGCAATCGCCGACTCCCGCTCGCTCATCGACACGACCGCGCTGTCAGCGGCAGGAGCGTGCGATTCGGTTGTGCTTCTGTGTTGGCGGACCAGGCAGCGACTGCTAATCTCCCGAAGGCCGTGCAAGAGAACGAGGAGGTGGTACCCGTGAACGTATCGACATGGGTGCTCCCCTCCGGGGACACGGTCGGGCGATAGGTCGTCCGGGAGCGCCGTTCATGCGCACTCCCGAAAGGCACGACCATGCAATTCACTTCTGAACAGCGCCTCGACGACGGCGTCCTGGAGCGCGAATTCACCCTGGGCGAGATCCCCGGCACTTTGTGGACGCCTGGATCCGCGCCGGCTCCGCTGATCCTGATGGCCCACAACAACGGCCTGCCCAAGGGGGACGCGCGAATGGTTGCCCGGGCTCGGCATACCGCCGGGTGCGGCTACGCGGTGGCCTCAATCGACGCCGCCGGGTGCGGCGACCGGCCCCGTTCGGCGGCCGACGAGCAGGCTCGCCTTGACCTCCGCCGGGCAATGCAGGCCGGCGAGCCGGTCGACGAGATCTTCGAGTCCTTCATCGGCCCGCTGGTCGAGAAGGCGGTTCCGGAATGGCAGACCACTCTAAACGCCCTCCAGGTGCTGCCCGAGATCGGCGGCTCGGTCGGGTACTCGGGTTGGACCGCCCTTGGCATTCGGCTGGCGGTGGTCGAGCCGCGGATCGCGGCCGCTGGCTTCTTCGCCGGGGGTTACGTGCCCCGCGCCCAGCGCGAGGAGGCCCGGCAGGTCACCATTCCGCTGCTGTTCCTGCTGCAGTGGGACGACGAAGGGAACCCCCGACAGCAGGCCCTGGAGTTATTCGACGCCTTCAGCACCAAGGAAAAGACGCTGCACGCCAATCTGGGCGGGCACACCGGCACCCCGTGGTTCGAGCTGGAGGACGGGATCCGATTCTGCGACCGGCACCTGAAGTGAGATCGGGGTCCGAGCGGATCGCGCCATGTGAGTGCGGTTGGGACGCGTGACGCAGACCAGGCCACCGGTGTTCCGTGCCTGGCGCGCTAGCGACTGATCGTCGCCTCGACGTGGATCCGGCCGAGCTTGGCGGGGTTGCGGACGGCGTAGATCCGGCTGATCCGGCCTTCTTCGACGACGAAGCTGATCGCGGTTTCGTAGCCGTCGTCGGTGCCCACGATCCTGGCGCCGACCGCGCCGTTGAGCAGCACCGGCAGGATCTCGGCCTCCGGGGCGAACCGGCTGAACGGTCGCAGCAGGTTGGCCACCTTCTTCGCGCCAACCACGGGGTTGACGACGGCTTGGACGACTCCGCCACCGTCGGCCACGAGCACGACGTCGGGCGCCAGGACATCCAGTAGCCCCTGCAGGTCGCCCTGGGTCACCGCCGTCAGGAACCGCTCGACGACCTCCTGCTGCTCGCCACGACTGACCTCCATCCGGGGTCGCCGCGCCGCGACGTGCTCCCGCGCCCGGTGTCCGATCTGCCGGACGGTGGCCGCGGACTTGCCGACTGCCTCCGCGATCTCGCCGTACGGTGTGTCGAACACCTCGCGCAGCACAAACACCGCGCGCTCAGTGGGAGTCAGCGTCTCGAGCACAGTGAGCATCGCCATCGACACGCTCTCTGCGAGCTCGACGTCGTCGGCAACGTCCGGGGCGGTGAGCAGCGGCTCGGGCAACCACTCACCGACGTACTCCTCACGCCGCCGGGCATTCGTGCGCAGCCGGTCGAGGGCCTTGCGGGTCGCCATCCGAACCAGGAACGCGCGCGGGTCACGTACCGCGGCGCGCGCGTCCTCACCGATCGCGTCCCACCGCAGCCAGGTCTCCTGCACGGTGTCCTCGGCGTCGGCGGCCGAGCCGAGCATCTCGTAGGAGACGGTGAAGAGCAGCCCGCGGTGGGCCACGAACGGGTCCTCGGTCACGGTCACGTTCACGACCCTACGGCGGTGGGCTGCGCGAGCGCCTTGAGGCCGCACGCCGCAGCGAAGCCGTCCGACTCGATGCCGAGCGCGACGTTCGAGCGCGCCGAGAAGTTGGCGAACGCGATGAGCGCCGTGAGCTCGACCAGGGCAGCCTCGCCCAGTTGAGCGCGCAGCGACGCCACCATCTCGTCGGTCACCGTCGGCTCGGTCGCGGTCATCGCCTCGGCGTACGCCAGCACCTCGCGCTCGAGCGGCGAGAACGCGCCCGATTGGCGCCACCGCGGGATATCGCGGGCCTTGTCCATGTCGAGGTTCTTGTTGTGGGCCTCAAAGTAGTTGAAGTCCAGGCACCAGCTGCAGCCGACCTGAGCGGCAACCGCGATGTGCGCGAACGACTTGAGCTGCTCGTCGCATGCGTCCCACTTCTGGACCTTGCCACCGACTCCGGCCATGCTCATCAGCACCTTCTGGTTGTGCCACAAGACACCGAGCGAGCTCGGCACCCGGCCGAGGGTCTTCTTCGCGAACCGCTTGATCAGCGCGCCCTTGATACCGGTGATCTCGGCAGCAGGGATGCGGGCCGTTCCGGTCATGTCGTCCTCCTGTATGAGTCGGTACGACATTCAGACGACGACCGGCCGCGAGATGTGACACCCGACCGCCGATACCCTTGCCGGCTTTGAAGGCCGCGCCCGACCCGCCCGCTCATCGGCTGCGACCGCGCACGACAGCGCGAAACGCGCGGCATGTGCGGGCGTATCGCCGAGCCGACTGGCGTCAGTGTGACGCAGGTCGTCGGCTGAGCTGAGCGGCCGGGGTAGGTGGAGCGGGATCACCGCCTGGCGGGACTATCGTTGGCCCATGGCTCTCTGGGGTAGTTTGAGGGTTGATCTGCGTGAGTTGTTGGAGGATGCGCCGGGCGCGTTGAGGGGTTTCCCGGATCCGAACAGCGAGCGTTCAGCGGACGAGAGACTGTCTGTTGAGTTGGCGGCTTGGGCGAGCGACATCGCCGCCTCGCTGCACGAGAAATACGGAGACCAGATCGATCTCCATGTCGGAGCGATGCCCTTCCCGAACACCGGATACCGGCCCGATCCGCGGCTCACTCAGCTAAGTGGGAGCCCGGCCGAGTCGATCGGACTCGCGGTCGAGCTGGCTGCACCGCTGACGGTTCGTACCGGGCGCTCAACGGGCGCACAGGCGCAGGTAACCAATCATTCGACGGATGCTCGTGTGCTGATGACCAACGGTCGGTTACAGGCAGTGGTGATCGGTGCGGATGGATCCGTGGTCGGTCGCTATACGGGAGCTCAAACGATGGCCCTGGTGATGTTCAAGGTGGAACCAGATGAGCGGCGGGAAGTGCCGGTCCTTGTCGGGACGGACTCCGTGGTGCCGGAGTTGGGCTATGCGGTGCCGCCCGGATCGTGGTCGATCGTCGTCGAGATTCCGACTGCCGGGCACGTCGTTTCGCCGCCGCTGCCCTGCGTTATCACCACCTAACGGATCGCGCCAAATGGCGGTCTGAACGCGCTAGTGAGCGTCGTGCCGTTCATCACTGACCGACGCATACTCGCCGGCAACTCCGATCCGCCGTTCCCGGTGGCACGCACGTCTACGAACGAGCGGAACGCGGCATGTCCGGGCGGGAGTGCTCGGCATGCTGATCGTGGACTACTACGAGGTGTTCCGCGCGCTGGCGGGGTGTACCTCGATGACTCTTGGGTCTTGGAAGTCGTGCCCACCGCCGAGGGCGTGTCGCTACGACTGGAGGCGGTCTTGACGCCCGAGCACCGCATGGGTGTGGGCACCTGATCCCGCGCTGGTTAGGTTGGGAGAACAGGGTCGCATGTCCGATGACGACCCGAACCAGTGTGGAGGGACGCTCATGCTTGGCGATCACCCAATTCATCCGGTGTTGCTCGCTAAGGATCTGGCCGCAGCTCGGGACTTCTACCACGCCCGCCTGGGGCTCGAGATCCTGAACGAGAGTGAGGCAGCCATCGTGTTTCGGTGTGGTGGAGGAACGCAATTGGCCGTCACGAAGAGCACCACGGGGACCGCGGATACGCAGACGCAGGCATCGTGGCTCGTCAACGACGTGCGTGCCGAGGTCGCGGAACTCCGTTCCCGTGGTGTTGCGGTGGAGGAGTACGACATGCCGGGTTTGAAGACCCACGATGGCGTCGCCGACATTGGGTTCGCTTGGGCAGCATGGGTCACTGATCCGGGGAAGAATGCGCTGGGACTTCTCCAGGTCAAGGATTGAGTCTGCTGCCGGCGGGCAGGTCCTGGCTGCTGACGCGCCGAGGTCAGCCGGGACCGCCCAGGTAACGCGTTGAGCCGGGCAGACATCATTCGGTCTCTTTACCGAATCTCGGCACGACCGAGCGGATCGCGGCATGTCCGGGCGGGCTGTGCGACCCTTTCGACGTGACTGACGACGCACTCCACCGAGTGGTCCTCGAACTCGGCCTTGATGGATGACATCCCCTGTGGGAGGTCGCAGATGACTGCCGCGCCGCTGGAGTAATCGCGCCCGGGACGACGGGTTTGAAAGTCGTAGTGGGGGCCCTCATTGGTCTTGCGCGCAAGGAGCAGATCAGAATCCGGGTAGGCCCTTGGGACGATCCGAAGCCGCGGAACGTCAGCACTGTCGAAGCCGAGCCACTCCTGTTGGACTGGCGGCGTAACTCCTCCGCGGAGGAGAGAGCCGACGACCTGGAGCGGGTCTACGACGTCAATGTGGACAACGTCATCGAGTAATCGCCCATCGGCAGACCAGCGCATCGAACGCGGCATGAGCGAGCACTTGCCGTGGAAGAGTGACGGCATGGTGTTCCCGGATCGAAGAACGACCGAGGCACAACTGTGGGCTCTTGCCCACGGCCGACTGTCACCCGAGGCAGCCTCGGACTGGGCGATGCCATACGTCACCGATGAGTCGACGCACCCTGATCAGATGGACCAACCGGTCTGGCATGCGCTGACCCAGATGGGTGGTGCCGACCTGCGGTCCGCTCCTGGTGAGTACCTGTACGGCGGCGGCGACTACAGGGCATGGCTCTCTGAATTCCGTCGAGCAATCGAAGCGTCGTAGCCGCGCGGAATGCGGCTACTTGTTTTATTGACGGTACGGCTGGGTTCTGACGAGTCTCGGTCGAGGTGCTCGGGGTTGTCGCTCTGATTGCGGCTGCCCACGGATGGCGTGTGGCTCACTCAT
>Ga0081455_10005522_pt1 | contig 13851 bp, 14 predicted proteins | sample TabmetS3T2R1_FD_70207 | JGI IMG/M metagenome (GOLD analysis project Ga0081455, IMG submission 70207) | Tabebuia heterophylla rhizosphere microbial communities from the University of Puerto Rico - S3T2R1 | ecosystem: Host-associated > Plants > Roots > Rhizosphere ... | reverse complement strand
GAACGCGGTTCTCGCTCGACGGCGCATACAACCACCCGCGGCCGGTGCAGGAGCCGCGGCCGCCGATCCTGGTCGGCGGCAAGGGCGGCCCCCGGCTGCTCCGGCTCGCCGCGCGGTACGCGGATGGGTGGAACACGGTCTGGCGGTGGACGCCCGAGGCCTACGCGCCGCTCGCCGATGCGGCCCGCGAGGCCTGCGAGCGCGAGGGCCGCGACCCCGCGTCGTTCCGGCTGTCGCTCGGCCTCTTCACGGTGATCGGGGAGTCCGAGGCCGACCTCGCGAACCGGTACGAGCGCATCGGCCGGATCCTGCCGCCCGGCGTCGCCGAGGCGGCGCCGCTGGATGCGCTGCGCGTCGACGGCCTCGTCGGGACGCCGGACCAGGTGCTCGAACGCCTGTCGCGGTTCGCCGAGCTGGGGGTGAGCGAGCTGATCGTGTCCCCGGCGCCGGTGTGGTTCGCGCTGCCCGACCCGTCGATGCTCGACCTGCTGGCCGAGCGCGTGCTGCCCGCCGCACGCGAGCTCTGATGGACGCGCTCGAGGCGGCCGTGACCGTGCTCACGGAGGAGGGCGAGCCGTTGCACTGGACCCGGATCCAGGATCTCGCGCTGCGCCGGGGTTACCTGGACCCGTTCGAGACCCCGGACGTGCGCAAGGTCCTGCTGTCGGCGCTCGCCGAGGGCGTACGATCGGGCGTCGTCTCCAAGGAAGGGACCGGCGTGTACGCGATGACGGCTCGATGATCTCGACGACGCTCGCGATCGCCGCGTCGCCTGTGCGCGTTCGTTCGCGGATCGCGAGGCGCCCAACCGGACCTCGCGGGCCTAGCGTCGGTAGGCGATCCGCGAGAAGCGCTCGAGCTTCTCGAACCGGTGCTCGGCCTCGATGATCCGCACCGTGCCCGAACGCGACCGCATCACCATCGAGTAGGTCGTCGCGCCGTCGGGCCAGTACTTCACGCCGCTCAGCAGCGATCCATCGGTGACGCCGGTCGCCGCGAAGAAGACGTCCTGCCCGGCGACCAGGTCGTCCGTATGCAGGACGCGCTCGATGTCGTAGCCGGCCTCGAGCAGTTGTCGGCGCTCGTCGTCATTGCGTGGGTACAGCCGGCCCTGGATCGCGCCGCCCAGGCACTTGAGGGCCGCGGCGGCGACCACGCCCTCGGGCGTCCCGCCGATGCCGAGCAGCAGGTCCAGTCCCGAACGCCTGGTCGTGGCGGCGGCGACCGCGCCCGCGACGTCGCCGTCGGTGATGAGGTGCACGCGCGCGCCCACCTCTCGGACGCGCTGGATCATCTCGGCGTGCCGGTCGCGGTCCAGGATCACCACGCCGATCTCCTCGGGGCGCGTGCCCTTGGCCTTCGCGACCAGCCGGACGTTCTCCTCCGGGGTCGCCGTGACGTCGATCGCGTCGGCCGCCTCGGGACCGGTCGCGACCTTCTCCATGTAGACGGCCGCACCGGGGAAGAACATCGAGCCGCGTTCGGCGAGGGCGATCACCGAGAGCGCGTTCGGCTGGCCGACGGAGGTCAGGCGGGTCCCGTCGATCGGGTCGACCGCGACGTCGCAGGCCGGTCCCTCGCCGGTGCCGACGGGCTCGCCGTTGAACAGCATCGGCGCCTCGTCCTTCTCGCCCTCGCCGATCACGACGACGCCGTCCATCGAGACCGTGTCGATCATCAGCCGCATCGCGTCGACGGCGGCCTGGTCGGCCGCCTCCTTGTCGCCCCGGCCGACCCATCGACCGGCCGCGAGCGCGGCGGCCTCGGTCACGCGCACGAGCTCGAGCGCGAGGTTCCGGTCGGGGCGTTCCTCCATGGCTGCGAGCCTCCGAGGTGATCGGGCTCGGACGGCCCGAACCTCCATCCTATGTTTTGGCCTATGTTCTGGCCCAGGTTCTCGGCCTACGTTCGAGCCGTCCCCTTGCGCGAAGGCGGCACGAGTCCGCGTTCGGCACACCACTCCAGCGTTCGCACCAGCGTGTCCTCGACCGGCGTGTACGCCAGGCCGAGGTCCCGGGTGGCCTTCGAGCCGTCGTAGCGATGGCCGTGGAGCAGAGTCCGGACGGCCTCGGGGCAGACCGGCGCGTCGCGCCGCAGCAGCCTGGCGCCCGCCCACGCCACGTGGCCGAGGGCCGAGACCACCCAGGCCGGGGCGAACCGGACGCGCCTGGGGAGTCCCCAGATCCGTTCGAGCAGGCCGACGGCCTCGCGCGTCGTGAGCGTCGCGCCCGACAGCACGTAGCGCTCGCCGGATGCGCCTCGCGTCTCGGCCAGCAGGTGACCCTCCGCGCAGTCGTCGATGTCGACCAGCGAGATCGTGGTGTCGACCAGCAGGGGCAGGCGCCCGATCACGACCTCGAGGAGCAGGCGGGCCGAGCCCGTGGCCCGGCCCGGCCCCTGCACCGAGGACGGGTTGACCGCGACGACGTCGACCCCGAGCGACCCGGCGAGCCCGAACACCATCCGCTCGGCGTCGTGCTTCGACCGCTCGTACACCGACAGGTACGAGCCGCGGTGCGGCGAGTCCTCGCGCCCGACGGTCCCGTGCGCCTCGCCGATCGCGGAGGACGACGACGTGTAGACGACCCGGCCGACCCCGGCCTCGGCCGCGGCGCGGATCGCGTTGGCCGAGCCCTCGACGTTGGTTCGGAGCATCTCGGCCGGCTCGCGCAGGCACATCGCGTTGACGCCGGCGACGTGGAACACGGTGGCGCACCCCCGCATCGCCTCGGTCAGCGAACCGGGATCCAACACGTCGCCGATCGCGATCTCGGCGCCCATCGAGCGAAGCGCCTCGCCCGAGGTCTCCGAACGCGCGAGCGCGCGCACCGGCCGACCGGCCCGGACGAGCCGCCGGACGACCGCGCCGCCGACGACCCCGCTGCCGCCGGTGACCAGGACCGGATCGGTCAAGACGTCACGGTCGGCGGGGTGAGGAGGCGCGATCCTGCGGCTCGTCGGTGATCGCGCCGCGGAAGCGAACGACGTACTCGATGCCGGACAGGACCGTGATGACGGCCGCGGCGATCATCGCCCACTCGTCCAGGTACAGCGGCCCGATCGGCTCGCCCGGTCGAAGGATCGCCAGGAAGATCGCGAGGAACTGGACGTTGGCCTTGGCCTTGCCCCAGACCGACGGCCGGACCAGGTCCCCGGTGGAGGCGACGGCGCCCTTGAGCCCGATGATCAGGATCTCGCGCCCGATGATGATGAGCGCGATCCACGCCGAGACCCGGTCGACGACGAGCAGCCCGATCAGCGCGCCCGAGACCAGGAGCTTGTCCGCCGTGGTGTCCAGGAAGTTGCCGAACACGGTCGTCTGCGCCCACCGCCGGGCGAGCAGCCCGTCGAAGAAGTCGGTGAGGGCCGCGACCGCGAACAGGATCGCCGCCAGCGTGAACGCAGCCTCGTCGTCGGGTCCGGCAAGGATCAGCGCGAGGATCACGGGCACCAGCGCGACGCGCGCCCACGTGACGACCTTGAGGAAGGCTGCGGCGCGGACGTCGGCGGCGGACTTCACGGCTATCGAGGCATCGTAACAGTGGGCCTGCCCCGGAACGCTCGTCGCTCGGTGTAGCGTCGGCGTGATGAACCGCGAGACGCGGATCGCCGTCATCGTGGGCGCGGTCGTGCTGTTCGGCATCGGGTTGCTGCTCGGCTTCTCGCTCGGCCGCGACGGCGGGCAGGAGGCGGCGCCCTCGCCGAGCCCGAGCCCCGCGAGCCCGACGACGACGTCGCCGGCCACCGTCGTCGTGACGCCGCCGCCGGGCGAGGCCCCGGCGATCTCGAGCGACGGCGCCGTCCTGCAGGAAGGAGACCGCACGGTCGTCACCGCGCCCTCGAACGCCGCGTGCATCGCCCTCGTCTCGGCGGGGACGCTGGGGGACTGCGGCGAGGTTTCGGTCGCCGGCCAGCGGGTCGTCTGGGTCGTCGAGCAGGCGACGACGCCGACCGGCGCGACCGCGTTCTCCGTCGGCATCATGACGTACGTGCCGGACGAGGGCGGATGGGTTCGGTGGCTGGAGGCGTCCGATCCCGCGGGCGAGCGCTGGGCCGACGTGAACGTCCTCGCGAGCGACCTGACCTCCGACGGGGTGCCGGAGCTGCTCGTCGGGTTCCGCGGGCTCGGGGAGGCCGAGATCCTCGACTACGACATCGTGGGCTACGACGAGAGCGCCGTCCCCGAGGTCCTCGCGCATCCCGAACCCGCACGCAAGGGCTCGGTGATCGTGTCGGCCGGGACGATCCAGGAGTACTCGGCGCAGTACCCGAACGACGAGCCCGTGTGCTGCCCGCCGACGTACCTTCGCCGGACGATCGCGTTCTCGGACGGGTTCTTCCGCGTCGTGGGGTCGGAGTCGGTCGTGACGACGGCGGTCCCGACGTCGCAGCTCTGAGGCACGGTAGGGTTCGGCCGTGAGCGAGACCGAGCCGCTGTTCCTCACGGTCGACGACTACGAGCCGATCGCGCGCGAACGTCTGCCGCCCGATGTATTCGGCTACTACGCGGGCGGCGCCGGCGACGAGTGGACGTTGCGCGAGAACCGGGCCGCGTTCGAACGCTTGGTGATCCGGCCGCGGATGCTCACGGCCGCCTTCCCGCCGGACCCGAGCACGGACGTGCTCGGCACGCGCGTGGATGCCCCGATCCTGGTCGCCCCCTGGGCCTACCAGCGGCTGGCGCACCCCGACGGCGAGATCGCGACGGCCCGAGCGGCCTCCCGGGCGGGGACGATCATGGTCGTGTCGACCACCGCGCACGACATCCTCGAGGACATCGCGTCGGCGGGCGACCAGCCGACGTGGTGGCAGCTGTACGTCTACACCGAACGCGCGATCACCGTGGAGACGCTGCACCGCGTCCACGCCGCGGGGTACGCGGCGATCTGCTTCACGGTCGACTTCCCGGTCGCGGGGCTCCGACACCGCGACACGCGCAACGCGTTCGAGATGCCGTTCGGGCTCCCGCACAGCGACCTGGTGTTCGACCCGAACATCACCTGGGACGACGTGGCGTGGATCCGCGAGCACGCGCCGCTGCCGATCCTGGTCAAGGGCATCATGACGGCGGAGGACGCGCGGCTGGCCGTCGGCGCGGGAGCCGACGCCATCGTCGTGTCGAACCACGGCGCCCGCCAGCTCGACTCGGTCGCCGCCACCCTCACGGTCCTGCCCGAGATCGTCGAGGCGGTCGCCGGCCGCATCCCGGTCCTGATGGACGGCGGCGTTCGGCGCGGCACCGACGTGTTCAAGGCGCTCGCGCTCGGGGCGACCGCGGTCATGGTCGGCCGCCCGATCGCGTGGGGGCTCGCCGCGGGCGGGGAGGACGGCGTGTTCGACGTCCTGCGGATCCTGCGCGCCGAGCTCGAGAACACGATGTCGCTCGCCGGCACGCACGCCGTGTCCGACATCACGCCGGCGTTCGTCGCGCCCGCCTGAGCCCGTTCGCGTCGGAGACGCCTGACGGCGTCACCGGCGTCTGCGAGCATGGGCCGGCCATGCGCCGGATCGATCTCCACACCCACTCGAACCGCTCCGACGGCACGTTCGCGCCGACCGAGCTCGTGCGCCTCGCCGCCGAACGCGACCTGGACGTCGTCGCGCTCACCGACCACGACACCACGGACGGGCTCGCGGAGGCGCTCGGGGAGGGCGTTCGGAGCGGTGTCGAGGTGATCCCCGGCGTCGAGTTCTCGGCCGAGCACGACCACACCAGCGTCCACGTCCTCTGCTACTGGATGGACGTCGAGGATGCGGGCCTGCAGGGGGAGCTCGGCCGCCTCCGCGAGGATCGCTTCCGTCGCGGCGAGCTCATGGTGGAGCGCCTGGCGGAGCTCGGCGTCGCCGTCTCGTTCGAACGCGTGCAGGAGATCGCCGGCGAGGCCACGATCGTGCGGCCGCACATCGCGCAGGCGATGGTTGAGGCCGGCCACGTCCCGACCGAGAAGGAGGCGTTCGAGCGGTGGATCGGCGACGGCCGGCCCGGCCACGTGGCCAAGCATGCGCTCGACCCGGTGGACGCGGTCGCGCTGATCCGCGCCGCGGGCGGGGTCTGCGTCCTGGCGCACCCCGGGATGTGGGGGGACCAGAGCTCGGTGCCGGACGCGCTGATCAAACGCATGGCGGAGGCGGGCATGCGCGGCCTCGAGGTCGACCACCCGGACCACACGCCCGAGGCCGTCGAGCACTACCGGCGCGTCGCGGCCGATCTCGGCCTGGTCGCCACCGGCGGTTCGGACTGTCACGGGCTCCGGTACGACCCGGTCAGGCTCGGGACGTCGCTGTGCGACCCCGAGGCGTTCGACGCGCTCCGCGCGGTCGTCTCGCGCTGACCTGGAGCCCCAGCCCGTAGCATCCACAGGGTGACGGGCAAGCGGATCCTGGTCGTGGGCGCCGGGTTCGGCGGCTTCTATTCGGCGATGCACCTGCGCCGCGCGGCGCAGCTCGGCCACCGGGTCACGGTCGTCAATCCCGAGAACTTCATGCAGTACAACCCGTTCCTGCCCGAGGTCGCTTCGGGGACGATCGATCCCCGCGCCGTCACGGTTCCGATGCGGTGGGTGCTCCGCCACTGCGACATCGTGATCGGTGAGGTGCAGAGGGTCGATCACGACCGGCGCGTCGCGATCGTCCGGCTGATCGACGAGCGCGAGGTCGAGATCGAGTACGACATCGTGATCCTCGCCCCGGGATCGTGGTCGCGGGTGCTGCCGATCCCCGGCCTGGCCGAGCACGGCGTCGGGTTCAAGACCGTGCAGGAGGCGATCTGGCTGCGCAACCACGTCCTGTCGCGGCTAGATGTGGCCGCCGCCACGACCGATCCCGAACGCCGGCGCGCCGCGCTCACGTTCGTGTTCGTCGGCGGGGGATACGCGGGCGTCGAGGCGCTCGGCGAGCTCGAGGACCTGGCGCGCGACGCGCTCAAGAGCTACCCGAACGTCCGGCCCGAGGAGATGCGGTGGATCGTGGTCGAGGCCGCCGGCGGGATCCTGCCCGAGCTCGGCCGCGACCTCGCCGAGTACGCCGTCGAGCGCCTCGGCCGGCGGGGCATCGAGGTGCTACTGAACACGCGGCTGGACTCGGCCGAGGGCGGGGTGATCAGGCTCTCGGACGGACAGGTCTTCCCCGCCGACACGCTCGTGTGGACCGCCGGGGTCAAGCCGTCGCCGCTCGCCGCCGAGTCCGGCTTCCCGGTGGACGAGACCGGCCGGATCCGGACCGACGCGTTCCTGCGCGTGGAGGGCGTCGAGGACGCATGGGCGTCGGGCGACGCCGCGGCGGTGCCCGACGTGATCGCCGGCGGCGTGATGCCGCCGACCGCGCAGCACGGGATGCGGCAGGGCAAGGCGCTGGCGGACAACCTCGTCGCCGAGCTCGAGGGCGACCGGCTGCTGCCGTTCGAGTACCGCGGGATCGGCTCGGTCGCCTCGCTCGGCCGCTACAAGGGCGTCGCGGTGATCTTCGGCGTGCGCCTGAAGGGGTTCGCGGCGTGGTTCCTGCACCGCACGTACCACCTGTACGCGATGCCGACGCTCACCCGGAAGGTGAAGATCGCCGCGGACTGGACCGTCGCGCTGCTGTTCCCCCGGGACCTCGCGCAGCTCGGCTCGTTCGAGAACCCGCGCGAGCCGTTCGTGCGCGCGGCGGCGCGGAAGACGTCTTCAGGCCGCGCGCGGGCGAGCCGTTCGGCGAAGGCTACTGACCGCGGTTGACCTCGGCCGCGGCCGAGAGCGCCGTGTGGCTCCGCTCGAGGTCGGGCAGCTCGTGCCCCGACGTGAGCTCGTGGACCGCCCAGTTCGTGAGGTCGCGGATCGAGATGATCCCGGCGAGCTCGTCCTCCTGCAGCACCGGAAGGTGGCGGATCTTCAGGCGCGCCATCATGTCGGCCGCCTCCGCGATGTCGGTCTTCGGATCGACCGTCTCCAGGTCCTTCGTCATGCGGTCGGCGACCGTGGTGGTCTTCGGGTCGCCGCCGTCGGCGACCAGGTTCACCAGGTCGCGTTCGGTCACGATCCCGGCGAGCTTGCCGCCCTCGATCACGACGACCGAGGAGATGCCGTTCTCGCGCAGCACGTGGGCCACCTGGTCGAACGTGTCCGTGGGCGCCGTGGTCTTCACGTCGGTGTGCATGATGTCGCGGACCTGCATCGCGGCTACCTCCGTTCGGGGACCGTCAGTCTATGCCTCGCGCTCCGAAGCGGCCATCCGGCGTGGCCTCAGTGGTCCGAGCGGCCGCTGAAGTTGAACGACGAGACCTTGAGCGCCGGGACCCGGCTGGCCGAGAAGAAGAACTCGCTCGCGAGCTCCGTGTCCCGGCCGACCATCTCGGTGCCCTTCAGCGCCTCGACGATCGACTGCGTGAACCGGAAGTTCTTGACCGGGTGCGCGATCTCGCCGTTCTCGATCAGGAACGTGCCGTCCCGGGTCATGCCGGTGATCGTCGACTCGACCGGGTGCACGACGTTCGTGTAGTGGAAGCGGGTCACGAGCACGCCGCGTTCGGTCGACGCGATCATGTCCTCGAGGCTGCTGTCGCCCGGCGCCATGAACAGGTTCAGGGGGAACGGTCCCTCCGGGTTCGGCGGCGGGAGCGCGTGGCCGGTCGTACGCTTCCCGGCCTGCTTCGCCGTCCGCAGGTCGTAGACCGCGGTCTCGAACACCCCGCGGTCGATCAGGTCGACGCGCGACCGCGGCACGCCCTCGAAGTCGAACGGCAGCCCGAGCGTCCCGTCCGCGGTCGCGTCGTCGTAGATCGAGACGATCGGCGCCGCCACCTGCTCGCCCTCCTTGCCCGAGAAGCACGACCGGCCCTCGAACAGCGAACGCCCACCGAACCCGATCCACGCGAGGAACCCGACCAGCGTCGATACGGCCGAGGGCTCGAGCACCACGGTGTACCGCCCCGGGTCGAGGTCGCGCGGCGAACGCGACGCGACCGCCTTGTCGGCCGCGCGCTTGCCCACCGCGGCCGGGTCGAACGCCTTGGTGGCCGACGCGAAGACCTCGGCGAACCCGGCCCCCCCGTCGCCGCCGGTCACGACGGTCGTCACGGACGCCTGCGAGGACGGCGCGTAACAGAACTGCCCCTCGGTGTTGGCGAGCGCGACCTCGCTCGCCAGCGTCTCGAGCGCGCCCGCCGCGGTGAACCCCTCCGGGCACTGCGCGACGAGCTCGGCGACGCCGTCGGCGCGTTGCTCGGGGGTGGTCGAGGCCGTCGCCTCGTCGAACGCCGGCGGGTCCGGCGTCGGCGCCGGCGGCGCGAGGCCGGGGAACAGCGGATCGGGCGCGACCACGTTGGCCATCTCGAGCGCGCTCTCGGCCGTCCGCAGCGCGCCCTCGGGCGAGAAGTCGTTCGAGGCGGCGACCCCGATCCGGCCCTCCTTCACGACGCGGATGCGCAGGCCCGTGTCCTCGCGATGGGTGCTCTGGTGGATCGAGCTCGACGCGAACCGCGTGAGGCCTCCCCACTCGTGCATGAACAGCACCTCGACGCCGTCCGCGCCGGGCAGGTTCAGCGCGGCGTCGGCGACGCGGCGCACCTCGTCGGGACCGAGGAGCCCCGGCATCAGCGGCGGCGCCTCGACATCAGCCGCGCACCCCGACCTGCACGTTGCGGAACCGGGCCGGCGAGGCCCCGTGGCCGACCCGCGCGACCTGGTCGGGCTGGCCCTTGCCGCAGTTCGGCGTGCCCCACAGCGTCCAGTCCTCGCGGCCGCCGACCGCGTCGCACGAGCCCCAGAACTCGGTCGTGATGCCGGTGTAGTTGGGGTTGCGGTACATCGTCGTCAGCCGGCCGTCCTCGATGCGCCAGGCGATCTCGCAGCCGAACTGGAAGTTCACCCGCTTGTCGTCGATCGACCACGAGGTGTTGGTGGACAGGAACACGCCGTCCTTCGTGTCGCCGATGATGTCGGCGAGCGAGCCCTCGCGCGGCTCGATCGAGATGTTCGTCATCCGGATCAGCGGGTAGTGCGCCCAGCCGTCGGCGCGCATCGCCCCCGACGAGGTCTGGCCGATCACGCTGGCGGTCTCCCGGCTGGAGATGAAGTTCTGGAACACGCCGTCCACGATGATCGGGACGCGCTGCGCCGGCACGCCCTCGTCGTCCCAGCCGAACGACCCGAGCCCGCCCGGCAGCGACGCGTCGGCCGTGATCGAGATCAGCGGGCTGCCGTACCTCAGCCTGCCGCGGTCGTCGGGGCGGACGAACGAGGAGCCCGCGTACGCCTCCTCCATCCCGAGCACGCGGTCGAGCTCGACCGGGTGCCCGATCGACTCGTGGATCTGGAGCTCGACCTGGCCCGAGTCCAGGACCAGCGTGGTGACCTCGCTCGGACACTCCTCGGCCGAGAGCAGCTCGACGGCCTCGGTGCCGATGCGCTCGGCCTCCTCGATCAGCCCGAGCGTCAGGATGTGCTCCCAGCCGGCGGCCGAGACGTGGCCGCGGAACGAGTTCGGGAACGATCGGCGCTGCATCTCGCCGTCGCCGAGCGCGGTCGCCTCGATGCCGGCGCCCGACTGCACCGTGGTCTGCTCGATCTCGGTGCCCTCGCTGGTCGCGAGGAAGGTGCGCCGGCGGAACAGGTCGATCCCGCCCTCGCCGAACGCCAGCCCCTGGATCGACTGCATCCGGCGCGTCGCCTCCATCAGCATCGCGACCTTCTCCTCGAGCGGGACGTTGAACGGGTCCACCTGCATCGGGGAGTGCCATGTTCCCGTCACGGGTTCGACCTCGGATAGGACGACGGGGTCCATCGGCAGACGCGAGGCGGCCTTCGCGATCTCGACGGCGAGCCTGGCGGTGCGTTCGATCTCCTCGGGCTCCTGCCGCGCGGTGGCGGCGAAGCCCCAGTAGCCGTTCACCAGGACGCGGATGCCCAGACCCTGCGAGGTGGAGCGGTCGATGCCCTCCATCTCCTGGTTCCGAACGGTGATCGACTCCTCGTCGTCGATCACGACGCGGCCGTCGGCGTAGTCGGCCCCCGCCGACCTGGCGGCCTGCATGGCCTGCTTCGCGACATCGAGCACGCGGTCGATCTCCCTCTGACGTTCGGATGGGCGTGCGGGCGCGCGCCAGCCTACCCGAGGCCCGAATGAGCGTCCCGAACGGACATGTCAGACCCGGTCCCTAGGCTCCGCCCCGGCCCCGGGAGGAGGAGTGATGACCGAGCTCGGATACGCGGCGCTGGGGATCGCCGTGGGTGTAGCGGTCACGGCGGTCGTGCTCGGCACGCGCCGGGGACACGGTGCCGCCCCCAGCGAGCGGCTCGAGGCCAGGCTCGACGTGCAGACCGCGGAGCTGCGCCGGATCGCCGATGGATCGTCCGCGCGCGACGCCGCGGCCGAGCATCTGCTCGTCGACGTGGCGGGCGCGCGGCGTGCGCTCGAGGCGCTCTCCCTCCGGGAGGAGGAGCGTCGCGAACGCGACCGCGAGTCGTGGGAGGTCGTTCGACGGCTCTCGAACGTGCTCGCCGGCAGCGCCTCGAAGGGCAAGGCCGGCGAGAACGTGCTGCGAGAGCACCTCGGCCAGCTGCCGCCGGGCATGCTCGTGACCGACCTGCGGGTGAACGGGCGCGTCGTGGAGTTCGGCCTGCTGCTGCCCGACGGCCGTCGCCTCCCGGTGGACTCCAAGTGGTCGGCGGTGGCCGAGATCGAGGCGCTCGAGGCGTGTTCGGAGCCGGCGGAGCGCGAGGTGCTGGCGCGCGAGGTCGAGCGCCTGGTGACCGTTCGGGCGCGGGAGGTGGCGGGCTACCTCGACCCGGCGCTCACGGCGCCGGTCGCGGTGGCGGCCGTCCCCGACGCGGCGTACGCGGTGCTCCGGCGGGCGCACGCGGACGCGTTCGCGAAGGGCGTCGTGATCGTGCCGTACTCGACGGCGCTGCCGGTGCTGCTGTTCCTGTACAGCCTCGCGCACCGGTTCGGCGACGCGGACGACGCGCGCTCGGCGCTCGAGGAGGTCTCGGTCGTGCTGGACGCGATGCAGGCCGTGATCGAGAACAAGATCGTCCGGGCCGGGACGATGGTGGCCAACGGCGTGGACGAGCTCCGCTCCTCGCTCGGCAAGGCGCGCGGCTCGATCGCGCGCGGCCGGACGACCGCGCTCGTCGAGGATGAGGATGCGTTGGACGGGATCCTGAAGGCCGTGCCGTGAGGCGCGTAGGCTTCGGGCGATGGGGTTCGAGGAGGCGCTGGCGAAGTTGGGGTTCAGCCCTGCCGAGCGCTCGGCGCGCGGGGCCAAGACCTACGTGGCCGCACCGAACCCGTACCTGACCTACACCGTGCAGGCGTTCGCCGATGGGACCGCGCTGTTCACGTGGGAGTTCGCGGTCGGCGAGTACCTGCTCACCAAGGGGATCCAGTTCGGCTCGGACGAGACGCTGAACCAGTTCGCGTTCCCTCGTGAGGACACGCGCGGGCCGCAGGACGGTGCGTGGCTCGCCGATGCGGTCGAACGCGCCGAGGCGCAGCTCGCGTCGGTGCGGTTCGACCAGCCGTAGGGGAAGCCGGACCGTCGCGGGGCTAGCATCGCGACGTCATGTTCACGGTCGAGCAGCGGGAAGCGCTTCTGGAGCGCGTCATGCGACTCGGCGAGGAGGACGAGCGCGTCGTCGCCGGAGCGATCGTCGGTTCGCTCGCGGTCGACGCCGGCGACCGCTTCTCGGACCTGGACATCACGTTCGGCGTGGCCGACCACGTTGCGGTCGCGGTCGTGCTCGCCGACTGGACCCGCTCGCTGGTCGACGATCTCGGTGCGGTCGTCCTCGTCGATCTCGAACGTGGGCCGACGACCTATCGCGTCTTCCTCCTGCCGGACACGTTGCAACTCGACCTTTCGATGACGCCGGCGTCCAACTTCCGTCCGGCCGGTCCGCGGTTCCGGCTGGTGTTCGGTGAGACGGCCGGCGGCGAGTCCGAGCCGACCGTCGGAACGCTGTTCATCGAGACGCCGGCGGTTGCCGGAGACATCTTCGGGTGGGGCGTCATCTACGCGCTCCATGCCCGGGCGTGCATCGAGCGCGGACGCATCTGGCAGGCCGAGCACTACATCGGCGCGGTCCGGGACCACGCGCTCTCGCTGGCCGCGCTCCGCCAAGGCGTAACCGCGGTTCAGGCGCGCGGCTACGACGACCTCTCGGCCGAAACCCATGCTCGACTCGAGGGGGCTCACGTCGGCTCGCTCGATCCGGACGCGCTCCGGGCGGTCCTCGCCGCATCGACGACGGCGCTCCTCGACGAGGGCACGGCGGCAGGTGTCCCGGATGCCGAGGTCGTCGCGGAGCGTCTCGCCGAGCTCCGCTGACTCAGCCGAAGCGCTTCTCGTAGACGTCCCAGCCGCGGACCTTGCGCATGCCGACGCGCTCGTAGAGCGCGACCGCGCCCGTCGGGTTGTCCGCATCCACGTTCAGCCGGACGCGCGTGAGCCCGCGCGCGCCGAACGTCGCGAACGACCGCCGGAGCAGCGCCGCCGCGATCCCTCGACCCCGCCACGGCTTGCGAACGCCGAGCTCGCCGACCCAGCCGATCTGCCCCCAGATCAGCCCCGAGATCGCGGCGACGGGTCCGCCCTCGTCCTCGGCGATGAACCAGAAGCCCGGGTCGAAGCTCGGCGTGTCGACCTCGTTGCTCCTCCACTCGTCGAACGTGATCTCCCGGTAGCCCCACTCGTCGCGGAAGGCGTCCACGAAGATCGCGTGGGCCGCCGGCGGGTCCCGCTCCGGATCGATCCCCCGGATCTCGATCCCGTCCGGAGGCTCGCCCGGATCGACCGGCGCGCCGGCGAGATCGATCTCCATGTGCCGGAACGAGCGCACGCGTTCGAGCCCGCGGGATCGCATGAGCGCCGCCGCCTCC
>Ga0081455_10005521_pt1 | contig 13854 bp, 13 predicted proteins | sample TabmetS3T2R1_FD_70207 | JGI IMG/M metagenome (GOLD analysis project Ga0081455, IMG submission 70207) | Tabebuia heterophylla rhizosphere microbial communities from the University of Puerto Rico - S3T2R1 | ecosystem: Host-associated > Plants > Roots > Rhizosphere ... | reverse complement strand
TGCGGATCGTCGGAACGATCGCCACCAGTAAGATACCGATGGCGCTCTCGCCTTGATCCAGCAAACGTCGCACCAGCTTCAACGATAACTGGAGATCTCGAGCAGCCAGTGCGTTACCCAGCTCAAAAATGACGCCAGCGCGCGAAAGTGGCACCAACTCACGGACGAGCTCCGCATTCACACCGCGATCCTTCCCAAGAAAAGTGTCGATCTTTTCCAGCTCGTTATCGATCTGCCGAGTATCGCCGCCAGTCAGCAACACAAAGAGATCGAGACCCTCTTCGTCGAACTGGAGTTTTCTTTTTTTTGCGCGCTGCTGAACTAATTCCAGTGCTTCTTCTTCCCATCCAGCGCGGCCGGAATCGAGCCGGTCAAAAACCTGCACCTCCGCCCGTTTGACTAGTGTCTTATAAAACGAACGGCGTTTATCCACGTCGATCGCACTGATCAAAAATGTGATGCCCGGTCCGAAACCGCTATCGAGTAACTCGGATAGTTCCTCCAACGCCGATTGCACCGTGATCGACCGCGCTTTTTGATCGTCGCCAAGAAAATTAGCGTTCTTTAGCCAGACCACTTTTGAAGTGCCAAAAAAAGGCAGCGTTTGCACCGCCTCGATGGTCGATCGCACTCGTGCTTCCGCCTGCTCGGCGTTGTCCGCCATCCCATCGATCACTTCCAATCCAAAATCACCTGCGCCCGGTGGCGTTAGGTTGGAGGCGAGCTCGGCAGCCACGCCTTTAACTTCCGCTTCGTCGGAACCGAGTATGGCGTATGTGTTCGCGCTTGCCGCCTTTGTTTTTGCCTTGGGCATTGCGATTTCATCGCATGCTGATTAAGGCATTACAAGACCACCGTGGTTGGTAAGATTGGCACAAGTCGCGTATGCTCGGTGGAGTCACTCGCCGGCACTGCGCTGTATGGCCGCTTTTGCGTATTCTCGATTCAACTTCGCAATGAAACTGGCACTAATCTCGGCTGGGCAAACCGCCTCGCATTCATACGTATTGGTGCAATTACCGAATCCCTCCGCATCCATCACCTTGACCATTCGCAACACGCGGCTCTCCCGTTCGGGATGGCCCTGTGGCAGAAATGATAGATGTGAGACCTTCGCAGCCGCGAACAGCATGGCCGATCCATTTGGACATGCCGCGGCGCACGCGCCACAACCGATGCAAGCGGCCGCTTCCATCGCCAAATCTGCATCATACTTGGGAACCAGGATCGAGTTTGCCTCTGGCGCGGAGCCCGCGCGCGCGGAAATGAATCCACCGGCTTGCACAATGCGATCCAAGGCCCGGCGATCGATCACCAGATCCTTCACGAGCGGGAACGATCCTACGCGAAACGGCTCGACTACGATCGTCGCGCCATCGCGAAACTTTCTCATATAAAGCTCGCACACCGCCCCAGGGTGATCAGGGCCATGTGGTTCGCCATTAATCGTCAGCGAGCAAGTACCGCAAATGCCTTCGCGGCAATCCGAATCGAACGCGATAGGTTGCTTTCCTTCTTTCACCAACGTCTCATTGAGAATATCGAGCATCTCGAGAAACGAGGTGTTTGGCGAAATGTCGCGCACTTCGTAATCGACTAGTTTGCCTGGCGTTTGCCGATCTTTTTGGCGCCAGATTTTCAAGCGAAAGTTCATAGTTGAGAGTTGAGTGTTGAGAGATAAGAAACCCGCATGCAATTACCTGGCAGTTAAGAGGGATCTGCGTAATCCGCTCAACATTCGGCTCTCTTCCTCTGCTGCGGCGTAGATCTTTAAGAAATGATCATCGGTGAGAAAATTCTGACGGCGCGCGACAAAACACTCTGAAACGACTTCGAAGACAGAGCCGCCCGCGATTTCGACAAACCGCGCAAAGTCAACTTTGGAGCTTCTTGAAGATCCCTCGGCAATGTTCGAGGAAATTGAGACGGCGGCGCGACGCAGTTGAGTCGTCAGACCGAACCGTTCTTCGGTAGGAAAGCTGCGAGTATTTGCATAAATGAGATCGGCGAATTCAATCGCCTTTTGCCAGACGTCTAGCTTTTCAAAGTTGAACATATTTCTTTCCGAGTTTCATTTTTGATTTCACTCATCTCTCAACTCTCAACTAACAACTATCGGCTTCACTTATAGCTCCTTTGTGCGAGATGCACCGTCTCGAAATTGAGCGACTCGCGGTGCAATTTCGACGGTTGCCCATCTCCTTGAAATTCCCACGCAAACACCGCGGCGTGATTTTCGTCGTCGCGTAGCGCTTCACCTTCTCCGGTCTGGTGTTCTTCTCGAAAATGCGCCCCAGCAGACTCATCGCGCTCCAGTGCATCAATGCACATTAGCTCGGCGAATTCCAAAAAGTCGGCAACGCGTCCAGCCCGTTCCAGGGACTGATTAAAGTCGTCTCCTTCGCCCGGGACGCGTACCTCGTGCCAGAATTTTTCTCGCAGCTCCGGAATTCTTTTGAGCGCCTCGCGTAATCCTTTTGCATGGCGCGACATCCCGCATAGATCCCAAAGTATCAGGCCAAGTTCTCGGTGGAACGAGTCCACGGAACGCGTGCCGTTGATGTTCAGGAGTTTTTGGATTCTGGCGCGAACACTTTTCTCGACTTCTTGAAACTCAGGACCGTCCGGCGATGGCCGTTTTCCCATCTGGCCTGCCAGGTAATTCGGCAGCGTATTGGGCAAGACGAAATAACCATCTGCCAAACCTTGCATCAGAGCGCTGGCACCGAGCCGGTTGGCGCCGTGATCGGAAAAATTCGCTTCACCAATTACAAATAGTCCGGGCACATTGCTCATGAGCTCGTAATCGACCCATAAGCCGCCCATCGTGTAATGGACGGCTGGGTAGATCCGCATCGGCACTTTATAAGCGTCTTCGCCAGTGATCTTTTCGTAAACCTCAAATAAATTTCCGTACCGTTCGCGGATTGTATCTTCTCCCAACCGCTTGATTGCGTCGGAAAAGTCGAGATAAACGCCGCGGCCGCCCGGACCCACACCGCGGCCTTCGTCGCAGACCTCTTTTGCGGCACGCGACGAGATATCGCGCGGCGAAAGATTCCCGTAGCTTGGATATTTTCGCTCAAGATAATAATCGCGGTCGGCCTCAGGAATTTCCCGTGGCGGCTTGTCGCGGTCTTCCTTGCGTTTTGGGACCCAGACGCGCCCATCATTCCGGAGCGACTCAGACATGAGAGTGAGCTTCGATTGGTAGTCTCCACTGACCGGGATGCACGTGGGATGAATCTGCGTGAAGGCTGGATTTGCAAAAAGAGCGCCTCTTTTGTACGCGCGATAAGTGGCCGTGACATTGCAACCCCGGGCGTTCGTCGACAGGTAAAACACGTTTCCATATCCGCCGGTCGCCAGCACCACAGCGTCTGCTGAGTGTCTCTCAATTTTTCCGGAACAGAGGCTCCGGGTCACGATCCCCTTGGCCTGTCCGTCAACAACTACCAGGTCGAGCATCTCTGTTTGGGGGAACATTCGCACCGTGCCGGCTGCTATTTGATGGCAGAGTGCCTGATAACAACCCAGCAGAAGCTGCTGGCCGGTCTGTCCGCGAGCGTAAAACGTGCGCGACACCTGTGCGCCTCCAAATGAGCGGTTGGCCAGCAGACCGCCGTACTCGCGGGCAAACGGCACGCCCTGCGCGACGCATTGATCGATGATGTTATTACTTATCTCGGCGAGACGATAGACATTTGCTTCGCGGGAACGAAAGTCGCCACCCTTGATCGTGTCGTAAAACAATCGGTAAACGCTGTCGCCGTCGTTCTGATAATTTTTCGCGGCGTTAATTCCGCCCTGCGCGGCGATCGAGTGCGCGCGTCGGGGCGAATCCTGGAAACAGAAGCATCTTACTCGGTAACCCAGCTCCCCCAGAGTCGCGGCCGCGGATCCACCCGCCAGACCGCTTCCTACTACGATGACCTCCAGCTTTCGTCTGTTATGTGGGCTGACCAGTCGCGAATGATCGAGATGGTTTCGCCATTTCTGAGCGAGCGGACCGGGCGGAATTTTGGCGTCGAACCTTCCAATCATAGCTGTTGAGCCGGTTTCACCCACCCGAGCAGGACAGCGATGGGAATCGAGGTGTAACCGATAAATATCAACCACGCGAAAATTCGACCTCCCAGAGCGAGACGGGGCGTCATTTTTTTATCATTTAATCCAAGCGATTGGAAAAAGCTCGATGATCCATGGCTTAAATGAAGCGCGAGCAAAAACAAACCGAGCACATAAAAGCCGGATACATAGTAATTCTGAAATCCGTACACCATCATGGAGTAAACGTCGTAGTGACCGAGAGGATCGACCTTCAGCAGACCAAAGCGGCGGTCGGTGACTCGAACTGTGAAGTGCGCGAGGTGATAAACGATAAATGCCAACACGATCAGTCCGCTCATGACCATGTGACGGGAGGCGAACGTTGCTTTGACGTAATGCTTGTCGACGTACGCGTTAGGACGGGCGCGCCGGTTTTCAATCGCCAATTGGATTGTCACGTAGATGTGAGTGACGACGACGGCGAGCAGAAAGAATCGGATTAACCAAAGCAAGGGACCGAGCTCTCGCAGATGTTCGGAGTAACCATTGATCCAGTCCGGTCCAATAAATATCTGCAAATTTCCCAGTAAATGCCCGATCACAAACAGAATCAGAATAATGCCGGTGACAGCGACGATTATTTTCTTTCCGACCGACGAACGATAAAAAGCTCTTAGAATCTTCACACTAAAAATCTGTACACCTGGCGAAAGCCTAGGTGGAACGCGTTGTCTGCAACGCGTTGCCAAAACAAGCGCGGCTTTGCCGCCTAACCTCAGATTATGGACGCCGGTTGTAGCGTCAAGCCATAGCGATTGCAGCAAAGGGCGCTCCTCAGGACTACTTGCTTTGCAATTCCTCGCGTAAGACGTTGTTAACGTGATGGCTGAGCGCGAAAAGACGCTGACAATCAACGAAATCTACCACTCTATTCAAGGTGAAAGCACCTGGGCAGGACAGCCTTGCGTGTTTGTGCGGCTCACGTTTTGCGATCTGCGCTGCAATTATTGCGATACGGAGTATGCCTTTTACGAGGGAAAGAAGCGAACCTTAAACGCGATTTTGGATGCGGTGATTCCGTTTCGTTGTCCATTGGTCGAGATCACAGGCGGTGAACCGTTGCTTCAAAAAAATGTGCTGCCGCTAATGTCGATGTTGTGCGATGCCGGCTATACGGTCCTTCTGGAAACCAGTGGGGCGCACGATATCTCAAAAATCGATCCTCGCGTCCATCGGATCATGGATTTGAAAACGCCGGGCAGCGGCGAAGTGGACAAGAATCTTTGGTCGAACATTGATCATCTCAGCTCGAGTGACGAAGTGAAATTTGTGATTGGCTCGCGGGAAGATTACGAATGGTCGCGCGACAAGGTGCACCGCTACGATCTTTCCCGACGCTGTCGTGCTGCGCTATTCTCACCGATCTTCGGACGGATTGATCCGCGTGAGATCGTCGACTGGATTTTGGCGGACAAACTCGATGTTCGATTTCAACTTCAGATGCACAAGTTTATCTGGAGTCCCACACAGCGAGGAGTTTGATCATACGGGAGACATTCTGTAGGGCGTCTGTGTCAGACGCCAGTGATTCGAGCCAGCGTCCCGCAGAGACACCCTGCAATTTTCCCGTGTCCTGTGAGAGATCCCTCACTTCGTTCGGGATGACAGAGCATAGGAGGCGGTGCAGTTTTGATTCACGTTTATGCGAGCACGACTAACCAAGGATTTCGGTTTCGAAGCGGCGCAAACTCTGCCTAATGCGCCAGAAGGGCACAAATGCCGGGGTGTGCATGGCCACAGCTTTAAAGTCGAAATATCAGTGGAAGGCGATGTCGATCCAAAGATCGGGTGGGTTTACGATCACGCCCGAATCAGCGACGCGATGAAACCGTTGATGAAACTGCTCGATCACGCCTATCTGAACGATATCGAGGGATTGGAGAATCCTACGATTGAAAATATGGCCAAATGGTTTTGGAAGAAGTTGGAATCGCAATGTCCTGGTCTTTGCGAAATCGTGGTGCACGAAACAGCCACTGCGCGCTGCATTTATCGCGGCGAGTAACCGGCTGAAATGGTCTCGCAAATGTTTAACCCTTTGCCGACTTAAGTCGCGAAAAGAAATCTTCAAACAGCGCGTCGTAAATCTTTCCGCGCTCGGGATGGTATTGGACGCCGAGAGCAAAGGGATAATCGCACAGCCGCACTTGCTCGATAATATCGTCGTCGGCGCACCAAGCTTCGATTTCGAAACCGTCTGCGAGCCGATCGATCGCCTGGTGATGCGAGCTGTTTACATTTTCGAATCGATGTGTTGCTTTGCCATCGAAACGCAGCGGCTGAATGTCTTGTTCTTTTTGATCTGGCGACCTGTGGCCCGGAACATCGAGTTTGAGAGTGCCTCCCAGGGAAACGTTCAGAACCTGGATACCCCTGCAAATAGCGAGGATCGGCAGTTCACGATTGGTTGCCTTTAAAATCGCGTCGAACTCCCATTGGTCTCGTTTGGGGTCCAGGTCTTCTTTGTCGATCAAATTTGCATCGACGTTCTCCTGACGCAGAAATTCCGGTGTGATATCGGAGCCACCCGTTAGAAGCAGGCCGTCCATCTGCTCCATCGGAAAGTCGCGGTTCCGAGCGTCGTGAACTTGAATGTCAGGATGCTTTGCAAAAAATTGTCGAAACCATTTTTCATCCTTTGGGCGCAGCCATGTCGCCAGATTAGCCATCGCCGAATTTGCGACTTCCGAATGCCTATGTAAAGAGCACTTCCATGTCAGGAGAGGATGTCTCAAACATCTTAAACAAAGAATTGGAACGATTGGCCGCTCAGAGGAAGGTTCGCGCAATCGCGGTAGCGGTTCACGATGTTGAGACGGGCGTTCGATTTTCCATGCAGGGCGATCGTTGGTTTCACGCTGCAAGCACTATTAAGGTCGCGGTACTTCTCGCGGTTTTTCGCGCGGCAGACGAAGGCCGCCTGCGTCTGGATGACTCGCTGCACGTTCGAAATCGCTTTATCAGCGCCGCAGACGGGTCTCCATTTCATCTCAGCCGCGACTCCGATGCAATGCCCGAGCTTTACAAGCGCATTGGGCGAGTCGCCAAAATTTCAGAGTTAGCAGAAGGAATGATCGTTGCGAGCAGCAATCTCGCGACGAACCTGCTCCTCGATTATCTCACCGTCGAATACGCGCGAAATGTCGTGCGAGACGCGCAAGTGGAAGGTGTGGAACTACGGCGAGGAGTTGAGGACCACGCAGCACACGAGACGGGAATAAATAACCAGGCGACGGCAAATGGGTTGCTGGCGTTACTCTCCGCGCTGCGCGGCGATTTTCTTAGTGGCAAAAGCAAAGAACACGCAATCCGGATTCTGCTTGAACAACGATTCGATTCGATGATTCCGGCCGGTCTTCCGCCCCATGCGGTGGTGGCCCATAAGACAGGCGAGATCTCCACTGCCTGTCATGATATTGGGATTGTCTATTTGCCCGAGCGCGAACCGTATCTCGCTGTCATTCTGACGGAGTTTGATTCGGCCCGGAACGGGAAGCGCGAAACGGTCGCAGCCATTTCCGCGGCAATCTATCGCTCGCTAATCCGAACGTCGTCGAGATCCAATGACCGCTGACAGATTACGCGCAATTGATGGGTTGAGTTTACCTGAGGAATACCGCGTGTTGCTGCGACCGGGCGAAGCCGAAAGCCATTTCCAGGGAAAAATCCATTATCTGCCGCGCTTTTTCTATGAAATCGAGAGCTGGGAGCAAGCTCACGACATCCGGTTGGCGCCGCACTTTACGCTCGCGGAATTGATGCTTGTCGATTGCCGCGAGGCCAGGCTGCTTCTGAGCCAGTTTCCTCATTACGTGCCATGTGCCATCACGCTCCTCGGGATGGCGTTGGAAAATTTTCGTCGCGAAGTCGATGCTCCGGTCTTCGTCAGCGCAAACGGCGGTTACCGATCGCCTGCGCACGAGATCGGCGGCGGGAAGAGCATTCACGGATGGGGAACAGGTGCTAACATATACCGAATTGGCGACACGTTTCTTTCCGACGCGAAGGCGATTGAGAAATATGGGGCGATCGCAGCGTCACTTGGTCCAGCCGTATTTGTTCGACGATTTGGTTTCGCGCCTGGGCAAACGGATGACCATCTCCACATGGATTTAGGGTTTGCGACACTAACCCCGCGCAGCTGCGTCGAAGCACGCTGAGTTTACTGAGCGAAATGAAAGATCTCGAAATAATAGGAAGCAGCGGGCCTTTTCGCGAGCACGAAACCGTTGCAACGCCGCCGCGCGCTGTGATCGGCTTGGAAGCAGAATTTAATCTGCTGATCGATGGACGCAGGCAGCGCCCAGAAAAGGTATTTGGCGATCCGACCCAGCTAGTACGACGGCGAATGATTCCGCGGACTGGCAAATCCTTTCAATTGCCCGCCGGGGGTGCGATTTATTTTGATACCGGGGTTATCGAAGTTGCGACGCCCATTGTTGAAGTGGAACGAGGCTGCTGTTACCGCGCAACGCGCCTGCTTTGGGAGCAAATCCGCTACTTACGAGGAGAGCTCGATCACTGGGCCAAACGACGCGGGTGCCAATGTCGTCTGCAGGGTTTCAGCACGCACTACAATTTTTCGTTTCCCAAAACTCGGAAATCAAAAACTCGCAACGCGACAAAGCTTGCATATCTGCTTGCGCACATCCTGCCGATTCCCGTCCTTTTGCTGGCGACGAATCGCCGAAGCAGCGCTGTCGGCGTCCGTCCCCGCAGAACCCGACTTGAGGTTACGGCTGATTTTACGCCGGATCCCGCGCTGATGCTGGCGACATGCGCTTTTATTACGGGCGTTCTCGCAACAACTCAGCGCTGGGAAAATTTCGGCGTGGCGCAATTGCGGCGCAATGGGGTTCCTCGGATCACGCCGTTTCGCTTGCGAAAACATTCTTCGCGGCGCGGATGGCGTGTGACGGCAGATTCGTTCGCTCGAAATCCGTTCACGACGGACTTCAATGCGCCGCTGTGGAAATTGCGCGACGGCCGAAAACTAAGCTGGCGCGCTATCGCTGCAGAGATCTTGATCCCGTTTCGTTCTCCAATTCGACGATTGAGTGACGACGATACACTGCAGCATATCGCCGCGATCTTCGCTGGAGACGCGCGTTCTCTTCTCGATTTTGAAAAGCGCCCTGAAACTTACGACGATGTTGGTCGGGCCATTGACTGGGGACGCCGCAGCAAACGACGCTGGGCCCGTTCCAAATATGAGAAAATCATCCACCGAGTGATCGCGCGCGAACCGTTGCGCATAGGGCAAAAGCGTTATCGCGTCGTCCGAATGAACGGATGGTACCAGGTGGATTTTCGCGAAGTAGGAACGAATCGGCGGCGGACCTTTAATCTTGACCAACTCGTACAATTATCAGCTGCGAAAAAAACAGCTTCCAAGACCTCGCGCAAACGCAAGGCTGCCGGGAAGCGTGTGGGTCAGAGGTGAAACATAACGAACTTTTCAGTCCGTCATGTCTAGTTTGACGGCGGAAAAGATTTGGTGCCTTCGAGCATCAACTCACGAACGTATTTCACTGGCGGGCTGCCGTATGAGATCACCTGGTCGTTGTATTTCTTGAGATCGAAATCTTTGCCGAGTTTTTTTTCCTCCGATGCGCGAAGATCGAGATGCTCCGTCGCGCCGACAAAATAAGTGGAGAGCTGAGCTGACGTGAGGCGTGCGCGTTTCCATTTCGCCACGGCCTCGCCTTCTTGTTGAAAAGTTTCTTTCATCATCAAATCCATCGCTTCCTTCTCCGTCATGTTCCCGGCGTGAATGCTTTGGTCGAGAATGGCGTTGGCGATCGCGCGCAATCTCATTTTTAACTGCTGCATCTTTACTTCCGGTCCGCCGTAGCCTTGCTCCGCCATCATTTGCTCGCAGTAAACGGCCCAACCTTCGATGAACGGGCCGCTTTGAAAAATTGCTCGAACCAGCGTAGGCGCATGAAACTGATTCGAGTGCGCCAGTTGCAGGTAGTGTCCCGGCATTGCCTCGTGCACGGTCAGGTCACGGATCATATAGTTGTTGTATTCTCGGAAGAACGAGTCCTTTCGTTCCTTCGACCAGTCTTTTGGTGTCGGCGAGACGGCAAAAAATGTTTGGCCCGTTTTGTCCAACGGGCCAGGAGACTCGCAGTATGCGATGGCCACGCCGCGTTTGAATTCCGGCATCGCAATTACGTCCAGTGGCGCATCGGGAACCGTGACCAGATTGTGCGACCTAACGAAATCGGTCGCTTCGGTAACAACTTTTTTCGCGTAGCCGACGAGAGTTGCGTCGTCGGGATGTTGCTCAGCTAGTTTGTCGAGCACCGCCGTTGTGACCTTGTGTTTGTCGGAAAGCGTCGCTGCATCGGCGTTCGGGAAATATTTTTTGTAAAGAGGCAACGCCGTTTCATAAATGGCATCTTGAGTTTGCCGCAGATCGGCCTGTGCCCGCTTCATGATTTCTTCCATCGATAAGTCCGATGCCAGCGCGAAATGCAGCTTCTTTCGGTATTTCTCTGCGCCAAGGCGGAAATTACCGTCAGAGCGCGGAAGCAGATCGTTTTGAAGCCATTTCTTGTAATCTTCCAAAGCTGCGGCTGTTTTTTCCTGCAACGGTGCAAGATCTTTTTTTACCTGAGGCGCGCGATCCAGAAGCGGCGCGAGCCCTACTCGCACCAGATTGATCGCCCCTTGCGTTTGCTCAATCGCTGTTTCGGTATGAACGCGTGGCGGATGTTGTAAGTTGGCTTTGGCCTGTGCTATCACGCCAGGAATTGCTCCCATGCGCTGGCGCAGATTTGGAACGCGCTGTTCAGCCGGCGCGAAATCGCGCGCGACAAGCAGGTAAAGGCTGTTGGCCAGGCTTTGCATGTAAACGAGGGGATTCCACTCCGGCTCCTTTAGCTCTTCACCTCGGAAGATCTGGTAACCGATGTTCTCTTTGAGGATGCGAAAATCGACATTGTTCGCGCCGGTAAGCTTCGAGCCATCGATTGCGCTCAACTTTTCGCGAAACTCTTTTTCCGCGATTAGTTTCTTCGCGCGCGCTTCGGTTGAGTAATCGGTCAGTTGGCCGTCAAACCGATGGTCGCCAAGTTCGGTCGCATCCTCAGGATTGGCCTGCAGATATTGTTCGATGTAATCGCGCGCGACCTTTTGAAACGCTTCGTCCTGCGGAGTTGCAAATGCGCTCAGGATTGAGGAGGACAACACGCACGCGGCCGCGACGATGATTCTCATCGCTGTCAGCTTGGCGTTCCGCCGTGTAGGATTGGCTCCGTTGCAATTTCGTCAAGCGTGGGCTGCTGCGTTTGAAGGTATGTGCGGCCCTTGTAGAAGCAGGCCACGATCACGAACACGACAGCGGCTCCGAACATTAACCATGTGAAAAACGTAAAGTACTGATAATCGCTCATCTTATGCTCCGGGCCCGCGCCCAGAATCCATTTATTGACAAGCCCGACGAAAAGCTCCCCTGAGGCCACCGTGAGAAGCCACAGCGCCATTACCGAGCTCTTCATCGTGTTCGGCGCCTGCGTATAGGAAAATTCCAAACCAGTGATCGACACCATGGCTTCACCGAGCGTGAGAATCATGTAGGCCAGGAATTGCCAATTAATGTGCGGTCTCAAGCCGGCATCGATCCATCCCTGGATCATGACGATAACGACAAAGGATAGGGCGGTGATGAAGAGGCCTATTCCGATTTTTCGCAAAGGCGTGAGCGGAAAAACAGAGTTGATCAGCGGGTAGATCAAATAATTTACCAGGGGGATAAAGATCAGAATCAAGATAGGATTGGCGGTTTGCACCTGCGCGGCCAGCAAATTCAAACCCCATCCGGCTGAAAACTGAAATGGCGAAAAGCTAATGTTAATCCACGGCAACCAGGCTACGTGCAGATCCATTTTCTCAGCTTGCAAAGTCCATTCGGCGCCGTTGCTCATTCCCCACAATGCCCAAAAAACCAATATGAAAACGTAGACCATTGCGATTCGCGCGAGCGTCATGAGACCTTCTTTGCTGAATGTTTCGCGCAGATAGCCGAGGCCAGCGGGAGGCACGTGCACCATTTTGTTGCGACCAGCCCAGAAAAACAGAGTGGCGATCAACATCGCAATGCCCGGAATTCCAAACGCCCAGCCGGGACCGTACCTCGGGTTGCTGAGAAGCCATGGACAAAGAAGCGAAGAAATGAAGGAGCCGGCGTTAATGGAGAAATAGAACCAGCCAAAGATTTTCGACAGCAAATGTTTGTTCGATTCGCCAAATTGATCGCCAACGTTCGCCGACACGCACGGCTTAATTCCGCCTGCCCCCAGACAGATCAGAAACAGACCGATGGCGAGCATCGTTCGCTGCCCAATGGCAATTCCCCAGGACGTGGCCATGCACGCGAGCGTGAGATTACCGAAGCAGTAGACGATCGAGAGCGAGAGGATAGTCCAATATTTTCCCAGCCAGCCGTCGGCGATGATCGCGCCAAAGATGGGAAGGAAATAGACGCCGAAAACGAAGTAATGCGTGAACATGTACGCCTCGTTCGAGCTCATCGGCGCCAGCACACCCGATTGATCCAAAATGTAATGCGCCATGAAGACGGTCAGGACCGACTTCATGCCGTAATAGGAGAAACGCTCGGCCGCTTCGTTGCCGATGATGTATGGCACGCCCGGTGGCATCGTGCTGATGTTCGGCGGCGTAGTTTTGTATTTGCGCTTGGCCATACGATCTCTTTTCCTAACCATCTTCGTGCGGAGCAGCTTCTCCCGGGGCCGGCGACGATGCCGATTTTTCAGATTCGGTCTTGTCTTCTTCGGACCAGACCCTTGTTGCCGGATCGGGTTGCTCCCGCTGAACTTCCGGCATTTGGCCGAGCGGATGTCTTTCGCACGAGATGCAAAATAGCAGCATGCAGAGCGCAACAGCACTGAAGCCGTAGCGGAGGAAAAGAGCCATAATGCGCTGGCACAGTTATCAGCCTCGGTCGTAACCTGCAAGCCGAAACCGCGGATTGCTTAAGATTTCGGTTGCTTTAGCGCCAGGGTTGTAGCGGCAGTGAATTTGATTCCAACGCACTGACCGTAGCGATGCTTCTACAAAAGATTGAAAGACGCTGCTCTGGGATTACTATCAGACGCGGTGGCTCGCACGGACAGACACAGCGCGTGGAACGAAGTCTTCGCTCTCGTTCTGCTTTTTTCGGGAACTCTTTTGTTTTTTGCGCTGATTTCGTACACGCCGAAGGATGTACCCTCCTGGGTTTGGTTCAGCCACATTTCGCCGGCCAATCGCCCCGTCCAGAATTTTATTGGTCCGGTAGGCGCAATTGTCGCGGGAATTTGCTATCAATTTATTGGCGCGGCATCGTACCTTTTGGCTGCAATTCTGCTGGGCTTCGGCGCCACAAAACTATTTTACCCCAGTTTGCGGGTCATACCCCGGCTGCTTTGGATCGTTCTATTCATCATATCGGGTGCCTGTTTGCTGCATGTGCAGCCGTATCATTTGCAGGGATGGCACTCGGCTTTCAACATCCAGGGACCGGGTGGTTGGATCGGATACGCCTTCGCTGATGAGCGCCGTGGGTTACTCCGCAACGCGCTTGGCCCCCTCGGTACGCTGCTTCTGTTGATTGGAATTTATGCGACCACGCTGATTCTGGTTACCGGGCTGCGTCCCATTCATCTTGTTCGCGAGACGGTCGCGCTAATGCGGCGCGTGGCTGTAAGTCTCCAGGAATGGCGACTGCGTCAA
>Ga0081455_10005520_pt1 | contig 13854 bp, 15 predicted proteins | sample TabmetS3T2R1_FD_70207 | JGI IMG/M metagenome (GOLD analysis project Ga0081455, IMG submission 70207) | Tabebuia heterophylla rhizosphere microbial communities from the University of Puerto Rico - S3T2R1 | ecosystem: Host-associated > Plants > Roots > Rhizosphere ... | reverse complement strand
GACGAGCTCGCCGCAGACGCGCCGGCCGAGCTGCCGGTGGAGGTCGTCCACGTCCCGTTCATGGTCGACAGCCCGGAGGTCTTCCACGCGGCCGAGGCGGCGAGCGCCAGGGCAACGGACGTGGCCGAGGCAACGCGAGAGGTCTACCTCATCTTCCTCGAGGGGTTTCGACCCAACGTCGCGAACGTCATTCGCACGATCGCCGACGCACCGGAGGGTGGCGTGCTCGTCCACTGCGCCGGCGGAAAGGACCGAACGGGCCTGACCGTTGCCTTTCTGCTGCGGATGGCCGGCGTGGGGCTCGAGGACATCGCCGCTGACTATGCGCTCAGCGAGGAGCGCCTACGGCCGCGCCACGAGCGGTGGTACGCCGAGGCGGCAGACGAGGCCGAGCTCGAACGGCTGCGCCGGATCACCGCGACCCCGGCGGCATCGATGGTGGGCGTCCTCGAGGAGCTCGAGCGACGATACGGGAGCGTCGAGGCGTACCTCCGCGCAGGCGGGGCACCAGAGGACATCGGCGAGCGCGTCTGGGCGCGCCTCCTCGACTGAGCGTTGGCCGGGCGAGTCATTGCAGTCTTCGGTCCCACGGCATCGGGCAAGACGGCCGTGGCGGAGGCTCTCGCCGATCGGATCCCCGCCCGGCTGATCTCCGCGGACGCCATGCAGGTCTACCGTGGCGTTCCGATCTTGACGGCACAATCTGAGCGGCCGACAGAGCTCGTCGCGATCTGGGAGCTCGACCACGAGGCGTCGGTGGGCGAGTACGCCGAGCTGGCACACGACGCGATCGACCGCGCGCTGGACAAGGGTCTGACCCCGATCGTGGTGGGAGGAACGGGCCTGTACCTGCGCGCAGCCCTGGCCGAGCTCGAGCTTCCTCCCGCGCCCGAGGCCGGGGCGCGGCAGCGCTGGGAGAGCAGGTACGACGAGCTCGGCCCCGACCGGGCTCACGAGCTCCTCGCCGAGCAAGACCCGGAGGTTGCTGCACGCATCCATCCGAACGATCGGCGGCGTGTGGTGCGGGCGCTCGAGCTCGCCGAGATCGGTTCTTCGCTCGCCCCACGAAGCGACCGTCTGTGGACGGAGGACACGCGGCACCCGACGATCATCGTCGGGCTCGAGGTGCCGACGGACGTGCTCGAGCGCCGCATCGAGGAGCGCACGCGGACGATGTTCGAGCGTGGGGTGGAGGAGGAGGTCCATCGCGCGCTCGCGTCGCCGATCTCAGCCACGGCGAGCGGGATCCACGGCCTCGAGGAGATCGCCGCGCTGCCACGGGAGCAGGCGCTCGCGGCGCTGACTCTCCGCACGCGGCGCTATGCGGCCTACCAGCGCAAGTGGATGCGACGCATTCCGGGCCTTGTTAGCCTGACCGCCGACCGCCCTCCGGGCGAGGTGGCCGATGCGATTCTCGAAGTGGCACGGGCTGGGCAACGACTATCTGCTGGTCCAGCGCGCGGATCTGGACGCGCCGCTCCAGCCTGAGCAGGTGCGCAGGCTGTGCGACTACCACTTCGGTGTCGGCTCCGATGGGGTGCTGGAGATCGTGTCGGCGAACGGTGACCGCGCTGAGCTCGTGATCTGGAACCCGGACGGCTCGACGGCCGAGCTCTCCGGGAACGGCACCCGGATCGCGGCCCGCTGGCTTGCGCGACGCAGCGGCGCCGACACGGTGCGTCTCCAGGTCGGCCCCCGGGAGGTCGTGGCCCGGATGCGCACCGGCCTCCAGGTGGAGATGGACATGGGCTCCGTGGAAGTGGGCGATACCGAGACCATCGCGGTCGAGAGCGAGCAGGTCGAGCTGACGACGGCGTCGGTCGGGAACCCGCACGCCGTGGTGCGGGCCGAGCCTGACCGGGAGGTGTTGCTGCGGCTCGGACCTCAGATCGAGAAGCACGCGCGCTTCCCCGAGCGAACGAACGTCCAGCTTGCACGCGTCGACGGCCCTCATGACCTGACCGTGGCTGTGTGGGAGCGCGGGGCGGGGGAGACGCTGGCGTCCGGAACGAGCTCCGTCGCCTGCGCAGCAGTCGCTGTCGCGCGCGGTTGGTGCGAGAGCCCGGTGACCGTGCACCTTGCGGGCGGCGACCTGCTCGTCGAGCTGGACGCCGACTGGAACGCCCGGCTCACGGGACCTGCACAGGAGATCTTCACCGGCGAGACAGCGGAGGAATTCGTCTGAAATTCGCAGGTCGCCTCGACCGAGTTCCGCCGTATCTGTTCGCGGAGCTCGAGCGCCAGATCTCGGCCAAGACGAGGGCGGGGATCGACGTGATCAGCCTGGGAATCGGCGATCCTGACCTTCCGACTCCCGACGCGATCGTCGAGGCGGCTGCCGCGGCGATGCGCGACCCGAGCACGCACCAGTATCCGACGAACCACGGGAGCGACGAGTTCCGCGACGCGGCGGCGAGCTTCTATCGGGACCGCTTCGGAGTCGAAATCAATCCATCCTCGGAGGTCATTCCCGTCCTGGGCGGCAAGGAAGCCGTCGGCCACATCGCGATGGCCTGCCTCGACCCCGGTGATGTGTGCCTGAGCCCCGAGCCGGGCTATCCGCCGTACACGTCGGGCCCGGTCTTCTCCGGCGCCGACGTCGAGTACCTCCCGCTCACCGAAGAGAATGCGTTCTTCCCCGATCTCGACGCCGTCCCGGGCGACATCGCGGAACGGGCCAATCTCCTGTACGTGAACTATCCGAACAACCCGACCGGCGCTGTCGTGCCCGAGGGAGCCTTCGCCGGCGCCGTGGCCTTCGCGCGCCGGCACGATCTCATCGTCGTCCACGACAACGCCTACACCGAGATCTGCTTCGACGGCTATGTGGCGCCCAGCTTTCTCGAGACGCCCGGCGCCAAGGACGTCGGAGTGGAGATTTTCTCGCTCTCGAAGGGCTGGAACATGACCGGCTGGCGCTGTGGGCTGGTCGCGGGCAACGCGGATGTGATCGAGCGCTACCGTCAGCTGAAGTCGAACCTCGATTCAGGGCTGTTCGAAGCTCTCCAGCGGAGCGCCTCGGTCGCGTTGACGGAGGAGAGAGAGTTTCCGCGCCGCATGTCCGAGGTCTACGAGCGACGGCGGGATCTCGTCGTCGAGGCCCTCGCCACGATCGGTCTCGACGTGACGCCGCCGAGGGCGACTCCGTACCTGTGGCTGCATGTGCCGAACGGCCATACCTCGGCATCGTTCGCCTCGCTCGTCCTCGAGGAAGCCAACGTGGTCGTCTCTCCGGGCCCCGCCTACGGGCCGAGCGGGGAGGGCTTCGTGCGTCTGTCGCTGACCGTTCCCGACGAGCGACTCGAAGAGGCCGTCCGGCGAATCGAGACCTCACTGCGCGCGTCCATAATCCAAGCGTGAGTCACCGCCAACCCGACCCTCATCCCGGCGCGCAGCCGGAGCGGGGCTTCATCGTCGCGGTGCTTCCCTCAGGGATGGATTCGGAGCGGGAGATCGCAGAGATGGAGGAGCTCGCGCGCACCGCCGGTGTCGACCCTGTTGGAAGCATGGTCCAGCAGAGGCCGCGCCCCGACCGGCGCTCCTTCGTAGGCAAGGGCAAGCTGGAGGAGCTGAAGTCGGCGTTCGCCGACTCGGGCTCCGAGTCGCTGCTCGTCGACGGGGAACTCGCGCCTTCCCAGCAGCGTCTGCTCGAGGATGCGCTGCAAGCGCGTGTCGTCGACCGCACCCAGCTGATCCTCGACATCTTCGCCCAGCACGCGCTCAGCGCGGAGGGCAAGCTCCAGGTCGAGCTTGCCCAGCTGCAGTACAACCTTCCGCGCATGCGGGGGATGTGGCAGCACCTCGAGCGGCTCGGCGGCGGCGTCGGGACGCGTGGCCCCGGGGAGAGCCAGCTCGAGACCGACCGGCGCCTGGCGCGGCGGCGTATCGCGCTCCTCCGGCGGCGGCTCACGGCACTCCGCACACAGCGCGCCACGCGCCGGAAAGAGCGGACGAGGTCGGAGACGCCCACTGTGGCGCTCGCCGGCTACACGAACGCGGGCAAGTCGACCCTTCTCAACGCTCTCACCGACGCCGACGTCTCGGTTGCGGATCGTCTCTTCGAGACGGTCGACCCGACGACGCGCGCCTTTTCCCACGACGGGCGGCGCTATCTCCTCACCGACACCGTCGGGTTCATCCGGCGCCTGCCGCACGAGCTTGTCGAGGGCTTCGCGGCAACGCTGGAGGAGACGCTCGCAGCTGATCTCGTCCTCCACGTCCTCGACGCGTCGGCGTCCGACGACGAGCTCGACCAGATGGTTGCCGCGGTCGAGGACGTTCTCCACGAGATCGGCGCCGACGAGCTGCCCGTCGAGCTGGTCCTGAACAAGATCGACTCGGTCGACCCGCTCGGTCGCAGGCGCCTCGCGAACCGCTTTCCCGGCGCCGTGCAGATCTCCGCGCTGACCGGACAAGGCTTGGCGGAGCTCCGAGCGTGCATCGCCGAACGCTTCTCGGAGCGGTTCGAGCTCGTGCGTCTACTCGTCCCGTACGACGAGGGCGCAAAACTCGCCGAGCTGTACGAGCTCGGCATGCCGATCGACGAGCGCAGCGATACCGAGGAAGGCGTGTTCATCCGGGCGAGACTCCCCCGGCGCGAGCTTCCACGCTTCGCGCCGTACCTGATTGCCGAAACGGCGGAGCCGCACAGGGCGACGCGGTGATCGAGCTCCCGGTCCGCCGCCTCCGGGACGACGCCACGCTGCCGACCCAGGCATATGTGGGCGACGCGGGGCTCGACCTCGCCGCCTGCGACCGACACGAGGTTGGACCGGGGGAGCGGGCCGTGATTCCGACCGGCCTGGCCGTGGAGATCCCGGAGGGCTACGCCGGGTTTGTCCTGCCCCGCTCAGGCCTGGCTGCGAGGCACGGGATCACGCTCCTGAACGCACCCGGGCTGATCGATTCCGGGTATCGCGGCGAGGTTCAGGTCGTCTTCCACAACACGGATGCGACCGACACCTTCGTCGTCGAGCCGGGCATGCGGATCGCCCAGCTCGTCGTTCTGGCTGTCTCGGAGCTACGACTCGTCGAACACGCCGAGCTTGCACACAGCGAGCGGGGAGAGCGCGGCTTCGGCTCCTCGCAGGTGTAGCCGGTGCCGATCGAGCCGCGCATCCGTGTCTCGGCGATCTTGCGGCGCGAGGACAGCATCCTCCTCTGCCGGCACGAGAAGCACGGGAACGCCTATTGGCTGCTGCCGGGCGGCGGGGTGAACTCGGGCGAGAGCCTCGTCGACGCGCTCCACCGCGAGCTTGCCGAGGAGGTTGGGCTCGAGGAGGAGATCACGGTCGAAGGGCCGGTTGCGATCGTCGATTCGATCGCCCCGCAGCGCAGCTTCGCGGCCAAGCACGTCGTTCACATCATCTTCGCCGGCGACCTCGGCCGACGCTCGCTGGAGGCGGTGACGTCGCGAGATGCCGCGGTCCGAGGGCACCGGCTGTTCGGTCTGGGCGAGTTGGAGGACGTCGTCCTCCATCCGCCGATTCAGCGCTTCCTAGCCCGCTGGCGGCCGGGTGACCCGGTCGTCTACCTCGGCCCTTTGTGGGCGCCGTAGCGCCGCCCTCGGCACACATTCGTCACGCTTTCGTGCCACACGCGTGCGCCCAATCCCACTAGGCTCGCAGCGGGGAGGAGGCTATGGGCACCTAGGAGTACCTGCCCCCACGGGCCCTCGCCCGAGAAGCCGAGACCGCATGGGCCTCGGCTTCGAGCGCATCACCCAGCGGCTCGAGCTCCGGCGCCTCGGTCTCGCCCGTGCGATGCGCGAGCGCCTGCGCCAGTAGCCAATCGGCCAGCCACGGGTTCCGCGGCAACAGTGGCCCGTGGAGGTACGTCCCGACCACACGCCCGACCCGGCAGCCTTCGAAGCCGCTCTCACCGTCGTTTCCGAAGCCGGAAACGACGCGGCCCAATGGCTGGGCGCCCGAGTCGAGGATCGTGCGGCCGGCGTGGTTCTCGAAACCGGCCAGCGTCCGCCGCCGGCCGGGCTCGAGCTCGCACTCGAGCAGCACGTCGCCGATCATCCGGCGGTCCCCCGCAACGGTGTGGAGCGGGAGGAGCCCCACGCCGGGCAGCTCGACGCCGCTGCGCTCGCGGTAGAACCGCCCGAGCAACTGGTATCCGCCGCAGACCGCCAGTACAGCCGCACCACCGACAACTGCGTCTTTTAAACCCTCTGCCTTTGCCGCCATGTTCCGGGCGACGAGCGCCTGCTCGCGATCCTGCCCGCCGCCGACGTAGTAGAGGTCGTGCGCGCCGGGCGCGACGCGCGTGTCCATGCCCATCTCCTCGACCTCGAGCTCGTGCCCCCGCCACGCCGCTCGACGCGCGAACACCGCGATGTTCCCGCGGTCTGCGTAGATATTCAGGTAGTCGGGGTAGAGATGGCCGATGCGGACCTTCACGCCGCCTGCTCCCAGTACGGTCGCGCAAACCCGCGGTCGGTGACGATCCTTCGGAGCTCGAGCATCGCGGTGTAGGTGGGGATCACGACCAGCTCACCGTCTCGAGGTGTGAGCTCGAGGCCGCGGTCGAGCCCGCGTGCAAGCTCGGGAACGACCTCGACGCGTTCCTCCGGGACGCCCGCGTACTTGAATCGCAGGGCGAGCTCGGCAGCGCGATCGCCTGTCGCGACGATGCGCTCGAGCCGCTCGACCAGGGGCTCGAAGTCGACGTCCCAGATCCATGAGACGTCTCGCCCGTCGGCGATGCCGTCGTTCAACGCGATCACCGCGAGGCGGGGAGGACCGCCGTTCACGAGCGTTCGGACGACCTCGTTCGCGCCGGCTGGATTCTTCACGAGCAACACGAGCGCGTTCTTGTCGCCCAGTTGAAGCCGTTCGAAGCGGCCGAACGCCGCCCGGAAGCGCGTCAGCCCATCGCGGATCTCCTCCCTGCCGACGCCGAGCACTCGGGCCAGCGACGCCGCTGCAAGCGCGTTGTAGACGTTGTAGAGCCCGGGAACGCTGAGCCGGATGCGCATCGGCCCCTCCTCGTCCGTGAGGTCGAAAGACACGCCGTCCAGCCCGTGGAGCTCGATCTCGCCCGCCCAGAGATGCAGCGCGGGGCGCGAGTGCCCGCACGCCGGGCAGCGGTAATCCCCCAGGTGCCCGACGTAGGCCGCCGCGTACTCGTACGGCGTGCCGCAGCGCAGGCACCACTTCGAGTCGGCGGCATGCTGCAGCTCGGGAGCGGCCCGGCGCGGATCGTTGAAACCGAAGACGAGGCTGCGCTCCCGCCCGCGCGCAAGGTCGCCGACCTGAGGATCGTCGCCATTCACGACGAGCCACGCGTCGGGATCGAGCTCGCCGACCGCGCCGCGCCACCGCTCGGCGACCAGCTCCAGCTCGCCGTAACGGTCGAGCTGATCGCGAAAGAGATTGCCGAGGCAGAGAGCGTGCGGGCGGACACGCCGCGCGACGTCGGGGAGCGCGGCCTCGTCGACCTCGAACAGCCCCAACTCGGCGCCCTCCGCGCCCAGCAGCGTCGAGGCGACGCCGGACAGCAGGTTGGCGCCGGAGGCGTTGTGGGCGAGGCGGACATGCCCCTCGAGGATCTTCGCGACCATCGCAGTCGTCGTGGTCTTGCCGTTGGTGGCGGAGACGAGCGCCGTCCCGCGCGGCAGCCGCGCCGCAAGCCGCTCGACCGCGGTTGGATCGAGGAAGGTCAAGAGCTTCCCGGGGACGGTCGTGCCGCCGCCCCTACGGGCGAGCCGCGACAGCCGTCCGGCGGCCCGCGCCGCAGCGATCTCGGCAGAGAGCGGAAGGCGCGGGCGCACGGCGGTGAGCCTACTCCACGGTGCAGTGCTCGCCTGCACTTGCATCTCGGCGAATTCGCTCTATTCTTATTGCCATGGCGCGAAGGCCCGCGCGTGAGGTGTTGGCGAGCCTCGACCGGGACGCACTAGCCAGCTTCCAGGCCGGAATCCGCAAGCGCTACTCCGACGAGGAGATCGTTCAGCAGCTACTCGACTGCGCTCGCCGTTTGGGCCGTTCACCGTCGATGCGCGAGTTCTCGGGCGACCCGGAGACCTCGGTGCACCCGCAGACGGTGATCGAGCACTTCGGCAGCTGGAACGCCGCCAAGAGGGCCGCCGGGCTCGTGCCGCGCCGCTTCGCGACGCGCGAGGAGCTATTGAGACTGCTCCGCGAGCTGGGGGAGGAGCTCGGCCACACTCCGACGGCCCGCGACCTCGACGACCATCGCGGCTCGATGCCCTCGAAGTCGCTCTACTGGCACACCTTCGGCTCGCTCACGAATGCGTTGCGAGAGGCCGGCTTCGATGTTCCGGTGGGGGAGGAGCGGCTCGAGCGCGCCGTCGATCAGGGCAGCGAGCTGGCCCTCGAGTTAGGCCACCTGCCCAAGTTCCAGGAGTGGGCAGAGGCTCGCAAGGAGAACCAGACGCTCCTCACTGAGTGGCAGGTCTACAGGATGTTCGACATTCGCCGCGGCGCCTGGTCGACGTTCCAGTTCCTGATCCGCGAGCGACTGCTCGAGGACGGCTACGGCGTGGGGCGAGACGGGAAGGTCTCAGCCAAGCGCGGCAAGAGCCGTCAGAAGACGTAGACAGCTCTCGCGCTCCTTGGGAGCTCTGACGGCCGGCAGAGGGCGCTCGTCGAAGTCGCGGTCTGGCGTGAACCGCTCGCGCGCCAGCTCGTGTCCTGCCTCGATCTTCAGCAGCGTGCCCTCCTCGAGCTCCTCCTTCTTGAGCGGCATGCGCATGTAGTACTCGAAGACCTCGAGCGCATGCTTGGTGGAGGCGAAGAAGATTCCCTCCGACGCCGTACCGATCCAGAGCGGGCGTGCGGCGCCGCGGGCGACGTAGACGACCCCCGGCTCGCGACCGTCGACCCAGGCCGACGCCATCGAGCCGCAGAGCTCCTCGAGCGTCGAGCCCGTCGAACCGAACGCGTCGGCCAGCGCAAAGATCGCGGCCGTGTCCACCGACATCTCCGGGACCTCACGTTCCAAGCCGTGCCGCTCGAAGATCTCCTCGTCGTTGACGATGATCCCGTTGTGGACCCCGACCACCTCGCCGTGACGGACGGGATGGTTGTTGGCCTCGATCGTCGGATGGCCCTTCGTGTAGTCGCGGACATGGATGAGCACGTCGGAAGAGTCCTGGGGAACCATGAGCTCCCGAAGTAGCGTGCTGGCTCCCGCGCGCCGCTTGTGCACGATCGGCCGGCCGCCGTGCGAGCGGTGCGCGTAGCCGACGGCGTCCGCGCCGCGCTCGGCGATGCCCGCAAGCAGGGCCTGGGCTGCGAGCGTCCTTCCGACGTTCGCATCGGGCATCAGGCTGTATCCGGCGATTCCGCACATGGTTTAGATCCTAGGAACGACCTCAGATGGCCCCGCGTGCCTCCGTTCCGCGCACGGCGCCGTCCGAGCGACCCCTTGGTCGGTATGACGCTCCCGAACCTTCTTCGGTTAGTCCCCAACCTCGGTATAGCTCAAACGAGGGAGGACACGGTGGATGTGCGCGCCGATACAAAAGCGCGATGGCGTGGCCAGTTCCCAAGCCGGACGACGAAACCGGCGCGTCCGACAGGACTCCGCTCCAGGATCCCCTGAAGCTCTACGTGCGCGCGATCGGGGACGGGCGCTTGCTCACCGCGCGGGAAGAGCGCGAGCTCGCGCAACGCAAGGACGCGGGCGACGAGGCGGCCAAGGCCAGGCTGATCGAGTCCAACCTTCGGCTCGTGATGTCGATCACGCGCAAGTACACAAACTCCGGTGTCCCGCTGCTCGACCTGATCCAGGAGGGAAACCTCGGACTGATCCGCGGCGTCGAGAAGTTCGACTGGCGGCTCGGCTACAAGCTGTCGACGTACGCGACGTGGTGGATCCGGCAAGCCGTGTCGCGTGCCGTGGCCGACCAGGGCCGGACGATCCGATTGCCGATCCACGTCGCCGAGCAGGCACGCAAGATGCTCCGCTCGCGACGGATCCTGACGCAGAAGCTGAACCGCGATCCAACGGTGGACGAGATCGCCCGCGACAGCGGCCTCACGCCCAAGCGGGTGCGCGAGCTGCTCGGGCTGGTCGAGGACCCCGTCAGCCTGGAGACGCCCGTCGGAGAGGGCGACGGCCTCTACGGCGATCTCATCGAGGACACGCATTCGGCCCGGCCCGACGACGTGACGGCAACGGACTTCCGCTCGGCCGAGCTGGCGGAGGCGCTCCTGGGCTTGAGCCCTCGTCTGCAGCGCGTGCTGACGCTGCGCTACGGCCTGGACGGAGAGGCTCCGAGGACGCTGGACGAGATCGGGGCTGACCTCGGCGTCACCCGCGAGCGCGTCCGCCAGCTGGAGCAGCGCGCGCTGCGCGACCTCCGGAGCGACGCGCCGGGGCTGCGCTTCTACCTCGAGGCCTAGGAGACGCTCTCGATCTCGTTCAGGCGGGCGAGGCGCTTCAGGGCCTGACCCTCGATCTGCCTGACCCGCTCCCGCGTCAGATCCAGGCAGCGGCCGATCTCCTCGAGCGTCCGCGGATCGGAGTTGTCCAGCCCGTAGCGGAGGATGAGCACATGCCGTTCGCGGTCGCTCAGGGCACCGAGTGCCCGCGCGAGTGCCTGGCTGCGCAGGATGACTTCGACCTGCTCGTCCGGTGACGGCCCGTCGCCGGCGACGAAGTCGCCGAAGACGGCGTCGTCCGTGTCGCCGACCGGCTGGTCGAGGCTCGTGGACGCATGGGCCGCAGCCTTGACCTCGCGGGCCTGCTCGATCGGAAGGCTCGCCTCCTCGGCGACCTCTTCCAGCGTCGGCTCCCGCCCGAGCTGCGTCCAGAGCATCCGCTCGGCCTTGTTCAGCTTCTGGAGCCGCTCGACGATGTGGACCGGCATGCGGATCGTCCGCGCCTTGTCCGCCAGCGCTCTGGCGACGGCCTGGCGGATCCACCAGGTCGCGTAGGTGGAGAACTTGTAGCCGCGGCGCCAGTCGAACTTCTCGACGGCGCGGATGAGGCCGAGCGTGCCTTCCTGGATCAAATCGAGGAAGGGGAGACCCTGATTCCGGTAGTTCTTGGCGATCGAGACGACGAGGCGGAGGTTCGACTGGATCATCCGCTGCTTTGCCTGCATGTCGCCGCGCTCGATCCGCTTGGATAGCTCGACCTCTTGCGCGGCAGTCAGCAGCGGGTGCCGGCCGGCCTCCCGCAGGAACAGTTGCAACGCGTCCGTGGTGGTCTCGACGAGGATGGGCTGAGGCTGCGGCGGCTGGGGCCGCTCGGGCAAGCGCTCGTCGTCGACGATCTCGATCCCGCGGTGTTCCAGCTCCTGTCGAAAGGCCTCGAGCTCGAGCGCGTCGAGATCGAGGGGCTCGAGCACCTCGTGCAGCTCATGTTGACGCACGGCGCCGCCAGTCTGTTCCGCCGTCTCCAGCAGCTGGCGAACGTCCTCGCTGCCGAGAACGGTCTCGATCTCAGTGGTCGTCACTGGCTAGTTGGTGTTTCCCACGTAAAGGGCGATGCCAAACAACAACCTGCGTGGGCATCGTGCCGAGGCCCGGCCGCGAGCATAGCTCAACGCACGGTAACCAACGTTATGTCAAGTCGGCGCGGAAACGGCCCGGTTCCCAGACCAGATACATCGCCTCCCCTTCCCAGAGCCGGTGTGATGGCTTCAGGTTTGCTCGCCTGTCGTGAACGAGCCGACCTCGACGGCCTCGATGGTCGCGTACATGATCGTGGGGTTCGGGCCGACTCCGGCCGCGCCCGAACCGGCCGCTCGCCAGCACCTCACTCCAAGCTCGGTCGACGGCGTGAAGGTCATTCCGAAGACCAGTGTCAGCGTCGCCTCATTGACATCGCCGGCAAGATCCCCGACCGTTGCCGCCGCATCCCCGGCCCAGGACTGCCCTGGCGGGGTCGCCCGTGCCTGGCACTCGACGCGCCAGTCCGACGGATTGCTCCCCGGATCCGGCGAGCTCGCGACGACGACGACCTCTGCCGTGACGAGATACGAGCCGCCTGGAACGCCCATCCTCAGGAAGTAGGACGCGTCGTTCTTCGCCGCTGCGGTGACTTCCTTCGGGGTTCCTGAGCAGAGGCCCCACGCGGGGGTACAGAAGTACCGCTCGAATAGAGGCACCTCAGCGAGATCGCCCTTCGGGCCTGGATCGCCCTTGGGTCCGGGCTGACCAGCTGGGCCCGGCGATCCCTGTGCTCCCGAAAGACCGCGAGGCCCTCGATTGCCTTTCAGCGCCTGCTTCGCCTTCGCGCTGATGTCGGCCGTCTGGATGGTTCCGTTCTTGATGTTCTTCGACGTGACCACGACGGTCGCCGCCGCTCCGCTCGCCGCCGCCACGACGGCGGAAACGATTGCCGCGATAAGTGCGCTCTTCATGTCGCCCTTTCCTTCGAACGGCCCTCTTCCGATCACCAGTTGAAGGATCAGGCGCGCCGCTCACACGCCGCTCACACGGCAGTCATCTACTCCCCCCGAGGAGCCGGCTTTGCCGGTTCCGAGCCGAAAGGCATCTAGTGAGGGAAGCGGCGAGACGCGCTTCCCCGGAAGTCGCAGACTTCCGGGGACCAAAAAAAGTTCTGCCACCAGCTGAGCCGAAGCTCCTCCGGTGGCAGAACTTTCGCCGAGCCGATTTCGCTTTCGTCCACCGATCCCGTTGACTTTCGCCTTCCGGCTACGGCCCTCACGATCGGCTTCGGCCTACTCGCGTCCCGTACTCGACGCAGGCAGGACACTAAGGACCGCCCAGGCAAGATTCAAGGGCATGCGACGGGCGAAAACCCAAAAGTTTCCGCTCTTTGCAAACTTTTCTTTTTTCCACATTTCCACAGCTATCCGCACAACCTGTGGATAACCCGTTTCCTCGTTAGGATCTGGCTCGTGCACCTCCGCATGCCGTCGTTCGACCGGGGCCTGACATCCTTTCTCTGGGCATTCGGGCTCGGCCTCTATCTGTGGCTGGGCATGCTGGCGGTCGGAGTCGAGGGTGGAACCGCATTCATCTTCGCGGCGCTGTCGGCCTGCGCGATCTTCCTGTTCGTCCGCCTCAGGGGCGAGGACGAGATTCGCCGCCCCGCACGCCGCCGCTCGACCTGACCAGAGACACTCTCTTCGTCAGTACGAGATGAGCGAGTGCAACGGGTACTTCGTGAGTTTCTCGCGGCCGCCGAGGAACGTGAGCTCGATGATGAAGTTCACGCCGACGACCTCTCCCCCGAGCTGCTCGACGAGGCCGCCGATCGCCTCGACCGTGCCACCCGTCGCAAGAACGTCGTCGTGGATCACAACCCGGGTGCCGTTGCCGATGGCGTCTGCGTTCAGCTCGAGCGCGTTCTGACCGTACTCCAGCGCGTAGGTGGCGCTGACCGTCTCCGGCGGCAGCTTGCCCGGCCGCCGCGCGGGAATGAACCCGCAGGGGACCTCCTTCGCGATCGCCGCGCCCAGGATGAACCCCCGAGCCTCGGCGCCGAGGACGAGATCCGGCTCGCGTTCCCGCGTCCAGGCCGCGAGGTCGTCGATCGTCTGCCCCAGGGCCTCCGGGTCGCGAAGCAGCGGGCTGATGTCCTTGAACCCGACGCCGGGCTCCGGCCAGTCGGGAACCTCGCGGATGTGCGACTTGAGATCGACCGCCATCAGGAAGAGACGACCCGGCCCAGCCCGCGCCAGAAGAGCAGCTGAGCGAGCTCCTGCGCATGCTCCGCCAGCAGCTGGAGGTCCTCCACCCCGCCCTGGCGGCGCTCGGGATTTCGAGAACGGAGTGCCGGCGCCACGACTGCCGAGAGTAACCCGATCTCGCGGTCGGCTGCCGTGCGAAACGCACGCAGATGACGAGCGTCGATCCCGAATCGGGCCAGCTTCGCGCAGACCGCTGCTACATCGGCCTCGTG
>Ga0081455_10005519_pt1 | contig 13856 bp, 11 predicted proteins | sample TabmetS3T2R1_FD_70207 | JGI IMG/M metagenome (GOLD analysis project Ga0081455, IMG submission 70207) | Tabebuia heterophylla rhizosphere microbial communities from the University of Puerto Rico - S3T2R1 | ecosystem: Host-associated > Plants > Roots > Rhizosphere ... | reverse complement strand
TGGTTTCGAGATCTGCAGTTTTATGCTTGAGTTCCTGGAATAGACGGACGTTCTCAATGGCAATCACTGCTTGGTCAGCAAAGATCTTCAGCAGAGCGATCTGCTTATCGGTGAATGGGCGGACTTCTGTACGCCGAATCGTAATCACTCCGATCGGAGTTTCCTCACGCAGCAATGGCGTGCAAAGGATAGTCCTAGCTCCAGTGCGTTGTTGAAGAAGTCTAGATTCCGGAAACTCCGCGTCGAATTCAGCGGTGATGTCGTGGACATGGACTGTCGTTCGGTCGACCACTGCTCGTCCTGTCGGATTGTCACGAGTGAGGGTTGGTGGGGGCGAGGCTGGCATGGGTCCATATTTTGCTGAACCCAGCCTCTGCAAAGTATTCCCGTCGATGCGACCAATGGTTGCATCATTCGCTTCACATAGTCGTGCGGCATTTTCGGCAACCGTGTTTAACACCGATTGTAGATCCGTTGGCGAACTCGCGATGACTCGCAGGATCTCGCTCGTCGCCGCCTGCTGCTCTGTAGCCTCGGCGCGCTCTCGCTCGCTGGATTCAAGTTGCTCGGTGGCCCGCTTTAGTTCTTTTTTGAGTTGGCTGAGTTCGGTAGCGCGCGGACTCTTTTTTTTCTTCGAGACCCCAAGTCGAGCCATGTGGTTCTCCTGACTCCTACTTTGGAGGACTTTCAGCGGCTAACTATGAGAGTGGAGGCTAATAAAATGCCTGGTCCGAGAGCCTAGCCTAGCATGAAGTTCAGTGTCAACTGCTATGGGAACGGAGCGAAAATAAGCCCAGCAGTAATCCTTAATCGAATACAAACGACACGAGGATTCAGGGATTATCATGGCGCGACATGCAACAATATTGGCTTCCAATGGTCCATTAAAAATAGCGGCTTGAGTCTTCTCTCTAACCTAAGTTTGACCCGTCGGCAAAATCTGATCATATATAGACGCTCCTTTCGGAACTAGTAATTCGACTAAAGGCGGTAAGCTCTTATATAAAGGGAACCGTCATGGCAACAGATATCGATCTCCCAATTGAGGAGCGTATTCTCCGGCTCCTTTACGGTCTAGGTCTCCAAAAGGCCCATTTCGGGGCGCGTGAGTTCGAGGAGTTTGATGGCTTAGCCAGGTTCCAACCTGAGGTTGTTGCTTCCTTAACACTGGTATGTCCGCCACGCACTTTAAAAGTAGATGTTCTGCAACCATTCGGCCCGCGGCTACTCTGTTTTTACGGAACCAAAGGCCCCCAGGCGGCAATTGTAAAGAAGTCTTTTGAGGCACTTCCCGACGCCACACAAGTATGCTTTGCAAATTATTTGGATGTGAACTGGTCGGACGTGGCGGCTGACCACGCGGAAGAAATTTGCGATGCGATGCTTCAGTTCCTCGGGCGCATGACTCGCATTGTTGAGCTACCGCTGGCGAATTTGTTTCAGCGTGAAGGGGAAATCGCCGGGATTACTTACAGAGTCATGGGATCGGGGCCGCCGCTTATTCTTCTTCCGCTCGTGTTGGCGCCATCGCAATGGGAGCCTCTCTTGTCTCGCCTGAGTCAAAACTATTGCACAATTGTGCTCGGCGGAGCTGAATTGGGCGGAGTGCGGCAATTAGAAGCGCGCGGGCGCACGGAAAGCTATCAGCGAGCATTGAAAACGTTCGTCGCTGAAATGGAGATAAAGCCAGGGGAGAACATCTTCGAGGTTGGCTGTGGCTCCGGAGTGCTCACGCGTCTGCTTGTGGACTGCACACAAAGGGTTAATCCAATTATTGCGGTCGATGTCAATCGTTATTTTCTTCGCGAGGCGACAGCTCTCGCGAAGATGCAGGGCTGTAGCGATGCAATTGAATTCCGCGAAGGAAGTGCCGAGTCTCTTCCGTTCGCTGACAACCATTTTAATATCACCATTTCAGCCACAGTCATGGAAGAGGTCGATGCAGATCAGATGTTCGCTGAGCTGGTTCGGGTCACCAAACCGGGAGGGCGTATTGGCGTGATGATCCGCGCCGAAGACATGATGTCTTTTGTCAATCTTTCACTTCGTCCCGATCTTAAGACGAAAGTCGAGACGCCTAGAGGCAATGTCTCCGAAGGAGGCTGTGCTGACGCGGCCCTCTATCGCCGCTTTCGCGAAGCTGGGTTGGTCTCATTAAAAATCTTCCCTCAACTCGTGCCATTCAGACCCACCGAACCGCATGGAAAACGTGCTGCAGCCGGGATACTCGCCACTCTCACTGAGCAGGAAGCGAACGAGTGGCGCACAGCGGCCCAAACACCCGGAGCGAGCGAACTGCTATTCATTGCGAAACCATTTCATTGCGCGGTTGGGACAAAGCCGATATGATCGCGGTTAGACACTAGAGAATACCGCCCTGCCCATAGAATGAATTTAACGACACGAGGATTTCTTAATCCTCTTGGCGCGTCTAACCATAAAAAAATCAAAATTGAATTGTTCCCCTTTGCCACTACTTTGCTATTCACGAAACTATGGAGAAAAATGAATCCTGCTACCTGGGGAAGAAACCAATATGGTAGCCCGGTAACAGCCGGGCTGTGGCTTCTCATGGTCGGCACACTGCACCTGGAAATGACCCCATTGAAATAAAATATTCCCAAAGCGTAGAAGACTCTCATGCGGTGCGCGGGGTTTTTCATCTGGATTTTATCGCTTGTCTTCGGCTTTCCTTTGGCACCCGCTTTAGCCGAAGTCCAAAGCTTTCGCCTGATTCCCGACGAGAGTCAAATCATAACGAAAGTTAAAGACCCATTCGGCAACATCGTAAACGGCGCACTGCGGGTCCGCCAGGGTGAGGCTCGCGGTGATATCGATCGCTTGCAAGAAGTCGGTTCTGTCAGCCTGGTGATAGATACCAGCAGTTACAACAGCAATATCGGATTGAGGGACCAGGACGTTCAAGAACATTACTTGGAAGTGCAGCAGCACCCTGTGATTCGGTTCAACAGCACCGGCATACAAAAGATCGAGCGACCTCAGTCTCCTGAGAACCTGTGGCAGATAACGGTCCGCGGAAGCCTTGAGCTCCACGGAGTTCAAAGAGAAGTGATAGTGCCGGTTCGGCTGCTTTACCAGACGAACAAAATCACCGCACAAGGTAACTTCCGATTGGTTTTGGAGGATTTCAATATAAGAGTCCCGACACTGCTCTTCTTAAAAGCGGGAAACCAGGTGGACGTAGAGTTCCGCATCGTTGGTGAACGTCAACCTTGAATTCGTTCCGCCAGGTCATCTGGGACAAAGCCTTAGGCGGACCCGTCTATTTTGACCTTACATCCTATCGGCACCGTGACTCTCATCACGGCTTGCGGTGCCAAAAGATCTGTCTCCAGGGCTCGGCATTTTCGGTCCGTTCAATGAACACTCATGTCCATCCGGTGGGAACACAAGACTAGCAAAGAACACCTACGGCGCCCATTTTCATCTCTTGTCCGCAGGATCTAATCGGGCACGTCCCTTGCTCTCTTAGGATTTGCACCCACTTTACAGAGGGAGACGTCGTCGCAAGCACCCAGTGTTTCGTGCCCTTGGGGAAGGGCTTTATGAAGGATATCTCGACGATACTCTTGGCCAGTGTTTTTGTCCTCTTCTCATTAATCGTTTTGCTTTCGGCTGCCAGCACTCCGGATCCTACGAGTTGGACGTTGGACAAGCAAAGAGTCTCGGATCTTGGACTCCGTTTCGCCTTCAAAAGATAGGTTACACTCTCAGAAGGTGCTAGTGCGTGTCTCACGCTGTTGGTACCTTATCCGGTGTATAACCATGTCGCCAGAGCCACAACCGAAACTCGGCATATCTCCCGCAAAGAGACGCTAAGGCCGCAAAGATCGGAGAATAACAATAAACAATTTTTTCAAGATCATTTATCTTTTCCCTCCGAACTTGGCGTGCTTTGCGCCTTGGCGGGAGTCAACTCCCCTGATCGAGAGTTTCACCCCATGTTATGTCGAACAATAAGTGCCTTCATTTAAGAAGCACTACACTAGTCGCGCTTTCGAACAGACGCCGGAAGGACCAAAACCGGTCTATCTATTTGGGCTGTAATAGGGTCTGCTTCCTTGCGCGACGAACTGACTGCTTTGGAGGCGAGTGTGTTGGGAAATGATCGGCAGCGTTGAAAGGACATCAGTAGAGATTTGATTGAACGGCGCAACGGTCAAGTCTCGCAGGATCGAATCGTAGCCGCATATTTTGGTGTCGGCGGGGACGACGGATCAACATGACTCCCAGCTCTTCGGGACATTTACATAGGAACGATCCAGGGCGGCGATGCACGGACACCCGAGGAGCCGCAGCGTGCGATCCAGGTCGGCGCGCAGTATCTCGATCGCCCGCGCAACCCCTGCTTCGCCGGCTGCTGCGAGGCCGTAGGCATAGGCGCGGCCGCAGAGCACCGCGCGAGCGCCGAGGCAGATCGCCTTGACGATGTCGGAGCCGCGGCGGACGCCGCCATCCATCAGGATCTCGACCTGCCCGTTCACCGCCGCGACCACCTCCGGCAAGGCCCGCAACGCGGCCGGCACGCAGTCCAGTTGCCGGCCACCGTGATTGGAGACGGAGATCGCAGCCGCGCCTTCATCGACGGCGCGGCGCGCGTCGTCACCGGTCAGCACGCCTTTGACGACGATCGGGCCACGCCAGCCGTCCCGGATCCAGCGAAAATCCGCCCACGTCACCGCGGAGCTCGCCAGGGCCGCGTTGATGTCGAGAAGTGGCATCGGCCCCTGGCCAGGAATGACGACGTTCGGGAGCGGCCGGAGACCGCCGTCGAGCAAGAAGCTCACGAGCCACCCTGGGCGGGAGAGTACCTGCGGAAGGAAGGGAATCTTCGCCAGCAGATTGCCGCTGATAAGCTCCTTCATTCCGTTCCGGTAGTCGCGCTCGCGGATCCCGGAGACCGGTGTGTCGATGGTGACGACCAGCCCGGCGAACCCGGCGACCCGGGCGCGCTCGATGACAGCTTCGGCGGCGGCACGCCCGCCCATGAGATAGAGCTGGTAGAAGACCGGGCCGGACGAACCTGCCTTCACGTCCTCCAGCCGGTGCCCCGAGATCGTCGAGAGCATGTAAGCGGTGCCAGCCTTGCCGGCTTCCCGAGCGGCAGCCACCTCACCGCCCGGGTGCATGAGCCGGCTGTATCCCACCGGAGCGAGCAAGAAGGGCAGCGCCAAGTCGAGGCCCAGAACGCGAGTAGACAAATCGCAACCCGAAAGCGCCACGGCATGGCGCGGCCGGAATGTCACGTCCTCGAAGGTGCGGCAATTCTCGCGGAGGGTGACCTCGCCTTCGGCGCCTCCGTCCAGATAGTCGAACACGGCCCGGGGCACTCTACGGCGTGCCAGGGGCCGCAAATCCTCGACGCAGACAACCCGCGGGGAGGCGACCTTGCGGGACGCTCTAGGCATCATCCTTCTACCCTCCGCCTTGAATTGCGAAACAGCGCACGGGCGTACTGACAAATGCATATAGCTGAGATAGATACAGCAGTCCAATCGAATCCAAGGAACGAGGACTTCTAATCCTCATAGCGCGTCTAACCGTTGAGCGAACTCTCCACATTGTATGGTTTCTAAGCCTCCCCAACTTTTTTCACATTTCCCTACGTTGCTTACGCGTTAGAAGAGAAGAGCCGAAACTCGGTTCGGTGATAAACTAAGGTTATGAGCAAACTTTATGTTAAAGCAATCAAGTCAGCTATCTTTGGAATCATCGCGTTTGCAGCGCTGATATTTTTGCCCGCCGGAACGCTCAATTACTGGCAGGCATGGGCGTTCCTGGCAACCTTCGCATTTTCTACCCTGATCGTTACCGTATATCTGGCGCGGCACGATCCAAAACTCCTCGAACGGCGAATCAGCGCGGGACCTCTGGCGGAGAAGGAACCGGCACAAAAAGTTATCACTACGCTCATAATTTTCCTTTTCGCAGCCATTCTAGTGTTTTCCGCGCTTGACTGGCGGTTTCAGTGGTCGCCGGTATCGCCCTGGGTATCTGTGGCCGGGGACGCACTCATTCTTCTATCCTACCTGTTCTTTATTTGGGTATTCAGGGAAAACAGCTACGGCGCTTCTACCATTCAAGTTACCGAGGATCAAAAAGTCATCTCAACTGGCCCATACGCGATTGTCAGACACCCGATGTACGCTGGCGCTCTTGTTATGCTCGCCGGTATACCGCTTGCGCTCGGATCATGGTGGGGACTGTTTTTCTTTTTCCTTACGCTGCCTATCCTAGTATGGCGGCTTCTTGATGAGGAGCGGTTTCTGCACAAGAATCTGCCCGGTTACACTGAATACACGCAGAAAGTACGATATCGACTGATTCGGTTCGTTTGGTAATCGAACCTGACGGACACGAGGATTTCAAATCCTCATACAGAATGCAGCAGCTTCCGTCGTCGAGCCCCGCGGTAGTCGAATGAAGACGACACGAGGATTCTAAATCCGCATAGCACCTCTAACTGAAAGAGAACCAAAGAAATTTCTGTTTGCCACTACTTTGTCATAGTCAAACAGCTATGGGAAAATCAATCTGACGACATGGGACGAAAGCGAAACAGTTCGTATCCGGTTAATGCCGAGTGTCCCGTCGGCCTGGTCTTTACAAAAAAATTGTCCGGTTCGGTGGACTAGATCCCGAGCTCGTTTACGGCGATGAAATGGAGAGCCTACCGAAGAAGTCATGGTCCCCCCGTCCGGCGGGCCGAGATGATCGCTCTGGTGAAAAAGGTCGTGGAGCAGCAAAGAACAAAGCTCTGCCGTCATTTTTGTACGTTTCTGACCTATTTTGCGCGCCAATTTTTACTCTTGTGTCCTTCCACGCTTCCTAAAGTACTTTGGTATGTCTCTTGCGGCGCTTTTTGACCTAGAAGGGAGCTTTGCGGGAAGAAAACGGCAGCTCATGGATCGCGATGGACAACGTATGAAAATTATGCGCCACCATCGCGTGGACCGTAGGGCATCGGATAGATGACCAAAGAAAACAGATAGGAATGGAAAAATGAACTTCTGGGCAGCAGGCTTATTAGCAGTGGTTCTTGCGATTCAGGAAAAGCCAATTATTACTGGTGACTGTAGCGACGAGAATATCAACCGCCTCGCGATTACACACGGACGTTATCTCAAGAGCTTATGGGCAACGACTGAGATAAATACCGGTCAAGACCTCGCGGTCCTGATTCAGGAAGAAGACAAAACCCTCCGTCAACTCTATGGGTACATGAGGCAATGCGACGGAAAAAAAGAAAAACAATGACCTAGTGAACCCGAAGCCAAACTGTCGTTAACGGAGTTAATAAATAAAAGAGTAATTCCGTACGGCTTTGGGTCCGTCACGGATAGACCAGCGGTTGCCTTACGTATTTTTCCGTTCCAACTTTGAAACTTCGAGTTCTCTAGTCTTCGATATTTGGAAGTGGAGAGCCTGTGCCCTCCACTTCCTGTGGCCACCACTTACTGATATTGGTTATCCAAGCGTTCGTCATACAACTGTTTTTGGCGAAGAACTTCCTCTTTCCCCACTGGGTTATAGTCGCACGCCCCATAGAAATCGACGATGTCTCCCGTCGTCGCAGGCTTTAGCGTTGGCTTATCCGAAGCCAAAGTGCTCGGCCGTATGGCCGGGAACCGCAGGTGACAGTACGTACCTTCCTTATTTAGAGCGACTGCCCCAATGACACCCGGTTTAACGCCTTTCGGTTGATGTGCAGCCGGCGCCGACGCGGCAATAGCAATAGGGGTGTAACCCATCACTCCTGCCAGCAGCAGCACAGACAGAGATAGTTGAGAACGTTTCATTTCGCCACCTCCTTAAATTGTTGTTCTGCTCCTTTATAACACTTCTTAGCTCGTTGCAAGATAAATTTCGCCGGACTTATATCCAGGGGCGTTTCTCGGAATGTAACCAGTATTCCGTCAATCCCTCATTGCACACGCAAGCCAGACCGATGCATATTGGATTTTCCTCCAAGGTTGAAACATTGGATCGAGGAATGATGGTCACGATCCGTTCATCCGATTTCTTTTCAGAGTGCGCTCCCGCAGTGAATCATAGATGGGTGCATTGGCGAGCAGCGTCGGCACCACCATGGCGGCGAAGCAAGCGCTGAGCATCGGTAATAGCAACGTGAAGCTTGCAGTCATCTCGATGACCAGAACAATGCCCGTCAGGGGAGCGCGTACGACTCCAGTGAAAAACGCAGCCATGCCGGCAACCGCGAGGGCTCGCGGATCCGCGGAAACCTCGGGGAACCATTGGTTGCAAAGGATCCCGAAAAAAAGACCGCTCTGGGCCCCCAGGACAAGCAGGGGGGCGAACAACCCGCCCGGTGTTCGCGCGGCGTAGGAAACCGCTCCAAGTCCGAACCGAAAAAGAAAAATACTTGGCAAGAGAGTAACTGTCTCCGCGCCAACCAAAGCACGCTGGGTGATGGCGTCGCCGCCGCCGACCCAACCGGGAGCGAACCACGCGGTAATTCCGACTGCGGCGCCGACAAGAGCGGCGCGCAGCTCCGCCGGCCATCCATGAAATCGCTCCGTAGTTTCAAGGGTGGCAAGAATCGTCCGGTTATAAATTACCCCCAGAAACCCGGCGACAACTCCTAGGGCAAGATGAAGGGGAACAGTGCCGAAGCCCAAATAGGGCGATGATTCCACATCGAAATCCGGCGCATCTCCCAGCAGCACACGAGCCACTGCGATAGCGCCAGCCGATGCACCCAAGGTCGCGATGGTGATCCGGGTATCGAACCGGCGCACCAATTCTTCGAGGACGAAAGCGGAGCCCGCAATGGGCGCATTGAATGCCGTCGCTAAACCCGCGCCGGCGCCGGCCGCCAGCAGTATCTTGCGGTCATCGTCGTTGCGGCGGAATAATTTTCCGACAAGATGGGCCGTGCTCGCTCCCATTTGCACACTGGGCCCTTCACGGCCCAGTGCCAAGCCGGAGCCGATGGCGAGCAGGCCCCCAAAGAACTTGACAGGCACCAGGCGGTACGGCGCCGCCGGCAGTTCTCCCCGTGCCACAGATTCGACATTCGGAATGCCGCTTCCTTCAGCCTGGGGCGAGAAACGGCGAACCAGCCAAGCGGCGACTCCGCTTGCGACGGCACAAGTAACGACAACCAGCAAAAAACCTATAAGCGGCTCCCCGTGTGCCCACGAGATCAGGGCGTTGCGCAGCCGATCCGCCTGATCGAGCGAAAGACGAAATACCGCCCCCAGAAGCCCCGATAACGCGCCTGCGAAAAGTGATAAAACCGCTAGAACAAAAAGGCCACCTTCGTGTCCTGCAGTTTCGACCGTAACGTCGCGTTCGAGATTCATCGACCCTGTTCATATTGGGCAATCGCAGGTGTCCTGTTCATTCACGACGCCTCAAGATTGCAAAGTACTAAGGTTTGGTCTGCTTCGGTGGCGTCGCAGCGACATCCTCGTCGCCCAGCATGATGCGTTTGCCGCGCTTGTGAGTGAGAAGGTTCCAACCCCAATCGACAAAGATGCCGGCCTTTTCTTCAGCGCCATTGAGCAAGGCCAGGTGCACACCCAACCAGGCTAGCCAAGCCAAGTGTCCCCTAAGAGTTCCACCGGTAGGCAGCTCAACCACTGCCGCGCCGCGTCCCACTTGCGCCATGGTCCCCTTGTTTAAATATTTGAATGGCTCGGGTTGCTTGCCCTCCAGCAGCCGTTTGATGGTTTCACCGACGTGACGTCCGGCCTGAAGCGCGGTGGAACCGAGTCCGGGCAGCACTTGACCGGTTTTGCCGTCGGTCATGGCCGCGATGTCGCCGATGGCGAAGACTCCCGGATGGTCTTTCACCTGGAGATCGGGCCCAACAGGAATGCGGCCCCCATGAACCAGCTCGACGCTCAGTGAGTTCACGACAGGGCTAGCCTGGAGCCCGGCGGCCCAAACCGTCGTGTGGGTTTTCACCGTCGCGCGGGTCGATAAATCAATGCTCGTCGGACCGATCTTGGCTACGCCTGTGCCCGTTTGCACTTTAACGCCGCGTTCCTCCAGCGCCGTTCGAGCGTAGGTCTCAAGCTTGGGTGCGAACGTTCCCAGCAGATTGGGCGAGTGTTCGTAGAGGAGCACCTGCGCGTTGTCTACAGGCAGGTTTGGATAGTCTTCTTTCAAGTCAGCCCGCAACAATTCCACCAGCGCGCCCGCAAGTTCCACTCCCGTCGGGCCGCCGCCGACTATGCAAAAGTTTAGCGCGCCGTCATCAACGAGCGCCGGGTTCTTGTCGACGGCTTCAAAGAGTTTGAGAACGTGCTCCTTGAGACGATTAGCATCGGTCATCGTATAGAGCGGTAGCGCGTATTGGTCGGCACCCGGCGTGTGAAAGAAGTTGACCACTCCGCCCAGCGCCAGGACCAGGTAGTCGTATTGAATCGGGCTCAAACCCTCCACGAATACCTGCTTACGCTGCAAATCGATGCTTTGGACTGTGGTCTGGTGGAAAGTGATGTTCTGGCGGCCGTGCAGCAGCTCGCGGATGGGGAAGCCTATTTCCGTGGGTCCCAGCTCATCTGTGGCTACCTGGTAGAGCAGCGGCTGGAACGTGTGGTAGTCATGCTTGTCGACAATTGTGATCCGAACGTCGGCATCGCGCAGTTTCTTGAGCGCGCCGATGCCGGCGAATCCGGCGCCAAGAATCACTATGTGAGTTAATTCAGCCATCGTATTGATCCTCCTTACTGTGGGCTATGTCCCGAAACTTCTATAGTCAACATCAAGCGGTCACCGACAACCGGTCACGGTTTTGCTGCTTTCGCCGTTTTTCTGCCTTCGCTGTCGATTCGGTCTCCACGTGCCTCGCAGCTTAACCACGAAGGACTCCCGCAAGGCTTGCAGCTCTGACTGATCCCCTCGAACTCGGGCGGTCCAAGCCGGGAGTTGCCTGATAGATCACAAACCCAGCGGGAGGAACCGTAAGTCGAACCGCAAGCCGATCGCCCCGATGCTCGACGACCAACTCTTCCGGTGGTGCCGGCGAAGCCGCCGGTGTGTGCCAGAAGATCAGCCTCAGTACGTCCCCGTGAGCACGGAAGCGCGGAGCGACTGTCGAGTATGCCGTCAATGGCTGCTCTTGATCCGTGCTGAAAGCGACGAGCACCTCCTGGTCGTTGAAAAGACGTGACCAAACCACGATGGAGCGCATCCGTTCACCCATAAGATGAGGCAACCCGAAGGCGAACCCGTCGCCGGAAATTTCGTGCAGCATTTGCCGGCCGCGCCGTAGCGGCAGCAGCGTCTTGCGCAGATCGATCAGTTCCGAGAGTGCTTTGTAGAGAGCGGAGTCCTCGTCGAAGAAGTGGCGGTTCTGGGTGCACTTGCCGCCGAACCGGCCGCCGAACATGCTCTCCCGGAGCACCAGGTCAGAACTGCTTGGACGGCCCCCGCTGTCGAAGCCCTGCTCGGTGCCGTAATAGATGCAGGGAATTCCCATCGTGGTGAGCTGCGTTGCGACGACGTTAAAAACGAGATCGCGAAACCGGCTGTCGCCGCCGAGCCGTAACTTGGCCGCGCCTTTGCGCACCTGATCGTGATCGTCGACCAACGTGACCACGCTGTTCCGATACCAGCGGTACAGAGACTGGTCGTCGAGCATCCAATTGCGGAAGATCGAGAAGTAATCGGCTGGCTCACCGTAACCGCAGATCATCCGCTCGAGCTTCCCCGGGACGTCCTCGATCCCGAGCGCGGCATCCAGCCCGGTCTTCTCGACAACCTCCCATGCCAGCACTCTGCCACCGCTAATCTCACCCGCTAGAAAGAATCGTTCTTTGCCAATCGCCTGAGTAAACTCACGGATCGAATCGCAGAACGTTCGGAGCGCCTCTATGCCCATGTGTTTGGCTGCGTCGATCCGAAAGCCGTCGATATCGGCATAGGCGATCCAGAAGCAATAGACGACCACGAGACACGCCAATGCCGAGGAGACTTCGCGTGATTGACCTTCCTGCTCGGCCCAGAGATCCAGGGTTCGCAAGCCGAACATGTCGCCCTCGAGATACTCCGGGTTGTAGTCCCAATTGGTGATGTGTCCCTTGCGCAGAAACATGGACAGGTTCTGAAACTCCCGCGGCCACACGGCGTCGTCGAGAAGAGCGTGATTGGGCGCATCGCCGGGAATCGAGGGTCGACCATCGCGATCGTTAAAACCTTTTACAGCGTAGAGCTTACCGTCCCATCGTGGATCGTTGTGGATCTCCCCGGTGTTTGGATCGCGGACCGGGTAACGGTCTGCCGCGTAGGTGAACACGTTGCCGGTGTGGTGGGCGATGATATCGAGGATCACGTAGATGCCGTGCTGATGAGCGAGATCGACAAAGTCGCGAAAATCCTCCCGCGTGCCGAAGTGCGGGTCGACATCGAGAAAGTTTTGGATGCCGTAGCCGTGGTAGCTCGTGGGCTCGAATGCAACCTGGTGGAAGACCGGGCTTACCCACAGGGCAGTGACGCCGAGGCGTTTCAGATATCCGAGCTTGCTCTTGAGTCCTTTCAAGGTCCCACCCTGCCATGTGCCGCCGGCATCGAGCCACGTATCGTAGTCGACCCTTCCCGTGTCATTCTCCTTATAAAGTCGCGTCGTCCCTGCGGTTACCGGATGACCATCGTTGTCCCGATAGCCGCCACTCTCGTTGCCATCGGAGAATCGATCGATCAGTAAAAAATAAACCACCTGGTCCTCCCAGGCGGCGGGGGAAGGAGTGAACTTCCTGCGGTTCAACTCCGTGAAGTCTAGATCCAGCAGACTTTTCTCGATCCCCTTGGTCATGATTTTCTAAATTGAATGTTTTACGATCTCGGCAAAACTCTGGGCCTCAAGCGACGCGCCACCGACCAATGCGCCATCGACATCGGGCTGGCTCATCAGTTCACGTGCGTTGGATGGCTTGACGCTGCCACCATATTGAATGCGAACACGCCGAGCCGTGGTTTCGTCATAGAGCTTGGTCAGCAACCCGCGGATAAATGCGTGGGCTGCCTGGGCCTGGTCGGTCGTGGCCGTCTTACCGGTGCCGATTGCCCAGACCGGTTCATAAGCGATAATCGTTTCGACTATCTGGTCTCTGCCCAAGCCGGTCAAGCTTCCGCGCACCTGGGTCTCCAGGACTTTCTCCATTTGGCCTGCTTCACGTTCTGCAAGGGTTTCACCGACACAAACAATGGGTTGGAGAGATGCGGCATGCGCCGCTCGCGCTTTTTTGGAAATCAGCTCGTCGGATTCTTTTTGATACTGGCGCCGCTCCGAGTGACCGAGAATGACATAACGGGCGCCGAATTCTTTGAGCATCACCGCCGCAATTTCACCGGTATAGGCGCCGGGGCCATGCTCACTCATGTTTTGCGCACCGAGACGGATATTAGAGCCGCGGACAGCTTTGGCCACTTCGCTCAATGCGGTAAACGGCGGGCAGACGACGATGTCAACCGCCATAATATTCGCGATCTCGATTTTCAAATCCTGCACCAAGGTTAGTGCCTCGGCGACGGTTTTGTTCATCTTCCAGTTTCCGGCAATGATCAGCTTCCGTTCTTTGTTCATATCAAACCCTTACAGCAGCCACTATCAAAAGACTAGCGGATTACCCGCAGAAGTCAGCGTAGCATTTTGCTTTTAATCACTTCGTTTCGGCCGAAACACGCTGTCCGCGTATCATAGCCAGCGGCTCGCGCAAGCTGTCGAAGATATGATCGGTACCGATGACGTCGGTCAGGCGATGGCGGTCCAGATCGGCCTGCAGGGACGACTGCGCGTGTGCGAGCACCAGCACAACGCCGTCGCGGGTCAAGTCTTCGTGTAGGTCCCGCAGCACGCGAGCCGC
>Ga0081455_10005518_pt1 | contig 13857 bp, 4 predicted proteins | sample TabmetS3T2R1_FD_70207 | JGI IMG/M metagenome (GOLD analysis project Ga0081455, IMG submission 70207) | Tabebuia heterophylla rhizosphere microbial communities from the University of Puerto Rico - S3T2R1 | ecosystem: Host-associated > Plants > Roots > Rhizosphere ... | reverse complement strand
GTGGGCGACGCGATCGCACGACATCAAGGACTTCCTGGCGGGCAACCTGATCCCGTACAAGTGGCTCGACGTCGAGCGCGACGCGGAAGCCAAACCGCTGCTCGATGCGGCGGGGGTTGCCTCGGAACAGCTGCCGGCGTTGTTCTTCGAGGACGGAAGCGTCCTCCGCGATCCGGAGCCGCGCGCGGTCGCCGAGCGCCTCGGGCGTCGGTTGTCGGCTGAGTTCGACGTTTACGACCTCGTCGTCGTCGGCTCGGGCCCGGCGGGCCTCGCCGCGGCGGTCTATGGCGCGTCCGAGGGCCTGCGGACGCTGCTCCTCGACCGCCACGCGCCGGGAGGGCAGGCGGGCAGCAGCTCGAAGATCGAGAACTATCTCGGGTTCCCGCAGGGAGTGAGCGGGAGCGAGCTGACGCGCCGCGCGGTCGCGCAGGCGCAGCGGCTGGGCGCCGAGGTTCTCGTGCCGCTCGAGGTGACCGGCGTTTCGGTCGACGGCGGCTACAAGCACCTGGCGCTGGCCGACGGACGCGAGCTGATCGCGAAGACCATGCTGGTGGCGACGGGGATGTCGTACCGCGAGCACCCGGCCGAGGGCTGTAAGAGGCTCGCCGGCGCCGGCGTGTATTACGGCGCCGCGACGACGGAGGCGGGGGCCTTCAAAGGCCGGCGCGTGATGGTCGTCGGGGGAGGCAACTCGGCCGGACAGGGCGCCATGTACCTCGCGCGTTTCGCAGCGGAGGTTCAGATCGTGTGCCGCGGGGAGAAGCTGGAGAAGGCGATGTCGCAGTATCTGGTCGACCAGATCAGGAAGACGCCCAACATCCGCGAGCGGACGCTCACGGAGATCGCCAGCGTCGACGGAAAAGATCACGTGGAGAGGGTGACGCTCCGGTTGGTGACGGACGGCTCTTGTCGGACCGAAGAGATGGACGCGGTTTTCATCTTCATCGGAACCCGTCCCCGAAGCGAGTGGCTGCCCGAAGGCGTGCTGCGCGACGCGAAGGGATTCGTGCTCACGGGCCGCGACGTCATGGCGGCCGCGGACTACGCCAAGGTCTGGAAGGAGCCGCGCGAGCCCCTTCCTCTCGAGACGAGCGTTCCCGGCATCTTCGCCGCGGGCGACGTCCGGGCGGGAGCGATGAACCGCGTCGCATCCGCGGTCGGCGAGGGCTCCATGGTCGTGCGGCTCGCGCACGAGTACCTCGCTCTGACCTGAGGCCCTCACGCGCCGCCGCGGCGCGTACTTGTCCCAAAGTCACAACAAGCTGCACGAAAGTACAACTGCCGGGCGGTGCGGCCCGCGTTGTACATAGCCACGTCTTTTTTTGGCTTTTCGCCGGACGGAGGAGTGCATGTCTGGGACGGGTTCGCGTTGGGTCTCGGTCCTGGTCTGGGTCGGAGTGACTTTCGTGTCGGCGGCCGTGGCGTCCGCACAGACCGTGCAGGTCGTCGGAACGGTGCGCGACGGTTCCGGCCACGGGTGGCCGCTCTACGCGACGGTCGCGGTCTCGGCTGACGGATTTCCCGGCGCGACCGCCACGAGCGATCCCGCGACGGGCTACTACTCCGTCGAGCTCCCGCCGGGCGCGACTTACCAGTTCGCCGTGACCTCGCTCGTGCCGGGATACTCGCCCGGCGGGGGAGAGCTGACGCTGCCCCCGGCGGCCGGTTCCTCGCCGGCGGCGACCGTCGCCAGCTGGCGGCTCGCCGCGGCGCCGAGCTGTCTGGCGCCCGGGTTCGGCCCCGGCGGCTTCGCGGGACCGCTCGGGCTCTCGGAAAGCTTCGACGGGGGAGTCATTCCGCCCGGCTGGTCGTTCGAGACGCTCTCGGGCGTGAGCTGGAAGGTGGCCGAGGGCGCGGATCCCTGCTTCCAGTTCGAAGGCAACGAGACGGGCGGCACCGGCCCCTACGCAATCGTCAACAGCGGGTGTGAGTCGCAGCTCACCCCCGACGACACGTTTCTCTACACGCCTTCGATGGACCTGACGGGCCGGACGACCGCGGCCATCCAGTGGGCCAACGATTTCATCGACAACGACGCGGGCTCGGTCGCGAACGTGGACGTGAGCACCGATCTGGGAGCGACCTGGACCAACGTCTGGCACGCCGAGGGCAACGTGCCCGGACCCGGCCTCCAGATTGCCGATCTCTCGATCGCCGCCGGACAGCCGAGCGTCGTCGTGCGCTTCCACTACCAGGGCTTCTACGCGTGGTGGTGGCAGGTCGACGATGTGAAGGTCGGCACGTTCGCCTGCAGCCCCATTCCCGGCGGCCTGCTCGTCGGTGCGGTGCGCGACGCGAACAACGGCGGGGGGCTGAACGGCGCGACGGTCCAGATCGCCGCCGGCGGCGCCTCGACGCAGTCGTTCACGACTCCGGACCTGGCCGGGTTCTACAACCTGTTCGTCGAGGACGGTGGCTTCGCGAACGTCGAAGCCTCCTACCCGAGTTACGAGACCGGGACCGGAAGCGCCATCGTCGTGCCCGATGCGACGACCCGCCTCGACTTCGCGCTGAAGTCGGGACTTCTCGAATTCTCTCCGCGGCCGCTCCAGGCATTCGTCGCGCCCGGAACCACGCAGGACAAGACCCTGACGATTACGAACATCGGCACGGCCGCCGGCTTCTTCCGGATCCAGGAAGTCGGCGTGCCGCCCGTCTCGGCGGTGAACCCGGTTTCCGCCGCCACCCCGGAACGTCGGCGCCAGGCCCTGGCGCAGGCGCCCGAGCTCACGCTCGGCAATGCCGGAGACGTCGTGTCGTCGTTCCCGACGAACCTCGATTACGGGTTCGGTCTCGTGTATGACACCGACGCCAGTCGTCTGTGGATCGCCAATCCCTACTTCCCGGACTTCGGCATCCTCGGGGACGGGCTCGAGCATCAGTTCCTGCCCGATGGCACCGACACGGGCGAGTCGATCGACATCCACGACACCGGCGGCTTCCAGCAGGCCGACGGGACGTACAACGCGCGGACCGGCATGCTCTGGCAGGTCAACCTCGGCGGAGACCGCTGCCTCTTCGAAATGGATCCGGTCACGAAGGTGGTGACCGGAAACAGGATCTGCGGGACGCCGGAGACCTGGGGCGCGGACACCTCGCAGCGCGGGATGGCTTACGACTACGCGACCGACACGTATTACGTTGGCGGTTTCAACAGCACGCTCATTTACCACGTCGATGGGGCCGGCAATCTGCTCGATTCGGCCGACGTCGGCCTGTCCGTCGCGGGCCTCGCCTACAACCCCACCACGCGTCACCTGTTCGTGCTCAATCCGGGCAGTGCTCCCTGGGACGTCTGGGTCATCGAGCCTCAGGCCGACTACGCCGCGATCGGCGGATTCCGGGTCACCGAGGGCGGCGCGCCGGCGCTGCAGTCCGACGCCCTCTCTCTCGAGGCGGATTGTTCCGGCCGGCTCTGGGTCAATTCGGCCGACACGCACATCGTCCGTTCGTTCGAGTCGGGCGAGACGGGGTGGTGCGTGAACGACATCCCCTGGCTTTCCGAGGACCCGACCGAAGGCGCCGTCGCGAGCTCGGCGTCGCAGCCCGTGACCGTCCGCTTCGACACCCACAACCTCCTGCCCGGGCTCCGGCAGGGCTCGCTCATCTTCTCGACCGACACGCCGCAGACGATCGCGCCGGTTCCGGTCGACTTCACGGTCCTCTTCAACGACGTGGCGGAGGGCGATTTCGCCTCGAACTTCATCTACGGCGCGGCGGGCGCCGGCGTGATGCCGGGCTGCGCGCCGCAGGCTCCGATCTCCAACTTCTGCCGGAACGAGATCGTGACGCGGCGCAGCATGGCGAGCTACATCGAACGCGCGATTCACGGCGCGTCGACTCCGCCGCCGGTCTACCTGGGAGAGTTCGAGGACGTGCGGCCCGAGAGCGTCAACGCGAACTACATCCAGGGTCTCGTCGACGACCGCGTCACCGCGGGATGCAACGTGGCCCCGCCCCTGTATTGCCCCGACGAGCCGGTTACGCGCGCGCAGATGGCGGTCTTCGTCTGGCGCGCCCTGAAGGGAGACGAGGCGCCGCCGTCGTGCGCCGGGATCTTCGACGACGTGCCGTGCCCGGGCGGGTTCGCCGTCGACTACATCGAGGGGATCGCGGCGCTCGACATCACTGCCGGCTGCAGCGTGGCCCCGTCTCTGTACTGCCCCGACGCGGGCATCACGAACGCGCAGATGGCCGTGTACCTGGTGAAGGCGTTCGGTCTCGCTTATCTGCCGTGACGCCCGCTATGAACGAGAAGGAAGAAATGACGATGCACGCTCTTTCGATCAAGAAGCTCGCGGCCTGGATTCTCTGCGCCGCGGCGCTGGCCGTGTGCCCCGTGTTCGCCGGCGCTCCCAGCGTCCCGGTCACGGGCGAAGTCACCGATGCGTCCGGCCATGGATGGCCGCTCTTCGCACGCGTCGAGCTCACGCCGGAAGCGGGCGAACCGATCGTGGCCTACTCCGATCCGGTCACGGGACAGTACGCGGCCAGCCTGACCGATGGCACGTCCTACGCGGTCGTGGTGACGGCTGTCGGACCGGGCTACGCGCCGGCCACCGGAAATCTCGTGACGGCCGGAGCGCCGCTCCATGCCGACTGGGCGCTCTCGGTCTCGGCGCTCTGCGAGGCGCCGGGATACGGGGCCGGCGTCTACGGTCCCGCGGTCCTCTCCGAGAGCTTCGACGGGGGCGTGCTGCCGCCGGGCTGGACCGTCCAGACCGAATCCGGCGCGAGCTGGACGATCATGGAGGGAGAGGACCCCTGCGGCCTCTTCGACGGCAACCGCACCGGCGGTTCCGGACCGTTCGCGATCGTCAACAGCGACTGTGCCTTCTCGTTCGACGACACGTACCTCATCACGCCGGTCGTCGACCTCTCGGGGCTCTCGAACGCCGCGATCCGCTGGGCCAATGACTTCATCGCGACCGGTTTCGGCGACCTCGCCGAGATCGACGTCACGATCGACGGCGGCGCGACGTGGGTCAATGTCTGGAAAGGACCCGTGAGCGGACTCCCGGGCCCGGGCATCCAGACCGCGGACATGTCCTTGGCGGCCGGCCACGCGGCCGTCCAGGCGCGCTTCCACTATCAGTGGTTCTTCGGATTCTGGTGGCAGGTCGACGACGTGACGATCGGCCCCTACTCGTGTCCGGTTCTGCCCGGCGGCCTGGTCGTCGGCACCGTCAGCGACGAGAACACCGGCGGCCGGCTGAACGGCGCGACCGTGACGAATCTGACCGACGACAGCTCGGCGACCACCGTCAGCGCGCCGGATCAGGGAGATGGCTTCTACTCGCTCTTCGCCGCGGGAAGCGGGTCGCAGGCGTTCGAGGCCTCGGCCTATCGCCGCAATTCCCTGACGAAGAACGCCACGGTGATCACGGACGCGGTCGTGCATCTCGACTTCTCGCTCGCCGCGGGAATCCTGACGGCCGGCCCGCGCCCCCTCTCGGCGATCGTGAGCCCCGGAGGCACGGACTCGCGGACGCTCGACGTCACCAACACGGGCTCCGGCGACGGAACCTTCATCATCCGCGAGATCGACGCTCCGCCGGTCGAGGCGCCCAAGCCGGTTCGGGCCGTCGCCGCGAAGCCGCGGGTCCGTCTCGCGGGCGCCCCGATCGACGCGCCGGCGACGGCCGGTGCGGGGAACGTCGTCAGCTCGTTTTCGATCGATCTGGTGGGAGCGTACGGCCTGGCCTACGACACCAGCGTCGACCGACTTTGGATCACGAACTCGAGCGTCGACGACACGGGTCAGGTGGTTGGGGACGGTCTCGACTACCAGTATCAGCCGGACGGCACCCAAACCGGGGAGACGATCGAGGTCGGGAATCAGTGGCTCGGTGACGGCGCCTACAACCCGCGGACCGGGATGATCTGGCAACCCGTCGTCGCCCACAGAGAGGACTCTCCCAGTCAGTGCCTCATCGAGATCGATCCCGTGGCGAAGAAAGTCACGGGCCAGCAGATCTGCGGGCCCTGGTCGAACTTCCCGGGGCTCATCGGCCTGGCTTACGACTACGTCACCGACACGTACTACGCCGGCGACACTCTCGGAGGCATCACCCACATCGACAGCGCCGGAAACGTTCTCGATTCCGGCAACGTCGGACTTCAGATTTCCGGCCTCGCCTACAACCCGACGACCCGCGTTCTCTTCGTCGCCAGCTATCGGAACGTTCCGTACGACATCTGGCTCGTGGATCCGAGCCAGGGCTACAGCGTTCTCAGCGGCTTCGTCCCCAAGAGCAACGGTATTCCTGTTCTGAACTCCCGCGGCGTCAGCCTGGAATCGGACTGCGCGGGCCATCTCTGGACCTACCAGAATCTGGACGCCATCGTCTACGAAATCGAGTCGGGACAGCGCGGCTGGTGCGTGAACGACATTCCGTGGCTTTCCGAGGATCCGGCGGAGGCCACCATCCCGGGCTCCGGCGGAGGCTCGATCCAGGCCGGCGGCGGTAACACGCAGCCCGTGAGCGTCGCATTCGATTCCGCGGGGCTGCTCCCGGGCCTCTATGTCCGATCGCTCGTCTTCACCACGGATACGCCGGACCCGGTGGCTCCGGTGCCGGTCGAGTTCACGGTGCTCTTCGCCGACGTGCCGGAGGGCAGCTTCGCCTGGAACTTCATCCACGGCGCGGCGGGAGCCGGCGTCATGCCGGGATGCAACCCCTACGCGCCGGCGTACGCGTTCTGTCCTTCCGAGGCCGTCACGCGTCGCTCCATGGCGGGGTTCATCGAGCGCGGCGCTCAGGGCGCTCTCACACCGCCGCCCGTCTACGCGGGCGAGTTCGACGACGTCCTGCTCGGCAGCGTCAACGCGGACTACATCGAAGGGCTCGTCCAGGATGGCATCACAGCCGGCTGCAGCGTGGAGCCGCGGCTCTACTGTCCCGACGTTCCCGTGACACGCGCGCAGATGGCCGTCTTCGTATGGAAGGCGATGAAGGGCGACGTGCCGCCTCCGCCGTGCGAGGGCGTCTTCGCGGACGTTCCCTGCCCCGGCGGCTTCGCGGTCGACTACATCGAGGGCATCGCGTCCGAAGGAATCACGGTCGGCTGCGGCGGCGGAGACTACTGTCCAAACTTGAGCATCACGAACGCCCAGATGGCCGTGTACCTGGTGAAGGCGTTCCAGCTCCCGTACGTCCCCTAGGCGGGGGCCGTCGTCTCAGGCGTAGGAGCGGGCGGGCCGGCGCGGGTCGGTCCGCCACTTCGCCGCGTCGAGCACGAACGCCTCGACGCGGCGATCCCAGGTGTGCTCGCGCAGCGCCTTCTGGCGGGCGCGGCGCCCCATGGCCAGCCGGGCGGGCTCGTCGCCGAGGATCTTCTCGGCGGCGGCGACGATCTCATCCTTGGAAGGGAAGACGGCGATCTCGACATCCGGCTCGAACATCTCGGCGAGACGCGGAAAGCTTTCGATCAGCGTCGGCACGCCGCAGGAGGCGGCGAAGAGAGCGCGCGGCGTGATGCGGAACGTCCCCCGATACTTCCCGTGTACGTCGTCGACGAGAGCGGTCTCGAGCGCGAGCCGGGCGCCATTGATCGCCGCGCACAGCGCGTCCGGCGTGTCGAGCGGCGGATGGGTCGGGACGGTCCAGCGCTTCTCGCCCTCGTACGCATGGAGCCGCACCGAGAACCGCGCCGACAGGGCTTCGACGAGATCGTTTCGGTAGGGCGTCCACTTGCCGTAATAGAGGATGTCGTACTGCGGGGCGGACCGCAGCGGACGGTAGAGCTCCGGGTCCGTCGCAGGGTCGCACCTCCGCGCCGCGATGCCGCGGGACGCGTATCCCGGGAGCGTCTGCGGGTCCTGCGTATAGAAGAGGTCGAATCCCGGCGCGATCGCGAACGAGGCGTCCAGCCCGTACGGGTCCGAGAGCGCGAAGCCCGCGAAGACCGTGTGGGAAGGGAACATCTTGCGCGCCCGGCCCGACAGGTGCAGCCCGCCGCCGAGGCAGACGACCGCCTGGGGCGGCGGATCGGTGTGCGGGTGGACGGCGTCGTCGGGGATCCGGGCGGGCTTCGCGCCGCCGGTGGGCACGAACCCGGCCACGGACAGAGGCTCGACGATCGTGGTGCGAAAGACCTTTTGCAGCGCCCGCAGAGGGGGATAGAGGTTGTTGCAGAAGGGCGGCTGGCTGAAGTTGCCGAAAAGGAGGAGGTCTCCGGCGCTCATGCGGTCCCTAAATGTACGATGGATCCGCCCCGGTAAGCGGGTGCGCTGGCCTACAATCGAGGGTCTTATGGACAATTCGCGATCTCGGATTCTTCCGGCTATCGCTCTGCTCGCCGGAGTTTTTCTCGCCGCGGCTGATGCTTCCGGCGCCGCGTCGCTGCGATTCCGCGGCAACGGGACCGGCGACATCGACCGCGTGAAGGTGCCGATCGACGACCCGGGTAACTCCCATCCCGGTCCGGCGGCGGACGTCGGCGCCACGGACTTCACCATCGAGTTCTGGATGAAGGCGTCCGCAGCGGACAACGGCGCGGCGCCGGTGGCGTGCGGGGCCAACGTCGCGTGGCGTTCGGGCCATGTCGTCGTGGACCGGGACCGCTTCCAGCTCGACCGCAAGTTCGGCGTGTCGATCGCCGGCGGCACCGTGGTCTTCGGCGTCAGCGGCGACGGAACGGGCGACCGCACGATCTGCGGCGCGCGTCCCGTTCTCGACGACGCCTGGCACCACGTCGCGGTGGAGCGCCGCCGCTCCGACGGCCGGATGTGGATCTTCGTCGACGGCATTCTCGACGCCGAGGGCGACGGGCCCGACGGCGACGTGTCCTACCCCGACGCCGCCATTCCCGCCGCGCCGAACGACCCGTACCTGGTCTTCGGCGCGGAGAAGGACGACACCGGCACGCAGTCGCCGTCCTATTCGGGCTATCTCGACGAGATCCGCGTGTCGACGATTCTGCGCTACGCCCGCTCGTTCACGCGGCCCCGGCATCCGTTCACTCCGGACGCCGACACCGCCGCCCTCTATCGTCTCGACGAGGGCAGCGGCGACGTCGTCGCCGACGTCTCCGGCGCCGCCGCCGGAACGGCCGACGGATGGCGCGCCTACGGCGGCTCGCCCTCCGGTCCCGACTGGGATCCTCAGGTGTCCGCTCCGCTCGGCGGCGCGGCGCTCGAGCTCACTCTGGTGACCGACGGTCTCGTCCAGCCGGTGCAGGTGACGCAGGCGCCGAACGACCCCTCGCGTCTCTTCATCGTCCAGCAGAACGGGGCCATCCGGATCTTCGAGAACGGCGCGCTCCTGCCGACGCCGTTTCTCAACATCGGCTCGCTGACCTCCGACGGACCGGAGCAGGGCCTGCTCTCGATGGCGTTCGACCCGGACTACGAAACGACCGGCCACTTCTGGGTCTACTACACCGACGACATCGCGACTCCCGGAGACATCACGATCGCGCGGTACACCGTGTCGGCGAATCCCGACGTGGCCAATCCCGATTCCGCCCTGATCGTCCTGGTGATTCCGCACCCGGTCAACGCGAATCACAACGGCGGGCTCCTGGTGTTCGGGCCCGACGGCTACCTCTACGTGGGCACCGGCGATGGAGGCTCGGGCGGCGATCCGCCCGACAACGCCCAGAACAAGAACGTCCTGCTCGGGAAAATGTTGAGGCTGGACGTGCACGGCACGGGCGCCGTGCCGTGCGGCCAGACGACTCCCGCGCCGTACGCCATTCCCCCCAGCAACCCGTTCGTCGGAGCCGCGGGCTGCGACGAGATCTGGGCGTACGGGCTCCGGAATCCGTGGCGCTACAGCTTCGACCGCGACACCGACGACCTGATCATCGGCGACGTCGGCCAGAATCTCTGGGAGGAGATCGACTTCCAGCCCGCCGACAGCGAGGGCGGGGAGAACTGGGGCTGGCGGCGCATGGAAGGCTTCCACTGCTACAACCCGGGCACCAACTGCAACGACGGAACGCTCGAGCTGCCGATTCTCGAGTACGGCCACAACCTCGGCTGCTCGGTGACCGGCGGCTACCGTTACCGCGGTTCGGTCATCCCCGGGATCTTCGGCAGCTACTTCTACGGCGACTACTGCACCGGGCGCATCTGGGAAGCGGTCCAGGACGGCTCGGGTGACTGGTCGTCCACCCAGGTGCTCGATACCGGCCACAACATCTCGGGCTGGGGAGAAGACCTGGCGGGGGAGGTCTACCTCTGCCATCACGGAGGCGAGGTCTACAAGTTGACCCGGGCTCCCAACCCGGTGCCCACGGTGACGAACATGAATCCGGCCATCGCGATCGTCGGCGACCCGACGTTCACGCTGACGGTGGTCGGCTCCGGCTTCGTGTTCGAGTCCGTCGTGCGGTGGAACGGGGAGGACCGGACGACCCAGTTCATCTCCGCCAACACCCTCCGCGCGACGATTCCGGCGAGCGACCTCCTGGCGGCGGGCACGGCGGACGTGACCGTGTCCACGCCGGCCCCCGGCGGCGGCGTGTCCGGCGGGCAGACCTTCCTCATCAACCTGACGTTCCTCGACGTGCCCGTCTCGAACTTCGCCTACCTCGAGATTGCCGCGGTCTACGAGGCCGGCGTGACGGCGGGCTGCGGCACCCGCATCTATTGTCCGGACTCGATCACGACGCGGGCGCAGATGGCCGCGTTCCTGCTCAAGGCCTCGGAAGGATCGGGTTACACGCCGCCTCCGTGCAACGGCACGATCTTCGACGACGTCCCGTGCACGGGCGGCCTGTTCGACGCGTGGATCGAGGATCTGGCGACGCGAGGCATCACCGGCGGATGCGGCGGGGGCAACTACTGCCCGCGCTCGCCCGTCACGCGTGCGCAGATGTCGGCGTTTCTGCTCCGGACGCTGGAAGGGCCGGCGTACGTGCCGCCGCCCTGCACGGGAACGGTCTTCGACGACGTGCCATGCACCGGCGGGATCTTCGACCCGTGGATCGAGGACCTGGCTTCCCGCGACATCACGGGGGGCTGCGGGGGAAACAACTACTGCCCGGGCAACTCGGTCACGCGCGCTCAGATGGCCGTGTTCCTGACGCTGACGTTCGGTCTCGCGTTGCCGTAGTCATCGCCGCGATCTCTCGTCTCTGAAAAAAATGGAAACGCCGCCTTCGGGCGGCGTTTTTTTTCGTCGCGCATTCGAGCGCGTCGCATCGCCACTATCGCGACAAGTACTATTCAAACTCGTATACGCTCGGAACAACTTTTTGTTGCTCGCGCCCGTTCGCGGTGGAAATATCGCGCGCAGATTCTTAGGAACATCTTTTTTTTAAAAGCGAACGGGAGGTTCCATGGACCGGTCCTCGCCCAGACGTTTCCCGGTCTCCGTTTTGGCGATCCTCGCGTGTCTCGTCCTCTTGAGCGCCCCCGCACTTGCGGCTCTCAAGCCCAAGGCGGGTGGGGCGCTCAAACCGAAAGTCAAACATTCGATCGAACACGGACGATCGAGGGCAATACGCGACATACCGCGGGCACAGAACCCTTCGCGCGGCACCAATCGAACCGTGCCGCAGGCGAAGCTTTCGCGTCCGGGCGGGTCGCATGCGACCGACGGAGCGAAGCAGTCACAACCCGGATCGACGGATGCGCCCCCGGCGCTGTTGAACTTCGCCGGATCGAGCGCGGCGGACGATGAAGTCGCCAATCTCGGCGCCGTATCTCCCTCGAATACCAACGGCGACGTCGGCGGCGGGTTCTACGTCCAGGTCGTGAATTCGGTCACGCAGATCTTCAGCACGTCCGGCAGCCAGGTGCTCGCGCCGTTCGCCACCACGGCCATCTTCGAAGGCCTGGGAGAGCCGTGCGGCGGGACGAACTTCAACGCGGTCGACACGGTGATTCGTTACGACCAGCTCGCCGGCCGCTGGGTGCTCATTTTCGTTCCGTACGACTTCGGCTTCGTCCCGCCGTACCACCTGTGTGCGGCCGTGTCGGCGTCGTCGGATCCGGCCGGCGCCTGGAACGCGTACGACTTCGACATCGGAGACAACCTGCCGAGCGGGTTGCGTCTCGGCGTGTGGCCGACCGGCTACTTCCTGACCTACGACAACCTCGATGGCTCCTTCACGGACGTCGGCGCTTCGAGCATCGCCTTCGATCGGGACGCGATGATCGCGGGATCCGAGGACGTCAGCGTGCTCGGCCTCGACCTGCCCGGCGTGTTCGGCCTGGTGCCGGCGGACCTCGATGGCGCCGTGACGCCTCCGGACGGCGCGCCGAACCATCAGGCGGCGCCCGGACAGACCGACTGGGACGGCAGCGCGAGCCCGGTCCTGCACATGTTCGAGTTCACACCCGACTTCGAAGATCCGGAGAGCAGCACGTTCGACGGTCCGTTCGACGTCTCGGTTCCTGATTTCAACCCGATCCTTTGTGGCGGCACCGGCTTCAACTGCATCCCCGAGCTCGACGGCGTGCCTCTCCATGCCCAGTCCGGTTTCCTCATGGAGGGCATGCAGTACCGCAACCTGGAGGCCGGCGAGTCGCTCGTCGTCAGCCACACGGTCAACGTCGGCGACGATCTCGCGGCCGTTCGGTGGTACCAGGTGGGTGTCGCGTCCCCGGCGGCGCGGGAGGGTGTTTCGCCCTTCTCGCTCCTCCAGTCGGGCACGTACACGCCGTCCGAAACGAACCGGTTCTTCCCGTCCATCGCGATGGACGCGAGCGGCGACATTGCGATGGGCTACAGCGTCTCGGATGCGAGCATCCATCCCTCGATCGGCGTAACCGGCCGGCTCGTGGGAGACCCTCTCGGCGAGATGGGTGAGGAAGCGATCATGACCTCCGGAGGCGGAGGGCAGGGGAATCCGTTCTGGGGCAACATCACGTCGATGACCGTCGATCCGGCCGACGGCTGCACGTTCTTCTACACGAACCAGTATCTCGAGGAGAGCGGGACCTTCAACTGGTTGACCCGCATCGGCACGTTCAAGTTCGCGAGCTGCACGTCCGGTCCCTCCGGCACCCTCGAGGGCACGGTCACCGACGGCGCCAATCCCATTGCGGGAGCCACGGTGACGGCCGGCGCCAGCAGCACGAGCACGGACGCCGCGGGGCATTACTCGTTTACGCTGCCGGTGGGCACCTACAACATGACCGCGTCGGCCTACGGGTTCTTCCCGGCCACGGCCGACGACGTGGAGGTGACCGACGGCGGAACGACCGTTCAGGACTTCACGCTGGAAGAGGCTCCGTCGGTCCCGGTGAACGGAACGGTGAAAGATTCCATCACCGGATGGCCGCTGTACGCGCAGATCAATGTTTCGGCGCCGGGCGCTCCGCAGATCACGACCTACACCGACCCGGTGAGCGGCTACTACGACGTGGGCAGCCTCGTCGAGGGCAGCACCTACACGTTCGTCATCCGGGCCCTCGTTCCGGGGTATGAGACGGGCGGCGGACCGCTTCCCCTGGGCGTGCCTCTGGCCGATGCGCCGTTCCTGGTCAAGAACTGGACTCTGGTCGCCAGTCTCGAGGAATGCAACGCGCCGGGCTACTCGCCGGACATCGCGGGTCTCTTCGAGAACTTCGACGCGGTTCAGCTCCCGCCGGGCTGGCAGGTCATCAACAACAGCACGGGCGGCGAGTTCTATCCGACGGAATGGATCGTCGTGGACGGCTCGAATCCGTGCGGCGACTACGCAGGCAACCTGACGGGCGGCTCGGGCGGGTTCGCGGTGGCCAACAGCGACTGCCCGGGACCGTCGACGGTCATGGACACGACGCTCATCACGCCCTCGGTGGATCTGTCTTCGTTCGCCTCGGCGACGCTGAGGTTCAACGAGGACTACCGAGCTCTCGGCGACAACGCCGACGTGGACCTGAGCGTGGACGGCGGCGAAAGCTGGACGAACATCCTG
>Ga0081455_10005517_pt1 | contig 13858 bp, 12 predicted proteins | sample TabmetS3T2R1_FD_70207 | JGI IMG/M metagenome (GOLD analysis project Ga0081455, IMG submission 70207) | Tabebuia heterophylla rhizosphere microbial communities from the University of Puerto Rico - S3T2R1 | ecosystem: Host-associated > Plants > Roots > Rhizosphere ... | reverse complement strand
AGCAGGACGGTGACCGGCAGCTTCCGCTTGCGGTCGATGCGGACGTAGACCCGCCCCTTCTTGTCGATCTCGAGCTCCAGCCAGGAGCCGCGGGCCGGCATCAGGTTCGCGATGAAGACCTGCTTCTCGCGGTCCTTGGGCTCCATCACGTAGGCGCCCGGCGAGCGAACGAGCTGGGTGACGACGACGCGCTCGGTGCCGTTGATGATGAACGTGCCGCGATCCGTCATCCACGGGAAATCGCCCATGAAGACGGTCTGCTCGCGGATCTCGCCGGTCTCCCGGTTCTGGAAGGCGACCTTGACGTTGAGCGGCCGCGAGTAGGTCATGTCCTTCTCGCGACACTCGTCCACCGTGTTGGGTGGATCGTCGAACTCAAAATCTCCGAAGACGATCGCCAGGTTCCCCGTGTAGTCCTCGGTCGGGGAGATGTCGTCGATCGTCGCTCGCAGCAGTCCGTCCTTCGGGTCAACCAAGTCCGCGAAGGACTTCCGCTGGATATCGATCAGATGTGGGAGTTCAACGGGGTTCTTGAGGCGTGAAAAGCTCCTGCGGGTTACGGGGGCAGCGTTGGTTCCGGCCAACTGGGCGACTCCTCAAAATATTCGAAGGGTTGTGAGACCGCGCAAGAATCGGGCAGCAGGGCTCACCGGCGCGCGAACCGTGCATGGTAACGCACGGCAACCATTCGGTCAAGGGTTGCTAACACGCCCCGGCGGGGGCACGTGCCGAGATCTTACTCCGATCCCTGGCGTCTATGTGAGTGTAGCCGCGCGTCTTCGTTACTTGATCTCGGCGGTCCCGCCGGCCTCCTCGATCTCCTTCAAGAGACCGTCGGCCTCCTCGCGCTCGATTCCCTCCTTGACGGGCTTGGGAGCCTCGTCGACGAGGGCCTTCGCCTCCTTGAGGCCGAGCCCGGTGGCTGCCCGGACGACCTTGATCACGCCGATCTTCTTGTCGCCGGCGCCCGTCAGGACGACGTCGACGGTGCCGGCTTCCTCCTCGCCAGCTCCGTCACCGGCCGGCCCGCCCGCGGCGGGCGCTGCGGCGGCGACCGCGGTCGCCGAGACGCCGAACTCCTCCTCGAGCGCCTTGATTCGCTCGGAGAGCTCGAGCACCGAGATGTTCTTCAGCTCGTCGATCCACTCCTCGGTGGACACCTTGGTGGCCATCTACTTGCCTTCCTCCTTGGTTTCGTCGGAATCTTCAGAAGTCTCTACGTCCGAAGCCTCTTCGGCCTGGTCCTCAGCGGCCTGCTCATCGCCGAGGTCCTGATCGCCCTCGCCGGTCTCCTCGGCCTCACCCTGGCCGGCGTCCTCGCCCTCCGGAGCCTCCTCGTCGGAGGTTTCCTCGGGGGAAGCGGCCGGATCAGGATCAGGTGGAGAGTCGGCTTCGCCATCAGAAGAAGCCTCATTGGGCGTCTCCTCCTTGGGCGCATCCTCTTCAGCCGGTGTCTCCTCGGCCTCCTCTTCCCCAGCCGGGGCTTCCTCGGCGGGGGTCTCCGCCGGTGCCTCGCCGGTGACCAGGCCCTGCTCGGCGATCTGGCCGAGCTGCAGGGCGAGGCCCTGGATCATCGAGCCGAGTCCGCGCGCCAGGCCGGTGAGCGGACTGGCGACGATGCCCGCGAACTGGGCGTTGAGCTGGTCGCGGCCGGGCAGCCGGGCGATCGCCACGAAGGAGTCAGGATCCAGTTCCTCCCCATCCATAAGGCCGCCCTTGTAGGCGAGCAGCTCCCATTCGGACCCGAGCCGGAAGATCGTCTTGGCGGCCAGCGCCGCGTCACCCTTGACGAAGGTGAGAGCGGTCGGACCCTCGAGGTACTCCTTGAGCGACTCGGTTCCGGCCTCATCGGCGGCGCGGAGGGTGAGCCGGTTCTTGACGATCCGGAAGCGGGCGTCGGCGTCGAGCAGTCCCGAGCGCAGCTCGGCGGCCTGCGGCACGCTGATCCCGCGGTAGTCGACCGCAAAGATCGCCTGCGCGTCCTTGAGCTCCTCGGCGAGCTCCTTCACGACTGCTGTCTTCTGCTCTCTGTCCATTTCTCGTCTTGCCCCGCCCGTCTCGCCAAAGAAAAGACCCGCGCGCAGGCGGGCCAGAGCGGGCGGTCCTGGGACCGGTGACTCTCGCTCACCTGCGCCGGACTTCTGGACCTCGGCCCGCCGGCGGTCTCGGGCGGCTTCGTGTCCGCGGAAGTCTAGGCGGTGGCGGGCTCCTCCGTCTCCTCAGTCTGCTCGGCGGGCTCCTCCTGGGCCTCGCCTTCATCCCCGTCCTCCGCTGCGGCACCGGCGCCGAGCATGATCTCGCCGCGGCGGGTGCGGCCCGAGTCGACCCGGATGCCGGGCCCCATCGTGGTGGTGACGGTGATGGAGAGGATGTAGCGGCCCTTGGCCGCGGCGGGCTTGGCGCGGATGATCTCCTCGATCACGGCGGCGTAGTTCTCGAGCAGGTCGGTCTCGGAGAAGCTCGTCTTGCCGATCGCGAGATGGACGATCGCCTGGCGATCGGTGCGGTACTCGACCTTCCCCGCCTTGGCTTCCTCGACCGCCTTCGCGATGTCGTCGGTGACGGTTCCCACCTTGGGGTTGGGCATCTTGCCCTGCGGGCCGAGGACACGGCCGAGCTTGCCGACCTTGGGCATCTGCGAGGGGTGCGCGATGGCGACGTCGAAGTCGGTCCAGCCGCCCTCGACTCGCTCGGCGAGATCGTCGGAGCCGACGAAGTCGGCGCCGGCTTCGTCGGCCTGCCGCGCTGCGTCGCCCTCGGCGAAGACCGCGATCGTGACGTTCTTTCCGAGGCCCTTCGGCAGCGCGAGGGTGCCGCGCAGCTGCTCCTCGGCGTGCCGGACGTTGACACCGAGGCGGATGTGGAGTTCGACCGTCTCGTCGAACTTGGCGCCCGAGGTCTCCTTGATCAGGTGGATCGCCTCGGCGGGCGGATAGGCCTGGGTCCGGTCGATCTTCTCGTACGCCTCTCTATATCTCTTGCCGCGCGCCATCACACCGTCCTTCGCATTCCGCTTCGCTTCATGCTCAGAGGCCCTCCACGGTGACGCCCATCGAGCGGGCCGTGCCGGCGATGATCTTGGTGGCGGCGTCGAGGTCGTTGGCGTTCAGGTCGGGCATCTTGCGCTCGGCGATCTGCCGGGCCTGGTCGACGGTGATGGAGCCCACCTTCTCGGAGTGGGGCTCGCCCGAGCCCTTGTCGATCCCGGCGGCCTCCTTGATCAGCACCGCGGCGGGCGGCGTCTTGGTGATGAAGTCGAAGGAGCGGTCCTCGTAGACCGTGATCTCGACCGGGATGATCGTGCCGGCGTCCTGCTGGGTCTGCGCGTTGAACGCCTTGCAGAACTCCATGATGTTGACGCCGTGCTGTCCCAGGGCGGGGCCGACCGGCGGCGCGGGGTTGGCGGCGCCGGCGGGGATCTGCAGCTTGATCTGGGTGAGGACCTTCTTCGCCATGGCTAGATCTTCTTGACCTGGTCGTAGTTGACCTCGACGGGAGTCTCGCGACCGAAGATCGAGACCAGCACCTTGAGCTTGGCGGCATCCTCGTTGATCTCGGCGATCTCGCCGGAGAAGTCGGCGAGCGGCCCCGAGACGACCTTGACGGACTCGCCGATCGAGAACTGGGCGCGGGTGCGCGGGCGCTCGGCGGTCTCGCGATGCAGCAGGCGGTCCACCTCCACCTTGGAGAGGGGGATCGGCTTGTTGCGCGACCCGACGAAGCCGGTCACACCCGGGGTGTTCTTGACGAGACCCCAGGCGTCGTCGGTCATCTCCATGTTGACCAGGACGTAGCCGGGCATCGTGCGCTTCTCAGTCTGGATCTTCTGGCCGTCCTTCATCTCGGAGATCTGCTCGGTCGGGACGACCACCTGGCGCACGTTGCGCTCCTGGCCCATGGTGTGAACGCGGTGCTCGAGGTTCTGCTTGACCTTGTTCTCGTGCCCCGAATAGGTGTTGATCACGTACCAGCGAAACATCGTCGATTCTCCAGTCCCTTTAGATGAGCCGCTGGACGAGCCAGTTGAAGGCGGCGTCGAGCGCTCCGAGGTAGGCGGCCATGACCGCCACGAAGATGAAGGTCACGGCCGAGGCCTGAACCAGCGTGTCGCGGTCGGGCCACTGCACACGCTTGAGCTCCGCCCAGCAGGAAAGCAGGAAGCCGAGGACCGGTCCCCGCCGCTTCTCGGCCTTCTCGGCCTGGCCCTTCTGAAGCTCCTTGGCCCTCGCCTTGCGCCGCTGCTCCTTCTCGCGCTGCCGGCGCTCGCGCCGGCTCTCGCGGGGTTCGGCGGGCGGGGCCTCGGCGACCGCGCCGTCCTCGGGACGGCCGACATCGGCGCGCGACGGAGCCGGCGCCTCGGTCTCGGTCCTGACCGGCTCGGGCAGGACCCCGGGTACCGGAGAGCCGCCGCCGTCCTCGACGTCGGCGATCTCGCCCGGCTTCTCGACGACCCGCTCTCCGAACTCGTCCACCCGGGCGCCGGTCTCGATGGCCGCCTCGGCCTCGGCGACCTCGCCGGAGACCCCGGTCCGGGTGTCCTCCTGCGCGCGCTCTTCGGCGGCGGCGGCCGGATCGGTCTGGCGGCGGCGCTGCTCGGCCTGCTCGCGGCGGCGGCGCTCGGCCTTGCGCTGTGCGCGCGTCTTGGCCATCAGATGATCGGACTCCTGGCCACACGCGTCATCCAGGTGTGCATGGTCGGGAGACCGGTCATCTCAGCGGGTCTCCTTATGTGGGGTGTGCCGCCCGCACCAGCGACAGAACTTGCGCAGCTCGATGCGGTCCGGCGAATTGCGCCGTGACTTGTTCGTCTCGTAGTTTCGGCGCTTGCACTCCTCGCACGCGAGGGTCACGCCAATTCGAACATCGGAGGCCATTACCTACTTCACTTCTAGAGTTAGTTCGCTTCGCCATAAACGGCGGCCACAAACACCGCCGCCGAATCTACGACCGGACAGAAAAAAACCCCCGGCCCCAGGCACGAGGTGAGCCCAAGAATAGCGACCGATCGCACCGATCGCCTGTCTATTGCGCAGGCGTGCCCGTAAAGGCCGCGGCGCGCTCATACAGCTTGTAGAGCTTGAAGCCGCGAGCGTAGCTCCGGCTGCACCAGCCGTTGAAGAGGTTGTAGGCGTCCTTGTCGTCCAGGACCGCACCGGTCCCGCGCGGGGACTCGGCGTTGTTTCCGACGATCGTCCCGCCGGCGAAGTCCTTGAGCTGAGTGATCGTGCCGAGGCGCTGCTCGGTGTTCGCCTGGTTCCAGTCGTTGCAGTCCGCGAGGCTGATCGGCTCGCCCACGTTCGGTCCGACGTCCACCTGGGGCTGGGTCGAGGAGCCGCCCCCGCACCCTGCGATCAGGACCCCGACCACCACCGTGCAGAGGCCGGCCGCGAGGCGGCGGGGTCGAGCGCGCCCGGTGATGCGTTCTATGGCTTGGGCGGGGTGGTGAACCACGGGCAGGCCGGATTCTCGCCTGCGGCACACGTCAGGAGCTCTCCGACCTGCCCATTGGCAGCGCCCCCGACCGACGGGCTGTTGGCGCAGTCGGAGGGCAGGTTGGTCGGTGAAGGTGCATTAGGTGAGGGCAGACCGGTGACGCTCGCGGCCGTGCCGTCGGTACCGGTGTTGTTGAACCAGCAGTTGTCGGTGTTCAGGGTCGGAGTCGCGGAGAGGCCGCCCTGGTCCCACCAGAAGTCGATGCCGTTCGGCTGGACGGAGCCGTTGGGCGCCACGCCCATCCTGTTGCCGTAGAACTGGTTGCGGTACGAGGTCGAGGGCGTTGTGGCCGTCGGATCGCAGCCGGCGACCTGATCGCCGCTGTCCGGCGGACAGACGAGCGCGTCGGGGACCTGGAAGAGCATGGTGCCGCGGCGCCAGTTGTTCCAGAAGCGGTTGTTGCGGATGACGTTCGCGTTGCCGCCCGCGATCCAGAGGCCGACCCCGACCGGGACGGGGACCGTCGGCACGACGTCGGAGCAGTTGCCGCCCGGGTTCTCGGCCGACTGGCCGGGGACCGCGGGTCCGGGCTTCTGGCCGGCCGCGCAGGGCGGCAGGAAGGTGTTGAAGTTGTTGTCGTGGAAGTTGTTGTTCTCGACCAGGTCGGAGTCCTGGGGGAACCCGGGGTGCCCCGGAGCCGTGAAGACGTCGGTCGAGAAGCCCATTGTGTTGTCGTAGAACTCGTTGTCGTGGACCCAGACGGCGTTGCCGTCGGTCCCCGAGTAGCCCAGGGCGCTGTGGTGCATGTCGCAGTTGCGAATCTCAGTCCCGTAGCGGCGCTGCCCGGCCGGGAGCGCCTCCCCGAGATCGGCGCTTGCTCCCGGATAGAGCGCTGAGTCGCCGGCCCCCCAGGCATCGCAGTTCTCGATCAGCGAGTGATCGGCGACGAAGGTGAGCACGCCGTACTCACCCGCAAAGGGAGTCTTGAACCGGTTGAGGTGAGAGCCGTCGGTCTCGATCACGTAGATGTCGTGCTCCCTCGCGTGACGGACCTTGAGGTTGTCGACGACGAAGCCGTCGGCCCGGTCGGCCCGGATACCCACGTCCTTCACGGCGCCGATCGGCGCGTTGTCCCCGGAGGCGGTGTTGCCCGCGTCGATGGTGACGTCATCGGGCGAGACGCCCGTGCCCTGGATCTGCAGATTGCAGCGGATGCAGGAGCCGGCGTCGGGGATCACGTGCCGGTCGACCCGCGGCGGCTGGGGCACGGGAACGTTGGTCAGAGACCGGCCCAGAACCGCGATCAGGTTCTGATCATTCGGGCAGTTCCACTGGTAGGCGTAGGAGACCGCGCCTGCCTGGCTCTTGTCGTTGGTGATCTTGTACTGGTCGCAGGCCGGGTCGTTGGTGGGCTTCGCCCGCGACTTCGGCTCGGTGTAGAGGCCCGGCATGATCTCGATCCGGTCGTTGTTGTGGGCCGCGTTGACGGCGTCCTGGATCGAGTTGAAGCGGCACTGGCGCAGCAGCTTGATGTTGAAGTTCCGGAGCTTCTTGGCCTTCTTCTTCTTCAGCTTCAGAGGCGCCTGTGACTCGCGCAGCTTGTAGCCCTTCTTGCGGGCCTTCTTGATCGACTTGTTGAGGGCCTTGATCGTCTTGTTCTTGGAGAGCTTCTTGTCGCTCGCCTTCTTCGCGGCCTTCTTCTTCAGCGGCTTCGGGCAGACGATCCGGGTCTTGCCCGGCTTCTTCTTATCGAGGGCGCTGAAGAGCTTGCGGACTGCCGGGACGGAGCCGCCGGCGGCCGGCTTGACCGACGTGTCGGGCCCCGGGTCGGGCCAGTAGGAGGCGCGCTCGATGTGTGCGAAGGCGAGGGCTGGGATCAGCACCGCAGCGGCCGTGACCGCGATCGCGATCATCAAAGTGCCACGGCGATGAGTTGCCCTTCTGGCTCGCAGCCCTCTCCTCTTCATCCCTCTCCTCCGGTTCCCTCTCCTGTGGCCCGAATGTAACAAAGCCGAACCCGGCCGCGCTTTCAGAGTTGCGGTCCCCGGTCAGCCGATCTGCTCGGGGATGCGTGCCCCGAGCGGCACGCGGAACTTGGCGATGGTCGTCGGGGTCGAGGCCCCACGGGTCTTTGCGTCGACGGCCTTCAGCTCGCAGGTCGTCTCCGTGGGGCCGATCTCGATCACGCCGTAGCCGCGCTTGACGAAGTCGTAGAAGGCGATGTGCGGGTTGATCGCGGCGAGGGCCGACAACGTGGAGGGTGAGAGCCCCGTTGACTCGGGCAGGCCGGTCGAGGTTGCCGAGCCGCCCACGAACTCGGGGAAGGCCGCCCGGCCGGTCGCCTTGTCGCCGGTCGTATAGGCCGTCCCGGCGAAGAAGGTGTGGATGTCGCCGGTGATAGCAACCACGTTCTGGATGTTGTTGTCCAGGATGAAGTCGAGGATTCGCTTGCGCTCGAAGCCGTAGCCGTCCCAGGCATCGACCTGCGCGGGGACGCCCGGGGCGATCCGCGTCGCCATGACCATCAGCTCCGTGCCCCACAGCTTCCAGGTCGCCTTGGAGCCCTGGAGGTTCTGCAGGAACCAATCCAGCTGCTTCCCACCCAACATCGTCCTGTTGGGCGAGTCGGCGTCGGGACAGCCTGCGAAGTCGAGCTGCTCGTCGTTGCAGGCCTGGCGGTCGCGGTACTGGCGCTCGTCGGTGAGCAGCAGATCGACGAGCTTGCCGAGCCGGTACTCCTCGTAGACACGGCGGCGGTCGCCCTTGAAGCGGGCGCGAGGCATGTAGTTGAAGAAGGACCGGTAGCCGTTCGCCTCGCGCTCCGCGAAGGGGACGCGCCGCGGATAGTCCTTGAGCTGGGTCTTGCTCGGGTCCTGCTGATTCGAGCTCGGCTGGCCGTCGGCGTAGTTGTCCTCGACCTCATGGTCATCCCAGACCGAGAGGAAGGGATGGGCGGCGTGCATCGCCTTCAGGTCCGGGTCGGACTTGTAGAGCCGGTACTTCGACCAGTACTCCCGCAGCAGCTGGGCGTCACCGTCGTGGTTGTCACCGGACGTGTCCAGGCGGACGCCGTTGCCGTCGGAGTACTCGTAGATGTAGTCGCCGAGGCAGAGGACCAGGTCGAGGTCCTTCTCGTTTGCGATCGCCCGCTGGGCGTTGTAGAAGCCGGCCTCGTAGTGCTGGCACGAGTAGAAGGCGATCCGGATCGGCTTGCGCGAGTTCAGCGGGGGCGCGGTCTTGAACCGGCCGACGGGAGACTTCGAGTCCTTGGTGACGAAGCGGTAGAAGTAGTGCTTGTCCGGCTTCAGGCCGTTGATGAAGGTGCGGGCGGTGAAGTCGCGTTCCTCGCGGGCCGTCACCGCCTTCTCAGCAATGACGTTGCCGAACTTGCGGTCGGTGGCGACCACGACCTCGAGCTTCGAGGTGCGCTTGATCCCACCGAGCCGCGTCCACAGCTCGATGCCCTGGGGCCGGGGGAAGCCCGAGGCGACACCCTGGTCGAACCTGGCCTTGCCCGCCAGCGGGAAGCGGCGCTTTCGGGCCATTGCCGCATAGTTCACGGGGGCCGCGACGGCGGCGCCGGTCGCGAGGGCGCCGATCAGAAAGCTGCGCCTGCCGAGTCGATGCGAGCCCTCCAGCGACTCGAGGTCGGGACGCGCGTCCTCGAAGCTCTCCAGGTCCATCTCCCTCTCTCCTCTCCCCGGCTGGCTCCTCTCCCCGGCCGGTCGCGTGTACTAAATCATCCTGCGCCTTCCAGCGGCATACCGAGAACTTCGGAACCTTGCCGGAGGCCCTTCCGGGGCTGGTTTCATCCGCTAGTGTGCTCGGCCGATTGGGTGTGCGCCGGGAGTGGGCGCGGAGGAGAACCGACCAAGGAGAGGGACCTTTGAGGCGGACGGAGTTGCTGACGCGCGGGATCGCAGTTGCCATGGCCGGGGCGGCATTGCTTTGCGCCGGACTGCTGCTCGCCGGTATGGCGGACGGCAAGAAGAAGCACAAGGCGAAGGGCGGAAAGGTGACCGTTCTGAGCTCCCAGCAGCGGGCGATCCTGGACTCGGGAGCGATCACCGTCCGGGTCAAGGGCGCGAAGGGCAAGCGCGTCGCGGTGGATGGCCTCCAGGGCGGCAGCACCGTCCGGCTGACCAAGACGAAGAAGGTGAAGAAGGGGAAGAAGGGGAAGAAGCTGAACCTGGCGCTCTCCGGCTCCGGGAGGACCGCGATGAGCAGTTGCTCGCTCGAAGGGCTGCGCGGGCGCTTCGTCAAGGGCGGCAAGAAGAAGAAGGGCAAGAAGAGCGGGAGCCGCCCCATCACGCCGCTGGTGCGAGATCTCGCTGCCTGCGGCGGCAGCGCCCCGCCCAAGGGCCCTAAGTGCGACCCGTTCGATCCGTCCCTCTGCATGCAGCCGTTCCCGAACGACTACTTCACGGTCGCGGATGGGTCGACGCCGACGGGGCGCCGACTTGACTTCCAGGCGGACGCGATGCCGCAGAACAAGAACGGCGTCCCGATCGACCCGACCGACTTCAACCGGGCGGACGGATTCAGCCCGGGCAGCGCGATCACCGTGAAGATTCCGGAGGTCGAGACGCAGGCGGCGTTCGACAACACGGGGTTCGTGCCGATCGACGACCTCGATCGCTATGCGGACCCCGACCAGGCGGCAGTGGTGATCGATGCCGACACCGGGGAGCGCCAGCCGATCTTCGCGGAGCTGGACGCGAACCCGAACCACTACCAGCCGGGTGACACCGCCGATGTCAATCTGATCATCCGGCCCACCGTCAACTTCCTGGAGGGCCACCGGTACATCGTCGCGCTGCGCAACATCAGGGACACGGCGGACAACCCGGTGGATGCGCCGATGGCGTTCCGCGTCTACCGGGACAACATCGCCACGACCGATCCGGACGTCGAGGCCCGGCGCCCGCACATCGAGGACCTGCTCTCGACGCTGCAGGGCGACGGGATCGACCGCTCGAGCCTGTACCTGGCCTGGGACTTCACGGTCGCGAGCGAGCACAGCCTCGCTGGACGGGCCCTCGCGATCCGCGACGACGCGCTCCACCAGCTGGGTGACGACACGCCGGGCGACGGAACGATCGACGGCGACGCGCCGACCTTCCACATCACGAATGTGGTGGACAACCCCGCGGACCTGCCGGCGAACACGCTTCGCCTGGTCGACGGCGAGCTCACGAACGTGCCCTGCTACCTCAACAACGAGAACTGCAAGCCCGGGGGGACGTTCAACTTCAAGTCCAACGGGGACGTGAATGCGACCCCGACCGGGGTCGCAGACGACCCGGACCCCGGGACGACGGGCGTTCGGTTCGAGTGCGTGATCCCGAACTCGGCCGTGACCGGGACGGACGTAAACCCGACGCAGAGCGGCATCTTCGGGCACGGGCTGCTCGGGGACTTCACGCAGGTCGACGACATGATCCGCTTCTCGAACAGCGAGGCGAACGTCAGCAACACGACCTGGTGTGCGACCAACTGGGCCGGGTTCTCCGAGGACGACCTCGGCAACGTGATCTCGTCGCTGGGCGACCTGTCCAACTTCAACAAGATGACGGACCGAATGCAGCAGGGGTTCGTGAACATGATCTATCTCGGCAGGGCGATGGTGCACGCCGACGGGTTCGACACGGATCCGGCGTTCCAGTTCGATCCGGACGGCACGGGCGGTAATGACCCGGTGCCGGTGCTCACGACGGGCGACGGCAACCTCTACTGGGAGGGGATCAGCCAGGGCGCGATCATGGGCGGGGCGCTGACCGCGCTCGAGCCCGACCTGACGCAGTCGGTGCTGAACGTGGTCGGGATGAACTACTCGACCCTGCTGAGCCGCAGCACGGACTCCGGCCAGTACCTGGACATTCCCGGCGTGGGGCTGTGGGCGAACTACCCGGGTCTCGAGCGGCGGCCGCTGATCCTGTCGCTGATGCAGCTGCTCTGGGACCGCGGCGAGGCGGATGGATACGCGCAGCACATGACCGATGACCCGCTGCCCAATACGCCGGAGCATCACGTGCTGCTGCAGGCGGCGTATGGGGACCATCAGGTCACGAACGTGGCCGCGGAGGTGGAGGCGCGCACGATCGGCGCGCAGGTCCACACGCCGGAGCTCGATCCGAACCGGCACTGGTCAGCTGAGCCGCTTTTCGATCTCCCCTCGATCGACTTCACCTCGGGGCCGTTCAGTGGCAGCGCTGCGCTGGTCTATTACGACGGCGGGCCGTTCAACTTCACGGTCCCCGACGAGGGCACGCCGGCTCAGACCTGTCAGGACGAGAACACGCCGCCGAACACGGTGCACGGCACCGCCCCGGCGCCGCTGGTCAACCTGCCGCCCAATCCGGTGAGCGTGTTCGGCTGTGACCCCCACCAGTACCCGCGGCGCTCGCTGGACGGCGTGACGCACGATGCGAGCTGGCTGTCGCCCGATGCCTGGATCGAGCAGTGCGTGGACGGGTCGACTCCGCGGCCGTGTTACGCGAACGGGTACACAGGGCCGTAGCGTTTGGGCAGGGCTCTGCGCGAAAGCGATTAGAACAAGCGGCCAATCAGGCGGCTGATTCGGACATACGCCCGTCTATATAGTCCGGATCGGTTTGCATCCCTGACCGTGAAAGTCCCGAGTTATCCGATGTGGAGTGGATCGGATACCCGCACGGTCGCCAGTCGGTCGTGTGTCGGGCGGGGATCGTGGTGCTGCTCGCGTGCGCGACGGTGGGAATCCTGTGGGCCGGGACGGCCCAGGCCGCACAGCTGAAGAAGAACCCTTTCCAGGACCGGGTGATCCGGGCCTCGGCTCCGGCGGCCAAGGCCGCGGGGGGCGGCTCAGGGCTTCCCCGTTACCCGGTCGCCGGGGGCGGCTCGGTCGGCGTTCAGGTCGATCCGGCGTACGCCGGTGGAGGGGCGCTGCAGCGCGTGCTCGACTCGCTGGGGGAGCTGCCGCACGGCGGGGAGATCAACAAGCTGACGGTGCACATCGCGGACCAGGGCAACCTCTTCCGGTTCTGCGGACAGGGGGCCACAGCGTGTTACTACCCCGCCGACCAGGCGATGGTGGTCTCCGGCAGCTCGGTCAATCAGAACAACGGGATGCCGCAGGGGATGGTGATCGCGCACGAGTACGGCCATCACATCGAGGCCAACCGATCGCTGCCCGGGTGGAACGCGAGCAATCTCGGGGGCCGGTACTGGGCCACCTACGAGCACGTGTGCGAGGGAGTGTCCGCGGGACGGCTGTTCCCCGGTGACCAGGGGGCGCGCTACTGGGACAACCCCGGCGAGGCGTTCGCGCAGGCCTACGCGACGATGGTCTATCCCGACGTCGTGCCGTGGTGGTGGCACTTCGCTGAGCCGAATGAGGGGGCGTTCGCCGCGATCCGGGCCGACGTGGCCGATGGCAGTCGCGGCACGACCGTGAGGTGGTCCAGGGCGCTCTCGCCGGGTGCCTCGACCGCCGCGACGACGACAACTAGTCTCGCGAGCGAGCCTCACTGGAGTGCTTTTATTGGAACGGGTCACGCAAACGGAGCCCACCCCGTCCTCGCCGCGCAGTCCTCGACCGGTGCATCCCCGACAGCATCGGCGCACTGGACATCCCGAATCGGGACAGGCCACGCGTCCGACGCGGACGCCCGCACCGAATCGTCGACGGCCACCGCGGCGCGAGCCCGCCCGTGACGAACGGCAAACCCTTCCTCGCGTTTCTCGGTGCGCTGCCATTTGTACTCGCAGGATGCAGCGACGCGTCTTCAGCAGATCCGCGAACGCAAGCACCGCTGGTGCGAGTAGGTGTTGTCGGGCGCGCGGCTGAGTCGGAGCGCTCGTTCACCGGAATCGTCGCAGCTCGCGTTGAGAGCAACCTCGGATTCCGCGTTCCGGGGAAAATGCTGGAGCGCCTGGTCGATACCGGCCAGACGGTCAAGCGCGGTCAGCCGCTCATGCGCATCGATCCCACTGACCTCAAGCTCGCGATGCGCGCGCACCAGGAGGCCGTTGCCGCTGCAAAGGCGCGTGCGCGCCAGACTGCGGAGGACGAGGTGCGGTACCGGAATCTCGTGGCCAGTCGCGCAGTGTCAGCATCGGCATATGACCAGGCGAAGGCAGCCGCCGAATCAGCGGGAGCAGATCTCAACGCGGCAGAAGCGCTGGCTGACGTTGCGCGCAATGAAACGAGCTACGCTGTCCTGTTAGCTGACGCGGACGGCGTGGTGATCGAGACGTTGGCGGAGCCAGGGCAGGTGGTCGCTGCCGGTCAGGTCGTCGTGCGTGTTGCGCACGCTGGGCAAAGGGAGGCGGCTATCGAGCTGCCCGAAACGCTGCGTCCATCAATTGGATCCGCTGCCCGGGCAACTTTGTATGGAACGGGGTTCAGCGGCTCCGCGAAACTGCGGCAATTGTCGGATGCCGC
>Ga0081455_10003108_pt2 | contig 13858 bp, 12 predicted proteins | sample TabmetS3T2R1_FD_70207 | JGI IMG/M metagenome (GOLD analysis project Ga0081455, IMG submission 70207) | Tabebuia heterophylla rhizosphere microbial communities from the University of Puerto Rico - S3T2R1 | ecosystem: Host-associated > Plants > Roots > Rhizosphere ... | reverse complement strand
CGAAGGTCGGCACGGCCTGCGATGACCAGGCGTAGCTTTGGCATATCTTTCAGTAACTGGGCAGCAAGCTGCAAGATGGTGAAGACCGGAGTGGACCCACGCCGCTGCACTACCTCGAATGTGTCGACAAAGAACAAGATGTTGCTTTCGTGCGAAGCACTGATGCGTTTGAGGAGTTCGACGAAGTCTTCTCTCAGTCGCGTCGAAAGTTCAAAATGCGCGCTGCGGGAGATGTCGGCGGAGTCCTCACTGGCGATCCGAGTCTGCGACTCTGCCGCGAGAGTCGACGTTGTGTCGGCGAACTCGGGGAATTGCGCTTTGATCTGGCGCAGCTCCTCGTTCAGCAGCGTGTCCGGTCGGTGTGGATCGAGCTGACCCCGATCGAAGTCGAGATAGACGAAGGGCGTGGGTTTGGCTTGGTCGGGTCCGGCATGATCGAGCAGGAATTTTGCGATCAACGTCGACTTTCCCACTCCTCCCGGGCCCCAGATCACGAGCGGCTTTCTGTGCCGGAAAACGTCCATAACGTCATCGATCTTACGTGATAACCATTCACGGAAAGATTTAGAGGGCTTCTCGTCCACGTAACGCCGCAACTCTCTTAGTTCCTTCCTTCGACCGGCGAAGCCGTCGGCAACTAGTCGCTGGAAAGGTTCCAGCAAACGGAGCCGCTCAATCTGTACCGACAGCTCCGCCCGCGTCTCCGCCGCAGTCCCGATAACCGGGCCGAGCAGGTCGATGGCGCTTTCGAGTCCCAACAGCTCCGTCAGCGTCTTCCCTTTCACCTTTGGCGTTTTGCCGGCCGCCAGCGTATCGATCTCCCGCTGGGTTGGATTGTCCGGTTTTTCTGGGTTTGCTGCGAGGGCTTCACGCAGTTGTCCTTGCCGACCCAATTCGGCGAGGACGACGCGGCGGCTCATGTCGGCAAGATTCCACCGCCCCTTCGCTGGTCCAATCTTGATCGCCTCACCATGCTCTATGAGCATAGCACCGACCGTCGCGAGATCCGGCTTACCGCCGCCGAGAGGCCGGAGCTTGTCTGCTGCAAAATCAGTCAGCACGGCTGCGGCGGCGAGGTAAGGCCAGTACTGCAACGCGGTCAGGCCTTTTGCTGGTGTATTCATTATTGCATTACCTCACACTCCATGATGCGATCGATGGTCTGGCGTAGCCGGTTTTCCAGTTCCATGTGCCAGGTACCGTCATCGCGACTGAGAACGTCAAGGTTCGAGAAGACATCACCAGCCCACTTTTTGGCGAGCTGCTTCGAATGCTTGCGCTTCGCCGCCGTGGCGAGCTGTACGCACCATTCATGGACCATGCACGCATCCGGCAGAACCGCGCGATCGTGCCGCACGTTGTTGCGCCATGCTATGGGAAGATCGTTGCGGTCGAAGTCCACCAAGATCAGCCGAACGTTCGGGAGTGCTCCATTGCGGAGGACCTCAGCGAACTCCTTAAGCAGGGAAATCGCTCCCTGGGTAAGCGACTTGCCGCGGTTCCAGTGATCGATAATGACCCAGAGCTTTCTTGTCTTCAGGCGGTTGCTCATCCACTGCAAGAGCCGTGGGACCGCCTCGTCGTCTTTCGTCTTGTCGTACGAGGGACAGCCACTCTCATCGCCGACGATGGTAACCGCCAACTCACGCGAGTCGACTTGCGTTCCGTGGGTGGCATACTGCTTCATATCGATTGTTGGCGACAGGTTCTCCGGCGCTTGACACCCCCGCGCCAGCGAGACGGCAAAGCTCTTCCCCGAGCGCGCCTCGCCTTCGATCACGAGGATACACCTCGCGCCAGGTGGCGACGTTGCGAGGTCCTCCAAATGCTTACGGAGCTCTTTCCGATTCACGAATGGGCGATCGGCGGCCAACCAACTCTGATGCGGGGGCACAACAGGAAGGCCGTTACTGGTCTTCGCCCGCACTGTGATATCACCGGACGTGAGTGCGAAAATGATCCACGGCAGGTCCGCAGCACCGTTAGGCGGATGATCAGCGAGCTGCTGGAGAAAAGCCGCCATACCATCTTCACTATTGGCCCGCGCCATCAAGGCCGAAAGCTCGTGCTCCAGATTGCTATTGCTGAGCCACGGGAAGGCGGCCGCGTAATACGCCTGTATCCATGTTTGCAAATCTGCAACGGTCAGGAACGCCGTCACGAGCTTGTCGAAGAGGAGCTTCTGCTGATTTGTGTTGAGTGGCTCTGTCAGCATAGCTTTACGTCCTCGGCTTCCTAGTTCCAGTGGCCTTTGGCTTTCAAGCGAGCCAGGATGCGCCCAATCGGGATGGCTTGGTTGCTCTCAGGAGTACCGATCTTGCCTTGGCTGTAGAGTACGTCGCCAGCGTGGTGTAGGGCGATCGGTTCGAGCTTCGCATTGACCATAACCGAGCCCGATGCACCACCCCTGGTATTAGCGGTGTGGAAGATGCGAAGTTTATCTGACGACGTCCCTTTCACGTCGCCGGCCGAGAGCTTTACTGGCAGACCGTCAGGATGCTGAACGACGAAGATGATCTCATTCGGCTGCGGCAGGCCCTGGTCTGATTTGACCTCAACCCATCCGCGCACTTCACCTGCAGGCGTTGGCTCGTTGCCGACGGCTTTCGCCAACCTGACAAGCGCGTAGTCCAGAGTGTCGCCGGAAGGTGCATCGGTTCCGGTGCCGAGCTCGGAGGTGCTGGGCGGGCTTGCATCGATGCACCAGTCTGGTGCCAGTTGGACCTCGATGCCAGGCTGCGTTCCGCCTGCGGTGACGGCGTAATCAAAGCGGCAGACGAACTCAGTCGCCTGCCGGTCTCCACCAGGCAGCGCTCGATCGATTACGTGCCAGTTGGTCAGTAGCAGATCGGGTCCGACGAGCCACCCCGTACCTTGGGCCGTATTCACCGGATATTCGATCCGGCACGTTCTCCAACCAAAAGTCTCGAGCTTTCGAACCCATGGGATGAGATCCTGGTACTGAGCTTCGTTTCGGACGATGTCCTCAAGACTACGACCGAGCGAATCGTGAACGTCGGCCGCAGTCAGTTCAAAGCTGCGGTCGAGAACGAGAAGCTTCGGGCTTTGCGGCTTATCCTGTCGCGCCTTCTGGACCAGGCTCTTCAGCCAGCCATCACCTCTCGCCTTTATGAGAATCGAGAGGAGCGCAGTGTCGTAGGGCTCGCCGTACGGCGCCAGAATCGCATAGCTCTGCCCGAACCCAAACTGGAGCAGCGTATTCAGGTATGGCGGCGTCGGATAGGCAAAGAGTAGCGCCTCGTGAAGCGCCTTGAGTTGAAACGGGCTTGGATTACTCCAGTCGGCCATTAGTACTCCCTCCGGCGTCCTTGACCGTTATGGTAAGTAATGCGCCTCATAAGTGCGAAATCGACTCCTCGACGCGCCGCCTGCGTTACGAATCGAACTTGAACTTATCGTTCCCGAATACTCATAGTATAGACCCCCGCTATTTACTCGATCAACCCCTATTAACCAATTGTGTTAGTTTGATAAGTAGTAAAAAAGTACGGGTTGACAGGTAGCCATGGGTGCGCTCATGTTGAGGGGACTGAACCTTCAACAAGCAGGAGGGAGCACCATGACTATCGAGGATTTTATTATCGCACTCTTTTGCCAGGGGGACAAAGAGATGACTGCCGTGCTCAAGCGTCCCAACGCCAAACTCTCTCCCAGCGAGGTGGTTACGCTGGCGCTCTTGTTTGTCATCCAGGGGGTCGGCACACGGGCGTTCTACCGCTGGCTCATACGTGACTATCAGGCCTGGTTCCCCCAGATACCGGAGCGGACGCGCGTGTTCCGCCTCTTTAAAACCCATGCGGCGTGGACCGCACAGTTGCTGGCTACCCCCACCGTGCTGGGGGGCGGACACCTACGGTGTGGATTGTCGGCGGCACGCTTTGTTTTGTCTTGCACCAATGGGGCGTGATCTATGCCTGGGACTGCGCCATGGCGAACGTCCACGACACGCACTTTCCGCCCTTGCTTGCCCAGTTTGATAACATCATGATCGTGCTCACCGACACAGGATTCCATGCCAAGACCGGTGATCCCGCCAGCCTGAAAGTCTGTCAGCGCGGGACATGGAACACACGGATGCTGGTGGAAACGGTGCTGTCGATGCGGACCGCCGTCTGCCACGGCAAGCAGCTGCACCATCGTGTGTGGGCCTATTGCCGGGCCCATGGGGCGTGGATCATGGCGGCTTTCAATATCTTGGCCCAGTGGACGCTGGCAGTGGACGACAATGACATGATGCATCTGTCAATCGCCGAATTCAGTCTCTAATAAACTAACACCATTGGTTTATATTTCCTACTACTCGCCATTGTTGTATCATACACCGCCGGCTATGCTACGATAGGCTATTGGCTTGATTTTTGTTACGGCTGCCAAACCGTGTCTCTCCTAGCGAGAGAACCTACGCATTTTATATTTCACTTTGATAAGGCCGGGCACAACCCAGGTAAAAATCTTGACGTGCACTGCTGAGACGCTAAGATGTTCCTGCAGGTGAGGCAAGGCAGAGACGGGGGACCATGGACAAGCTTGACTTCCCTGACGTGGTGCTCACTCGCACCGCTGAGGTGCTGGTTGTGCACAGCCAGCAGCCGCTTACAGTGCTGTCCTCAGCGATAGTGGGAGGAGGGGTGGTACGCGTACGTTATCTCCTGAATCGTCACGTACACCATGACTATAATTGCCTGGACCCCGTGGCTGATCTGATCGCCTTTGCCAGAAGTCAGGACATCAGCGAAGCGTTTGTGGGCCAGATGACTGCAGTATCATTACAGAAAGCCCGGGCGGTAACGCTGCGTGCTGAGACCCTCACCGTGGCAGCGGTGCTGACGGTGGGACTCAGCAATGCCACAACCCCGGGCTTGAGTGCACCGGTGACCCCAGGACCGGGTACGATTAACATGATTCTCCTGATCGATGCCTGTCTCACTCCGGCGGCCATGGTGCATGCGGTCATCACCGCCACTGAGGTGAAGACGCAAGTGCTCATGGCCCGCGGGGTACGCACCCCGGAAGGCTATGTGGCGACAGGCACCTCAACCGATGCTATTGCGGTGGCCAGTACCGGCAGTGGGACGCCGCTGGCGTATGCAGGCCCAGTGACGCTGGTTGGTTGGCTAATCGGACGCTGTGTGCGTACGGCGTTGGAAGAAGCTTTGGCGCAGGGATAATGAAGGACATTCCAACGTGATCCATAGTGGCTTGATCCCTCTCCTCCTTGCCCTCTTGCTGGACCTGGTGCTGGGTGATCCCCCGAACCGTTACCATCCGGTGGCCTGGATGGGTGCGGCGATTGGTATGACGCGGCGCGCCGCGCCGCGCCGGCATCACTTGCTGGCCCTGCTCTACGGTGCGGTGCTGGTCGTGGGCGGCGTTCTGGTGGTCAGTATTATTGGGATCGTCATGCAAGAACTGTTGCGACTCCTCCCTCTACCCTGGTACTGGCTCTCAGAAGCCTGTGTGCTCAAGACCACCTTCGCCTGCCGTGGTCTGGTCCAGGCTGCGCAGCAGGTGCAGGCTGCGCTGGACGCTGGGGAGCTGGAGCGCGCCAGGCAGCTGCTGTCCTGGCATCTGGTGAGTCGTGACACCGCGACGCTGACGCCCTCGCAGGTAGCGGCAGCGACTGTGGAATCGGTAGCGGAAAATGCCTCGGACGGGATCATCGCGCCGCTGGTATTCTACGCTCTCGGGGGGCTGCCAGCCGCCATGGCCTATCGTTTCATCAATACGGCGGATGCGATGCTGGGCTATCATGATGCAGAGCGTGAATGGCTCGGGAAGCTCCCAGCCCGCCTGGACGATCTGGTGAATCTGGTGCCAGCACGACTCACCGCCGGGTTGTTACTGCTGGCCACCTGGCTGCTCGGCGGACCGATACGCCGTGCCTTGACGGTATGGTGGCGTGACGCTGGACAAACCGCCAGTCCCAACGCTGGCCGGCCGATGAGTGTGATGGCTGGTGCGCTGGGCGTGGAACTCGAGAAGGTCGGATACTACTGCCTCGGAGCCGGCCAGGCCCTCCCAGCCGCGCAAGATATCCCTGCAGCTATACGCCTGCTGGCCTGGGCAGTGGTGATGGCGGTTGGCTTGCTGGCCATCGTGCAGATGCTGCTCTCATTCCTCTAGGAGGCGTCATGCGCCCCGAACCCCGTCCTGAACTCCTCCATATGCCTGAGCCTATTCACGGGGCCCTGGATTTTGCCGAGTTGGACCGCCTTGAGTTAGCTCCAGAGGCGGTGCTAGACTTCAGTGTGAATGGGAATCCGTACGGCCCTTCACCTTGCGTGCGCGAAGCTTTGGCCCAGGTACCCTACGACCGCTACCCGGATCGGGAGGCGCTCGCCCTCCGCCGTGTGTTATCAGCGCATCTGGACGTGACCGCAGATCAAATCCTCGTTGGCAATGGCAGTACCGAACTCGTCTGGCTCGTGGCGCTGGCGTTTGTGCGTGCCGGCGACACGGTATTGCTGGTGGGCCCCACCTTCGGCGAGTACACGCGTGCTGCCGTCCTCATGGGGGCCCACCTGCATCAGTACACCGCCCGGCGCGCCGAGAGTTTTCGCGTGGTGCCGGAGGCGGTCACACAGGTCCTCCAGCAATACCAGCCGCGGTTAGTCTTTCTCTGCAACCCCAATAATCCTACTGGCACGTTTGTGGCACCCGACAGCATCGCGCACTGGGCTGCCACTTTTCCGCGCACGCTCTTTATCGTGGACGAAGCCTACCTGACCTTCACGGCGAGCGCTCCCTCTGTCCTGCCGGTCCGGCGTCCCAATATGCTGGTGCTGCGCTCAATGACCAAAGCATACGCCCTGGCCGGGCTGCGCCTGGGTTACGCTGTAGGCTCCCCAGATATTCTTGAAGCCTTGCGGCGCGCCCGGCCACCCTGGAGTGTCAATGCTCTGGCCCAGGCAGCCGGTATCGCCGCACTGCAGGATACGGCTCACCTGACGTACTGTCTGGCACGTATAGCGCAAGCCAAACACGACTTCGTGGCAGGCCTGAGCGCCCTTGGACTCACGCCAGTCCCTTCGACAACACACTTTTTTCTCGCCCGTGTAGGCAATGGTGCGGGCTGTCGTCAGGCGCTCCTGCAGCGTGGTATGCTGGTGCGCGACTGTGCTTCTTTCGGCCTGCCTGAATACATCCGTGTGGCGACGCGTCGTCCAGAGGAGAACGCCCGTCTGCTCACAGCTCTGGAGGAGCTACGCCCATGGTGCGGTTCTTGTTAATACGCCACGCCGCCACAGCCTGGACGGCGCAGGGACGTTTTCAAGGGCAGACCGATATCCCCCTGAGTCCGTACGGACGGCGCCAGGCGACCGCGCTGGCCCAGAGGCTTATGGCCGAGACGCTGCACATGCTCTATGCCAGCGACCTGCAGCGTGCCTGGGAGACTGCCCGGGCGATTGCGGCGCCGCATGCCCTGCATGTCCATGCCGAACCCCGCTTGCGGGAGATGGCCTTTGGTCGCTGGGAAGGTTTGACGTATGACGAGATGCAACAGCAGGATGCCGAGAGCCTGGCCACCTGGGAGCGTGATCAGCTCCACAGCGCCCCACCAGGCGGCGAAACCCTGCTGCAGATGACCCAGCGCCTCAGGGCAGCCTATGTCGATATGCTGGCAGCTGGTCAGGATAAGACTGTCGGGCTCGTGGCCCATGGTGGCACGCTCCAACTTCTCCTCTGCTTCGCCCTGGGTCTGCCACCCCAGGCCTACTGGCAGTTTGCCGTGTCCCCTGCCTCCCTATCGGAGCTGTGCATCTACGAGCAGGGGGCTATCCTGACCCGTCTCAACGATACGCATCACCTGTGCACTCTCTCTCAGGGTGAGGGAGAGGCGCGGGCAGAAATACAGCAGTAAGGAGATGACCTATGGAGGCATATGACCATATCAGTCAACACGTGATCGCCGTCGCGAGCGGCAAAGGTGGAGTGGGGAAATCGACCATTGCGGTCAATCTGGCGATTGCGCTGGCCCAGACTGGCGCCGCTGTCGGGCTCCTGGATGCAGATATCCACGGCCCCAATATCCCCAGGATGATGGGTGTGGCAGGGCAACCGGAGAAAGGTCCGGATGGGACCATGATGCCCCTGCGCAATTACGGTGTGGCACTCATGTCAGTCGGTTTTCTGGCAGGTGGCACCAGGCCGGTGATCTGGCGTGGCCCGCTCATCGGCAAGATTATCAAGCAATTTCTGATGCAGGTAGACTGGGGCCGGCTCGATTATCTCATCGTCGATCTGCCTCCTGGCACTGGCGATGCGCAACTGACCCTGTGTCAATCGGTACCCTTAACAGGTGGAGTCATCGTCTCCACACCCCAGGATGTGGCGCTCGAGGACGCGTTGCGCGGCTTGGAAATGTTGCGCACAATGCAGGTACCGATTCTGGGTCTCATCGAAAATATGAGCTATTTTCTCTGTCCCCACTGTCAGGCCAGGACCGACATTTTTGATCATGGTGGAGCGCAGAAAGCCGCTGAGGCGTATCACGTGCCGTTTCTGGGTGCGCTGCCGCTCGACCCCAAAATCCGCCGTGGTGGTGATGCCGGGAGGCCAATCGTGGTGGAGGAAGCCGACTCGGTGTACGCCGAAATCTTCCGTGACATGTGTGGCAAGCTCGCGACTGCTATCAGTACGGAGCCGGCCCTCCAGCGGGCCAAAACACGCATTGTCGACCAGACGTGAGGACGTGGGTGCATCCCTAGGGAAGGCCACGAAAACTCAGACAAGATTGTACTCTTTGAGCTTGCGATACAGTGTGGCCAGGCCAATATCCAGGACGCGGGCGGCAACCTGCCGATTGCCAGCATGCCGCCGCAGCGTTTGTACAATAGCCTCTCGTTCAATCTGGGCGAGGGTAGCATCAGCGGATAAGACCACAGGCTGCTCTGGCATGGATACCGGTTCCTGGTCTTGCAGCTCAGGGGGTAAATCCTCAATCCCAATCATGGCTCCCTGGGCCAGGACAACAGCCCGTTCGATGACGTTCTCGAGCTCACGCACATTGCCTGGCCAGGGGTATGCCTGCAAGCGCTGGAGAGCCTGCTGCGTAATAGCCGTAATGGGTTTGACGTTTTGCTGCACATATTTGTGCAGGAAATGCGCTACCAATAGGGGAATATCTTCACGGCGCTGGCGCAGGGGGGGCAGGTGCAGCGTGATGACATGAATACGATAGAACAGGTCAGCCCGAAAACGCTGCTCCGTGACGGCCTGGGACAGGTCTTTGTTCGTCGCCGCGACGATTCGCACGTCAGCCTGTAACGTGCGGGTGCTCCCGAGCCGCTCAAACGTCCCATCCTGCAATACCCGTAACAGCTTCGCCTGGATTTCCAGTGGCATGTCGCCAATTTCATCCAGCAGCAGCGTACCGCCGTCGGCCAGCTCGAAACAGCCTGGTTTACGCTGTTGTGCCCCTGTAAAAGCGCCCTTTTCATAGCCAAAAAGCTCTGCTTCCAGCAGTGTTGCCGGCAGGGCCGCGGTGTTGAGGGTCATGAACGGCCCCGCTGCTCGTGGGCTCAGGCTATGCAGCAGGCCGGCGATCAGTTCTTTACCCGTACCACTTTCCCCAGTAATCAGCACCGTCGAACGGGCCGGGGCCACCTGCTGCACCATCTCACAGACCTGGCGCCAGGGCGGACTGGCACCAATCACATTGGCGCTGGTAAAATCGTCGTGCATCTGGTGTTTCAACAGCAAATTGTCGACCAGGAGGGCACGCACGGTCAAGGCCTGCTGCACCGTGCGCAGCACGTCGTCTTTCCCGAAGGGTTTGACGAGATAATCAAAGGCGCCTTGTTTCATCGCTTCCACGGCTGCGGCGACATCGTGATACCCGGACATCATGACCACGACCACACCGCTGGCGTGCGCTTTGACGTGCCGCAGGAGAGCCAGCCCATCCATGTGCGGCATTTTGACGTCGCTCAGGAGTACATCTATCTCGCCAGTGCGCATATGGGCGAGCGCCTCGTGCCCAGACGCCGCCGTGCACACGGCATGCCCTGCCTGGCGCAGGATGAACTCGAGGGCGTCGCGGGTCTTGAGTTCGTCATCTACCACCACAATGCTGGCCATGGGGCTCTTGCTCCTTACTGCATGCACACCTCATGTCGGTCCAGAACCAGGGCCGGCCGGAAAGGTGAGGCGCACTGTCGTGCCTACACCAGGGGTACTGCATACCTCGATCGCACCGTCATGAGCCGTGACAATTTCGTGTGCCATATATAAGCCCAGACCGAGTTTCCCAGCCTTGGTTGTCTGCAAAGGCTGGAAGAGCCCACGCAGCTGTGTGGCTGGCATACCACAGCCTGTATCACTCACCTCAAGGCACAGTTGATGCCCCAGGCGCTGGCCACGTAGGCGTAGCACGCCGCCGTGCGGCATCGCTTCGACGGCGTTGTGGAGCAGATGCAGTAAAACATGGCGAAAAGTTTGTTTATGTAGCAGCATCTGACCCAGGCCACGCATGCCTTCCACCTCCAGCGTGATGCCACGGGCCGCCACGAATGCCTGCATCTCCAAGGCAAAGGCGTCAATGTATACGCCCAGGTCTTCTGGTTGACGCTCGATCTCCGGCAGGCGCACCAGCCAAAAGTATTGCTGTATCAAGTCATCGATGCGCCCCACCTCTTCCCGCATCACACGCAGAAAGTGTAAGAGCTGCGGGCCCTGACTGCTCTCCAGTCGGCGCAGTGCATCTTCGAGGATATCGGCATGCAAAAAGATCGTGGTCAGCGGATTACGGAACTCGTGCGCCAGCGCCCCTGCCAGCCGACTCAACATCGTGAGACGGGCTACGCTCTCGAGAAACTCTGGCTCTCTCGAGAGTTGCTCCATAGGCATCTGCATAGACACAGCTCGATCCTGTGGTGCTCCCACCGTCTCTGGCCCCCTCTCTTCCAGAAGCGTGTTTGCGAGTGCTGGCTATTGTATCATGCTCGATGCGGAAAGAAAGAGCGAGTGTCTGGCAATTTGGCGTAACTTATGCAAAGATGCAGACGTTTTATCGCTTCGAGCCGGGTCACTGTTGTAGGTGTGGAAAGGTAGGTCTCCTATGACAAAGCCGCTACAGATTCTCCCTACACGTTTAGCCCATAGTGTCATGCTCGTGACCGGAGGGTTCGCAGTCGTCTTGGGGCTGCTTGTGTTGCTAGGGTGGCATACGCGTAATGTTCACCTGCTCCAGATAATACCTACCTTTGCCCCGATGCAATATAACGCTGCCCTCGGGCTCCTGCTCTGCGGCAGCGGCTTGCTCGCGCTGCTGGGGGGCTGGGCTCGCCTGGCTGGACTATGTGGCGCGTTGGTGATGCTCCTGGGGGGGCTGACCTGCAGTGAGTACCTGAGTGGTATCGACCTGGGCATTGACCAGCTCTTCATGCAACACTTCATCGCCATGGCGACTGCACATCCTGGTCGCATGAGTCCGAACACGGCCCTGTGTTTCATGCTGCTCGGGACCATTGTCGTGGTCATGCGCACGTCCGGGCATGGGGTGCGGGCCCTGCTGCTCACCGGTCTGGGCAGTGTCGCGGTCATGGCGCTGGGGTTGGTGGCCTGCTTTGGCTATCTGGTGCAGGTCAAAGGGGTACCCGGGTGGGTGTATTTCACTGACATGGCGGTACATGCCGCCGTCGGCTGTATACTGCTCGGCCTCGGCCTCACTGTCGGCGTATGGCGCCAGGGCAAGGTGCATCCCACCTGGGCGCCGCGCTGGGGCATAGCCCTTGCAGGTCTGGGCATCGCCACGGCGACACTGTGCCTCTGGCAAGCCTTGCTGGTTGAGGAACGGGCGCACATTCTGGGGGCAACGAGCCTGCAGGCCGCCAGCGTGCAGCGCCAGATTGTAGCGCGCATGGAGTCGCGTATCGTGTCGCTGGTGCGGATGGCCAGGGGGTGGGAGAGGCGTGGCAAGCCTGAGAAGGAGGCGTGGGAGTCGGATGCAGAACTGTACGTGAGCCTGTACCACAGTTCGCAGGCGATGATCTGGGTGGATCCATCGTTGCACGCGCGCTGGGTCGCGCCGTTGACGGGCAATGAAACGGCGCAAGACCTCGATCTGGGGTTCGAAGAACAGCGACGGCGGACCCTGGAACTGGTCGGTGGGAAGCGCACGGCCATGATCACGCGGGCTCTCGGCCTCAGTGGGGACGCTGCAGGATTCCAGGTTTCTGTCCCCCTCTTCGTGGGCAATGAGTTCGATGGCTTTCTCCTTGGAACCTTTCGGCTCAAGAACTTCCTTGATACGGCCCTCGACACTATCGCGCCTGGCTATGGGATTGCCGTATTCGATGGCAAGGAGGAACTCTATCGCCGAGCCTCTGCTGGGAAGCAATACGAACGTGAGTGGGGACAAAAAGCCCTGCTAGATTTTTACGGCGCCAAATGGCAGATTAAGGTCTGGCCGACGCGGGGACTACTGATGGCCAAGCACTCGTTCCTCCCCAATGTGGTCCTGGCAAGCGGGGTGCTGATGGCGGTGCTGCTCACGGCAGTGGGGCATCTGGCGTATACGGCGCGGGTCCGGGCGCGGCAAGTGGCGTCCGCAAACCAGGAGCTGCAGCGTGAAATCGCTGAACGCCAGCGTGCTGAAGAGCAGTTGCAACGTCAACAGGAAGCGCTCTTGCAGCGCGAGAAACTCGCGGCCATGGGGTCCTTGCTGGCCAGCGTCGCGCATGAGCTGAACAATCCACTGGCGATTCTCATGGTCCAGAGCGACCTCCTCAGAGAAGAGGCCGGCACCGGCCCTCTGGCCGGGCGTGCTGAGAAGATCACCCAGGCAGCAGAGCGCAGTGTGCGCATCGTGAAGAGTTTCCTCACCCTGGTACGGCAACGGGCGCCAGAGCGGGCGGCCCTGGAACTCAACAGCATCGTGGCAGCAGCCGTGGAACTACTGGCCTACTCTCTGCACGTCGATAATATCGAGGTGAACTGCCACTTGGCTGCCGAGCTGCCAACGCTCTGGGCTGATCCGCATCAGCTCCAGCAGGTCGTGGTGAATCTCCTCTCCAATGCGCACCAGGCCATGCAGGCTATGGCCATGCCACGGCGCTTGACTATCGCCACTGCGGTAGATGCGACGCGTCGCCGCGTGCAGCTGACCGTTGCTGATACAGGCCCTGGTATTCCCTACGACCTGCAGCGGCGCATTTTCGAACCGTTCTTCACCACTAAGGCCCCAGGCCTGGGGACAGGTCTTGGCCTGTCGCTATGCCAGGGGATTGTTGAGAGCCATGGCGGTACAATCCAGGTGGAGAGTGCCCCAGGCCAGGGGGCTGTGTTCCGTATTGAGCTGCCGGTCGAGGAGGCCCCCGTGGCTGCCCTCGCCCCGCCTCCTGTCGAAACCCTGACGACGCCCCAGGAAGGAGCGATTTTAGTCGTGGACGATGAGTCTGGTATCACCAGCGCTCTCGAGTATCTTCTGCAGTGCGATGGCTATCAGGTTGAGACCGCGGCGAACGGGCGTATGGCCCTGGAAAAACTCCGCGAGCGTACGTACGACCTGCTCCTGAGCGACCTGCGTATGCCAGAACTCGATGGTATGGGCCTCTACGAAGAGTTAGCGCAACACTACCCACAGCTGTTGCCGCGCCTCATCTTTCTGACCGGTGATACGCTCAATGTCGAGACCACGCGGCTGCTCGAGCAGGTTGGAGCGCCGCGTCTTAGCAAACCCTTTACGGCCACCGAAGTGCGGCGCGTCGTGCAGCAGACGCTGCAAGCATTCTGACGTGTTGCCTGAGACACGCCAGCTTTGCGTCCCACGATGAAGTGGGATACAGTGTGGGCCATGCCTGCATACCTCTGAGGGCACACAAAGGAGGACCACCTA
>Ga0081455_10005516_pt1 | contig 13859 bp, 11 predicted proteins | sample TabmetS3T2R1_FD_70207 | JGI IMG/M metagenome (GOLD analysis project Ga0081455, IMG submission 70207) | Tabebuia heterophylla rhizosphere microbial communities from the University of Puerto Rico - S3T2R1 | ecosystem: Host-associated > Plants > Roots > Rhizosphere ... | reverse complement strand
CAGCCGAAACTGCAGGGCGGCGAGCGCATCGCGCAGGACGGCTTTGGGCCCGACCGGGAACAAGACGCGGCGGAAATGCCCGGAGAGAATTCCATAGGCGAGATAGACGATGCCATTGATCGTGAGCAGCCACATGCCGGCGAAATGCCATTGCAGGGCGCCGGCAAGCCCGTCTTCGTTGTGAATGTCGACCGAGCCTTCGTAGCTGCCCCCGAGCGTGACCTCGACCGGGAACGAGAACGGCAGGATCGGATCGGAATTGTAGATGCGCCAGCCGCTCATGATCATGATGATCATGGCGAGCGCGTTGAGCCAGTGCGTGATGCGGACGGTCAGGGGATGGACGATGACCCTCGACACGTGGTGCAGATGTCCCGCGGTCATGTCGGTCATCCTCACCTCCCTGCGCTCGTGTCGACTTCGTCGGTCGATTGCAGCCCCGCCGATTTGAGCGTCGCCTTTGCTTCCGCCGATCGCAGGAAGGCGATGAAGGGCCGCGTGTCCATGACCGGATCGCGCGCCTGCGCGACCACATATTCGATGGGCGGGCGATCGAGCGCTGGTAGCGGCACCGTCAGCTTGAAGCCGGCGACGGCATCGGTTGCGTAGACGATCCCGAGCCGCGCCTTGTTGGTCGCAAGCAGGCTGACGACGCCGGCGGAGTTTTCTGCGACGGCCACGCTCTTGTTGTCGTCGTCGACGCCGATCCCGATCCTGCGCAGCAGGTCGGCTGCGTAGGCGCCCGCGGCGTCGCGGTCGGGATTGGCGATCGCCAGCCGCTTTCCGGCGATCAGCTTCGAAATGTCGGCGAGACTGACGTTGGGATTCGGCGTTGCGCCCGCCTCGCTGCCGATGAGAACGAGGCCGTTGCGAAACGCGGGTTCGATCGTGCCGGCGTGGATGATCTTGTTGCGGGCGGCAGCCTCGGTCGCGCTGCCGGCCAGGGCAAAGATCACGTCGCAGCGCGCACCGCGGTCGAGCTGGGCATAGGACAGGTCGCTCGGCGCGACGAACACGTTCACGCGCGTGCCGCTCCGCGCCTGCCACAACATGCCGACCGATTTGAGCGCCTTCTCGAGCGTGGGCTCGCCGTACACCACTAGGTCGCGCGCCTGCGCAATGGCCGGAGCGATGAGCGCGGCCGCGTACAGAAATGCCGCTGCGATCACCAGGCGCAGGTGCCGGCTGCGCCGTCCGCCTGCTTTGCGTTCGCGAATGTCCCGAAAGATGCGCAAGGGCGGCTCCCGAGGCCCGAACTCCCGCCGCCAACCTGCGCGCGCTCGCGGCGAGTGAACAATCACGTTGTCACGCATCGGATCACGTTGCGGCGATATGCATGTGATCACGGCGTGTGCGGGACGTCGCGCGCGCTGGGCGGCCTGTCCGCACTCATCTCAGCCGCGACTCGGATGAAGGTGGCGACGATCCGCGCCCCCGCTCGCATCGTCCCGGACAGGCTTCCCGCCACTTTCGAGTGACCGCCGCGGCGGCGCCGGTAATCGACCGGGATTTCGAGAACGCGCAGCCCTGCGCGGGCGGCGCGCATCTGCATTTCGAGGTTCCAGCCGTAGGTCTGCTCGCGCATTCCGAGCTTCAGCAGGACGTCGCGCCGGATCGCCCGCAAGGCGCACATGTCGGTGTAGGGCACGCCGTAGAGGAGCCGCATGCCCAAGCCGGCCAAGCGGCCTGCGGCGAGCTGGTGCCAGGCGATGCTTCCGGGGTCGCGTGTGCCGCGCGCCCGCGAGCCGATCACGAAATCGTAGCGGCCGGAACGGATCGGCTCGATCAGCTCGGCGATCGCTTGGGGATCGTCGGCGCCGTCGCCGTCCATGAACACGACGATCTCGGCATCCTCGGCCGCTGTCGTCGCAGCCAGGCATGCGCGGCCGTAGCCCCGGCCGGCATCGATGACCTCCGCGCCGGCGGCTTGTGCCTGCGCCACGGTGGCGTCGCGGCTGCCGCCGTCCGCCACGATGACGCGGTCGACCGGCGGGCGCGGGATGCCATGGACGACATGCGCGATCGATTGCTCCTCGTCGAGCGTGGGGATGACGACGACGATCCGGCTCGTCGCGGCCGCATCCGCCACGCCATGATCGCTGCGCATCGCCGCGTCGGTCATTCTAGAGGCTCCAGCGCAGGCCGCAGTTCGCGCAAGCGTCGGGCGGCCGGTCGGACAGCAGCGCCTCCCGGAACGAGCGGTAGGCCGTGCCGTTCCAGATTTCCTGCAGCGTTTGCTGGGTGGCGTCTCCCAGCGTGTAATGCTCGTAGCCACGCTGCGAGAATGGAGCGATGCAGCACGGGAGCGCGCGCCCGTTGGCGGTGAAATACATCACCGTCCAGGGGCGCCGGCACAGCGTCCAGGGCGAGCCGCGGTCGTGGCGCTCGAGGCTCATGCCCGGCTCTGCTACTGCACCGGAGGCGCTGAAGACAATGCCGTACGCGCGCGCAAGCTCGGTCGCCGCGTCGAGATGGGCTTTGTCCGCGCGTGTCATGTGCTCGTACAGGGCCTGGTCCGGCCGCGCGTGACCGATGGCATCGTCTTCGAAAAACACCAGCCGTTGCAGATAAACCTCGCGCACGCCGATCTCTGCCGCCACGCGCACGAAAGCCGGCAACTCGGCGATTGTCTCCTTCAATCCCGTCAGCCAGGCCGAGACCCGAGGACGATCTTTGCCTTCGCGTTCCTGCAGATTGCGGAAGGCGCGGACGTTCTTGAGGATGCGGCCGAAATAGTTCTTGCCGCGAATGGCCAGAAAGGATTTCGCATTCGCCGCGTCGAGCGAGACGCGCAGCTCGTCGAGGCCGGCCTCGATCAATGCGCGTCCGTTCCTCTCGTTGAGAACGGTGCCGTTGGTGTTGAACAGCACGTAGGTGCCGCGGTCCTTGAGATAGCGCACCATGCGCGGCAGGTTCTTGACCAGCATCGGTTCGCCGACGCCATGCAGGACTGCGCGCTCGAGATCCGGAATCTGATCGACGATCGAGGTGAACAGCTCCCAGCTCATGTCGGCGGGAGGCTCGAGCTCCTCGTAGGTGCGCGGACACGTCGTGCACAGGAGGTTGCAGCGGTTCGTGGTCTCGAGATAGACGCAAACCGGCCGCCGCGTCGCTTGGCCGCTGCGCTGCGCGTCGGCGCTCTCGAAATAGCGCCGGGGATCGACCTTGGTGTCAGGCGGCGACTGCGTCGGCATGACGCTGCTCCGGTTTGCCTCGGCCTCGGATGACGAATTCGGCGATGAGAATGAGAATAGAGGGCGCGTAGATCGGGAGCGCGTCCCACAACGTGGGAGGCCAGTGCCCGAAATAGAGCAGGCTGCAGGCGCAGGTGAGATAGGCGACGCCGAGCAGCGGATAGAAGCACAGGAACGGCACCAGCCAGATGAAATACCAGGGGTAGTGCGGCGAGAGCAGGATGGTGGCGACGACGGCGAGCAGCATGGCGCCGGCGAGGTCGGCACTCGGCCGCTGACGCATCACCACGACAACGGCGAGCACCGCCATGATCGCCGCGGCCGCCGCGAGATAGGCTGCGAAGGTCTGCTCCGGCAGCGGGACGAGCGCGTTGAGGAGCTGCCACAGGAAAACCCCCGAGCCCTTATCCAGGCCTTCCTCGCTGAGATATTCGCCGAGGAATCCGAACACCTTCGCGCCGGCGGCGATATAGGGCAGGTAGAGAACGGCCATGGTCGCGATGAAGGCGGCCGGAAGGCGCCAATCCCAGCGCCGGTAAAGCGCGGGACCGGTCACGACGGGGAAATATTTGACCAGCACGCCGGCGCCGAGCGCGACGCCGGCGAGCATCGGCGAGCGCCGTTCCATGGCCAGGAAGGCCAGCAGGAGAAAGGCGATGGCGACGATATCGACATGGCCGCTGCGCGCGAATTCCCACAGCGGCAACGGATGCCAAGCGTAGATGAGGATGCGCGAAGGCGGCAGTCCGCGCGCCGCCAGCAGTTGCAGGATGGCCCACACCGCCAGCGCCTCGAACGCCACCATGGCGATCTTCATGGCAACGAGCGCTTCCGATATCCGCGTCACCAGGTAGAAAACGATCTGCGAGGCCGGCGGATAGATCGTCGGGGCATAGTCGGAACGGTTGATATAGGGATAGATCGCGCTGTCGCGCAGGCCCGCGAGCGCGCCATCGTCCGGGACATGAAGGTAGGGGTTGATGCCGGCGGCTTGCACCCGGCCGTCCCAGACATAGCGGAAGACGTCGGTCGAGATCGGCGTGCCCGGCAATAGCATGAGCCGCATGGCGAGTGCGACGAGGAGAATCGTCGCGAGCCCCCGGCCTCCCGTCACACTCTCCGGTTTCCCCTTGACGACGAGCCAAGCCGCCGCAGCGTAGGGCACGGATTGCAGCAGCATGACGACTCCCACCTTGGGGTCGTCGAATTGCGTAATCCCGATGGCGCCGGCGAGCGTGAGGGCCACCAGGCAAAGCGCGAGCGCGAGGAGAGGCCATTCGAGGCCAGTGGTCCGCTTCACTCCGCCGCCCTCCCGAATTCGCCGCAGGCGAGACGGTCGTCCAAATCCGACGTCTCGAGCAACGACTGCATCAGCGCGCGCGAATGCCGGGCGCCATGGGGGCGAAGCTCGCGCAAGAAGGATCGACCCTCGAACAGCTCCGACCTCAGCATTCGCAGCGCCCGGACGTCGTCGACGTCGTACCATTTCGGCAGCACATGCACGGACAGGTTAAGCTCGGCGGCGCGCGCGAGCGTTTGCCGCGCCACCTGCTCGGTGCTCCAGGCGATATCCTGGAACAATCGGCGATGCATCGCCTTCATGCCGAGCAGGTAGTAGCCGCCGTCATCCGCCGGTCCGAGCACGATGCGCTCCCCGGGGGACGCAAGCGTCTCGGCCGCCTCGACCAGCATTGAAGTGGGCAGCGTGGGGCTGTCGGAGTTGAGCACCACGGCGCCGGCATGGCCGCGCGCCAGCAGTTGCTCGATGGCGCAGGCGAGGCAGTCCCCGAAGTTCGGATACCAGGCGTCGATCAGCCCGATCTCCCGCGGCAGGTTCTGTTGAAAGAACGGCCGCGCCTGGGGCGGACCGAACGCCACATAGCCCGCGACCGAAGCGTGCGCGGCGGCGGCGAGAATATTGTCGCCGACGTCGCGCAGAAAGGCGGTGTTGCAGTGTGCCGCTTCCTCGCAGGTCAGTGGCGGAACCAGGCGCGTCTTGGTACGCCCGGGAAGGGACGCCTTGGCCATGACGGCGATCCCGCAAGCCGGGATCGAGGCCTTCTCGCCAGGAGCGACTGCAGTTCCTGTGACCATGCCTGCCCCCGTCCGCCGATCATGCTCGCATCATGCGCCGGATAAGAGAAAGCGTTTCATGCCGAGTGGCCAGCCTTCAGTTTACAACGAAGAAGCGAAGCGGTGCTGCTCTCACAGAGTCGTGAACGCGCCTTCCTGCTGATAGTTCCGCCGCTTGCGGCCTGCCCGCGGCATAAATCGGCAGCCCCGATTACGCGCGCTTCAAATCTTGCTGCGCTCAGATACCGGCCGCAGTCGCGCCCTCGCACTGGTTCAAATAGCCGATCGAATCACGGAGCCAACGCTCGGCGACCCATCCAGCGCGGTGTCTCGGGCGCGACGACGGAGAGGAAAGCCGGCAGCTTCAACGCGAACGTCGTGCCCTTGCCCGCGGAAACGAGCGTGAGCGTGCCGCCGTTTCGCTCGGCGAGCTCTCGCGCGATGGCGAGACCGTAGCCGTGGCGAGGAGCGGCGGACCGCCGCCATGGCGCGCCGAACAATTCCCTGCGGACCGCGACCGGCAATCCGGGCCCGTTGTCGGCCAGGCGCACGTTTACGAGCGAACCCTCCCTGCTGACGTGGAGCGCCAGAGAGGTGAGCAAGCCTGCCTTGCGGTTTGCGACCACGACGGCATTGCTCATCAGGTTGAACAGGATGCGGAACAGCTCGTCCGGATCGGCGAAGACCGACACGCCGGCATCCGGGCAGATATCCAGGGAAAAATTCTTCGGTGCGCTCGCAAGCAGAAGGTCGGCGACGTGGCGCACCAGCTGGATCAAGTCCACGCCGCGGCGGCGCGCTCGGTTATCCGTGTTCGCGGTGCAGTCGAGGGCCTTGTTGCACAAGGCGGTACCCCGCGTCAGCAGCACTTGAGCTGCGCCCGCGGCCTTGGTCCCACTCGGGCCGGACAGACGTTGCAGGGTTTCGAGATGGAGCGCCACGGTGGCGAGCAGATTGCGCAGGTCGTGGGCGACCTGGGTGCCGGCGGCATAACCCGGCGCGGCATTGTTCGAGGCGATGACGAGCTGCGACACGGTCCTGATCTCGCTTGCAGAATGCTTCGATCGGCAACCGTGTTTGAGCACGAGGCGGGCGACTCCGGCCAATGCCGTTCGCCTATTGCATTCATAGAGTGAGGGCATCGCAGCGCCGGCAGCCCACGAGCTCGATCGAGCTCAGGTACAGGCGCAACCTATGGATGCAGATAGATGGCTGGTCACTTGATTCCGTTCATGGACGGGTCAGGTTCGCACCCCTAACATTCGTGACGAGCCGCTTTCCGTCTCAGGTCCCCTGCATGAATGCGTTCCAGTAGCCCATGACCGAGACGGCGATCACTGCGCGCGGGGAGGGGGCGGCTCGCGCCTCCCATCTGGCGGCACCTCTGGTGTGCCTCGCGGCCTTGCTCGCGCCGGCGTGGTGGAACGGCTATCCGCTGCTGCAGTACGACACCGGCGGCTATCTCGCCCGCTGGTACGAAGGCTATCTCGTGCCGAGCCGCTCGACGGTGTTCGCACTCTTCCTCCACATCGGCGAAGGGCTTCACTTCTGGCCCGAGCTCCTCCTGCAGGCCGGATGCACGGTCTGGGTGATTTCGCTGGTGCTGCGGGTGCTGGGATTTGGCGGCGGACCGTGGCGCTCGGCCATTGTCGTCGCCGGTCTTTCGTGTGTCACGGCATTGCCGTTCCTCAGCAGCACGCTGCTGACCGACATTTTCGCCGGGCTCGCGGTACTTTCGATCCATCTCGTGATCTTTCATCGCGCGGAGCTCGGGCGGACGGAGCGCTTCGGGCTTTTATTGCTCGTTGCCTTTGCCGCGGCGTCGCATAGCGCGACCCTCGCCGTATTGCTGGCCATCATGATTTTTTCCATTCCGGTGCTGCTGCAGTCGGACGTGCGTGCCTTGTCCAGGCTCGTTCCCGCGAGTGGCGCGATTGCGGCGGGAGCGGCCATGCTGCTCGCGGCGAACTTTGCACTGTCCGGACAGCTCGCCTGGACGCCGGGCGGCTTCGGGATCGCGTTCGGGCGCATGCTGCAGGATGGTATCGTCAAGCGCTACCTCGACGACCATTGCCCCGACGCGCGGCTGAAGCTCTGCCCTTATCGCAATGAGCTGCCGACAAACGCCGACGACTTCCTCTGGAGCTACGGCGTCTTCAACAAGCTCGGCCGGTTCAACGGCCTCGGGGACGAAATGCGCTTCATCGTCCTGCACAGCCTGCAGGAGTATCCGCTGCGGCAGGTCGAAACCGCAGTGGCGGCGACCGCGAGCCAGCTCGGCCTGGTCGCGACCGGGCACGGGACACACGATCGAATCTGGCACACCTATGGGATCATCAAGCGCTTCATTCCGGGGGAAGTGCCGGCTATGCAGCGGGCCCGGCAACAGCATGGGGAGTTGCACTTCGACCTCATCAACCGGCTGCACGTGCCGATCGCGCTGGGTTCGATGCTCTTGGTGCTTGTGCTCCTTGCGAACGCGCTGGTTTGCAGGCGCTTCGATGCGCCGAGGAGCCTTGCCGTGACCGTCACGGTTGCTCTGCTTGCGAACGCCTTCGTCTGCGGCGCGCTGTCAGGGCCGCACGATCGCTATGGTGCGCGCATCGCCTGGATTGCGACGTTCACCGTCGTTATCGCCCTCCTGCAGACGATCACGTCGCTCGTGGGCGAGCGCGGAAAAAGGGCCCGCAGCGCCAGCTTTCCGTAGCGTGCCGCTTGGCTGTCAAATTGCAGCACAGCCGCCGCCGGCCGAAATTATGATCGCACGGTTTAGGGTCGCACACGAGATGATATGGGCGAAGGTTCTCGCTGCCATGGCCAGCGCCCTTCGATTTCCAGCACCAGGGTCCAGCTCAGAAAAGTACGGACCAGGACGAGGCCGGCGAGCAGCCCCAGGCTCATGAAGGTCAATTCGTGTGCGATGGTTTTTACGATGTCGGCTGCAACGAGCACCTCGAGGCCGAGCAACAGCGAGCGACCGATTCGGATTTTGTAGACATCGGAGTCCTGCTCGGAAATCGGCTGCCGCAGCTGGCGAAGGGTGGACCAGGCGATGCCGGTTACGATGACGAGAACGCCGAAGATCTCGATCCCGCTCCCCACCATGCGGATGGCGGAGTCGATGGCCGGCTCGAGAGTCTTGAATGCGTTCATATCGTCCATGTTCGCGCCTCCGGCGGAGCCGGGACGCAGCGTATAGCGTTCTTCGGCGGGATGGGAACCGGTTTGTTCCCTATGCCCGACGACTCTTGAAAATCATAGGGAGCGGTTACGGCCTTCGCCGCGTCCGGCGCCGCGTCCGGCGCCGCGGCCGGCGTGAGCGGATCATCGCCACCTTCTTCCGGCAGGCCATGCACTTGCAGCCGACCTCCTTGATGAAGGCATCGAAATAATTGCGGCCGTAGTGATAGGTGATCTCGTCTCCAGGCTTGATGTTCTTGATTGCGCGGATCTTGATGACGTGCTTCACGAAATAGACTTCCGCGTTCGGTCGGCAAGCGTGGTTGATGTAGCGCGCCCGGTTCCTGCGGTTGGAGCCATCGATCGTCCAGCGCTCGTTGACCTCGAAAAGATATCGGGTATCGAGATCGTCGGTCATCTTGGTGGGGATCTTCTTGCCCGTGTAGCGAATGATGAACCGGCCCTTCTTGATCGGGACGCGAGTGAACAGGCCGAGCCCGCTCTTGGATCGACCGATTCTCAGGTGACGCGACGGTGACAGTCTCGCAGGCATGGGATTAGGATGTGGTGTGGGATGGTGGTGCCCGATGGTGCCATCGGGAGACGTTTCAGTATTGCAACGCTCCGTGCTCACGCGCGAGTCGAGTGCGGCGATGGTTGCAACGGACGAAGGCCGCTTTGGTTCCGCGACTGCATGAGGGCGTCGGCAAGCCGGCGTGAAGGAGGGCAGAGCCCGGCTGGCTGTGCTCCGCGTGCTCGCGCCGGGAGATAGCGCGTTCAATGCAGGTATATGACGTCGTCATCATCGGTGCGGGTCACAATGGGCTGACTTGCGCCGCCTACCTCGGCATGGCGGGGCTCAAAGTCAAGGTGGTCGAACGCAGGCCGATCGTGGGCGGAGCGGCGGTGACCGAAGAGTTTTGGCCGGGATTTCGCAATTCGGTCGCCGCCTATACCGTGAGCCTGCTGAGCGCCAAGATCATCGCCGATCTTCGCCTCGCCGAGCACGGGCTCAAGCTGGTCGAGCGCCGCGCGCAGAACTTCGTTCCCAGCCCGGACGGTCGATATCTGCTCGCAGGTGAAGGCCGTACCGAACGTCATATCGCGAATTTCAGTCCCGCCGATGCGCAACGCTATGGAGCCTTCAACCGCGCCCTCGATTCGAGTGCGGACCTGCTGCGCGAGCTCGCGCTGCAGGCGCCGCCGAATCTGGTGCGAGGATTCAAGATCGCAGCCATCGGCGAATTAATCAAGGCGGCGCGTCTCGGCAACCGGCTGCGCCGGCTTTCCACGGAAAATCTGCGCACGCTCTACGACCTGTTCACGACATCGGCCGGCGATTTTCTCGACGGCTGGTTCGAAGGCGACCTGGTGAAGGCCTGGCTCGGCTTCGACGCCATCGTCGGAAACTACGCCAGCCCGTACACGCCCGGCACCGCCTACGTCCTGCTGCATCATGCCTTCGGCGAGGTGAACGGAAAGAAACGCGCCTGGGGGCACGCGATCGGAGGAATGGGCGCGATCACGCAGGCCATGGCGCGCGCTGCCGCGGGCCACGGCGCGGAGATCGAGACGCGCGCTCCGGTTCGCGAGGTCTTGCTCGAGAAGGGCAGGGCTGCCGGCGTCGTGCTCGCGGACGGGCGAGTCATCCGCGCCGCCGCGGTCGCGGCCAACGTCAATCCCAAGCTCCTCTACACGGCGATGGTGCCGCCGAGCGCGCTCGATCCGGATTTTCTGCGCCGCATTCGCGGATGGCGCTGCGGCTCCGGCACGTTCCGGATCAATGTCGCGCTCTCGGAGCTGCCGAGCTTCACCGCGCTGCCGGGCCGCGATCTCGCGGATCACCACACCGCGGGCATCATTCTCGCGCCGAGCCTCGGCTACATGGATCGCGCCTATTGCGACGCGCGCACGCTCGGGTGGAGCCGCGAGCCCATCGTCGAGCTGGTCATCCCTTCGACCCTGGACGACACGCTGGCGCCGCCGGGCGCGCATGTCGCGAGCCTGTTCTGCCAGCATGTCGCGCCGCAATTGCCCGACGGCGCGGCGTGGAGCGACCATCGCGAGCGCGTGGCCGACCTGATGATCGAGACGGTCGACCGCTACGCGCCGGGGTTCAAGGCGAGCGTCATTGGCCGCCAGGCGCTCAGCCCCTTCGACCTCGAGGAGATGTTCGGCCTCACCGGCGGTGACATCTTCCACGGTGCCTTGTCGCTCGACCAGCTGTTCTGGGCGCGACCCGCGTTGGGTTATGCCGATTATCGCGGGCCGCTGCAGGGCCTCTACCACTGCGGATCGGGTGCCCATCCCGGCGGCGGCGTGAGCGGGGCGCCCGGCCACAACGCCGCGCGCGCGATCATCGCCGACCGGCGCCGCCGCCTGTGGCCGACCTGACCACCCGACCTGGCGCGGCTAATCCTCGGCGACGAAGCCGGATGCCTTCACCACCGGCGCCCAGCGCGCGACATCCGCCTTGACCACGGCGGCGAATTCCGCTGGCGTCTGGAACGCGGGCACGTTGCCGATCTTGGAAAGGCTCTCGGTCATCGGCGCGGATTTCACGGCCTCGGCGATGGCAGCGCTCAGCGCGTTGACGACCTCCGCGGGCGTCTTCGCCGGCACGAACACGCCGAGCCACGAATCCACGACGATCTTGTAGCCGGCCTCCGTCATGGTCGGGACGTCGGGCAGGAACGAGGAGCGTCGCGCGCCGGTCACCGCCAGGGTCCGCAGCGCGCCGGACCGCGCGAAGGGCAGGCTCTCGCTGACCGGATTGACGCTCGCCGGGACGTGGCCGCCGAGCAGGTCCTGCAGGGCGGGCGCGCCGCCGCGATAGTGCACGGGGGTCATCGGCACGCCGGCCTCGTTCGCCAGCATCATGCCGACGAAATGCGGCGTGCCGCCGGCCGAGGTGGTGCCGTACGATGCCTTTGCGGGATTCGCTTTGCACCACTGCACGAAGTCGGCGAGGCTCTTCACGCCGTCGGGCACGGCCGGCCCGACATTGTAGGTCAGCATCGACTGCGCCGCCGGCGCGACCGGGATGAAGTCGCGCAGCGGATCGTAATTGAGCGAGCGGAAGCTGTGCGGGTAGACCGTCAGCGGGAAGTCGGGCGTGAACAGCATCACGCTGCCGTCGGGCTCCGCGTTCTTGACGTATTCGACGGCAAGGCGCGCCGCCGCCCCCGGCTTGTTCTCGACCAGCACCGTCGACGCGTAGGGCCCGCGCAGCCGCTCGGCGAGGATGCGGGCGATCATGTCGGTGCCGCCGCCGGCGGGAAAGCCGACGATCACGTGGACCGGTTTCTTGATCGCCTGGGCGAGCGCGCGTGGGATCGAGCAGGTCGCGGAAGCGACGAGCCCCGCCGCCGAGGCGGCGAGCAGGTGACGACGTGTCGGCATGGCGTGTGTCCGTATCATCGCCGCGGGTGCGATGAGCTTACGTGACGGTGCGCTCGCCGTCGAGCGCGGCGGACCGGATTGCCGACGGCGCGGTCACCGCAGCGACGGTGTCTCTGCGGTCTCGACCGGGAGCGCGCTCGCCGGAACGCTGTCCTTCTTCTCGCGGCGCGCAAACAGCTTCTGTACCGCCACGAAGAACACCGGGACCATGATCAGCGCGAGCACGACGACCGCGATCATCCCGCCCATCACGCCGGTCCCGAGCGCCTGCTGGCTCTTGCCGCTCGCACCGGAAGCGATGACCATCGGCGCGACGCCGAACACGAAAGCGAAGCCGGTCATGAGGATCGGACGAAAGCGCAGATGGGCAGCCTCGACCGCGGCCTCGATCAGCGGCTTGCCGCGCGCGCGCAAGTCCTTGGCGAACTCGATGATGAGGATTGCATCCTTGGCGGCGAGACCGATGATGGTAACGAGCCCGATGGTGAAGTAGACGTCGTTCGGCATGCCGCGCAGCATCACGGCGGCCACCGCCCCGAGCATGCCGAGCGGGACTACGAGAAGAACGGAGAGCGGGATGGTCCAGCTCTCGTACAGCGCGGCCAGCAGCAGGAATACCACGAGCGCGGAGAGCCCCAGCAGCAGCGAGGCCTGCGAGCCGGCAAGCTTTTCCTGCAACGACTGACCGGTCCATTCGAAGCCGAACCCGCGCGGCAGCGTAGACGCGATGCGCTCCATCTCCCCGATCGCATCGCCGCTGGTATAGCCGGGCCGGGCGGTGCCGCTGATCCGCACCGCGGGATAATAGTTGAAGCCCACCAGCTGCGTCGGGCCGACGATCCATCGGATGCTGGCGAACGAGGAAAACGGCACCAGGCTGCCTTTGCTGTTGCGCACGTTGAAGGTGAGAATGTCGTCGGTCTGCATGCGTCCGGAATTGTCGGCCTGCACGATCACGCGCTGCATGCGGCCCCGGTTCGGGAAATCGTTGATGTAGCTCGATCCGAGATTGGTCGAGATGGTGTTGTTGATGTCCTGAAAGGTCACGCCGAGCGCGGCCGCCTTCTCGCGGTCGATGACGAGCTCGACTTGCGCCGCCGGAGGCAGGCCTTCGACATAGACGTCCTGCAGGACGGGACTCCTTTTCGCGGCGGCGAGCATCTGGTCCTTGGCCCGCATGAGCTCCGTGTAGCCTTTCTGCGCCCGGTCCTGCAGGCGGAAGCTGAAGCCGCTGGAATTGCCGAGATTGTCGATCGGCGGCGGCTGCAGCGCCGTGATCTTGGCGTCGCTGATGCTCGCCCCCAGGCTCTTGTTGACGTCGGCGACGATGGCTTCGGCGGAATCGCCTGCGCCGCGCTCCGACCAGTCCTTGAGCGTGATGAAGGCCTGCGCGGCGTTCTGCCCCTGGCCGGGGAAGCTGAAGCCGGTCAGGAACGTGACGGTGTCGACGCCTTTGCGTTGCGCGAGAAACTCCTCGACCCGCTTCACCGCGTCCAAAGTGCGGTTGAACGATGCCTCGGGCGGCGTCTGCACGTCGGTGGTGATGAAGCCCTGATCGTCGACCGGCAGGAAGCCGCCGGGCAGGCGTACGAACGCCCAAGCCAAACCGACGACGATGGCGAAATAGATCAGCATCAGCCGTCCGGTGCGGGCGAGCGTCCAGCGCACGAAGCCGCTGTAGCCGCCCTTGGTCTTTTCCATTCCCCGGTTGAAGAGGCCGAAGACGCCCTTCCTCGCGTGATGATGGCCGCGGGGAACCTGCTTGAGCAGCGTGGCGCACAGCGCCGGGGTCAGCGACAGCGCCATGAGCGCAGAGAAGGCGATGGCCGACACCATGGTGACGGAAAATTGCCGATAGATGACGCCGACCGAGCCCGGAAAGAACGCCATCGGGATGAACACCGCGACCAGCACCAGGGTGATGCCGACGATGGCGCCGGTGATCTGCGTCATGGCCTTGCGGGTGGCCTCGCGCGGCGGCAGCCCTTCCTCCGACATGATGCGCTCGAC
>Ga0081455_10005515_pt1 | contig 13861 bp, 10 predicted proteins | sample TabmetS3T2R1_FD_70207 | JGI IMG/M metagenome (GOLD analysis project Ga0081455, IMG submission 70207) | Tabebuia heterophylla rhizosphere microbial communities from the University of Puerto Rico - S3T2R1 | ecosystem: Host-associated > Plants > Roots > Rhizosphere ... | reverse complement strand
TACGAGGAAACGACCGGAGAGCAATATCGCTTTGTTCTGCCCGGCTCGACGCTTCATCGCGCCGAATGGGAAGCCGTGCTCGACAAATTGACGACGCTGCCGCAGAAGCCGAGGTTTGTGGTCGCCAGCGGGAGTGTGCCGCCCGGCGTGCCTGACGATTTCTTTGCGCGCGTGGCGCGTTGCGCGAAGCAACACAGCGCGCAATGCGTCATCGACACCTCGGGGCCTGCTTTACAGGAAGCTCTTAAGGAAGGGGTCACGCTGATCAAGCCGAACCTGGCGGAACTGTCCGATCTCCTGGGTACGCCACTCGACAGCGATCGTGCACGGGTGGCGGCGTGCCGCAAACTGACGGCCGAGGGGAGTGCGCATGCTGTTGCGCTGACCCTCGGCGATCAGGGCGCACTTCTGGTGACAGCTGACAAAGCGCTCCGCGCCCAGCCCCTCGCTATCGAGGCGGTAAGCACCGTCGGTGCCGGTGACAGTTTTCTGGGTGGGTTCGTGGCGGCGCTGGCCTCGGGTGAATCACTCGAGCGAGCATTTCGTATTGCGGTAGCAGCCGGTTCGGCCGCCGTGCTTTCGCCGGGGACCGAGCTTTGCCGCGACGAAGATGTGCAGCGATTGCTGCCTCAGGTAAAGATCATCGAATTGACGCACGCACTAGTGTGAACACATCAGTTACGTACGGGCGGTCGCGCCTTGATCTTGACGGGGACGCGCATTTCGTCTTGCACGAGTTGCATCATTCCCATCCAGACAATGTATGGAAAGTAGAACAATAACGGCATGTTGCCTGCCTCGCGTTGGTTCGACATGAGAACGCAGGCGGTTTTGCTGCAGTTCCCCGCAATCACGTGAGCGTGTTCGACCCCCTACATCATCTACGCGGCTCTGCCACGCGAACATCGGACAAACGTTTTTTGATGCTGGCCTGGCTGCAATTGCGGCTCACATACTTTTCCGCCATTCGCTGAATCTCCGCTCCGTAGCGGTCTTTGTTCGTCCCGGTCCATATGCGTGCAAGATCGGAGAATGTGATCGGACGTTGAAGCCGCCGCATTGAGCTCTGCACGTCGTCCTGAACCTGACGCGTTCGCTTTGCCACCGGTTCAGGAATGCGCGTGGTCGAATACATCAAAACGTGCTGAAGATGCGCCAGTACGCCTGTGGTGACGTCGTTGAAGCGTTCTCCCGGCCGGCCAGGAACGGCGGCGCCCACACCCGCGAAATTATTGTCGGCTGGTTGAACGCTTGCCGGCGCGCCATCCGGTCGAAGAAACGTGAGATAGTTGGTTTCGATCAGCATCTGAAAGAAAGCATAGTCCCAGCGGACACCGACGCATTGTTGCGGCGGCCGGGCCACGCACTCCCCGAGCGATCGATAAAGCGCTGCGATACCTTCGAAACGCGATTCAATTTTGCGCGGCGGCTGCTGGCGCGCGTTGCGCTCCGATACGAATTGCATCAGAGCCTCCGGCTTGACGCAGCTGGGGATCGCGTTATCCGCGGTGGCGATGATCGGCGGCAGCTCGGCCGCTTGCGCACAAGCACCTGCCAAAAGCAGCAGCACAGGCAGAAGCATCCTCGTCCGAATCAAGCCCCATCCCATGGACAGGCCGGATACCTGATTCGCGTTAATTTTGCGCGGTCACGCGAGCACAAAAACGAGCAAACGCCGGTGAGAGCGCCCGACCGGACTTTTCCTTCAATAATTTGATATGGACCTGATCAGGATTGCGAAACGCTGTCCGCGAATACCCGGGCCTTCGACCGCGCGACCTGTTCGTGCTGGCGCAACATGCCGAGCGATGCCTTTGCTATTTTAAGCGCGTCGCGTTCGCCTGTTTCAATCATCACCCCGATAAACCAATGCAGCCGGTCAGGCCCGGCCCCTTTTTCATCCGGTGTCATGGAATTGCAGAGTGACGAGAATTCACGCCACGCAATTTCGTAAGCGCGGCGATGCAGATCGGTCGTACCACTTTCCATTGGGGTCATGGCACACCTCCCGGTTTGCTCTTTCCAAGTTCCGGGGGCGCGGAAAGTTCCTGCATGGGCGTGACTGCGCATGCCAGCGTGCCGTCGCCTTGTCGGATGAAAGTCCGCTAAGTGCCAATACCGGACAAAAAGGGACGGCCGGCATTTTCGCCGGCCGCCTCGTTTTTGCAGTCGTCACTGGCCGTGCGACCGCTCCATTTGCGCCAAGACTTCGTCGACGCTGAAGCTCGAAGGCTTTTGCCGCGGTGGAAAGTCCTTAAACGTCGCTACAAATTGCTGCACCAGCGCTTGGGACGGAACGATCATGAATGCCCGCTGGATCGCCCAATCGTAATAGGTGTTGGACGTGACGTCCGATCGCTCGTAAGGATCCAGACGGAGGTTAAACAGCTTTGGCAGCCGCAGGCAGGTGAATGGCTCTGCCCAGATCCGCAGCGTGCCTTGAGCGCGCTGCTCGCAGAATACCATTTTCCAGTTCTCGTAGCGCATTGCCACGAGCTGGGCGTCGTCGTTGATGTAGAAGAATTCCTTGCGTGCGGACCTCTCCTGCTGCCCGGTCAATAATGGCAACTGGTTGTAGCCGTCGAGGTGCACCTTGAACGTCTTGCCCATAGAGCCATAGCCGGTGAGGAGCTTGTTCTTGATGTCCGGCTCGCCGGCGGCCGCTAGCAGCGTTGGGAACCAATCAAGCGCGGAGAAGAGTTCATTTGTGGCCTGCCCCGGCCTGATGCGTCCCGGCCAGCGGATCATCGCAGGGACGCGATAGGCACCTTCCCAGTTGGTATTCTTCTCGCTGCGGAACGGCGTCATGCCGCCGTCCGGCCACGAGTTCATGTGCACGCCGTTGTCGGTGCCATAGATGACAACGGTGTTGTTGGCGATGCCGAGATCGTCAAGCGTCTTAAGGAGGTTACCGACGTGGCCGTCGTGTTCGAGCATGCCGTCCATGTATTCGCTGAGACCGCTGCGTCCCTTAAATTCCGGCCGCACATGGGTGTAGAGATGCATGCGCGTCCCGTTCCACCAGACGAAGAACGGTCTGTTGGCCTGGACCTGTCGCTTAATGAAGTCGATCGCCGCGTTGGACGTCTCGTCGTCAACCGTCTCCATTCGTTTTTTGGTGAGGGGGCCGGTGTCCTCAATGGTCTGCTTGCCGACTTTTCCGAAGCGCGGGTCGAGCGTGGGATCGTCCCGGTCGGTGGCTTTGGTCTTGAGGACGCCACGCGGGCCGAATTTCGCCTTGAACGCCGGATCCTTCGGATAATCAGGGTGTTCCGGCTCCTCCTCGGCATTGAGGTGATAGAGATTGCCGAAGAACTCGTCGAACCCGTGCACGGTCGGCAGGAATTCGTTGCGGTCGCCGAGATGGTTCTTGCCGAACTGGCCCGTGGCGTAACCGAGCGGCTTGAGCGCCTCGGCGATTGTGATGTCCTGCGCCTGCAGGCCAAGCGCAGCGCCCGGCAGGCCAACTTTGGTCATTCCGGTGCGAAGGCCTGACTGGCCGGTAAGAAAAGATGCACGACCCGCCGTGCAACTCTGCTCGGCGTAGTAGTCGGTGAACATCAGTCCTTCGCGGGCAATGCGGTCGATGTTCGGCGTCTTTATTCCCATAACGCCGAACGAGTAGGCGCTGACGTTGGCGAGGCCCACGTCGTCGCCCCAAATGACGAGGATATTCGGCCGCTGGCCCGATGGTTGCTGAGCCTGCACCGTTTGGATTGTTGCTGCTGACCAGACGGCCGCGGCCGCCACAAGAATGGCAAGCAAGCGACTAAAGTAACTGAAATGGTGGCTCTCTGAATCATTCGAATGACTGTCCATGCGTTGCTCCCTTTAATGAGTCATGGCAGTGCAGGACATTTATGCGTCATTTATTCAGTCGGAACGAGTTGGACCAAAGGGCACCACTCGACACGGGACATAGTCGAATTGGGTGGGCACCATCCCTTTGGGTCGTTAGCGGATATATCGCAGTACAATCGTCATGTTCGCTCTACTGCAATAGCCGACATCGAGCGACATTTTGGAATGTCCGGCTAAGGGCCAATAGCGAACATCATTTCACAATTATCCCACGTTTCCTTGACGCTGGCGCAAAACACTGGCGGGTTTGTCGCCGCATATGTGAATTGAGCAAATCCACGAAGAAATCTGGTTTTCTTGGACCAGTTTCCGATTTGAACGGGCCCCGTCAGGGTGTAGAGTAACGCATCACCGACAACGACCAACCGGGCGTCGGTGGCTGAGAGACGCTACAGCGCTCCCGCCTGCGAAGGGAGCGCGCCCATGGACAATCCAGTCCTGATCGAGGCGTTAGACGATCTAAGGCAGCACCGTTCCAAGACAATCAAATCTGAGAAGAGAATGGTGAAAAGATGCGGATGACGCGCGATCAGATCGCGCAATCACGAATTGCTATGGCCGAAATCGGTCGCCTGCTGGCACGCTGCAACGTCTGAGTTGAACGAAAGGATACAATGACAGAGAAACCCAGCTTCCCGACGGCCGATCTTTGCCAAGCCAAGGCGAGAGAGTGCCTATACTTGGCACAGAATGCAGCGTCGAAATCGCATCGCATCATGCTGGAGCACATTGCCGAGACATGGTACCGCATCGCCGACAGCCTACCTGCCAATGATGCATAAATATTCCGTAGGCCAGCTTGTCTATTTCGAAGGGACGTTCGGACATAATGCTGCTCGTGGGCAGTACAAAATCACTGGCTTAGTCCCGATCGAAAAAGACAATAAATTGATTTATCGAATCAAAAATCCAGCGGAACCGTTCGAACGCATCGCCGAGGAACACCAACTTACGACCACCCTCGCGTAATCGTTTATCGGGCTTTTCCGGTCGAGATCGGTGTGAGGTTTCATTTTACTCGTTCCCTCGTATTCTGGTCACGCCGCAAATTCGGTTTGGTGACTAGGCATCACTTTTTGGTTTTGCGCTCACCTGCCCCGGCTATGCTTGCGCCGAAGCGCCGACGAATGTGATCATCGAACAATGTCTCTATACTGTCGCTGCAAACTTCTTCGTTATGCACTTGGGCATCAAATCGATCTTTCAGCAAGTTCCACTCGTTGGTTTTCGGATCCGTCGCCATACGAAGTGAATGAAGCGCCTGGGGGTATCGTTCCGAGGGAACCATCAAAAACGGCAAGTGGACGCCGCCGCCGCTCAAGCGGCAATGATGGCTCGATAATCTTTTTAAGTCCTGGAGCGGACGAAGGGAATTAAACCCTCGTATGCAGCTTGGGAAGCTCGGCGCTTTTCAAGTGCATCAAGCACTTGGCTGTAAAACTGTGCATTTTCGGCGCTAAATCTATTAATAGGTTACGTGCGAACTGCAAAACTTTTTCCGTGCATCGTGAGCATTTTTTCTGCGCGGACTAATGTCTGCTTTAGCCCCGAAATGTGCAGTGCAACTAAGGATGTCTGCTTTGGGCCAGAAGCGGACATGCGCGGGTCATTCTTCATAGCCGCGTGCTGGTCCGATCTGAGGTGCGCGCACCGGTTTAGCCATGCCATAGAAAATCGTCAGGCCGTTTCCTCCGCAGAGAGTTGAATGAGCTTCGCTCGCATCTGGTGCGAAGCAGCTCTGCGGCCGTTGCCAATTGTCCGCTACCCAGACGTTACCGGCTGGATCTATTGCTATATCGGTCAATGGCTGCATGCCGCCTCCAACATAGCCACCAGGTGGTGATATCGCGTCACCGGTCTTCATTCCCGGCGGACACGTCTCCGTGCGGACGCCACAAATATGCGTTATTGACGCGCCTGCAAAATTAGAACTCCAGACCTGGTCGTTCCCATCAATCACTACACCCCATGACCCCCAAGCGCCGCCGCCATGGAACGGCGAACCCGGCGCTGGTGTGCCGTCTGGACGCAGCATGGAAATGCTACCGATGGAACGATTGTTAATTAACCAGTCAAACAGAACACGGTGCATTTCGCTCATGCGGCCAGTCAGTTTTAGGTCGAGTAACTTGAGCTTTGTTTCGAGATTGAGCCCATCACCTGCTGTGTTTGTGATCCAGGCATTGCCCTTGCTGTCGATGGCCATTCCTTTTCCGCTATTCCCACCTGTAGGGAATACTTCCACCCTGCTTGGATCACTGGCGGGAAACCGCGCGACCGTGTCACTGACTGCGCTGGTGATCCAGATCCGGTCTTGTTGATCGATCGCCAGATGGAAGGGGCCGTTCAGTTTGCACGGACTGTCTTTGTTGGGCTTGGCGTCGGTTGAACGGCAGTAGAACTTCGCCTTGCTAGGATCGCCCTTCGGAAGATGGATCACTTGGTCCTTTTCAAAGTCGACTGTCCAGACATCTCCGTTAGGCACGACGATGATGCCTTGCATGACCCCAAGCTGGCCGCCAAAGTTATAGCCATCTTGCGGTGAGAGTGGTTTGCCGTCTTTGTCGAAAAGCGAAATGGTTTTGCTTCCGGTGCTTGTCACCCACACGCGGCCATTGGCATCAACCGCTGTGCCAAAACCCGGACCTTCTACGCCCCCGCCTGTAAATCCCGTGGTGGGTGGCGAGAGAGGCTTTCCATTCGCTGAAAATTTCGACAGGTTGCCATCCCACAGAGCGTCTGACGCCTGCGACCCAACAATGAAATTCACTCCCGTCCACGCACTACCTTCAGCATCGAACATGATTTTGCCAGGCGCACTCAACCCACCGCCGGTAAATTTGAGCGGCAGCACCCAAGCGCTTGGCGCGTAGCTGAGATAAGGGAGATAGGTTGTCGGTCGAAGTGTCTTGCCTTTGGGAACCGGATAAAAAGCATCTAAGAGCGCGAAAAGCCTTCCAGGCTTATACGCTGGATTGCGTGCAACAGACAGCATCGCCGCCATCGTGTCGGTCGGAACGTTGTTCGTCGGAGAGGTCGCAGCCGCGAACACGCTATCGCACGCATCGGGCTTGATCCGTTTCGTGCAAGCTCCCACAATACTGGCGAGAGTGGCGAAGTTGGCCATCGTTTGTGTCTGGCCGCTGTTCAGCGCATCTTGAATGGCTGCCCCCCAGCCGCCGGTCTTGAGATCAACAAAGTTGGGTACGTTCCCGGCAGCAATTCGCAAGCCCAGCGGATTACCCTTGATTGCGTCCCCATTCAGAAACTGTGCGTGCGTCCACACCGAAGCAATCGTTGTCATTTCATTGATGACTATGTTGCTGGGCGGCTCGCTGCCCAAAACCGTCATAAAGGCAATCGCAGGATTATCGCCACCTTCGCCGCTTGATGCGGGCCTGCCGCTCTTTGCGGTTACGTAGAGAATGGCACCGCCGCCGTCTGCGTTCAGTACGAAGCGACCATCGCCATCGGTTTTGGTTTGAGCCAACTGCCGTGGCGTACCCGTGTTTTCTGCCCACAGGGTGACAGTTGAACCCACAATGGGTGCTCCGGCGCCGACGACCTGGCCATTGATGCTATCCGCCGCAAACGTAGGCACAGCGCTCGACATGCCAAAAACAGCGAACCCGACGATGCAAGGCCAAGCAAACAATGGGAGAAGTTTGTGAAAAAAATGAGTTGTCATGGCTGGCTGCTCCCTGACACGCAGATGGCTCTGTCGGGCAGCTAAAGATTGTGCCCATCCCAACGACACCTCAATTGCCCGAAGGGGAAATAACCGCTGCGTCAATGAGCGGTAATTCAATGCCCCATTAGGTTCCCGCGAGCACAGGTTTCCAGTTCATTGTGCCTTGCAGGTGACAGCCAAAGGTGACCGTTTGTACTTGAATGGCGCAGCGGAGAGATAAACATGCGGTTTCCGTGCGCGCTTAGGACGATCGGCTCAATCGCGATACTAGTTGGCGCTTGCAGTGTTGCGGTTGCTGCAGACATGCCAACCAAGGCACCGATTGCACCCGCGCCTGCAATTCCAGGTTGGACGTTCAGCCTCACGCCGTATTTCTGGGCGCTCTCGCTTGACGGCTCCTCGACCGTGAAAGGCCGCACGGCGGATGTCGACGCGAACTTCTTCCAAATCCTCGATCACACCCAGTTTCCGAAGGGCTTGATGCAGCTCGCTGCGCTGGGCGAAGCACGCTACGGCCGTTTCGCGTTGCTCACCGACATCGCCTACATGAAGCTCGGCCTTGGGGAGAGCATTTCGCGCACGCGCGGGATCGACGTGATCAACGGAACGGTTGGCGCCTCGGCCGGGCTCACCATCGAGATGGTAATTGCGCAAGCTGCGGCTGCCTACGAGGTCTTGCGCTGGCACGGGCTGTTCTTGGCGGCCTCGACCACCGCGCTTGATCTTTACGCTGGCGGCCGCGCCTGGTGGCAGCGCGGAGACTTGCAAATAAACGCATTAGGCACGCTGACCATTTTCGACCTCACCTTTTCCCGCGCGGGCGTGCTCTCCGCGGAAAAGAGCGTGAGTTGGTTCGATCCATTAGTCGGTGCTCGCTTACGGCATCAGTTTGCACCCACATGGGATTTCGTCCTGAGCGGCGATGTTGGCGGGTTCGATGTGGGCAGCAAGTTCTCGTGGCAGGTGCTTGCGCTTCTGGAGCACGAATTTTGCCGATCAAGAACCGTCACCTGGAGCGCCATGCTCGGCTACAAAGCGCTCTCCGTCGACTACTCGCAGGGCAGCGGCCTTACGCTCTACCAGTTCGACATGACGATGCATGGGCCGATATTCGGCCTCACGGCTCGGTCTGAGTTCGTTCCATCACTGTCCGATCTTCGCTTTGCGTCAAAAGCAGACATGTGCAGCGCCCAAGCGCTCTACCCCAATAGCGACCACAAAGCGGATATATCGTTGGAGCGGGCGAAGGGAATCGAACCCTCGTATGCAGCTTGGGAAGCTGCCGTTCTACCATTGAACTACGCCCGCGCTGCTCCACCATAACGAATGCCGAGCGTGCGCGGCAAGCACGCTGTCACGCTCAGTTTTTGAAATGCTTGGAGAGCTTCAGGCTCTGCGCCTGATAGTTCGACCCGATGCCTTGGCCGTACAATTTCTCAGGCCGTGCAAGCATTTTCTCGTAGACCAGACGGCCGACAATCTGTCCATGCTCGAGAATAAACGGCACCTCGCGCGAACGCACTTCAAGGACGGCGCGCGCGCCCTTGCCGCCAGCCCCGGCATATCCAAAACCCGGATCGAAGAAGCCCGCATAGTGGACGCGAAATTCGCCGACCAAAGGATCGAATGGCACCATCTCCGCGGCATAGTCGGGCGGCACCTGCACCGCTTCCTTCGAGGCGAGAATATAGAACTCGTTGGGGTCGAGGATCAGGGTCTTGTCGGGACGGGCTTGCATCGGCTCCCAGAAATCGGCGACCGCGTATCCGCCACGCCGTTCCACGTCGATCAGTCCCGTGTGACGCTTTGCCCGATAGCCGACGAGACCGCCTGGACCGAGGCCGGAAAGATCCACGCTGACTGCCACCCCCTCGCCCACGTCGGCCTTGTCGGCATCGACCAGACGCTCGCGCGCATGCAGTTCGCGCAGGGCGCCGGCGTCGAGCAACGCGTGACCGCGGCGAAAGCGGATTTGCGATAACCGTGATCCTTCCCGGACCAGCACCGGAAACGTTCGCGGGCTGATCTCGGCATAGAGGGGCCCATGGTAGCCGGGCTCGATGCGATCGAACCCGCGAGTCTCGTCCGCAATCACGCGGGTGAACACGTCGAGGCGGCCGGTCGAGCTTTTCGGATTGGCGGCCGCAGAAATCTCCTCGGGCAATGCCAGACTTTCGAGCAATGGCACGATGTAAACGCAGCCGGTTTCCAGGACGGCGCCGTCACTGAGCGGAATTTCGTGCAATTTCAGATCGTCTATGCGCTGCGCAACCGTGGTGCGGCCGGGCAAAAAGCTTGCGCGAACACGATAGGCCACCTCGCCCAAACGCAGATCGAGGCTCGCTGGCTGGATCTGATCCGGGACGAACTGATTTTCGGACAGTATGCCGCCATCGGCGGCGAGCGCCGCGATCATCCGATCGGGCAGAATGCCTCTGTCCTCGACAGCGAAAGAAAGTGTCACGGCGGCCCTGTTTTCAGACGGGCCGATCTAACCTGAGTGGTGCCTTGACGGGAAGCGGTGGGTCCCGCTAGAAACATCTTATCCCGTGGTCATTTGAGCCGGCCGGCTTGCAGCCACGTAAAATAAGTCGCTAAAAGGCCGGGGACGCGTGAGCCCGGCCGAGACATTTCTCCGGCCGGTTTTTTGTTGGCCACGCGCACGGCCAAAAGTGATGTCGGTTTTCTGAAAAACCGTGCGCAGGGCGGAAAGGAGGCCGTCAATGTCCGCGTCGACCAAAAGCTATCGCCCCGAAACCCGGCTGGTTCATGCCGGCACCTTGCGCTCGGAGTTCGGCGAGACCTCGGAGGCGCTGTTTCTTACCCAAGGTTACGTCTATCCGACCGCCGAGGATTGCGAGGCACGTTTCTCGGGCAAAATTCCCGGCTATGTCTATTCGCGCTATTCCAATCCGACCATGAGCATGTTCGAGCAGCGCATGGCCGCATTCGAAGGGGCCGAAGCTGCGCGATCGACGGCGACCGGCATGGCCGCTGTGACGACGGCCCTGATGGGTCTTGTGCGAGCCGGCGATCACGTGGTGGCCGCCAAGGCGCTGTTCGGCTCCTGCCGCTGGGTGATCGAGGAGTGGCTGCCGCGCTTCGGCGTAACGTCGACGCTGGTCAACGGGACCGACCTCGACGCATGGAAAAGGGCAGTCCAGAAAAACACCAAGGTGTTCTTCCTTGAATCGCCGACCAACCCGACACTCGAGGTCATCGACATTACCGCGGTCGCGGACATCGCGCACAACGCCGGTGCCAGGCTCGTGGTCGACAACGTGTTCGCAACGCCGCTCTATCAGCACCCGCTGGCGCTTGGTGCCGACTGCGTGGTCTATTCGGCGACCAAACATATCGATGGGCAGGGACGCGTTCTTGGCGGGATTATCCTCGGTTCGGAAAAACTAATCCTCGACCACTATCATCAGGTCTTGCGTCAGACCGGTCCATCGTTGTCGGCATTCAACGCCTGGATTTTGCTCAAGGGCCTTGAAACCTTGCCGGTGCGCGTGCAGCGCCAGACCGATAACGCGGGCGCCGTCGCCAGTGCACTCGCCGGTCATAAGAAGATCACGCGGTTGATCTATCCCGGCCGGCCCGATCACCCGCAGGCGGATATCATTCGAAAGCAGATGCTCGCGGGTTCGACGCTTTGCTCGTTCGAAGTCAAAGGCGGCAAGGAAGGCGCCTTCCGTTTCCTCAATGCGTTGCGGCTGATCGGCATCACCAACAACCTCGGCGACGCGAAAAGCCTGGTCACGCATCCAACCACCACCACCCATCAACGGCTGACGCCCGATCAGCGGGCAGAACTAGGCATCGGAGACGGACTGATCAGATTTTCAGCCGGCCTAGAACACCCCGACGATCTGATCGAGGATCTGGTTGCGGCGCTGGATAAAGTGTAAGCGACGGAGTTCGGTCAGGGCATCGCGTGCGAAAGCGCAGTCGCCGACATGATCGGCCGGTTGATTGCTTCGGCAATTGCATTGCCCAGGCCCTTCGCCATGCAGGCATAGCTCCAGTCGTTCATGTGCAGGCCATCCGGCGACACGAACGTTTCAAAGGCCAGACGATCAACATCACGCCAGTGACGCATCACTTCGAAACGGCGGAACAGGTCGACATCCTCGCGCTTTGCCGTCGCGGAGATCAGGGCGACCATCTCTTCGGCGTCGGGCTTTGCGATGACCTTCGGCGCAAACTGCGGATCGATCAGAACGACATCGGCGCCGGCCGCGCGAATTTTGGCCAGCCCCGTGCGGATGAGGGCACCGTGGTCTCCCAAGCGATGACCACGAATGACTGAATTGGTGCCGAGTTGCCAGAGCACGAGATCAGGCTTGGCCGCGATAACGGCCGAGTCAAACCGCTGGAGCATATCGCCGATTTCTTCACCGCCCACGCCGCGGTTCAACATCGTGATCGGTACTTTTGGAAAATGTTGCTGGAGCTCGATCAAGAGCCGGCTGGGATAGTTCGATGCTGGCGAACTCGCGCCCGCGCCCGATGTCGAAGATGATCCAATTGCGACGACCGTGATCGGATCGGCCGCCATGACCTTCTTCGCAACGTGTGGGAGCGGGTTTGCCAGGCGAATGAGATCGAGAGGAACACTGCAAGACGGCGTCGCCGTGCCAGCAATGGCGGGAAATGGCACAGCCAACCCTGCCGCGAAGGCGGTGGCAAAAACCAGTTTCACCCGTTGTGCGGGATCGCCGATCACGTGCACTCCCTCTGGTCTCAATCAGCGGCTGCCGTTGGTCGGCGGCTCTTCGGGTTTGGCTGCGGCTATCACCATATCGGCCAGCAACCGCCCTATGCAATCGTGGACGCGCTCGGCGATGTCAAGTTTTTTCGTGGCCGAATTTAAATCGAACGTGCCGAGCTCTCCCCACAATTTCATGATGCTGAATCGATCAAACAAGGGCACTTCCTGCTGCAGTGCAACCCACCGCATGTCTTCCACATAAGTACCGACTGCAATCATTGTTTCTGTTCGGGGGCTGTATTGCGCGTTGATTAAAACAACATCGGCGCCCGCCGCGCGGGCCATTTTTATACCTTTATCGAGCGCCTGGCTGAATTGATCCGGGTCGACCCCAAGCATCGCGTCCACGGTCCCGGTTTGCCAAACAAGCAGGGCCGGCTTGGCCGAGTCCAGACTGGCGGGAAGACCCTTCACCATTTCGGCAGCGGTGCGACCGGCTTTGACGTCGGTCGTAACCTTAATTTCGACGCCCGGCAGTTTTTCGGCTAGCGCGCGCTGAAGCCGCGCCGGATAGGCATTGCCGGCCGGCAACTGCGATGAACCGGCGCCCACCACCAGCACGTTCAGATGTTTCGAAGCCAAGGCACGGGCAACATGCGGCAACCGGAAGCTTGCCTCGACCAAATTCTCCGCAACGCGACATTCGGCCGGCTGCTCGGCCCATGCAGGACCGGCAGCTAACAAAAGCAACGCAAGCGGAAGCAAGCGTCTCCTCATACCTCGCCCCCCGCATAACCCGGCTTTGCGGCGGGCGGGTGCGGTCCCCCGCCTCGCCGTTCGACTTGTCTATACCATGAAATGAGTGCCGCAATCGTCACCATGATGGCAATGCCCGCGAAGCTGACGATTATTTGCGTTAATACGCGATTGGAAACCTCCGTGAATACAAAGTGTCCGGCAAAGGACAAGAAGACACCGAGACAAAACGTTTCCAGCGAGTGCTGCCCGCAGACGATCGCCGGCCAGAAAACCCACGATTTCAGCCCGGACCAGTTACGCGGCACCGCGGCGACCGTAATGATAGCGAGCGCAAGGAAATGCAGGATGCGAAGCACATCGAGATTGGTCTTGTCGATCGGATAGATTGCGTCGCCGACAACTTTGGGCACGTACACCGCCAGACGCGGGAAGTACCAGGTCATCGTAATTGCAAACGCGAACAGGACATAGGCAATCGCCAGCCCCACCAGGATCGGCGAATGAATAAAGCGGGAGAGGTTCTGTGCGCCACCTAAGGCGCACCACGCTCCAAACACGAACAGCAGTTGCCAGGCGAATGGATTGAAAATCCAGGTTCCGCTTGGATAGGCAGGAATGTTCCACTCGAACACCCACATCAGCGCGTAGAGCGTCGCCGACGCGATCAATGCAATCGACGGCGCACGCAATAGCAGCCATAGCATCGGCGGAAACCAAGCCAGCAGCAGGATGTAGAGCGGCAGGATGTCCATGTTGACCGGCTTGAACTTCAGGATCAGCGCCTGAAAAATGGTCACGTCCGGATTTTTGAGGAAATCGAGGACGCCCATTTCTTC
>Ga0081455_10005514_pt1 | contig 13861 bp, 12 predicted proteins | sample TabmetS3T2R1_FD_70207 | JGI IMG/M metagenome (GOLD analysis project Ga0081455, IMG submission 70207) | Tabebuia heterophylla rhizosphere microbial communities from the University of Puerto Rico - S3T2R1 | ecosystem: Host-associated > Plants > Roots > Rhizosphere ... | reverse complement strand
AGTGTCGCTGGGGTTCAGCGGCGCGCCCGTATGGGACGAGCGCGGCGCAGTCGTGGGGATGGTCATGAGCGTGATGCGTGCGGATCCGCTTGGCCGCCAGAGCGAGGTCTCGTTCGTCCGACCGATCGAACAGCTCATCAGCATCTGCCCGGCATTGCGCCCGAGCGGCGTCACGCCCTACCGCGGGCTCGCGGTCTTCGAACGCCTGCTCGCGCACGCGCCTTTCGGCCCAGGTCTCGCCGCCGAAAATTCGATGGCCGGCGCCGCTCAAGCGACGGCCACCGATCGGCTCCTCATAGCCCTTCAATTCCTTCAGCGATGTCGAAATCACCCATGCCCGATCCGGCTGTCCCGCACGCAGCCGCAGCACGCCTTGGCACCGGGAAAACGGCGTCTCGAACTCGAAGATCGTCTCGATCACCGGCTCGTACGTGCGCTTGCAGCGGTGAGGACGCGACATTCCCCGGGCGATCCGGAAACCACTCGCCTGCACACGGGGCTGCTCCTCAAGCAGCCTGTCGACCACCGCGTGCCGCCCAACCGAGGGTGTCAGATTCCATGTGAACGCAAACAGGTCGCGCCAGCTTGCATCCTCGGCAAAAAGCGCCTCCAGCGCCGATCGATCGGCTGATGCAAGGCCGCGCTCGAGAGCCTCGAGCCATCGCGTGACGAGCTCTTCGTCGGTCTCGGGATTAGGCGTGGTCGCAGAGGTCGCCGCAAAAACAGCCCGGCGCTCTGACGTGTTTGAGGCTAAAGGTGCCATCGAGTCCTCGGGTCCAGGTATCGCGTGGTTGGAAGATGCCTCGTTTTAGGTAAGGTGTCCAAGGCAACCTAGAATGCGGCACGCCATTCACAATTGCGCCGTACGCAAAAGTTGAACAGGATACGTGCTAAGCCACCGCAAAACGGGACATTTTAGATAACCATGCAGAACAGCGAATGGACGAGCTAGGTCGCATCAGGACTTTCATCAATGTGGTGAAGGCGGGCAGCTTCTCCGCTGCGGCCCGGCATCTGTCCTCGGTCAGCTCGGTTGTGCGGCAAGTCAATTCGCTGGAGGAGGAGCTTGGCGTCCGGCTGCTCAATCGCAGCACCCGCAGCCTCTCCCTCACCGACGCCGGGCGCCTGTTCTATGACCGCGCCACGGTCATCGCCGACTCGTTGGCCAGCGCGGCTTCGGAGGCGAAATCGCTGACCGAGGACGTCAAAGGCCCCCTCAAGGTGTCACTGCGCGTCACCGCCGGCACGACCGTCATCGTGCCAAATCTGCAAAAGCTGTTTGCTCAACATCCCGAACTTTCGCTCGATATCCTTCTCACGGATGAGCGGCGCGACATTATCGCCGAAGGGATCGACGTCGCGATGTGGATGGGCGAACTGACCGATTCCAATTTGGTCTCACGGCGGCTCAGCTCAACCCGCCGCATCGTCTGCGCGTCGCCGGCTTATCTGTCGACACACGGCATCCCGCAGGCGCCGCAGGATCTGGCCAATCACCAATGCCTGTTGTTCACCGCGCCGAGCTACGGCAATCGGTGGAGTTTCTCCCGGGACGGCGAGAAGCAGGACGTGGAAGTGGGCGGTCACGTTCGCTCCGACAACGGATTGGTGCTGCTCGCGTCCGGGGTCGCAGGCGTCGGCATCGTGATCGCGCATGAATGGATGATGCGAACGCTGATCGAACAAGGCCTGATGGTGCGAATTTTAAACGCCTATACCGTCAACCCGCGGCCGGGCGATGCGGATCTGTATGCCGTTTACCCCTCGAGTCGCCGATTGTCGCGAAAAGTGAGGGTTTTCGTCGATTTCCTGGTCGAGATTTTCGCCGTGAAGGACCGGAGCGGCAATTCCGGCAGTCCGCCTTGAGCTCGGAACGGCCGGCTCCGGGCCGGCTTGCAAAGCATCTCAAGCCCAGCTCGTTGTAGTCCTTGCCGATTTCGGCAAGAAGTTTTCCATCCGATGCGCTAGATTGGCGCCTCCAGTCGACGCTACCGTCTAATAAGGGCACGCTGCGCAGAATCGCTCCGCGAGAGAACGCGCCCGCGACAACACGAGACACGCAACGGACGATCCCTTGTCCGGCCGCGGTCAGGAGGAACGTTCACATGCTGAATTTGGATGGCAAGGTTGCTTTCGTCGCGGGAGCCGGTTCAGTGGCCGAAGGATGGGGCAACGGACGCGCCACCGCGGTGTTGTTCGCGCGCCAGGGTGCCAAGGTGTTCGGGACCGATTTCAACGAACAGGCCCTGGCCGGCACCTCCGACATCATGGCGCAGGAAAAGCACGTGAACTGGACCCCTTGCACCGCCGACATGACGTCGAGCGACCAGGTCAAGCAGGCCGTCGATCGCTGCCTCGAGCGCTATGGCCGCATCGACATTCTCGTCAACAATGTCGGCGGCAGCATGCCGGGCGATCCCGTCTCGCTCTCGGTCGAGGACTGGACCACGCAGATGGACCGCAATCTCAAGACTGCGTTCCTCGGCTGCAAGCACGTTCTCCCGGTCATGGAGCGACAGTTCGCGGCGACCGGCAAGGGCGGCGCGATCGTCAACATCTCCAGCATCGCCAGCATGAGTTTTCAGGTCGGCGGACGCGTCCATGTCGGTTACGCCGCCTCCAAAGCCGGCCTCGAGGCTTTCGGCCGCGCCACCGCGATTGCCTATGTGAAGAAGGGAATCCGGGTCAACACCGTGGTGGTCGGAATGGTGCACACGCCGCTCGTCTCGCACCGGCTGGTGAAGCAGCTCGGCGGAAATGCCGAAGACCTCGTGGCCAAGCGCAACGCGATGATCCCGATGGGCCGCATGGGCGACGGCTTTGACATCGCTCATGCCGTGCTCTTTCTCGCCAGCGACGAAGCGGGCTATATCACGGCGACGAAAATCGTCGTTGACGGCGGCGTCACGGCCGCACGCTGAGGCCGCTCGACAACAACCTGCGAGACGTCATGGCTCTCCCGACCTATATCGCCGTTCGACCTGATTGGCTGGCCACCCACCAGGAGCAGGCGCTCGATCCCGCCCAGCCGGTCATCGACGCGCATCATCATCTCTATGATCGGCCGGAGATCCGATACCTGCTCGACGACTACCTGCGCGACATCGGTGGCGGCCACAATGTGCGCGCGTCGGTTTTCGTCCAGGCGCGGGCGATGCTGCGCAAAGACGGTCCGCCGCATTTGCGGTCGCTCGGCGAGACCGAATTCATCAACGGCATGGCCGCGGCCAGCGCCAGCGGCGTCTATGGCGACGCGCGCGTCTGCGCCGGCATTGTCGGCTTCGTCGATCTCACCATCGGCGAGGAGGTCCGGTCTCTGCTCGAACGCCATATCGCTGCCGCTGGCGGGTTGATTACGAAAGGCGGCCGCTTTTGCGGCATCCGGCAGACGCTGACCTGGGACACCGATGGAGGTCTTCTCAACCCCGCCTATCCCACCACGGAACACATGTCGGACTCGCCGGCCTTTCGCGCCGGCTTTGCCCATCTCGCGCCCCTTGGCCTGAGCTTCGAGGGCTGGGCTTTCTTCCATCAGTTGCCGCAGATCACCGCGTTGGCGCGCGCCTTTCCGGAAACGAAGATCGTTCTCAATCACTGCGGCGGGATCGTGCGGATCAGAAATTATGCGGCCGATCAGGACGAGGTGTTCCGCCGCTGGAAGCGCGGGCTGACAGATCTTGCGCAATGTCCGAATGTGATGGTGAAGCTCAGCGGCCTTGGGATGCGCTTCAGTGGCTTTGAATTCGAAACCAAAGACCGAGCGCCCGGCTCGGAAGATCTCGCGCCGGCCTGGCGTCCCTGGATCGAAAGCTGCGTCGAGGCCTTCGGCACCAACCGTTGCATGTGGGGCAGCAATTTCCCCGTCGACAAAGGCTCGTACAGCTTCGGCAGCGGCCTGAATGCGTTCAAGCGGATCTTCGCGGGCGCAAGCGCCAGCGAGAAGGACGACGTCTTCTGGCGTTCCGCCCAAAACTTCTATCGTCTGCCACAGGTGTCTTGATGAACGATGTAGAGCATCGATTTCCCGTCATTGATCTCGCGACGGCGACGCCGGCGCAAAAGCAGATTGCCGACGAGATCATGTCGGGACCGCGGAAGGGCCTGTTCGGCCCATTTCTTCCGCTGGTGCATGCACCCGCATTGGCGGCGAAGCTGCACAAGGTCGGCGAATATCTGCGCTATGAAAGCACGTTGCCCAAGGACATCCTGGAATGCGCGATCATCACCGTGGCAACGCGCTGGAAGTCGCCCTTCGAGTGGAACCACCACGCACCGCTCGCGCTGGCTGCCGGTGTTCCGCCCGACGTCGTTCAGGCGATTTCCGACAATGCGAAGACGGAATCATTTCCTGACAAATACCGGCTGATCGTCAGCCTGTGCCGCGACGCGATGAATGACGGCCGCATCAACGACCACGATTTCGCGCAGGCCCGGTCGGCTTACGGGCGCGAGGGCGTGCTGGAGCTGCTCACCGTGTGCGGCTACTACAGCACGCTCGCAATGATCCTCGCCACAGCCGACATCACGTAAATCGGTTCGTAAAATCGGCGGAGACGCGGCAGCGTTACCAGTCGAGAACCAGCCTTCCCGTCATCGACTTTGAAACGCATGGCGCGATCAAGGTGTTGGACTCGCGTTCCTTGGCCAGCAGGAACGAATCCCGGTGATCGGGTACGCCCTCAAGAACCGTGGAAAGGCAGGAGCCGCAGATGCCCTCGAAGCAGGATGCCGGAATCGTGACGCCGGCATCGGCGCAGGCGTCAATGATCGACTGGCCAGGCAGCACCGTGACGTCGATGTTTGACCGTTCGCATCGCACCGTGAACGCTTCGAAAGCGCCCTCCGCGCCCTGACGCGCGCCGGGTCGTGGCGAAAACCACTCGGTGTGGAACGACCGGCCGGATTCTGTCGCAAGGCCTTCGAGCGCAAGAAGGAAGCCTTGCGAACCGCACGCATACACCTCCGCGTCGGCGTCGGTTTCGGCAAGCAGCGCGGCGAGATCGGGACGGCCCTTTTCCGATGTCAAATGGATATGCGCGTCCTGGAGGCCTTCGACGCGGCCCAGATAAGCGAGCCTGTCGCGGCTGCGCCCGACATAATCCAGACGCCACGGAATTCCCTGCGCTTTGGCCGCCTCAACCATGGACAGGATCGGGGTGATGCCGATGCCGCTTGCAAAGAAATGATAACGCTTGGCCGGCTTCATCGCGAAATTATTGCGCGGCCAGCGAACGCGAATCTGATCGCCTGCTTTCATGCGATGGATCGCTGCCGATCCTCCGCGTCCTGCAACTTCATGCAGGACAGCGATACGCCAGTGGCTCTGGTCGGCAGGATCGCTCGCCAATGAGTAGGAGCGCGCGACTTCGCCCGGCAGCACGAGATCGACGTGAGCGCCCGGAGTCCATTCGGGCAATGCTCCGCCCTCCGTTGCGCGCAGCTCGAGCTCGACGACCCGCTCAGCCAATGTCGTCATGGCGCCCACGGTCATCGCCACTTCCTTATGGCCGGCGCGGAAATTGGTACCCGCCTTATCGACCGAGCGGGGAACAAACCTGACCGGCAGCTTCGAAGGCCCGAGATGGGTCCATGTGCTGAACGTCGGTTCTCCGGTGACCACGAAATCGTCGGTCATGGACAGCAACTCTTCCAGCGCGACCCGCAATTGCGTGCGCGCCAGAGCCGCGCCGACACAGCGGTGAATGCCGGAGCCCATGGCAATATGCCGGTTCGGCTTGCGATCGAAGTCGACCGTGTCGGCATTCTCGAACACGGAGGCGTCCCGGTTGGCCGAGGCGACCATCAGCGCGACCCTTGATCCCTTGGGAATCAGCGTGCCGGCAACGTCCACGTCGCGCGTGGTCTTGCGGCCGACGACGCGCACGGGGGTCCACATCCGAAGCATCTCTTCGATGGCTTGCGGAATCAGCTTTGGATCGTCCCGCAGCCGCTTCTGGTCCGCAGGGGTCGTGCCGAGATGACGGATCATGCTGCCAAGCATGTTCGTCGTGGTGCCGTGGCCGGCCTGCAAGAACAGGCGGATGGTGCCGGCGACGTCCTGATGCGTCTGCAGGCGACCTCCGACAGGTTCGTTCAACAGTGAACTGATCAGGTCATTGGGGTCGTAAGGTGTCTTGCGCCGCGCGTCGACCACGGCATCGACATAGGCGTAGAGCCGATCATTCCCGGCTTTCAGCGCGGCGGCGTCTTCCGCAGCACCGGCTTCGATGATGCCGTTGACGATGTTCTTGATGGCCTCGGCATCTTCGACGGAGATTCCAAGAAAGGTGCATTGCACCCGAATGGGCAGGAAAAAGGTGAATGAAGCAACGGCGTCGGTGTCGCCCAGCGCGATACAGCGCCCGAGCAACTCACGCGCGGTGCGGCGGATCACCGGCTCCAGCAGACGCATGCGGTCAGGCAGGAAGAAGCGATTCAGAATGTCCCGGTAAAAGGTGTGCGTCGGCGGGTCGACTTCGACGGGCGCGCGCGGCGGCCGTTCGGGACCGGTCGTATCGGGAATCGTTGTCTTCAGCGCGCTGGTGAACGTTGCAGTGTCCTGCGCCGCATTGACGATGTCCTCATAGCGCGTCAGGGCATAAAAGCCTCCGAAGCGGTCGCTCCAGGCCACCGGACGGTTCTCGCGCAGATACGCGTGAATTTTGGTCGGATCGCCGTGATGGGCGGGATCAAGCGGATCCCAATCGGACATCGGCTTCGACATGGGCATTCTCCGTCAAAACTTGCTCCGTCAATTGCCCTGACATGTAGGCGCTACGGGTGCCATTGTATACTGGCCCGGGTTTTGACCCGAACAAGGGCGATAACCCCAGGGTCTCGGGGTGATTGGCGGCATCTCGGCCCCGAGACGCCCGACGGCACAAGCCGAGCGTTCCCGGATGTTCCCATGACGCCGGCAATGAAGCCAAACGTCAGCGCTTCGGGAGGCCGCTGTTCCACTCCGGGCGAGAACCGACCTCCGCGATGTCGTCGAGAAAACTGCGCCTGACATCGTCCAACCGCGATCGTTCGCGGAAAAAGACCGCGATATTTCGGTGCATGATCGGAGCCGTGATTGGCAGGGCAACCAATCGTCCGCGCGTGACCTCGTCGCTGATCACATGGTTTGCAAGCATCCCGATATGGTTGCTGTTTTCGACCACTGTCTTCATGAAGCTTGCGGAATTGCATTCGGTCAGCCGACCGGGAGGAGCGGCTCCCTCCGCCATCATCACGCGTTCGATCGGTGAGGACTCGCGCCAGACAAAGTGTGTCACCCAGGGATATTTTGCGAGTTCACCCCATGAAATTGGTCCTCTGGTGACCGGATGGTCGGGTCGTGAGAACACGACGAGCCGGTCCCGAAACAGGACCCGCTGCTTGATACCCTCGGCCAGTGCTGAAGACCCGGTCCAGCAAACGACGAAATCCAGATCGGTTCGCATCAGCCCCAAGAACAGCTCCGGATGTGAGCCTTCAATGATCCGCAGCCCGGCGTCGGGATAATCCTCCCGCCACTTGCAAACAGCAAGCGGAACGATGTTGGCGACGATGCTGGGAAGGACGCCCGCCGTAATCTGCTGCTTTCCGGCTCGCTCGGGGGTCCGCATCTGCTTGCGGGCAATGTCGATCTCATCCTGGATAAACCATGCCCGCGAATAGAGCATCTCGCCCGCTTTGGTCGGCACAACGCCCATCGGGCCGCGTTCGAGCAGCTTGACGCCGACTGAGGCTTCGAGGCTGTCCATGGACTTCGACAACGCGGCTTGCGAGACCTGCAATTCCCGCGCAGCCTTGCGCAGGCTGCCGTGGTCCAGCACCGACTTCATATAAAGAAGTTTTCTAATATCCATGATGCCTCCGCCCACGCGATACCGCGTCAGGGGTGACTTGGCGAACCAGGCGGAGCCGGCGCCGCCCATGCCGAACGAATAGATATGCAGTCATCCGACCAGACAATATAGCGCGGCGCCAAACATTCATGTGCGGTCCAGCCGAGGCTCGCCGCGCGGGCCCTTGCCTTTGTACACGCGCAGCCTTCCGCCAGGAGGCGCGCATAGACCACGCGCGATCTATGTCGTGCTGTCGACCTGGATCGCTCCGCTGGCGTTTTGCCATCCGAGCGCGCGAGCCTCGATCAGGCGCAGGAAGCCGAGCAGGATCAGGCTGATCAACATCAGCACGACGAGGCCTGCGAACACGGCCGTCGTATTGAAAAACGACGTCGCCTCCTTGATGCGGAAGCCAACGCCGGCTTCGGCTGCCACGAACTCGCCGACGATCGCTCCGATCAGCGCATAGGGCAGCCCGATCCGGATGCCCGTGAACACCCACACGGCCGAATACGGGATGGCGACCTTGGTCCAGATATCCCAGCGCTGCGCGCCCATGAGCCGCGCGTTCTCCACCAGGTCCCGATCAACCTGCCGGGTGCCCTGATAGGTGGTGAAGAACACCATGAAGAACACCAGCATTCCCGAGAACATCACCTTGTTGGTGACCCCGATGCCGAACCAGAGCACGAACAGCGGCGCCAGCGCGATCTTCGGCAAGGTGTAGATCGAGAGGATGAACGGTTCGAACAGATCGCCCAGCCGCTTGATCCATCCCAGCACGAAGCCGACCAGGCCGCCGGCCACGCTGCCGATCACAAAGCCGAGACCTGCTTCGGTGAGGGTCAGCTTCAGATCCGAGGCAAGCAGGCCCGAGACCGCCCAATGGTAGAGTTCAAGCACCACGGCACTCGGCCGGCTGGTCCAGAAATCAGTCTGCCATTCTCGCGCCGTCACCTCCCAGACCAATAGCACGAAAACCGTGATCAAGGCCTGCAGCACGATGTTGGCCTTGCCCGAGGCCAGCCAACCCGGTGCGGAGGGGCGTTTCACCGGCACGCCCGGTCGTGTTCGGGTATTGCTATCGCTCATCGCGGACATCGCACTCTCCTTGATGGACGTTCCAAGTTAATGGACGTCCAAGGCAGCCCAGAGCTGCTTGAAATAGGCTCCAAAGGCCGGGTTGGCCTGGATGTCGATCACATCGCGCGGCCGCGGCAGATCGATATCGACGAGGAGCTTGATCCGTCCCGGTCGTTTCGACATGACAACCACGCGATCGGCCAGCGTGATAGCCTCGTGCAGATCGTGGGTGACAAACACGAAGGTGGCGCCCGTCTCCTGCCAGAGCTTCAAGAGTTCGCCATGCATGCGCGTTCGCAATTGCGCGTCGAGGCTGCCGAACGGTTCATCCATCAAATAGATGTCGGGGCTGTAAGCCAACGTGCGCGCGATCATGACGCGCTGCAGCATGCCGCCCGACAGCTGCTTCGGATAGGCCTTCTCAAAACCTTTCAAACCGACCTTGTCGAGCGCCGCCCGCACCCGTTCATCCGCCTCAGCCTTCGGATATCTGCGGAACTCCAGCGGCAATCGGATATTCGCTTCGACGGTCCGCCACGGCAGGCAGTAATTCTTCTGCGTAATGTAGCCGACATCGTAATTGATGCGGTCCACCAACTCGCCCTTGTAGCGCACCTGGCCTTCGCTCGGCGGCAGCGTGCCCGCCACCATGTTCAGGAGCGTGGACTTGCCGCAGCCGCTGGGGCCCACGATCGCAATGAACTCGCCGCGCCGGACACTGAGTGTGGTCGGTCCCATGGCATGCAGACTGCCAAAGCGCGCGACAACACCTTCGAAATCAATCACGGCCTCCGGCGCGGCTTCAACCGCCCGCAGCGCCTGTTTGCCACTCATCCTTGCTCGCTCCCGCTCTGTCGTGTTGCAGCACCAGCGAACCGGACCACACCTGCGCGAGCATGCGAGGCTCCGGCGCTTCGATTTGCACACAAACGTTGACCGATACTTTGCGCCGGAGTCGGTTCGAGACTCGTCGCTCTCCGGCCAGAAATGGCGATCATTCTTGATTGTCGTCGATCGACGCTAGTGCCCGGTTTTCGACGTTCGTGATACAGCGCGACGACCACCGACACGAACGTCGAAAACCAAAGGGCACTAGCAAGCCTAAAGAATCTAGTACCGCTTTCTATCTGAAGTCCCTGAGATGGGTTAGCGGCGGATGGTGCAGGGACTTCAGATAGGCGGTACTAGCAGCTAGTCTCCCCCCAGACAACGGAGCACCGTGCTTTCCGCCGGACGACGGGACCTGGCTTTTGAAGGGAGACATTTCAGTCATGACAAATCATGCAAGCCGATTGCGCACGCTGCTTCAGCGCAATGAGACGTTGATGGCAGCCGGGGCGTTCGGGCCGATGCCGGCGAAATTGGCCGAACGGGCCGGCTTTGAGGCGGTGTACGTCCCGGGCGGCGGAGTAGCCATGGCGCGATTGGGCGTCGCCGATGTCGGCGTCATCACGATGACCGAAATGGTCGAGAGCGCCGCAGCCATCGCCGGTTCCGTCGAACTCCCCGCCATCGCCGACGCCGATACCGGGTTCGGCAATCAATTGAACGTGCAACGCACGGTGCGTGAGTACGAGCGCGCCGGCATCGCCGCGATCCATATCGAAGATCAGGAATTTCCGAAGAAATGCGGCCATCTCGATGGCAAGAGACTCATTCCGCTCGACGAGGCAGCCTGGAAGATCCGTTCCGCGATCGCGGCCAAGGCGAACCCGGACTTCACGGTGATCGCCCGCTGTGACGCCTTGAGCGTCGCCGGGCTCGAAGAGACCGTGCGCCGCGGCAAAGCCTATCTGGAAGCAGGCGCCGACATGCTGTTCATCGAGGGGCCCCGATCGCTTGAAGAGATCGCCGAGATTCCCAAACGGCTGCCTGGCCGTCACGTCTTCAACATGTCGGCCAGCGGCAAGACTCCGATGCTGTCGGCGGAAGAAATTTTCCGCCTCGGCTATCGCCTCATGATCCTGCCGAACTTCTCCATCCTCGCTGCGATCAAAACCATCTCGCATGTGTTCGAGGATATCAGGCGTACCGGAAGCATTGCCGGCATTGTTCAACACTGCGCGACCTTCCAGGAGTTCACGGCGCTGGGTGGCCTTTCGGATTTTCAGGAGATCGAGCGTCAGTTCGGCCTGGCCGCGCCCAAACCGACGCCGGCGTGAGGCAGCGCCACGTCGCGACCAATTCCTCACGCTGGCGACATTCTTACGGAACCAACATGCTTACGGAACCAACATGCTTACCGGATCGAGCTTGTCGAGGCCGGGAAGCTGCACGCCGCTCAACTTCACGAACGAAATCTCCCGCGCCATGCCGTCAGCGACCGGCGGCTTGGCGGTAAAGCCCGCCGTGTCGGTCTGGGATTGAAACAGCAGGGCCAGGTTGGTCTCGTTGATATCCGGGAACAGCTTGCCGATCGCCGCTTTCACATCATCAGGATGTTTGCGAATGGTGTCCGCGAGTTCGGCGAGCACCGCCCTGACGCGGCGAATGACCTCCGGATTTGCCTGCGCGTAGGTCCGCGTGGCATTCAGCGTGGCCGCGTACACGGTCGAGCAGCCCGCCGGAAATTCACCGTTCGGTCCGCTCACCCATGACACGCCCGTACCTTTCGCGATCGGCACGCCATAGAACGGCGCGCTCGCGAGAAATCCCTGGATTGCGCCGGTCTCGATCGCCGAGACCATCGCGGGCTGCGACATATAGGTGAATCGGACTGACGCCCCCACCGGCTCCAGCGCGCACTTGGTCCCCAGCGTAAAGGTGGAGACGGCACTGGGCGAGGCGATCAACAAGCCGTTGAGCGCCTTCAGACGTTCGGCAATGGGCGCCGTGGGCGACACGCCGGTCGCATCAGCGGCTTTTTTCGACAGCACCAGCGCGGGGCTGTATCCGCCATAAATGGTGGCGACGGCCACCAGCGGCTGGCCGCGCGTATGGGCGACAACGACGTCGGACGGGCTCGTCACCGAAAAATCGATCGAGCCGGAGATCAGCGCCTGCGTCGCAACGCTGGAATCGTCGAGCACCGTAATCTTCGCCTCCAGGCCGTGCTTGCTGAACAGCCCCATCTGCTGGGCGATACGCGGGCCGGCCGAAGGGAGGCTTCCGGACGCCAGGCCGATATTGATCTTGGTCGGCTCTTGCGCAGAGGCTGCGCCGCCCAGCATCGCGAGGCAGGCGACAGCGACCAAACGGCGCACCGAGTTCGTAACTTTCATGTTCAATCCTCCCGTAACTATTGAATTGCCCTCGAGCGTCCGCGAACCGGCGACCGGGGTGATTGCCTTGACCTGAAGGCAAGGGGCATTCGACGCGAATTGGCTTGGTTCGGCCAAGGGCGCAGGCCCGCGGCTTGACCTCAGTCGCGGCCGATAGATTTTTCTTCTCCTCCGCCCCTAATCTACAGTGATTTTTTATCGTGCGCCAAGACAGGGGGACGGGGGTGTTCTCCTGCTAAGGACTTCGGCAACGACAAGGCAGGCCGGATGGTATGGCCACCGCCGAAACATACAATCGGAGGGCGCGGCAAAACTTCTTTGCATGAGATGAAAAGGTGAGCATCCCGGCCCTTCATGGCCCGTTCTGCGCGCAGCCCCGGACAACCGTCGCGCCGGGATGGATCAGTCAAGCCGTCAAGGCGCTTGTGGCGCCCGACTTCCAGTGCTCGACGAGAACTGACAAGGGTTTGACATATCCACGACGATTCGCTCTTTTCCGTAACTGCACGTGTCCCAATCGTCACGACGCGATTGGGCCGCCGGAAGTCCTCAATCCTCCCCCTCAACACGACGTCGCCGCGATACAGGCGATAGGGAATTTGCAATGTCTGAAACTGCTGAACGCATTGTCCTCGCTGCCCGGCCGCCACAAGGCATCGCCAGGCTTGATACCTGGCGTCTCGAGCGTGGCGCGATTCCGACCCCCGGCCCAGGCGAGATGCTCTTGCGAACACTGTGGCTGTCGCTCGATCCTTATATGCGCAACCGCATCAAGGACGAGCCCTCCTACACCGCACCGATCCCGATCGGCGGCATCATGGAGGGTGATGCGATCAGCGAGGTGGTGAGTTCGAACAATCCTGAATTCGCTCCCGGCGATATTCTGTTCGGCCGAACCGGCTGGCAGTCGCATTTCGTGCCCAAAGGCGAGAAGCTGCGCAGGGTCGACAAGAACGCGCTGCCGCTCTCGGTGTATCTCGGCGTCGCCGGTATGCCCGGCGTCACCGGCTATGCGGGATTGCTGGAGATCGGCAAGCCGCAACCCGGCGAGACCGTGGTGGTCGGCGCCGCATCCGGCGCGGTCGGCGCGACCGTCGGGCAGGTTGCCAGGATCAAGGGCGCCCGGGCGGTCGGCATCGCCGGCGGTCCTGAGAAGTGCCGTTACGTGCGTGAAGAGCTTGGCTTCGACGAGTGCGTCGACCATCGCTCGCCGACCTTTGCCGCCAACCTCGCGAAGGCCTGCCCCAAAGGCATTGACGTTTATTTCGAAGGTATCGGCGGTCCGGTGTTCGAGGCGGTGCTGCCGCTGATGAACACCTTCGCCCGCATGCCGATGTGCGGCATCATTTCGGTCTACACCCCCGGACAGCCCGCTCCCACCCTCAGCGTGCCGGCGCTGATGGGCACGATGATCACCAAACGCATCACCATCAAGGGCTTTCTCTATCGGGATTATGCCTCGATCGAAGAACGCGCGGTCAAGGACATCACGCAGTGGATAAGCGAGGGGAAGCTGAAATATCGTGAGACCGTGATTGAGGGTCTCGCCAACGCGCCCGAGGGCTTGCTGAAGCTGCTCCGCGGCGATCACATCGGCAAGGTGGTGGTCCGCGTCGCGCAGTAAAGCGTTTTCGAGCGAAGCATGCCACCGGACGTGATCCGGTGGTGGAAACCGGTTCGCGTAAAGAAAACGCGACCAAACAAGCATCTACACGGATTTCGGGA
>Ga0081455_10005513_pt1 | contig 13863 bp, 10 predicted proteins | sample TabmetS3T2R1_FD_70207 | JGI IMG/M metagenome (GOLD analysis project Ga0081455, IMG submission 70207) | Tabebuia heterophylla rhizosphere microbial communities from the University of Puerto Rico - S3T2R1 | ecosystem: Host-associated > Plants > Roots > Rhizosphere ... | reverse complement strand
CGAACGCTTGCAGCATCAGTTCAAGAAATCTGAATCGTTGTAGGAACCGGACGCTCGGAAGATCGAAGATTCCCGACATCTCGGGCTCATTATGGCTTGCTTACCATGACATTGCAAGTCAGACCCGTCAGGCTGCACCTCGCATCCAATCGTCGCGCAGTGAATACGCTCGCGACTTGAGATACTCTCGCGGGCGCTCGCCTCGAATGGGCCTAACAAAATAGCGCAATTCGCGTCGGCTCAGCCGCGGTTTGTAGCCAAACTTCGGCATCAGATCGCGACAATGCCATTCGACCCAGCCGATTTCATCCTCAGAGAGTTCGCGTTCCCAACGCGTCACAGGTTCCGTGCTGATTTGCGAAAAGTTTATGCGCGCCGCGGAGTTGCCGCTCCAGAACCGACCCACTTTCGTCGGCGTGAGGACTGTGTCCGGATCGAAGTCGATCTCGAGGTATCCGCACACTTCTTCCATCGTTCTGGCCGGTTCACACACCAGCTGTTCGTACTGAACCACCAGTCCAGGAACCTCGGCGTCGCGGACGAGCCTGGCCAGTTTCGCAGCGACACGCCAATGCGCGATTACGTAGTAAGTCGAGAAGCGACCGGTTTGCCTCGTTTTCTCCAGCGCGATCTGGGCGGCGAGAATCGCGCGTGGGTCCCGCAGCGTGACCAGAATTTTTGCATGCGGGAACCGACTGACGATGGCGCGGACGTGATTACGATTGGCCGGAGTTTTCTCGACCCAGCGCGTGACCGTATCAAGCGAGCGCCCAAGCGTCGCAGCGTACGCTTTCACCATGAGCACCAGCAAATCCTCCTCCGCGTTCGCAGGATCGAATGCCGCGCGCTCAAACGTCTGGAGAAATTTCTCGCGAGGAAATGTCGCGTAATTGCGTTTGCCCCACTTGCACGGGCCGCCAAACAGCACGTTCGAGAGCGATCGTTTGGTCAGGTAGTCAAACTGCGCCCGGCGACCGCGCGGCGCATATTTGGTCAGGACCGTGGGGAAATAGGCCGTTTCCTCGGGCAACACGAGCAGTTCGGGATGGCTGTCGAGCAACGCCACCAACAGCGTAGTGCCCGATTTTGCCTGGCCGGCAATAAAACAGGCGCGCTGCTCGAACGGCAGTTTGGAGCTCACAAGCCGAGATTACAACAGCTACGGCGAAATGGTAATCACTGCCGCGCGAATAAAACGCTGTGCACTGCGTGACGTTGTTCGTAGGGTGCGTCAATCGGTGCACGCCGTTCTTTGGGTACGTAAAAACCACTCAACGAATTTGGGCAAGCCTTCGCTTAACTTCGTGGTCGGATTATAACCGAGCAATTTTCTCGCCTTCGAAATATCCGCATAGGTACGCGGCATATCGCCAGGTTGTTCCGCTTGGCGGTTGATTCTTGCTTTTTTCCCAACGGCATTTTCGATCGCCAGGATGAGCTCTTTGAGCTGAATCGTTTGACTCTCGCCGAGATTAAAGATGTCATACATTGCGCCGTCATAATCGAGCGCAGCCATCGTGCCCTGAATGATATCGTCAATGTAAGTGTAATCGCGCCGCGTGCTGCCATCCCCAAACTGATCGATCGGTTGGCCGGCGTAAATGCGCCGGGTGAATTGATGAATCGCGAGATCGGGACGCTGCCGCGGTCCGTAAACAGTGAAATACCGCAGCGCTACGACCCGCATCTGATAAAGGTGCGAGTACGTCGAGCAAAGAAATTCGCCTCCAATTTTTGTCGCAGCGTACGGACTGAGTGTCTGGGTCAGATGTTGCTCCTCAGAAAATGGGACTGTCTTTGAAGCTCCGTACACAGACGAGCTCGAAGCGAAGACGAATCGTTTGACTCCCGTCACGCGTGCCGCCTCGAGAAGATGTAACGTTCCCGTGACGTTCGTGTCGTAATAAAGCTGCGGGAATTGAATGGAGGGCCGAACGCCGGCGCGGGCAGCCAAGTGCACGACTGCGTCCATTTTTTCGCGCCGAAAAACAGTTTGCACCCAGTCTTTCTCGCGAAGATCGCCGTGGCAAACGGTTACCTCTTTCGCGAAACCAGCAATGTTGGCGTGCTTAATCCGTGGATCGTAAAAATCATTGAAATCGTCCAGGATTACGACTTCATGTCCGACACCGAGCAGCTTCTCAACCAGATGCGACCCTATAAAGCCGGCGCCGCCTGTGACTAGTATTCGCATAAGGCGAGAAGTTGAACCATGAAAGGCACGAAGTGCACGAAGAAAATAAATCTCAGCTAGGGTAGGACGCCGCGCTGCGAGGTCCGGTCGGCGCAGCGCGCCGATCCTACCAACTAAAAGTTGCGCCAGTGCAGCAGCAGATAGATCCAGTTTAGCGCGAGCGCAGAGATGACTGAGACACGCAAAAATGTTTTCGCGCGCTGCGTCGAGAGATGAATCCGGAGTCGCGGCGTACGCGCAATGAGTGTTGCAAGCGCGTATACGTCGAACGCAACCACCCCGCAGAGAACTGCGAACACGAACGGGTTCCATTGCAACGCCGCAAGAAAATGGCCGTGAAAAAATTGGATGCCGCATCGCGTCATTCCGCACGTGACGCACGGCAGATTGGTAAGGTCGTGAAACACGCAGCGTGGCCAGGGCAACCCGAGCGTCAGCCAGGCAGCTGCAAGGCCGAGCGATAAAACCGAGGCGCTCAACCAAATCAACTCGTGGTCAAGTTCGCCCGGAACAAACCTCCGAACAGAAAACTGCATTACTGAGCGCTAATGATGCGACGCAGTCCAGGCCCCCATGGCACCAAACATGAATGCGATGAGTAACCCGCCGCCGCAACAGACTATTAGCGGAAGGAAAACCGCCAGAACTGCGCGGCCTGTGTCGGTTTCATGAGCACGAGCCAACCCGATGCAGTTGCACACGAGTGCCCAAACGCCGGATATCAAGCCACCGCAAAGCGGGATGATCTGCAAAGGACCAGCGGAGCCTTGAGAAAAAGCCACCACCCGAAAAGTGGTTTCAAACGGCTGGTTGGCACCGCCAACGATCATCAAACAGAGATGGACGATTCCACTGCCGATAAACAGGCCGATTACGATGACCAGAGGCAGCACAATGATCATTGCAGCCGAGCCGATGCCCATCCCGGTCATTGCGGCAAGACTGTTATTCCGATCCGCAAAGAGGCCAATGGATTGAAAACCGAGCGAGAACAGAAACTGCACGATCCCGCCCACGCATCCGCCGATGAGCGCGTAGATGAGCGGCTCGCCCAGACCGCCTTCGCGCTTCATCATGCTGAATGCTTCGGCTGGACGAGTAAGCACCACTGTCAACGTCTCTACGAAGGCGTTGAAAAAGCCGCGCTCTTGCCGGTGCTCCCACGGCAGACCTGTACGCCCTGCAACAGCTGTTGACGCCGGAGCTGCGCCCCGTTGAACAGGCGGCACAGCAGGTGCAGCGGCGGCGGCGCCGGCAAACTCTGTGAATTGGGAGAGCGGCTGCCAAGTTGCCATCCCCTCGCGCCACCCGATGTCGGTTGGCACAAAGCGGCCGGCGCTCAGCCCTTCGCGCACTTCCTCCTCGGAGAAAACGCCCAGACTCGTAGTTCCCCGATTAACATGAATCATCGCCATAATAGCTCGTTTTATTAGCGGGCGAAGTAGAGCGCAAGGTTAAATGCGCTGTCCGCAGTCGTTAAACCGTTGAAGCGTTAAAGCGGATGAGAAGCTAAGTTGTTTGAGCGCTTCAACGATTCAACCCTTTAACGGTTCAACGACCATCATCCAGTGCTCGCCAGAAATACCACGCTGCAACAGAGCGATACGGCCGCCATTTTTCACCGTGCTTCATCAGTTGTTTCGACGTGGGAAGTTTCCGTTTGCGAAATGTTTTGGCGAAACCCTTTTGCACTCCGTAATCATCGATTGGCCAGACATCCGGGCGCCCAAGATCAAAGAGGAGAAGCATCTCAACAGTCCAGCGGCCAATACCGCGCACTTGCGTAAGACGCGCGACGATTTCGTCATCGCTCATTCGGAGAAGCGCGCGTCCAGATGGCACGGTGCCGTCGAGCGTCTTCGCTGCGAGATCCTTAATTGCCGCAGTTTTGGCACGCGAAAGGCCAGCGGCGCGGAGTTTCTCATCCGGTGTGGCGAGAACCTTCGCGGGGTCGAGCCATTTCGTTTTTGGGTATAGCGCGCGGACCCGGCCCCAGATAGTTGCGGCGGCTTTCCCATTTAGTTGCTGGTAAGCGATCGATTCCGCAAGCGCATCGAACGGCCGGATCGAGACAGCCGGTGAAATTTCATATCGGCGCGATCGTCTGATTAACTGCGCCATGTTCGGGTGACTTTGTGAAATGTGCCGGTGCGCGTGATCGTGGTCCATGGCGCAGAGCATAGGTAAAATGGCGACCGGCAAATGTCGAATGATGAACCTCCTTGAAACGGCGTTTTCCTTGCGAGACCAACGCTTTTCGGTTTCGTGATTTCTCATGGATACGCAACTCACTTGGTACGGTCAGTCGGCTTTCAAGATTGTGACCCCTAGCGGGAAAGTTCTGCTCGTCGATCCGTGGCTCTCGAATCCTGTTTTCGAAAATGCGAAGGACGAAATCGCCGCGCTCAAGCATGTCGATCTCATCCTGATTACGCATGGTCATTCCGATCACGTCGGTGATGCGGTGGACATCGGGAAAAAGACGGGCGCAAAACTGGTGGCAACTTTCGATCTGGCCGACGCGATGGTGAAACATCTCGGTTATCCGGCGGAACAAGCGCAAGTAGAGACGGTCGGTCATTTTGGCGGCGAACTGACGCTGCTGGATGGCGAAGTAAAAGTCGCGTTCGTTCGCGCGCATCATGGATCCGGTGTCGCAGCCGATGATCGATACGGGCTGCGTCATGGCGGCGCGCCGGGAGGATTTGTAATTACGATTCGCGGTGGCCCAACGATTTATCACACAGGCGATACGGACTTATTTTCCGACATGGCGTTGCTATCGCTTTTCCACGACATCGATGTCATGCTCGCTTGTATCGGCGACCATTTTACGATGGGACCCGCTCGTGCGGCAGAAGCAGCAAAGCTGGTCAAGGCGCGGACCGTGATTCCGATGCATTTCGGAACCTTCCCGATTTTGACAGGAACGCCTGAAGCATTTGGCCGGGAACTCAAACAGCGCGAGGCAGAGGCGGAACTGCGGGTGATGACAGTCGGCGAGACGATTACGTTGAGCGCATCTTAAACCGGCATTTACCGTGCTGCTTCGCATGGGCGGAGCGGAGCGTTGAAGTGTTTTGCCTTCGCGATGCCCCCGTCGCCTACAGGACGCCCAACGGATGCCGTCCGCAGATGCGGATGACATACTTTGTATTCCGAGGAACCTGAACCTGGAGGGACGTTAAGCTGTTTGAGACCCTCCGGCGTGAATTCGGTGTCTGCGTAGCTCACACCGCGCTTAAGACGTGACCCGGTTATGTGAGTGACAGAGCCGCCGGGCCCGTAAACTTTGAGATCGACTGGAAGCGAATCACCTCCCTCGAGCAAAACGCGAGTGGTGTTGATGCGTCGAACAACTTTGCCTGAGGAGTCATATTTTTCGATACGCAGAGGCACTAGCCGGCGCGGATCAACCCAGCTCTTCACAGTGGAGTAAGATGAGGTGTGGCCTTTGCCCGGTTTCGATTCCAGAATCTGACAAGGAGTGCCGTCCATGTCTTCCGTGCCAACGATTGCCTGCTGGCTCCAGGCGAAAGGACTATCAATTATGTCTTCGTAAGAAAGGGCGCTGCCAAAAAGCGATTGTTTCATTTCGGCCGACCCAATCGATTTGAGATTGTTCGGCGGCGTAAAGACTGTCCCACTGAATTTGTGTCCGGACCGGTGAAGCAAAAACGATTCACCTTTCCGCTCTTTCGGAAAAAGTATTTGATAAACGATGTCGCCGTCCGCATTGGAAACACGAGACTTGATCTGAATCTGAAGCGTTTGTTTTTCGCCGCTTCCGATCTCCATCCGAACACGGACGAACATGGAACCGCTTTGTTTTGCACGCAGTTTAGCGGCCAACTCCGACGCGGTATCGGCCGCGGAAGCGACGTAGGGAAGGGCAAGGCCAAGGCAGATGCCGACGAAACAGGGCCTTCTAACGCGAAAATGAAGATTCATGAATAATTCTACGAAGCGTTTGCTGGTTTGTTCAGCCATGTAAGGCAAGGCTCGGCGTCAACCGCGAACTCCGCCATGCCGGATAGAAACCGCTCAGAACGCCGACGCAGACAGCGATGGTAACGGCGATCAGTATGAGGTTGAAGCTCAGATCGGGTTCCAGCAGACCGCGGATGGCGGGCGCAGCTTGCATCAGGTGAACACCGATAACGCCTAATCCTACGCCGATGATTCCACCGAGTAATCCGAGCATTGCTGATTCCCATAAAATCATCAACACGATCCGGCTGCGCTTCCACCCGAGTGCCAGCAAAATTGCGATCTCCTGCCTTCGTTCAAACACGCTCATAAGCATGGTGTTCGTTACGCCGAGCACACCAACGAGTATGGCCAGCAATGATGTGCCCCAGCTCATTGCACTAATCACCCGGTAGCCCTCGGTGTGGGCCAGGTGTTCGCCCGCGGGCTCGGCATGGGCTTCCGGAATAAGCCGTGACATTTCTTCACAAAGCCGCCGGATTCCGGCATCGTTAGTCCCCGCAGCGACTCGCACGTCAATCGCGCTGATTTTGTCCTGGGTTCCGGTGATTTGCTGCAGTAGGGGCAATGAAAGAATAATCGAACCGTTCTCAACAAAGGCACCGCCTTCGACAATGCCAACGACAGTGAGTTCCTCGGTCTCGATCTGAACCGTGTCGCCCACTTTCTTTTTCAACACGTCCGCGGCGGTCGTGCCGAGAAGCACCGCCCGCTCCATCTGATCCTTTGGCATCCGTCCAGAGACGAGCTTGAGATTTTCCCAGGCAAAACAGCCCCATTCGCGCCCCGACACAATCATCAGCTCGGCGTTCTCAACGCTCATCAAATCAACGAGAATCATACATGTTGCGGCAACACCGGGCAGATGCGCAATGCGATCGCGCGTAGCTGCGGGAAACGGCTTCGGGGTCAGGGACCCACGCATGTTATGAACGACAATGTCGGTACCACGCGACTTCATACCTGCGGTCCAGCTTGTTACCAGTCCCCGGGACAACCCGATCAACGCAACGACGGCGGCGATACCCACTGCAATTCCCAAAAGCGTCAAACCGGTGCGGATCGGTCGGCGCTTGAGACCGCGCGTGATAACATCGAAAAAAGTCATCTCATTCGTGCTTGGAAAGGTTTGCCGGATCGCCATCGAAAACAACCTGGCCGTCTTTCATCTGGATCGCACGCGACGCGCGCGACGCAACGCTCATATCGTGGGTGACGAGGATCAGCGTCATGCGACGGTCGAAGTGGAGAGAGGTGATTAGATCGAGTATGTGTTTCGCGCTTTCGCTATCCAGATTCCCGGTAGGTTCGTCGGCCAAAAGGACCGAAGGAGAATTCGCCAGGCTTCTGGCTATGGCTACGCGCTGGCGCTCCCCGCCGGAAAGTTTTGCGGGAAAATGATTCACTCGCTGTTCGAGTCCGACCGCTCTCAATAATTCGATAGCGCGCGTCTTTCGCGCGGCGCGCGACTGGCGATTCTCGAACATAGGAATCTGGACATTCTCAATCGCAGTAAAGGTGGGAAGCAGATGAAACGCTTGAAAGATAAAACCGATCTCGTGAGCCCGATAGGCCGCGGCATCGCCCAAATCGAGGAGTGATTTGCCCCGATACTTCAATGTTCCGTCGGTCGGCCTGTCGAGCGCGCCAAGCATTTGCAACAAAGTTGTCTTCCCGCTCCCACTTGGGCCAACGATCGCGACAAACTCGCCTTCCCTGATTTGAAAATCCACACCTCGTAAAGCGTGCACCTGGCCATCGTCGTAATCCTTCTTGAGGCCACCCGCCTCAAAGACGAAAGGCGACCTAGCATTCTGAGTGGAATCCGACGACGTGTTCATAATGAAACAGGAAGCCGCGAAAGGAGCTGCGGCGTGCGCTAGTGGCTACGTTTGGGACTTAATGCCGGTAAGCCCGTTCGTCACGCAGAGCATCATTCATCGGTTTCCTATTTGCGACGAATTTGCGATGCTCACGTAATCGGCTTTCACCGGAATCGCACCATTGCGCTCCGACGCGAGGATTCGCCAGGCTGCGGATCAGGTCCGGCAACGCCTGTCGATAGCTCATGAATGGAGCCACGTCGTCGGCTCTTTTTGGTGTGAGCACAGAGGTAAACTGAGGCAGCACGCGATGCGGAAGTCCGGCATTTTGATGATGCACGCCGTGGTAAGGTTCGTGAAGCAACGTGTAAGCAAATAAATGGCCGAGCCAGCTCTTCGGCACAATGCTTCGGGTAGAGCTATTCACGGTATTGCCGGTCAGGCCAACGTGTTCGATATATTTGCGCCAGCTCTGAAGATTTGCCGCTATCAATCCCGGGACCAGATACATCCAGAGGAAATATTTCCACACCCCCAAAAACGCGATTGCAGTCAGAATGGCAGTCCAGACAACAACCGCCAGGGCAAGCTCAGCCCAAATTCTCCGTCTCACCTTGCGGCTACGGACTAACGAAGGTCGGTGCAGGAAAACGCGCAAGAAGATCAACGGTGAATAGAACAGCCCGACAGTGAGTTCAAGGAGAGCAGCCAAGCGTCTCGCCCAACGGGGCGCTTTGGTGATGACTAACGGCCAAAGCTCAGTATCGCGCTCGGTAGCCAGATGCATGTGATGCATTTGATGCACCACCCGATACAGGCTGAACGGCAGGAAGCTAAATACGCCAAGGATTACACCATCGAATTCATTCAAACGACGGCTCTTTCGCAACAGACCGTGCGACGCCTCGTGAAATCCAATCAACAGCCCATGCATGAGATGCGCGGCGACTAGGACGAGAGGCACCGCCAACCAAAACCATCCACTCCACACTACAGCCCAGAGCGCGACTTCGGTGAGAGCAAGCGAGAAAACAAGGGTCTGGAATGCGACGCAGCTAACGTCATGCTTCTTGTGCAGATCGGGAACGCCTTCGGCAGTTGTTGCTATGTTTGCCATTTCAGTTTGTCAGAACGGCTGTTCTCCTTTCTGGCACGCGGCAAATGCTTTCCACAACTGTCCTGAATAAACGCCCAAGTTCTTCTATTTCAGGTTGTGAAAAGAGATTTTCCCGGAACAGCCAAACCACTTCAAGCGCGTCGCCCAGTTCGGTTATCTCGCATCCCAGATCGAATCGGGGCGTTCCGGTCGAGCGCATCCTTAGCTTAAGTGAGAGCCCTCGAATCTCCACGTCGGGCACGGGATGATTTTGTAAAGCGAAGCGCACTTCAAAAATGGGGTTGTGTTTCGGCGACGGACGTTCGTCTATTGCCCGGACAAGTTCGGCAAACGGCATTGCGTTTGCAAACGAATCGACGGTGGATTGGTGAACGATTCGTAAATGCTCTGAAAATGGACGGCCTCGTTCCGTCTGATTGCGCAGCGGCACGACGCCGGAAAAATATCCCATCGTCTCACGGACAGCTTGTCTCGTTCGGTTCGCGACCGGCGTTCCCACTACAATGTCTTCGGCGCCAGTCCACCGCGACAGCGTGACTTGGAAGGCTGCAAGCAAAGTGCTGAAAAGCGTGGCGCCGCTGCGACGGGCCAACTCCCGCACGGGTCCGCTGATCTCCGCCGGTAACTGCGAAACTATTCGTCGCGGAAGAAAGCCGACGTCAGATTCGTCCGGCACGCTCCAAAGTGGCCGTATGCCCGTGAGGCGGGATCTCCAGAAAGCGATGCGTGGTTCCAGCTCGGCCGATTGCCAGAATGCCCTCTCGGCGGCGCCCCAGGCGGAATAAGAAGTCGGCACTGGCGGGAGCTTGTCAGACCCGCGCATGCGTTGTTGGACATAGGCGGCACATAGATCCTGAACAAACACACCCAGGGTCCAGCCATCGGCGATTGCATGGTGAATCGCGAACACCATCAGCTGGTCATCGGGCGCACGGCGAAGCACTTCTACTCTATATAGAGGACCCTGAACCAGATCGAATGGCTCGGAGAAAGTTTGAAGGGCAAGCTCTTCGATTTTCTCAACCGGTGTCTGCGGCGAGATGTCGCAGAAACGCATCACCGGCTCGGCCCGCGCCCGGATCAACTGAACAGGTCCGTTTTTTCCCGGCAAAATCGACAGTCGCAATACTTCCTGTCGATGGACCACTCGTTGTAGGCAAGCGACACAATCTTCCGGTGTGATGAGACCCCGTACATTAATGACACAGCAGATGTGGTTGGACACATCTCCAGCCGGAGCCGGGGACGTTTCCCACAATTCGCGCTGTGGCAAAGTCAGCGGATGCAGACACGCCTCGCCACTCTCAAGCCATTGTTTGAAACGAGCGCGTTTGGTATCAGACATTTGGGCTTGCCTCGAGTACAGGATTTCTATCGCCGCCGAGTAGCCCATCGATCTGTTCAATCGAAAGTGCATTGAGATCGACCTCAATTGAACAAGGGGCGGACTCTGCTGCCGGTGCTGGGGGAGTCGACGGCGACGTCGCACTTGGTGCAGTTCCGCCCACGTGGCCCGCGATTAAAGTTGCTATCTGCCCGATGGTTCGAGCGCGCATCAGGCTCGTCGGCGGCAGAGCGACGCCGGTGGCCGCCTCCAGCGAGTTTTCGATTTCAACGCCCATCAAAGAGTCGAGGCCCAGGTCGGTGAGCGGTTGTTCATCACGCAGCGTATCTGGCTTTACCCGAAGGACCGATCCGACGACTTCGCGCACGGCCTGGGCGATTACAGTTTCCTTTTCCGCTGGTGCTGCGGACTCAATCTTGTTTCGCCAATCACTTACGACACCGGCGCTGTCCTGGTCCTCGACCGCCGCGAAGATGCGCTCGAGCAGCGGATTCCCTTGCATGCCTCGGAAGAATGTTTTCCATTTGGCCCAATCGACTCGAATGGCAGCGACCTGCGCGCTACCTGCACGAAGCGACGACTCAAGGATCGAGAGCACTTCGCCGGGCGAAAGTTTGCTGATACCCTGCTTGGCAAGAAACTCGGCGACGCGTTCGTTTCGCGCGACATAACCTTCTCCGCCGAGCACACCCCAGTTTATCGCCAGGGCGGGAAGCCCGAGCGCCTGACGATGATGTGCGAGTGAATCAAGGAACGCATTGGCCGCTGCGTAATTGCCCTGTGCAGGATTGCCGAAGATTGACGAAACCGATGAAAACATGACGAAACAATCCAGCGCGATGTCGCGCGTCCCTTCGTGGAGAAGCCAGGCACCAAGTGCCTTCGGGCCAATGACGCTCGCCATCCGCTCGCGGTTGAGCGCAGCGAGCGGCGCGTCGTCGATGAACATGGCGAGATGAAAGATCCCGCGCAGCGGTTGGGTGCTGCTGCGGATTTCACCCAACAGACGCGCGATGTCGTTAGGCGAGCCGGCGTCGGCTTTTACGATTTGAACCGTTACTTTTCGATCAAGCAGGCTGTTAACGAACGCCTCGGCTTCCGGCGTGGATGCGCCATTCCGGCTGGAAAGCACCAGATGCCGCGCGCCGCACTGGACAAGCCAATTAGCAATGACTTTTCCGAAGCCGCCGAATGCGCCTGTAATGAGATAGCATCCGTCCGACTTGATTTCGAACTTCGATGCGATGGGTTCTCCGCGCCGCGGCACAAATGTTTCCGGGAGCGAAACGACGACCTTGCCGACGTGCTTCCCGCTCGCCATGAGCCGAAAAGCTGAACCGACGTTGTTTGCTGGAAATGCGCGGAACGGCAGCGGACAGAGCGCGCGCTGCTCGACGAGGTCAGAGATTTCCGCGAACATCTCTCTCGTAAGCGATTCGTCCGCTGCGAAGACAGCGTCCATGGCGATAACGTGGAACGATGCGTTGCGCCGTAACGGCCGCAGCGGAATGCGCGAGTTTTGGTAAATGTCGCGTTTGCCGATTTCGACGAAGCGACCGAACTCAGCGAGGCATGCCAGGCCCATTGGAATTGCTTCGCCGGCGAGAGCGTTGAGCACTACATCCACACCGCGACGATCGGTAAGTTTCATCACGGTTTCGGCAAAGTCGCCGCGCCGTGAGTCGATAATGTGTTTTACGCCGAGCGTCTGGAGCAACGTCCGTTTGGCCGGGCTGCCAGCGCTGGCAATGACCTCGGCACCGAGATGATGCGCGATTTGGACCGCGGCCATGCCGACACCCCCCGCACCGGCATGTATGAGCACCGTTTCACCCTTGCGTAGTCGCGCCACATTTTTTAGCGCATGCCAGGAGGTCATGAACACAACCGGAATCGTAACCGCTTCCTCAAAGGACAGATCGTTAGGAATTCGGCGCACGTCGCTGGCACGCGCGATCGTCTGTGTCGCCAACCCGAACACCGCCAGACCGAAGACCCGATCGCCCGGCCTAACGTGCGTAACATCGGATCCCACGGCGGTGACGATACCGCCAACTTCGTCTCCAAAGATGCGCGCATCGGGCGCTTCGCCGGGATAAAGCGCGAGAGCCTTGAGAACGTCGCGGAAATTCACGCCCGCCGCCTTAACGTCGATGATTACTTCGCCCGGCCCGCACAACGGCTGTGCGAAAGGCGCGAATCTCAGAGTATCGAGTTGGCCCCGCTCACGTGATTCGAGTCGCAGAGGTACAGCGGGATCAAACGTCCGCTCTTGGCGCGGATGCCCGCGTTCGAGGCGCTGAACATATCGCGCCCCGCCGCGAAACGCGACTTCGCGCTCTGATTCGGCACGCAACAGTTCCATCCGAAGCAAGTCTGCATCAGCCGCGGACGGCGTCGGTGGCAAATCAATCCCGCGACATGCATAGTTCGGATATTCGTTAAGAATAACGCGCATTAGGCCGATTGCGGGCGCCTGCGCGACGACGGTCGGGCTGCTATCTCGGCCAACTGCTTCTGCTCCGCGCGTGACCAAATCGATTCGCAGTTTGGTCATGGGCCAGGCGCTGTCCAGACTCTGGACGAGGTGGAGCAGCGCGTCCGTGCCAATAGTTGGATCATCGTCGATTCGTGCACCAAGGTTCCAAAGATAGATGATGCGCTCCGGCGCGCCTTCGCCAGCGCACGCCGCGAAAAGTTGGTGCCAATCTTCCGGCGCTTCGGCCCTTAGGGTGAAAGTATCTGGTTCGCTCGCTGCGAACCCGGTTCCACGGAATGCGGTTCGGCAACGAATACCAGCCGCGCGCAGGCGTTCGGCTAGCGAGGAACCAATGCCTTCCTGGTCGGCAAAAATAAGAAATGATTTTTCCGGAGGAACTTCCACCGCGAGCTGGGAGGCGGCCGGAGCCTGCCACGCTTTGCGCGCGAGAATAGCGATCTGGCCCTCGCCATGCGGCCCCATTAATCCTGGCAACGAACTAGTCTCTTTGAAACCGATTTCACGAAGCACAACTTCCCATTGAGAACGTCCAAGCAACGGATGCACTGGACGCAAATCCCGATCGCTGAAGCGCCACCAACCGTTGGTTAGGCCGAAAACAGTTTCCGTCCACAACTGAGGCGTGGCTACGTCCATGAACACCAGCGAACCGCCCGGTGCGAGCAGACCGTACAGGTTATGCAGAGCAGCGCGAATGTCGGCCGCGGCATGAAGTACGTTGGTCCCGATGATAAAATCGAACGAGCCGAGTTCGAAGCCCTGTTCGGTGGCGGATTTTTCAATATCAAAAATCCGGGTTTCAACTTCGGGGAAGTTCGCGAGCTTCTGATGCGCACCGGAGAAAAAAGCAGCGGAGACATCGGTGAATGTGTATGAATGCAAGCCGCGCGCCAG
>Ga0081455_10005512_pt1 | contig 13870 bp, 13 predicted proteins | sample TabmetS3T2R1_FD_70207 | JGI IMG/M metagenome (GOLD analysis project Ga0081455, IMG submission 70207) | Tabebuia heterophylla rhizosphere microbial communities from the University of Puerto Rico - S3T2R1 | ecosystem: Host-associated > Plants > Roots > Rhizosphere ... | reverse complement strand
CTCGGCATCGAAGTCGTGACCGGGCGCCTGAGGATGCGACGGGATGGTCGCAGCCACCGCGCGGTGCTGGCCGCGGGCGGAGTAGTACTGGCGCGCGAGCTTCCACGCCGCCTCGACGGCCTCCGAGCCACCGGAGACGAAGAAGACGCGGTTCAGGTCACCGGGCGCGAGCTTCGCCACCTCCGCGGCGAGCTCGATCGCGCGCGGGTGCGCGTAGGACCAGTTCGTGTAGAAGGGCAGCTCCCGCATCTGCGCAGCGGCCGCCTCCCCGATCTCCTCGCCGTACGAGTAGCCGATCTGCACCGCGAAGAGGCCCGCGAGCGCGTCGAGGTAGCGCTTGCCGTTTGCGTCCTCGAGGTAGCACCCCTCGCCGCGGACGATGATCGGCACCTCGCCGTCGAGGTAGCCGCCCATGCGCGTGAAATGCAGCCAGAGGTGGTCGCGGGCCGCCTGCTGCAGCTGCTCCGGCGAGAGGCCGGGCAAGACGGTGGTCACGCGAGCCCGCGCTTCTCGCGGCGCATCTGGACGAGGACGTTGATGAGCATCAGGGTCACGGCGATGACGAAGATCGCGGTGCCGATCACGTTCACCTGCGGCGGCGCGCCGATCCGCGCGGCTCCCCAGACGAACAACGGGAACGTGACCTCCGAGCCCGAGTTGAAGTAGGTCACGACGAAGTCGTCGATCGAGATCGCGAAGCAGAGCAGCAGCGCGGCCAGGATCGCCGGCGCGATCAGCGGCAGCGTCACCTTGCGGAAGGTCGTCCACTCGTTCGCGCCGAGGTCCATCGCCGCTTCCTCGAGGTGGCGATCGAACCCGACGAGTCGCGCCTTCACGGTCACGACCGCGAAGCTGATGCAGAACATGATGTGCGCGATCAGGATCGTCCAGAAGCCGAAGACGACGTTCATGTTGAGGAACAGCGTCAGGAGGGACGCGCCGAGCACGATCTCGGGGGTCGAGAGCGGCAGGAAGATGAGGATGTTGGTGGTGGCGCGCCCGCGGAAGCCGTAGCGGACCAGCGAGAGCGCGATCAGCGTGCCGAGCGCCGTCGCGATGATGCTCGCGATGAGCGCGATCTGCAGCGACAGGACGATCGAGCTCCTGATCCCCGGCACCGCGTCCCAGTGGAGCCAGTTGTCCCAGGTGAACGCGTTCCAGGTGTAGTTGAACTTGCCCGGGGGGTTGTTGAACGAGAAGACGACCACGACCGCGATCGGGAGCAGCAGGTAGACGAAGAAGAGGATCGAGTAGGCGGTGAGGACGTGGTGCCTGACGAACGCCCACACCTTCGCGAGGACGCTCGGCCGCGCCCGTTCGACCGCGACCGCGCTCATCCCGCGGTCCCCGTCAACTGCTCCGTGCCGACCAGGCGGGCGTAGAGGAAGACGGCGATCAGGATCCCGGCCATCAGGATGAAGGACATCGCCGCGGCGGCCGGGTAGTCGGTCAGCTCTAGGAACTTCGACTGGATGACGTTCCCGATCATGTGGTTGTCGGGCGAGCCCAGCAGCTGGGCGTTGATGAAGTCGCCGGCGGCAGGGATGAACGTGAGGAGCGTCCCCGCGACCACCCCCGGCAGCGAGAGCGGGAACGTCACGCGCCAGAACGCGTGCCACTTGCTGGCGTAGAGGTCCTCGGCCGCCTCGATCAGCCGCGCGTCGATCTGCTCGAGCGAGACGTACAGCGGCAGGGCCATGAAGGGGAGGAAGTTGTAGGTGATCCCCGTCACGACGGCAGTCGAGGTCGCGAGCAGCCGACCGCTCGGACCCAGGACGTGCAGGGTCTGCAGCGTGTTCACCACGAAGCCGTTGTCCGAGAGAATCGTCTCCCACGCGAGCGTGCGGATCAGATACGTGACGAAGAACGGCGCGACGATGAAGAGCAGGAGCAGGTTCTTCCAGCGCCCCCCGCGGAACGCGATCCAGTAGGCGACCGGGTAGCTGATCACCAGCGCGAGCAGCGTCGCAATCCCGGCGTACTCGAGTGAGCGGATGAACTGCTGCCTGTAGTTGTGGAGCGCGTCCCAGTAGTTGCTCCACGACCACGTGAAGGAGTAGCCGAAGTCGATGTTGCCCGACTCCAGCGACTGGTAGCCGAGGAACCCGAGCGGAACGAGGAAGAACACCGCCAGGAAGAGCACCCCGGGGGCCAACAGCAGGTAGGGCGTCAGCCCCCGATGGCGGTGGAACAGGCTCACTCGTTCAGCCCGAGATCAGGTTCTGCCACTGCTCGAGGTACTTCTGGTTGTTGAGCGCCTTGCTGTCGAAGATCTTGACCTTCTTGAGGGTCGATGCGGACGGGAAGATCAGCGGGTTGTTCGCCGCCGATGGGTTGAACTGCTTGGCCGCCTCGCCCGCGCCTTTCACCGGCGGGATGTAGTAGATGCCCACGATCTTCCGCTTCGGGTCGCCGGCCGTCATCAGGCCCTGCACCTTCGGGTCGTAGACGTAGTTCATGTACACCGAGGCCGTGTAGACGTTGCCGCCCTTCGGGATCAGCATGTTGTCCGTCCAGAGGGCGCCGCCCGCCTCGGGCACGTTCCAGTGGATGTGCTTGTTCCCGATCTGTGCGATATCGCCGGACCAGGACATCGCCGCGGAGAGGTCGCCCCGGGCGAGGATCGGCGCGTAGTCGTTGCCCGTGAACTGGCGGATCTGCTTGTTGTTCACGGCCGTCTGGATCCGCTTGAAGGCGGCGTTCCAGGCCTTGTCGGTGACGTTCGTCGGATCGTCGCCGTTGGCGAGCATCACGATCGTCATCGCGTCGCCCATCGAGTTCAGGACCGTGATCTTCCCCTTCAGCTTCGGGTTCTCGAGCAGGTCGTCGACGGAGAGCACCGGATCGGTGAGCGTGTCGTTGTAGGCGATGCCCGACATCCCCGACTGCCACGGCAGCGAGAACTCGCGATCGGGGTCGAAGTTCGGGTGCTTCTGGACGTCGACGAGGTTCTTGAAATTCGGGATGGCCGACTTGTCGAGCCTTTCCGCCCAACCCTTCTTGATCATCAGCGACAGGTACCGGTCGTTGTCGGTCAGGACGACGATGTCGCGGTCGATCGACTGGCCGCGCGAGAGCGGGCCCTGGATCTTCCCGAAGAACGAAGCGTTGTCGTTGATGTCCTCGACGTAGTTGACGTGCACCCCGGTCTTCTTCTGGAACGCGTCGAGCGAGGGGTGCGTCTGCCCCTTCGTGTCGATGTAGAGCGTCCAGTTCGAGAAGTTGAGCGTCTTGGCGAGCTTCTGCTCGACGCTCGTCGTGCCCTCACTCGCCTTCGACCCGCTGCTGCCGCAGGCCGCGAGAACTCCGGGGAACGTGATCGCGGCCCCTCCCATGGCTGCTCGCTCGAGCAGCTGCCGCCTGGTGAGCTGGTCGGTCATTCGGCTTCCTCCGTTGAGTCGACGACGAACGTGGAGTCGGGGCTCCACGAGATTTCGGCCGGCGCCTGGTCGCGGGCGCCGGGATCGCTGTTCTGGACGTAGACACTGACGTTGCCGGCCCTCGTCTCGAGGACGTACTGCGTCGCCACACCCACATAGGCGGTCTCGAGCAGCCGGCCGGTCAGCCGGTTCTCCTCGACGTGGCCGACGCGGATCTTCTCCGGGCGGACGCCGACGGCGACCTTGCCCGTGCGGCCGTTCAGCGCCTCGGGCGGCACGCGAACCTCGGTGCCCTCGTCGAGCCGGACCGTCCCGGGGCCGGTGACGGTCCCGGGGAGGAGGTTCGAGATGCCGAGGAAGCTCGCCACGAACGCGGTCTGCGGCCGCTCGTAGAGGTCGGCCGGAGCGCCGAGCTGCTCGATCCTGCCGCCGTTCATGATCGCGATCCCGTCCGCCATCGTCATCGCCTCCTCCTGGTCGTGCGTGACGTGGACGAAGGTGATGCCGACGTCGTTCTGGATCGCCTTCAGCTCGAGCTGCATCTGCTTGCGCAGCTTCAGGTCGAGCGCGCCGAGCGGCTCGTCGAGGAGGAGCACCCGTGGCTTGTTCACGAGCGCGCGAGCGAGTGCGACGCGCTGCTGCTGGCCGCCCGAGAGCTGGCGCGGCTTGCGCTTCTCGAAGCCCGAGAGCCCGACGAGCTCGAGGATGGAGAGCACGCGGCCGCGGACATCGCTCTTGCTCACCCTTTTGCGGCGGAGGCCGAAGGCGACGTTCTCGAAGATGCTCAGGTGCGGGAAGAGCGCGTACGACTGGAAGACGGTGTTCACGTCGCGCTTGTACGGCGGCTTGCCGCTGACCGGCTCGTCGCCGAGGTAGATCGTCCCTGCGGTCGGCTCCTCGAAGCCACCGATCATCCGCAGCGTCGTCGTCTTGCCGCAGCCCGACGGGCCGAGGAGCGCGAAGAAGCTGCCGCGCCCGATCTCGAGCGAGAGGTCGTCGACCGCGACGACGTCGTCGAAGCGCTTCGTGACGTTTTCGAGCCTGACGTCGGCGACAGCGGGTGCGGTCGTGGTCTCCGGCTTCTCGGTGACCGCCATCAGCGCGCCCCCACGCCGTCGCCGTTCTGCACGTGCGCGCCCCAGTCGTAAAGCTGCTTCCGGAGCTCGAGGTAGAGGAAGCTCTCGGTGGAGGCGACGCCCTCCAGCCCTCGGATCCGGTTCGTCACGTCCAGCAGCTGACGCCGGTCGGCGCAGATGAGCTCGACCAGCACGTCGAACTGCCCTGCGGTGATCACGACGTAGTCCGCCTCGTCCCATTGCGCGATCGCCTCGGCCACCGGCTCCGGCGAGCCGCTCGTGCGGATCCCGACCATGGCCTGAGCGTCGAACCCGAGGCCGAGCGGGTTGGTGACGCCCGTGACCTGGAGGATGTTGTCCTCGCACAGGCGCTGGTAGCGCGCGCGGATCGTCGCCTCGGAGACGCCGACCTCGGCCGCGATGCGCCGGAACGGCTCGCGGCCGTTGGTCTGCAGCGCCTCGATCAGCCCCTGGTCGATCCCGTCGAGGTTCGGAGCCGCGCTAACCGCGCCCCGCCGCCGCTCGCGTTGCTCAGGTCTGCGCAATGCGAGGCTTTCCTACCACTCACCCTCGCATCGCGCAAGAGCGAACCGTCTCCACTGTCCAAAACAGCCACGACCGGGGACAGTCCCCGGCCGTGGCCGAAACGGACATGCACGGCGGCGATCAGTCGATCTTCGCCATCACGTGCTTGATCTGCGTGTAGTCCTCGAGCGAGTACGCGCTCAGGTCCTTGCCGTAGCCGGACTGCTTGTAGCCGCCGTGCGGCATCTCGGAGACCAGCGGGATGTGGTCGTTGATCCAGACCGTCCCAAACTGGAGCTTCCGCGCCGCGTTCAGCGCCCGCCCCACGTCGCGTGTCCAGACCGAGGCCGCCAGGCCGTAGTTCACGTCGTTGGCCCACGCGATCGCCTGGTCGTCGTCGGCGAACCGCTGGACGGTCACGACGGGACCGAAGACCTCGCGCTGGACGATCTCGTCCTCCTGCCCCACCTCCGCGACCACCGTCGGCTTGACGAAGAAGCCGCGGTCGCCGTTCGTGCCCCCGCCGGTGAGCACTTTCGCGCCCTTCGCGCGGTCGAGGAAGCCGAGCACGCGCTCCTGCTGATCCTTGGAGATGACTGGCCCCATCTCGATCTCGTCGCCCTCGGCCGGGTCGCCGACGTGCAGCGACTCCACCAGCGGGACGAGCTCCTCGAGCAGCGAGTCGTAGATCTTCGGCCCGGCGACCACGCGCGAGGCAGCAGTGCAGTCCTGGCCGGAGTTCCAGTAGCCGGCGATCTTGATCCCCTCCGCGACCGCGGCCGCGTCGGCGTCGTCGAAGACGAGCACCGGCGCCTTGCCGCCGAGCTCGAGGTGCACGCGCTTGAGGGTCTCGGCCGCGGTGCGAGCAATCTCCTTGCCGGTCGCGACGTCCCCGGTCAGCGAGACCAGCCGCACGTCGGGGTGCTTGACGATTCCCTCCCCGACCGGCACGCCGTCACCGGTGATCACGTTGAAGACGCCGGCCGGGAGCGCCTCCGCCGCGAGCTCGGCGAAGCGGAGGATGCTGAGCGGCGTCTGCTCGGACGGCTTCAGCACCTGGACGTTGCCGGCCGCGAGCGCCGGCGCGAACTTCCAGACCGCCATCATGAGCGGGTAGTTCCACGGCGCGATCCCGCCGACGATTCCGATCGGCTCCCGGCGGAGGAACGACGTGTAGCCGCTCATGTACTCGCCGGCCGACTTGCCCTCCAGTACCCGCGCCGCGCCGGCGAAGAAGCGGATGTTGTCGGCCGAGACCGGCATCTCGTCGCGTGCGTACGACAGCGGCTTACCGACGTTCTGCGACTCGATCTCCGCCAGCTCTTCCGCGTTGTCGTCGATCACCGCCGCGAGTTTCAGGAGGGCCTCCTGCCGCTCGCCCGGGGTCGTCTCGAGCCACTCGGGCAGCGCCTTCTTGGCCGCCTCGACGGCCCGGTCGACGTCGGCCCGTGTCCCGCGCGGAACCTCGGCGATGACCTCGCCCGTCGCGGGATTCAGCACCTCCATGGTGCCGCCCTCGACCGCGTCCACCCACTCGCCGCCGACGAAGTTCTTGTGCTGCGAAACCGTCACGCTCATGCCACAGCCTCCCCGGTCGAATCCGGGGTCCAGCCTACTACTCGCGCTCGGCTCAAGAACGATCGGCTCGACCGGTCGTTTCGGACGGACGCGCGAGCAAAGCCCGCACGTCCTGAGGCGGCGCCGCGAGCGGCGCCTTATTCACGCCGCAGGATGCCGGACTCCTGGGTCAGGCGCTGCGAGATGACGACCGGGATGATGGTCAGCACGACCACCACGAAGACCACGGCGTTCACCTCGGGAAGCTGCTGGCCGAGGCGGATCTTCCCGAGGATCCAGATCGGCAGCGTGTTCTGCGCCCCGGCGGTGAAAAGCGTCACGATCACCTCGTCGAACGAGAGCGCGAACGCGAGCAGCGCCCCCGAGATGAGCGCGGTCGAGAGCACCGGGAAGGTGACGAAGCGGAAGGTCTGCCAGCCGTCCGCTCCGAGGTCCATCGAGGCCTCGACAAGCGAGGGCGAGGTGCGTCGCAGCCGCGCGAGCACGTTGTTGTACACGATCACCACGCAGAAGGTCGCGTGGCCGATGACGATCGTCCAGAGCGAGAAGTTCACGCCCCAGAACGTGAAGAAGGACGAGAGCGCGATCCCGGTGATGACGCCAGGAAGTGCGATCGGGAGCACGAGCAGGAACGAGAAGATCTCGCGCCCGAAGAAGTTGAAGCGCGAGATCGCGGCCGCAGCCATGGTGCCGAGCACGAGCGCGATCGCCGTCGCCGCCAACGCGGCCTTCAGCGAGAGCAACAGCGCGCTGCGGGCCTCGGGGTCGTTCCAGGCGACCCGGAACCAGCGCAGCGTGACCCCGGGGATCGGCCAGCTCTGGATGTTCGAGGTGTTGAAGGCGTAGACGAGGATGATCGCGAGCGGGAGCCAGAGAAAGAGGACGACGCCCACCGCCCAGAGCGTCAGCCCCGCTCGTCCCAGCCTCCCCTCCATCAGAGCGCCTCGAACGCGCCCAGGCGACGCGCCAAGAGGAGGTAGATGCCCATCACGGCGAGCGGCACCATCGCGTACGCGGCGGCGAACGGCAGGTTGTAGCTCAGCCCCAGCACGTTGCGGTAGACGACGTTGCCGATGAACTGCGTGTTGCCGACCAGGATCGGCGCGATGTAGTCGCCGAGCGTCAGCGAGAAGGTGAAGATCGACCCGGCCACGACCCCCGGCAGCGCCAGCGGCAGGATCACCCGCCGGAAGGTCGTCCAGTTGCGCGCGCCGAGGTCGCGGGAGGCCTCGATCACGGAGTCCGGGATGCGCTCGAGCGATGCGTAGACGGGCAGGATCATGAACGGGAGCCAGATGTACGAGAAGACGATCCACATCGCCCAGTTCGTGTACGCGAGGTGCTGGTGCGGGAGCCCGAGGCCGCCGAGGCCCCAGTTCAGCGCCCCGTCGTTCGAGAGGATCAGCCGCCACGCGTAGATGCGGGCGAGGTAGCTCGACCAGAGCGGCAGCAGCACGAGCACGAACAGGACCGTCCGCAGCCGAGGGCTTGCCAGGCGCGCCATGAAATACGCGAACGGGAACGCGAGGATGACATCGGTGACCGTGACCGCCGCGGCCATGCCGATCGTGCGTGCGGCGATGCGCCAGTAGGTGTGCTCCTCCCAGAGCGTCTTGAAGTTCTGGAAGCCCCAGTCGTGGACGATCTCGCCGCTGAGCGGGTCCAGCGCCCAGAACGCCGACACGAACAGCACCGCGATCGCAGCGATGTAGATGGCGAGGAAGAGCCCCGCAGGCGGCCCGAGCTGGGTCAGGCCGCGGAGCCACGGCCGGCGCCAGAAGGCGCCGGAGAGACGGCGGCGGGCCGCCCGTGTAGAGCGACCCGCCGTTTCAGCCCGTACCGCCAAGGGGCGTTACCCCTTGATCTCCGTCCAGGCTTGCTGCCACTTGTTGTAGTCCATGCAGTCGGTCTTGCCGTTGCCGCAGTCGGCCAGCGGCGTCTTCCAGAACTTGATGCTGTCGAAGTACGAGGCGGGTGCGTCGGCGTGGTACTGCTTGCACGACCCGGGGCTGAGCTGGTCCATGATCGCGCAGGCCTTCGTGTTGGCCGGCGTCTCGCCGAAGTAGATCGCCTGCTGCGCCTGCACCTTGGGCGTGGAGACCCACTTGGTCCACAGGTAGGCGCAGTTCGGGTGCTTCGACTTCGACGACAGCATCCAGGTGTCGGCCCAGCCGGTTGCACCCTCCTTCGGCACCAGGTCCTTCACCGGGACCTTGTCCGCCACGAGCGTGTTCGTCTGGTATGGCCAGGAGGCGCCGAGCGTGGCGTCGCCGTTCTTGAACAGGTCGATCTCGTCGGAGGCGAGGCTCCAGTGCTTCTTCAGCAGCGGCCGCTGCTGCTTGAGCAGGTTCACCGCGGCGTCGAACTGCTTCTGATTCAGCTCGTAGGGATCGGTGATGTTCAGATCCGGCTGTTTCTTCGACAGGTACAGCGCCGCGTCGGCGATCTGGATCGGGTTGTCCGGAATCGTGATCTGGCCCTTGTACTTCGAGTCGTACAGCGTGCTCCAGCTCGTCGGGGCCGGCTTCACCTTCTGCGTGTTGTAGAGCAGGGTGTTCGGGCCCCACTGCAGCGAGATCCCGTAGTGCACGCCGTCGATGGTGTTGTGCCCCGGCGACTTGAGCGCGCCGATGAAGTTCTTGAAGTCCGGTATCAGCTTGGGGTTCATCGCCTGCACGTCGCCGCCCTTGATCAACCGCACCGACGCGTCGCCCGAGGCCGACACCATGTCGTACTGGCTCCCGCCCTGTCGCATCAGCGTGACCATCTCGTCCGACGAGCCGGCGTACTTGCTCGTCACCTTGCAGCCGGTCGCCTTTTCGAACGGCTTGACCCACTCGGGCTGCGTGTAGCCCTCCCACGCGACGAGGCTGAGCTTGCCCTCGCCCTTGCCGATCGACGTCGGCAGGCTCGGGCCCTCGGTCGTCGTCTCCGACGAGTTGCTCCCGCCTCCGCCGCAGCCCGCCGCGAGGAACGCAAGCGCTCCCACGACCAGGGCGATCGCGCTCCAGCCGAGAGCGCGCCTGTACTGCTTCGTCATATCTCTCCTTCCGTGTCCCCCGGGTTGTCGATCTCGAGCTGGTGTTCTGGGCGCCACTCGAGCAGGACCGCACGGCCCCCGGTGTCGAGCGCCTCGGCGGACGAGGTCTCGAGGTTCTGCTGGACGACCTGGAGCTCGCCGCCGCGGTCGAGCTCGACCACGAAGCGAGTCACCATGCCGGCGTAGACGACGTCGCGGATCCGGCCGGGCTCGGAATGCATGCCGGTGCCCGGCGTGGAGCCTGCGTCTTTCAGGTGGATCTTCTCGGGCCGCACCGCGTAGTGCTTGCCGTCGCGCTCGATCTCGTTCGACGTGCCGACGAAGCCCGCGACGAACGCGCTCTGCGGTCGCTCGTAGACCTCAGCCGGGGCGCCGAGCTGCTCGATGCGCCCATGGTTGAAGACGGCGAGGCGGTCGCTCATCGTGAGCGCCTCGTCCTGGTCGTGCGTGACGTAGACGAACGTGATGCCGAGGTCCTGCTGCAGGCTCTTGAGGAAGAGCTGCATCTCCTGGCGCAGCTTCAAGTCGAGGGCCCCCAGCGGCTCGTCGAGGAGCAGCACCTCGGGCCTGTTGACGAGCGCGCGCGCGAGGGCGACTCGCTGACGCTGGCCGCCCGACAGCTGGACCGGCTTGCGCTTGCCGAGCCCTGGGAGGCGCATCCGCCGCAGTACCTCCTCGACGCGCGTGTCGCGTTCGCGGCGCCCGACGCCCTTGACACGCAGTCCGTAGGCGACGTTCTGCGCCACCGTCATGTGCGGGAAGAGTGCGTAGTCCTGGAAGACGGTGTTCACGTCCCGCGCGTACGGCGGCAGGCTCGAGACGTCGCGGCCCCCGAGCTCGATTAGGCCCGCGTCAGGCCGCTCGAACCCGGCGATCAGCCGCAGCGTCGTCGTCTTCCCGGAGCCGGATGGGCCGAGCAGCGTGAAGAACTCGCCTTCGCGGATCTCGAGGTCGACGCCGTCCACGGCGGCCACGTCGCCGTACGACTTCCGCACTCCTTCGAGCCGCACCGCGGCGCCCACGCCCTTGCGCGCGTCGTCGGACCGCAGCTCGGTTCGCTCCTGCAATGACACCGGCCCCCCGGATTATCGCCTGTTCTGAGCCGGAGGAGGCGGGCACGACTGCGGCTCGCCCTCGCAGCAGCCGAGCTTGAAGCGGCACCTCGAGCACTGCCAGGTCTGGTGCCGCCACTCCATCGCGGCCCCGCAACGCAGGCAGCGCTCGCCGGTGTCCTGCTTCGCCTCCAGGTCGGCGACGCTAGCCGCCGCGCCGGACGCCAACTCGCGCCTCAGTGATGCATCGGAGCGGCCTGGCCGGGCGTGTGGAGGAGGTTCTCGACCTCCTGGACGCCCTGCACCTTGCGCGCCTTCGAGACGAGCCCCTCGATCATCTCCGCGGACTCGACCTCGCCGCGGAGGACGACCTTGCCCTCCTCGGCGTTCACGTTGATCTGGCCCTTCGGCACGTCGGCGTCGCCGAAGATCTCGGACTCGACCTGGCGTGCCAGCGTCACATCGTCGGGCTGCGGCTTGGCTCCCTCGCGCAGCTGCGTAGCCTTCGCGGTGAGAAGCCCGCGTTGTCGCTGGCTCAGCTGCACGACGCGCTTGATCGCCTCCTTGCGGCGGGCCCGGCCGTTCTGCGGGTCGAAGAAGTACGCCAGCGCGGCGCCGAGGGCGGCGTAACGAAGTCTCGTCATCTCGGTCCTCCCGGTCGGTGAACCCGGGAGCCTAGGCGATGTCGGTCAGTCGCCCCAGTCGAAGTCGCGCGAGCGGCTCCAGAGGCCCTCGGTCTCCGACTCCGTCTCGTCGGTCGGCCACGCGAGCGGCTGGCGCTCCGTCGTGATGGCCGACTCCTCGCCGTCCATCGTCTCCTCGATGCGGGCCTGCTCTTCGGTCTTGAAGAGCGGATGGTTCTCGAACGGGTCCTCGGACTTGTAGCGCTCGAGAGGCAGCTCGTTCTCGAGCTCCGAGTTCTTCTGCTTCAACTCCAGATGGTCCTGGATGACTTGTGCGAACAGCGAAGACGTCTCCACCGCAGATGCTCCTCCTGGGTGTTCGTGGGGGCAGCGCGCGATTGTAACGAGTAAAGCCGCCGGTAGCGGCGATTATGCGTGACGGGTCCGCGGGCGTGCCGTGACGACCCGGTTCTTGCCGCTGCGCTTGGCCTCGTAGAGAGCGCCGTCCGCGGCCGCGACGAGCGCGTCGCCGGCGGCCGCCTCGGGGAACGCGGCCACGCCCAGGCTGACCGTGATGTAGATTCGCGACCCGTCCGGCGCCAGGATGATCCGGTCCTCGAGCGCGATCCGCGTGCGCTCGGCGAGGCGGGCGGCGCCGTCGAGATCGGTCCCCGGAAGCACGATCGCGAACTCCTCGCCGCCCCAGCGCGCCGGCAGGTCGATCTCGCGCACCGACTCCCGCAGCGTCTCCGCGAACTCGATCAGCACGCCGTCGCCGACCGGATGGCCGAAGCGGTCGTTGACGGCCTTGAAGTTGTCGAGGTCGGCCAGCACGAAGGCGATCGAGCCGCCGAAGCGCTCCGCCCGCATCAGCTCGCTCGCGAGCGCCTCCTCGCAATGGCGGCGGTTTGCGAGACCCGTGAGCATGTCGACGAGCGCCTGCCGCGCGACGATCCGGTGCAGCCGCGCGTTCTCGAGCGCGATCGCGGCGTGGGCCACGAGGGTCGCGGCCGTGCGCCGCTGCTCGACGGTGAAGTCGCGGCCCGAGAGCGTGAGCGTGCCGAAGCTCTGCCGGCCGGCCGTGAGCGGCAGCTCGAAGGTCTCGCCCCGGTCCGAGATCGTCCCGGACTGGACGATCTCGCCGCCGAGCCCGACGACGAGGCCGCCCGTCGCGCCGGTCGTCTCGACGACCGTCTCGACGATCACGCGCAGGAGCTGGTCGACGTCGTGCGTGGCCGCGAGCGCGTCGCCGAAGCGGACGGTCGCCTCGCGCAGCCGCGCGCGCTCGGCGTCGAGCTCCTCGAGCCGCGCCTCGAGCTGGTCGGCCATCTCGTTGAAGGCGAGACCGAGGCGGCCGAACTCGTCGCGCCCGTGGACCTCGACCCGGCGGTCGAGCCGTCCGCGCGCGATCGCGTTCGCGGCGTTGGCGAGGCGGCCGAGCGAGTCGACGATCGAGCGGCCGACGACGTAGGCGACGATGCCGACGAGCAGGAGCGAGAGCAGCAGGCCGAGGGCAAGGCGCTTGTCGGCCGTCGCGACGGCGTCGTCGATCTGGGCCTGCGACGCGAGCAGCGCGAGGGCGGGCCCGCCGGCTCCCTCCTGCAGGCTCGCCGCGAGAGCTCGGTAGCTGTCGCCGCCCGCCTCGACCGTGCGCGCCCTGGGCGGCGCGGGCACCGCCTCGCCGACCAGACTGCGCGGGCCGGCCGTGACGCGGCCGCCGTCCAGCACGACCAGCTTGTCCTCGGGGTCGAGGCCGGTGCGGTCACTCAGCTGATCGAGTGAGGACGACGCCAGCGGCACGCCGGCGATGAGCCTTCCGGCCGGGCCGTTCGCGGTGACGATCGAGATCGCCCTGCTGGGCCCGATCATCTGCGCCGGGCCGACGGAGAACCCCTTCGTCTCGAGCCGCACTCCGGGCCGGGCCTCCACCAGGCTGCGCAGCTCGGCCCGGTCGCCGCGCTGCAGCGCCTGCTGGAACCGCGGGAACTGGGCGAGACGAGCCGCCCGGTCGCCGGCGGCTGTGAGCTCCGTCCTGTAGGACGCGAGCACCGCGTGGAGGCCGGCCTCGAGCCGGACGTCGACCCGGCGCGTCTCGCTCCGGCTTGTCACCGAGTGCAGAGCCCATCCCGCCGCACCCAGGGGGAGCAGCGAGAGAAGCAGGAAATACGCGACGAGCTTGAGCTTGAAGCTCATTGATTCCTCACAAATTTAGGGAGACCGCAGGTTCCGCCGATACCATTGGCTAATGATTCGGCAGAAGTCGAGGAGCTCGTGAGCAGGGGCCTTGCCATTTTGGCGACCGCGGCGGTCACCGGGAGCGCCTTCGCGGCGGCTGTCACGCTGCCCACGCTCGTGACGCTCGGGTCGGACGCGCCGCCGGAGTCGCTCGCGCTGCCGCCCGCAGCTGGAAACCGCCCCGCCACCGTCGTCAGGGCTAAGCCGATCGAGAAGAAGCCCGCGCACAAGCGTAACGCGCCGACCAGCAGCGGCGGCCCGGCGCTAGTCGCGATCGCGCGTCAGTCGTCGACGAACGGGCTCACCGGCTCGAGCTCGCGCTCGACGAACCCGTCGACGGGGTCGCCCCGCACGACGCCTC